>Ga0315338_1002851_pt1 | contig 16168 bp, 4 predicted proteins | sample ASW8metaG_FD_204518 | JGI IMG/M metagenome (GOLD analysis project Ga0315338, IMG submission 204518) | Ammonia-oxidizing marine archaeal communities from Monterey Bay, California, United States - ASW #8 | ecosystem: Environmental > Aquatic > Marine > Coastal | place: USA: California | collected... | reverse complement strand
ACTTTTGTGACCGGCGGCTGGTCAGGAGATACAGGAATTTATACAGCTTCTTTTGCAACAACTTCAACACTGGGTTCAACAGAATATTTTTATGATATTTGGTATGATGGAACAGAGGTCGCAGGAACGTGGCCAGACGTTGGAATGGACACTTTATTTACTGGTTCTGCATTTAGTCCTAAAAAGTTTGATGAAACAAATGGTAATATAGATCCAAGTAAATCATATGTTAACACAATTACAAATCTTAAGGTAAAATATGATCCGGAAGAAACAGCTAGATTTAGAGTTCATTCCAGAAAAAAAGATTGGTGTCCAACTATTTACACGAAAGCAACATCTACTACAAATTCTGAAATAATCGAGAATGCATATTATAAAGCATTTAGAGTAGTGGACGATTTTGAAGTTATTTCTTATGGTACTGGCAGCACAACCAGCGCGGCACCACAGGCAACTGGTTCCGCTGCATCATATACTAGAATGTCGTTTGATGTTAGTGGAAATTATTTTGATTTAGACATGTCGTTGTTCGAGCCGGGATATGCTTATGGGGTGAAATTTGTTTATTACCACAATGGTTCATATCATGAACAGCCCGAAACTTTTAAGTTTAGAGTTGAGTAATGAGTATAAAAGATATATTTTATAAAAATGCACCTTCTAAAGTGGTAACTTCTGCCAGCCTCGACCAATTGGCGTCGAAAGTAGAATCCTCAGATTATGTTGCAGAATACTCCAAAGACGCCGAAGAATATATACCAGTAGTAAACTTTGAAAATCCCGAGGAATTTGCCGCCTTTGGCTCCGCCGAAGAATATTATGCACAGTCTTTTTCTCGAATTTACCAAACATATCCATATGATGGTTCAAGAAAAGAAAAAACAGAGTGGCATCTAAGTTCTTCTTATTTGGATAGATATATTTTTGATAAAGTATATCCTACTTCAGTTGGTGTCCTTGAATTTGGTAAACCAACTTGGGGCTCTAGCCAAACATCAGAGAATGATGCCCAAACACAAACGGCAGCTACCGCAACCATTACTGTTATCGATTCTAGTGCCAATCCCGGTGTACCCTTTATTGGCGAAGGCGATACTATCGCGTTGATCTCTACCGATGGAACAACCGTCACGCTCACTATGCAGGGCACAGGAGGCTCTACAACTTCCGCAGGGACAAGTGGTGCCACCCTTACGGCAAAAACTCTTGCTTCTGGGTCTTATGCTGATTCTTCTTTGCACGCAACAGCACAAGCAGTCGAGATCAAAACAGCAATTAATCATCACACAAAGTTCTCTGCAGCAAACTCTGCAAATGTGGTCACTATAACCCAGGCCGATGGCGGCAACGCTGGTAATACAACCATCACAAAAACAGAGCTTGGTGCTACTGGTATGACCAATACAGATTTCACTGGTGGTGCTGGAACATTCGACAGCTATAATTTATCTGATAGCCCTCAATATATTACCGTAAATGGCGGCCCAAATGCAGCTTCCATTCACGCACACACAGCCTCTTCTGACATAAAAACAAATTTCAAAGACGAGAGGCAAAAGGCAAATGTCTATCACACGGGAAGTTATCGTGAAGCCAACTTCATGATCGACGGAACAGAAGGTAATACAGTTGAGTTTTGGCTCAAAAAAGCTTCGTTTGGGAAGTCTCAAGCATCTTCTTCCGCAACACCATCTTCACATTGTTATTTTGATTTGTGGAACTCCAGCACAGATTCTGGATCTAATGGCACCTATGGACGCCTAATGATTGAAACCCGCGAGCTTAGTGGGTCTGACGATAACTATGTTGAAGATAAGATTTTTCACGTCACTTACAAGTCAGGGTCTGCTGGCGTTGAACAGCTTGGTATTGGTGATGCTAGTGTTTTGTCTTCATCCGCTTTTACAGATTGGCATCATTATGCCTTTTCATTCCGCAATTTATCTAGTGAGATTGAAGCCAGGTTGTATATAGACGGAGTATTGAAAGAAACTACCACTGGTGGATCAAATATTAGTAAGGTGACAACAGATCCCTTAAATGCCGTCATCGGTGCATATAAGAGAGGGCCCACAGTCACCGCTGAAAACGCTGGTGTCACAACTGGTTGGGGTAGTATTTCCGGTTCATTAGATGAATTCAGATACTGGAAAGCAGCCAGAACTTCTGAACAAATTGGTCAGAATTGGTTTATGCCAATCGGCGGAGGAACAAATACCGATAGTGCAAACACTAAACTTGGAGTTTATTTTAAATTTAATGAAGGTGTCACAGACAATGACACTATCGACAAGAAAGTTCTTGATTACTCAGGAAGAATTTCAAATGGTACAATCAACAACTATCACACAGATATGCGCCATACTGGAAGCGCTATTATATCTGGTTCTGCCGCCACCCGAGAGCAGGGCGATCCAATTATTTATTCTTCCCATCCAGATGTAAAAGCGGTTCAAGAAATTCTGCAAGACACTGGAAGAGAATATGATTATGGAAACCCATCTTCGATCTATAAATCCATCCCAGGGTGGATTACAGACGAGGAGGGTGACAAAGGCGCGTCTAAAGTTTTAACACAAATTCTTGCAAGTTATTTTGATACTTTGCACATGCAAATCCGAGAACTCTCTAATTTGCGCGATATCCGATATATGTCTGGTAGTTCAGATAAACCAATGCCATTTGCAAATAAACTTTTGTCCTCAACCGGTATGTTAGTTCCAGAAATATTTGCCAATGCAGATATTGTAGAGCAGTTTCTTGGAGCCAATGATGAAAGAGTTTTTAAAGAAAAACTGCATAATATTAAGAATTTCATATATCACAACATTTATAACAACTTAACTTTTATTAACAAGTCAAAAGGTACTGAAAAATCAATCAGGAATATGTTGCGATGTTTTGGTGTTGATGACGAACTATATAAGCTTAATATATATGCCAACAATAGCGTATTTGCTACAGATAATAATTATCGTCTCACATCAACCAAAAAGAAATTTATTGATTTTGATTTTGGCTCTCGGAACGAAGCATCCGTCTATCAATATAAGGATCCATCTAATGCCAACGCCGTTCATTTCCTAACAGCCAGCTATAATGCATCAACTGGGTTTGATTCAAATCTTGGCACGACATTCGAGGCAGAAATATTTTTGCCCAAAAAACCACAGCCATGGGAAACGGCCTATGGTGATAGAGAATATCGCACGTCTGGTTCTTCTGTATTTGGGGCACATACCATCGACAAGGAATCGGAATATAGTGTCGAAGAAACTGTAGATCACGGAAACTTTAAAGTAGAAGTAATACGACCGGATATTGAGAATAAGAATTACGAACAACATTCAGATGCATTTTTTAAATTATCCTCTTATAATAATGGGGTAATACCAGATTTAACTAGTTCTATTTTCTTAGATGCATATGATAACTCAAAATGGAATCTTGCTGTTACTGTACAACCTAGAAAATACATACACACCAGTTATGTTAGTGGTACTTCTGGAGAACAAAATGATCTACAAGAAGACGTGGCAGGATATGTTGTAGAGTTCCGAGGTGTAAATGCCGTTGGAGATCATATTAAAGACGAGTTTAACGTAACTCAGAGCATAACAGACGAACAGGGTAAACAATTTATAACATCTCCTAAAAGAATGTTTTGTGGTGCCCATAGGACAAACTTTACAGGGTCCGTAATCTCAAAATCAGATGTTAGAATATCTTCTGTTAGAAATTGGACCATTCCATTATCACACAACGACCTTCGTTCACACGCTCGCGACACAAAAAATTATGGTGTTGAAAGGCCGTTCCAAAGCGCTTATTTAAATCAGGCTAGTGGAACAACCGTCGCGATTCCAAAAATTGAAACACTCGCACTTCATTGGGATTTTGAAACAGTAACTGGATCTGATGATAGTGGAGAGTTTTATGTCGAGGACGCCTCGTCTGGCTCTTTGGACTATAATAGATATGGAACTGATTTCGGTAAATTGCTGGAATCACAACATACCGGTCTAGGAATTGGCTTTAACGCCAACAGCGATAGTGTGTTTATTAATGAATATGTTTTAGCCGCAAAACAACAATTGCCCGAAAGTCTTCGCACAGATAATATGGTAGAAGTACTGGAAAAAGACGACGAGTTCTTAACCAGAGACAAGATGCCCGTGAATTACTTTGCAGCATTAGAAAAAAGCATGTATCAAACCATTTCAGAGGAAATGATTAATATGTTTGCTGGTGCCACCCAATTAAATTCTTTCGTGGACTTATTCTCTAGACCGGTAGATAAATATCGCCAATCTTATAAAAGAATGAGAAAGGCTAGAAATGTATTTTTCGACAAGGTTAATAATGTACCAGATCTAGAAAGATATCTGAATTATTATAAATGGCTCGACGATGCTATCTCAACAATGGTAGCACAATTAATTCCAGCCTCTATGGACACAATTGAGGTTAGAAATATCGTCGAGAGCCATATTCTAGAAAGAAATAAATATTGGCATAAATTTCCAACGTTAGAAATGAAATTCGATGATCCTGAAGGCGCAGCTTCCGGAATTGGCGAGCTTTATTATAATTGGAGGTCTGGCCATGCACCGCTATTCAATGCCGGAGTCACCGCAGCTACAGCAACCATCACTGTTATCGATTCTAGTGCTGTGCCCGGTGTACCTTATATTGGTGAAGGCGATACTATCGCGTTGATCTCTACCGATGATACAACCGTAACGCTTACTATGCAGGGTACGGGTGGGTCTACAACTTCCGCAGAGGCAAGTGGTGCCACTCTTACAGCAAAAACTCTTGCTTCTGGATCTTATGCTGATTCTTCTTTGCACGCAACAGCACAAGCAGTCGAGATCAGGACGGCAATTAATCACCATACAAAGTTCTCTGCAACAAACTCTGCAAATGTGGTCACTATAACACAAGCAACCACTGGTGAAGCTGGCAACACAACAATTACGATAACGGAAATAGGTGCCACAGGCCTGTCAAAGACCAATTTCACTGGCGGGACAAGTATGCAACCGCGAACCGACAATTGTCTTTGGTGGAAAGAAAGAGCAGAGAGAAGTCGCGCCCCACTAGATACCGGAGATTCATCGTTAGACAATTCTAGAGCACTAATCCACACGGCTTCTGTTCAAATCTTTAATAGACGGCTTAATTCACCATATCGATTTACAATGGATCCGGTAGTTGTTCCAAGTATAAATAAAAGTGCTGTATTTAAAGTAAATACTGGTTTTGGTTCTTCTGATTATATTTCTATTAGGCCGGAAGATATAGAAGAGAGGCGGGTATGTCTAGATGAAAAGACAACCAGCGATCAAAGGGGCTTAACAACCAAACAAAAGCTCGGAGTATTTGGTAAAATATTTAGCCAGGTAGATAATGCCTCTACGCAATATTATAAAAACATTGCTCCATTCTCCATTTATAGTGCTTCTGTTCCTGCGATGTCTCAATCGACAGATAGTGCAGATGCTATTTTGTCTAATAAAACGGGCCGAGATTCTGTCTTGTTAACAAACCTGCATAACGATACGTATCACGAAAACTTCGATGCAGTATTACAGAGCCCATTTACAGAGACACACGTTGGTGGTTCACAGCACAGGCATATTGGATTAAATCCATCCGTAACACAAGATACTGCAAAAACCAGACCAGAAGCCTGGAAGATTGATTTCCAAACCGATGGCGAACTTCGCATCTACTCTCCATATGGAAGTCCAGACTCAGAAGATTCTGCTCACGAAATGCCGAGAGCAAGATATTCTCGCGACGAATTGACCAAACGTCCCATCAATATTAGAAATATTGCCAATGAAAACTTGCCATCCGGCTCAATGATGAGATGGGGTAACTACGATAAGAACTACCAAGTGGTTCAGATTGCTGGTCGTGCACAGGATTCATACTTGGTTGATAACATCAATGCAAGAGAATATGAGGGCAAGATAGGTAAAAAGTCTGAAAGTACTGCAGTTTCTGGTAACTTAGATTTTGAATTACCAACCAGAGAAAGAAATGAGTCTTATATTATAGAAAGATTCTCCGCCCCCGGCGACCAGTCTACTATTTCTAGAGGATTTTTGGATGTGGAAACAGAAACATATTCTGTTTACAATGCTTTACCATACAGAAATCTTTCTGTAAGAATACCATTGCAGACCTGGCTAACAGCCAGTTGTGGAGCCTTTGGTCTATATGCTGGAACTAGTCATGAAGATCGGATAGCTAGTGTTAACGACGGTACCACCACACAGGGGAACCTAAGAGCAAACTATCACAAAATCAATAGAAACGGAGCAACCAGAAAAAGACTAAAAGAAGGATTTTCATCCACTGAGGGCGGCTCAAGTAATTTCGAAGAGGTCACAGTAAAAGATAATTATTATATCCAGCACCCAATCCCGCAAAGTTCAATGCAATATTCTTGGATTACAGCTTCTGCAACAAGTGGGCCATTTGGCCATGAACAGCCAGACGCCTCATATGCTAGCTTGGCATCAACAGATATTACATTCTTGAGCGCAAGTGAGCACGGAACATTTTCTGGGTCTCATCTTGTTGGCGATTCTGGAAGACAGTGGGGTGAAGAATCTGAAATCTCTGGTACTCTTACTCCTAACGCGAACTTCGCATTTACAGATTTCGCAGGAATAAACTTCCACGTATATGAGCCAGTAACTGGATCTCTTAGAAAATTAGGATACCCAGCAGGAACAGGACTTATAACATCTGATAATGCCGACATTGACAATCAATATGCCAATAGAGTAACTGTGCCATATATTGCAGGCCCAGACGATGAAGTGACAACGGTTGAGAAAGCTGGTCCAAGAGTATTTAACGCTTTGATGCTTCATAGAAATGGTCCATACGGCTATCCAACTTGGAAACAAATCAGAGCCGGAGAACATCCAGTTGCAAGACACTTTAAAGCCTCTAACACGATGCTTCATACGAAAATGGTCTCTAATCTGTTCTCTGCGATGGACGCCGATGTTAAGATAACTAAAAAGGAAAAAACGTTCGAAGTAATTGAACCCGCCGTTTCTTCAAAGCATCATCCAATGGTTCACAACTTTTTATTGAATCAAGAAAAAGATCACAGCATTCAGCTTGTGCATTCTTATGCAAATAATTTGACTAGATTTTCTAATCAAAACTTTAATAATTTCTTAGGATTAGAAAATACAGAAACTCAAATGTATGATTCTTTGAAAAAAGAATATATTGACGGCGAATTGAGTGTACCCCTTCCGGGCCACGGAAATGATCCATTCAATGAACAACCATGGGAACACACAGGGCGAGCGTTTAAAGACATCAATTTTCTTACATATAAAGAAACCGTTTATCCAGCAGACTATAACACCTACTTGGGTAAAACGAGAGGTAGAGAAAATTATTCTGAAACAACCGCAGAAATAGATACAAAAACATATTCTACACAGAGAACATTCTGGCGAGGAAAGTTAGAAGATCGCTTAAGAACCAGAGGAACAGCCTCCAATTCGCAAGGTAAAATAATTGAATATTTGCACGGAGTAGAGGATGACCTGCATTTTCTCCGAACAGGTTCGAGCGAGTATCTTATGGACAACACAAGTCCAGACGGCAATACATCTTTGGATTTGAGTATCTGGCCACTAGATGCAGACGGCCCAGCAAATGATTTGATCGTCATTGATGGCGGAAGTAACTTCTTTAACGGAAATGTATCTGCTTCAAACGGAGAATTGACAACATTTAAAATGTATACAATTTTCCACGCCCAGATGCAACCGACAGCATCTCTACAATTTGATCATATCCAGCACATACCATATAGTGGTACAGCAGGTCTGGAATATAATTCCAGTGCTTCATTTTTTTCAATAGACAATGCTACAACTCAAGGAAACGCCTTAAGCGACTCCCAAGCTGCATATATTATACAACTTAAGACACAAATACCAAAGTGGAGAACAAACAAATTAGCAGGTAAAGATCCTTGGTATGATTCATATGATGATTACGCAGCAGATATTCGTCTAATGGCGAAAGATTATAGTGTGTTACCAGAATTTAAAATTTCAGATCATATGGAGTTTTATCTTGAAAACGGCTTCTTTAATAAGACTCCAAAAGATTTCTTGATCGTCCCTGGCGGAGAAACAAATACCTCCGCTAGTTCAGATTCTGCAGAAGGGTCTGTAGATAATCAATTCTATAAAATTTATAGTCATTCTGATTTCTTAAAACATTTTGAAGTCATTAGGGAAGACCAAAAAAACATAACTAATTTTAATCAAAAGAAGAATTATCCCGGCAAACCAGTAGAAAAAATTACATTGTCTTGCAACGCAATTATGAAACTGTTACCTTATAATGGTTTTTATCCTGTTCTAAGAACAGTACAATTGGGTCAAATGTTGTCTCAATCATTCGGACCTTATATCGGACCAGACAGCATTCTGGCCTATAGTGCCAGCGGCGATGATGCACCAGAGGGGCCCCCCGGCCCGTGGCGCGAAGACAAAGAAGTGGATCAAATAAGACTGCAGTCGTTTTTGCAACCATTCTTTGCACCAGGGATTATGTATAATACAATTAAATCTGGTATCGCAGTTGACTGGCCAACTTTTACTGGAGCCCCCGCCGCCGGGATCCCAGCCGCTAATGCTGATATCCAATCTCTCGGAGGCTGGGTCGGCTTTATTTCCGGTGGCGCTGCAGGATCAGGCCCAAATTATAGAATGCCCTTTGAATCTTTGATTGAACCACAAAGACATTTACCGATATCCTCTTCAGACGGTACCGGAGCAATGTTTTTGGTACACCCAGGAGTAAATATTGACCAAATACCTGTTAACTCATTTACCGATTTGCCAGTATATTTTGATTGGAAAGGCAATTATCATCCAAAATACAGTTTGGCAATGCATAATTTCACAGCAGAAATTCCAGAGTTTTTCTTAAAAGAGAAAAATTTCAGCAGATTTATTTCTAAAAAACAATCTAATGGTTTTAACTTTGCTTCTGGAACCACATACTATATGGATGTTGTATTGAATAGAACAGAAGATATGGTTATGTATGAAGGACCAGCCAGATTGCAATCATATAGGCGCGATACCTCAGAGCCGCATACAGACGTATCTATACCGGTTTCTTCCCGTGGCACTTTTTATGGACCACCATCACAAGTGTTTGGAGGCGAAGAAGCTACAGAGTTTGAAGATCACGAGCACGGAGATTTCATAAGAAACCATTATGACCCGGCTTTCGCGCCATATACACCACCATATTTTTATGGAACATCTGTTGCAACGCTTCAGTTTAAGCCCCATGAACAAAGAGATATGTCGCCAAAGACGGTTGAAGAATTCAGCTTGGATGAAATATTCCAGAATGTAAAATTCAATTTGATAAACGAGACCAGCGGTGCATATAATCTTGCTGAATATTCTCCAGTCGAGACAATTGACAGCGAAGTATATAATTTGTTGTTATTGTCTAACGCCGAAAATGAAATCGCCGGAAAAGATTGTATGCAAATTAGTGCCTCTGTTGAATTATTCGGAAAAACACAACTTAAAAAGTTGAGCTACGAGGTATCACAATCCCCGCTGGGTCTCGTGGCAAACAGCGTCCTCTCCGCAGATGATCCGCCAGGTTCAGATTATGATGCCTGGGTTATTGGATCTAAATTTGAATGCCCGGTTCTAAACTTCACTGGTACTGGCGGCCCAGCAAAAGGAACCCTTCCTGCCGATATGACAGACGATCAACAATCAATTTTCCCATCTCCTCTTGGTATGTGGAAAGGCTATGGCGAATTTCCCGATACTAATGAAGGAATTTTCTTGAAACTTAAAGAATCGAGTCAATTTACAACGGCAACAGAGGGCGAGAAAGTGGAAACTATAGGTTCCCTACTCCAGGTATGCGGATTTAAGGCAGATATTAAAAAACGTATCGGAGACATCGCTGACCAAAAGAAAATTTCAGAGGCGGTTATTGCAATCCCAATGGATGACAATGGCAATTTTTTCCCAATTGATAAGGCAACATTTGAAAATCAATTAAAAGATTGCAACGAGAATCTTGATACAGGCACCACCCTTCCAGATGGTGAAAAACATGAAACATCTGTCACAATGATGATCGATAAAATGAGAAGATTCTATATTCCTCCTCATTTAGATTTCCTTAGAAATTCAAATGTCGATCCCTTTGTAATGTATATTTTTGAATTTGAACACCTACTAGACAAACAAGATCTTGCGGATATTTGGCAAGGAGTTATGCCAAAGATCGCAACGAGGGCAAAACAATCAAAAGCTACAATAACTCACCATGTTAATACTCCATTTGAATTCTTCGGAAATTGGGGCAATGGCTTTCCACTAGACCAAACAAATATGCGATGGATGGTGTTTAAAGTTAAGCAACGCGCCAAAAATAATTATTTTGGTAAATCTCCGAAACGAGAATCGGGCGAAGGTTTTTCCTTTCAAATCGCAGGTGTACAGGGAGAAACTCTAGAATCCGAACTAGATTTTAGTTACAACTGGCCATATGACTTTTTCTCTCTTGTCGAACTGGCATCTGTTGATACAGAGTTTAGAATTGGCCCAGGCGTCAAAGCTGGCGTTGCAACAGACGAATACTATGGTACCTTATATGCAGAACCTTCATTAGAGGAACAAATAGATAGCGCTGATCCCGAATGATAACTGGTCAATTTATTAAATCATATCTAATTATTAGAGAACACCTCCTATGGGCATAACATTATGGAATTTTTTGATAAAAAAGAAGAAGTAATAGATATTCAGCTTACCCAGTATGGCAAGTATTTGCTTTCAACTGGCAAGTTTAATCCTACATTTTATGCTTTTTATGACGACGATATCATATATGACACAAAATATGCAGCTTCTGGGTCTGGATATGGAGAAGATAATACTCAAATTCAAACTAGAATTTTAGATGTGCCTCGCCCAAAAACACAATATGTATTTACGGGAAGAGATTCAAAGGTCTCTGGTTCAATAACAAAAATGCCATCCAACCCAAATCCTTTTGGGTTCATGACGGATCGAAAACAAAATACAGAAGAAAAACATTATGCCCTTGGTGAACCAATCGGAACAACATCGACAAGAGGAGATAATAATCCTGCTTGGGAGATCAATATTCTGAGAGGGGAAATAAAAGAAATACAAACAAAACACACTGGGTCGCTGAGAACTTCAAAAATACCTCAACTTGAAATTGATATACCTTGGAAAACATCAATTCAAGAATATGATTATGATACATATACATCAGAAGGCGGCGGCGATGTAGAATATGGATCTGTTTATAGTGACCTTACCTTTGTTGACGTGGATGAAGACTATTTGTTGGTGGAAGTTAAAGAAAACAATGCTCCATATGCCAACGAAAACTTTGATATAGAAGTTTATTCAATAGATGATAAAAATGGAATAGAAAAACTAACACCATTATTTTTTAGAAAAAACACAGAATATATACAGGATGATATTTTATTAAGTGAAAATGAAGCAGGAACTTTCCCGTCAGAACATAATTCTGATTATGTGAATTATTTTCTAGAAATTTTCGTGGATGATCAGGTAGATCCATCAGACATTAGATTCCTCAAAGAAAATATTCTCATTGATAGAAGACCACGACCAGATTTTGTAAGAGGAAAAGTTGATATTTATGATACCAACCCCAACGACGAGGAGTGCCCTGATTAATGGTTAACATTCCAGATCAAAAAAGCGTATTAGGAACTTTTTTTCCAAACGTTTATATCTCTTCCATAGGAATGGATTATGTTAATCAACCCGGTATATCAAAAGCTGGTGCTGTAGATACAATCCACAATCCTCACATATTAACAGGAACACAGCCATTTGGCGCACCAAAAAATATATCCAGTCTACAAGAGGCATCTGCTGCACAAACATTGAAAATTTCTATAAAAGGCATGGTCAAGGAGAGCATAGGCAAGGACGGAACTCTTCAGCTATTCAGTGATGAAAATTTATTAAACTTTATTAAAATTAGAGTAATTCAATGTTCTGATTCGACCACCACCACAAATATTCAAAATAATCCACAACTTTGGTTATCCCCCATATATAGAAAATATTCGGATGGCACAGTTGCGGGATTAATTTCTGGGCTGACTGGGCCAGGAGCCGATCCTGAAGAAAGCTCTGAATATTTAAAGGCAAACAAAATCATTGTAAGAACTCTTTCACTAAAAGATATATTGCAATATACTTTAGGAACTGAGCTTGGCCCTGAGCCCCATGGGGCACAATTGCTGATGACCAGAGTGCCTTCCGAGATAGATTCATCTGGGAATATGGTTTTTTCACTCCCTTTCGATATGACTTTTGAGATTGATCCCTTAATGGGAGGCCCCGACCCAAACCATTTGTCATATTTTTATCATTCCTATTTTGATTGGGAGTCTATTCAAGAAGACCAACTCTTAGGACAATTTCTTGGCGGCGCTCTTACCGATGAAAGCGTTAAAAAAATGAATTCAGTGGGCCTCGGAAATATTCAATCAGATCTCGTTATTCATAATAACAAGGTATTAAAAAGAAATGGGTTTGTTTTTATTGATACATTTGGAAACATATGGAATGGAGAAGTCCACCAGATGGGTCCAAACTCTTGGATGAAAGGGGCTTCCCACGGCGCAATGACAGCGACCTTCAGTTCACCTTTAATTAAGTATACTACTTTTAATTCAAAAATACAAGATCGCCGCAGAATTCTTAGCGGATATAATAAATACGATTTTGATGTAAATAAGATTTTAAACACGTTTGATATTGATAAGTTGATGGATGAGACAAAATATACAACTAAAAAACCCGTCTCGTCAAAGAATCTGCCCGGTGAAATGATAGAGTATGAAGATCAGAATGGTATAAAAATTCTTGGTTTTGACCTGGGGAAAGATCTCATGGCAGGTAAAAGATCTTCTTATTTTACAGATCTTAATATCTCCACGGATGAGTCTGCCAGGTGTCATTTTATGTTTGGTATTAATTTACAGGACATTCTCTTAAAAGAAACTGTGCTCCCAAAGATAGCAGAAAATGTGGCCATCGCAGAAAATATTTCTAACGTTAATGATAGTTTGTTAGAAAAATCTCAAATATTAAAAATGAAAGTCAAAAGAAAAAGAGTTATAGAGGAACGCTACCCAGCTTCCGATAATACTCTTACAACAAATGATGGTGTTCCTATATCTTTTGATAAAAATGAAACACCAGTATATTTGATTGAATCTTCAGAGGAGAGTGGCGGAAACACTGTAGCTACAAAAGAAGAATATATGTTTGCTGGCTCCGGCGGAGCTTTCTTCAGCCAATGGGGGTTTCCTCAAAAACAAGTCAAAGGCGACGGCCCAACAAAATTAAAGGCTACCTTCGAAGAAAAGAAGGGCATTATTGATAATACTGGCATTCGACATTTTGCAGGAACTGACTATTCTGCCTCCGATTCTACAAGAGGGTTTTATCAATATGGTATTGAACTAGAAATATTGGATCCAACTGTTGAAATTTTAGAAGAAATTATAGAAAATTTGCGTATTTCTGTCAACGGTTTCCGAGATTATGCTAATGTCGTAGAAACGATAACTAAACCAGAACCAAAAACATTTGTTGATGAAAATGGCAAGTTAATAGCTGGTACAACGGGTGCAAACAAATATTATAATCCAAGCACAAACAGGTTTACCAAACAATTTGTAGATTACATAGGGCCTCTTTTTCACACCGCGACAGTTGTAAACGCTGGAGGAATCATAGCTTCACGGATATTTGGGCTTCATTTTGTTTCGTTTTTTGAAGAAATGGCCAAACTTTTTGGTATTGTAAATATAGAGAATCAAATAGAAGATTTTTTCACAATCTGTTATCCTCAAACTGGAAACACAGAAGGCGTTGAGCTTGTGATGAAATTTATGGATGGTGTTTTAGAAAAGGCTGAAAGGCTGCTACAAACAGTTTCCTCAACCAAACTATATAAAGCCCCAAAAGGTTCCGAAGTTTCTGATTTTCGCAATGCAGAAGATTTTGCGACTAATAGTGCAAGAAGAATAATCACAATGGACTATTGGTTTAAAGAAATATTCGATTCAAATTTTGATGGCCAGTCCGGTTATGAGTTTTTGAAAACACAACAGGACGACTTTACCGCTGCTGCGACAGATGAAGAAGCAGCAATGTATGGGCCACTATATATGTCTGGTATAAAATATTTAGAAAGAGCATCAAAAGAACAACTTAAATATTTTCCCAACATAGGTGACACAACATTTTTATTGTCTGGTCAATCTTCAACGCGGTCAATTAAAAATTATGAATTAAATATAGCAAAGAATGCAACTAAATTTTTATCACCGTCTATTGTTCGTCTCAAGGGAAGAACACCGCATTATAACACACAGCCAGGAAATTCGGTCCCGATTTTGGATCCAAAAACCACAAAATGGAATATGGCTCTGCCAATAAAAAATGATTTGATTATGGATATTCTTCGTTATAATGTTAGAAAATCAAATACGGGCAACGATTATTCGACCCCAAATGCTGGAACAGTAATGAATTTGTTCGCAAACGTCAATGATAATTCTCCAGAAAAAATAGAAATTCCAGATATTCAAAAGAAAAGACAATTCGAACTGTTTAGGTTATATGGAGATTTAGGGTGTACGATATCTTTAAAAGGGATAACAGAATTTAATTCATCTGCTGGCAGTAGTAGCCCTGGATTTGGTGGTGCTACAGAGGGCGGAGCAAATGTTGGCCCCACAGCCAAACCCGGTACTCCGTCTGCCCCTTCTGCACCTTCTGGGCAAAATTCAACAATAAAAACCATATATGTGGTCGATGCAGTACATACACTAACTACAGTTGCCATGATTCATAAGCTGGATTTGCTTGAAAACCTAAATGATAAATCATTATATGATCTCAATTCAGATGGAAACGGAATATTTAAGGTAAGCAAACAATCTCTAGATACTCAAAAAGAAATAAGAAAGATGGAATCTTATCCAAATCAAGTTCAGCGATTGATAGAAACAGAGACCGACCCTCCCTTCACCGTCCTTGCAACGGGACAAACACTGGAGACAAATGAAGGAACGGAAAGGTTTCAGAGTCCCAATCAGTTCGGACATATGTATTTGAATTATAAAAACTTGGCGCGTGTTGAAAAGCTCGTCGGGTATGCTAAAGATCCATCTGGTTTACCAAATATGAAAAGACCAATGTGGGAACTTCTCAAGAACGAAGATTTCCAAGTAGGACCAGCAACTCCAATGTTCTGCAGAATAAGACAATATGACAATAAAGCATTAAATATTGCAACTATTAAAGAATTAGAATTGCCTATTTACAATAGGTATTTTATGACATCTGGAGCAATGACCTCCACTGTTCAAGTACAAACGGGAGAAGAGATTTTTGGAGGCGATCAGGCCATTGTCGATACGTCCATGGGAGCCGGATTAGCTGGGGTGGCTACAGGCGCAGGGGAAATTACACAAGAAGAAGCAGAAGGAGCCGCAGCAGTCACTGAAAATGCCACCGTAACCACCCCTCCCGCTGGCACGCCAAACTACGACGTTAATGGCGATGGTAAGGTAGATATAGGTGACGTATTTGCAGCACAAGCTGCAGGACACTCCCCAGCATTTGTTCAAGAATTAATGAATGCCGTGATGACCGGAGCTTTTTTATGATAAATAAAGTGGAGGAGATTTAGTATGAGTTTACAAAACAAGATATATGCCACGGTACAGGCGCTAGCCCAACAGGTTAAAATAATTCCATCTCCAGAGTATGTGACCTCTTTGACGATTGCCGGTGGAATGCAACCTACCGTTATGCTATCAGAAGAAGACAAGTCACAATCTGGCCAACAAGCAGCCCAGCAAATGGCAGGCTCAACAGCGGGTCAAGCCAGCACAGATGGAGCAACGCCTCAAGGTATGGGCGGCGGCACCACCGGCACTGGCACCACCGGCGGCTCGTCAATGGGTACCACAACCTTCGGCGGCGGTGGCGGCTCCAGCCCGGGCGGGACGTATTAGGAGATA
>Ga0315338_1002849_pt1 | contig 16175 bp, 13 predicted proteins | sample ASW8metaG_FD_204518 | JGI IMG/M metagenome (GOLD analysis project Ga0315338, IMG submission 204518) | Ammonia-oxidizing marine archaeal communities from Monterey Bay, California, United States - ASW #8 | ecosystem: Environmental > Aquatic > Marine > Coastal | place: USA: California | collected... | reverse complement strand
TTAGCTTTTGCTTTTCTTGTTTTTGGTTTAGCTTTTGCTTTTCTTGTTTTTGGTTTAGCTTTTGCTTTTCTTGTTTTTGGTTTAGCTTTTGCTTTTCTTGTTTTTGGTTTAGCTTTTGCTTTTCTTGCTTTAGCTCTTGCATCTGCTTTAGCTTTTGCTTTTCTTGCTTTAGCTCTTGCATCTGCTTTAGCTTTTGCCTTTGCACGTTTTTTTAGTAATTTAGATAAATCTGATGTTATTTTATTTAGCTTAGTTTTAGCAGAGTCCTCTAGTGACTTTGATGATTGATATTTTTTTGCAGTTTTCTCTAGTTTGGTTGTAGTAGTTTTTACTAAATTAACTAGTGTAGGCTTTGACTCTAAATTTTTTTTAACAGTGCTTGAAATTTTTGATTTTGAATTATTTATTTCGTCAATGATTTGAGTTAATTTTTTCTCCATTGGATTTCTCTGTTTAATCTCATTTTTGATATCGTCAATCACTCCATTTACAACACTTATTCGCGATAGAATATTTTGTTTTTCATCGTCGGTGTTTGAAAAACCAACCTCGTTTTCTAACTGCTCTTTATTCTGAATCTCTGTACTAAGTCTCTCCTCTGCAGATTTTTTTAATCTTTGAATACTTTCAAGTTGGGACATTTTCTGGTTAAGGAGTTGAGTTATGTCTTCAATTTGTTGACGTGATGTAACTACTCTCCTTTCTAATGAATTCAATGATGATGTATATTTTCTAGAAACTGATTTTGCTTTTTGAAATTCTTTCTCGCTAAAACGTCTAATTTTACTGATCTCCTGTTTTTTGGCTGTAAGTTGTTTTGCTGCAGATGTAAGCGACACCATGAAAAATTCACGAATTTTCCGTGATTAAATTGATGTGAATGTTAGGTTTTGACTCTTCTGTAAAGATTTTTGACCAATTTTTCAAAAAAATATTATTTAGCCTAATGAAAAATAACATTATGGATTTTCACCCTTCACAGATTCCTATATCGAAAACTTTTGTTCTAAAGGATGAAAAAGATGCAACTGAGGCAGCGTATGAGATGGTGAACATTGGTTTTACTACAGAGGATAAAGGTTTCAAAGTTTTAATGCCAAAAGATAATGAAAGAAAAGCTAAAAGAATTGGATATACTGTTACCACCACGGTAACATATGCATTACGTCAGGCAGAACAAGATCGAAATGTAAAATACTGGACTTATCATGAAGATGAAGATCACTATGCTATAGTTTTCATTAATCATCAAATTCTAGAGAAGTTAGGTTTTAGTTGAGTTAAAAATTTGATGTAACTTTAGTTTGTTGGATACTAGACCAGCAAGAAATATTCCTAATACGGTTCCTCCAATCACATCTAATGGATAATGTTGCAGAACGTAAACTCTACTAAAACAAATTAAGATTGGATATAGCCAAATCAGATTACACCAACCAGGATATCTTTCTGACAATGCATAAACAAGAACAAATGCAAACATTGCTGCCCTAGCTGCATGACCAGATGGAAATCCAGCAGTCCAGCTTTTTCCTTCACAAAACAGCGAAAAGCTATCAGGCTCAATTTTTATTGGTAATTCAGTGCCTTCCCATGTCAAGAATGGTCTGTCACGATCAACTCCACATTTGATGTACCCAGTTAGTATTGTTGAAATAACTAGAAGAATTAAAAGTGTCATACCAATTCTTCTTGTTCGTCGTATGATAAGTAAAATAACACTAAATGGTAGCATGACAAAAACATTACCAGATTCTGTAATCAGCCATACACCAAGATCTATGACATAATTTCCAGAGGCATCCTGTACTGATTCCATAAAGTGTTTTTCAGATTCAAACGTTACCTGAGAGATTGCAATTATGGTTAATACCAGAAATACAGTAAGAAGTAAAACGAATGATCTAGAACGAATGCCAAATAACATATTTTGCAATTACTATCTCAATTATTTTTGAATCCACTCTTATAATATCTGAACTATCAATACATGACTATCTTTCTCAACTAAGACCTGATCGGATAAACGAATTTTAACTGGTTCACAAAAGACATGATGTGAAGATTAGAACATTAGATGATTTTGATATAAAAGGTAAAACAGTTCTGTTAAGAGTTGATATGAATGTGCCAATAGATCCTAAAACAAAACAAATTACTGGTAGTAAACGAATTGAAGATGTCGCTATAACCGTAAATGCACTTAACGGTGCAAAAATTGTAATCATATCACATCAAGGTAGAGTTGGTAGAGATGATTTTGTTGGTATGGAAAATCATGCAAAAGAATTAGAAAAGTTTTGTGGTAAAAAAGTAAAGTATGTTTGTGATGTAATTGGAACACATGCACAAAATGAAATCAAAAATATGAAAAATGATGAGATATTACTTTTAGATAATCTCAGAATGTGTGCAGAAGAAAATTATGAATTCACATTGGAGGAAAGCGCAAAAACGATAATGGTTCAAAGGCTAAAGGATTTGTTTGATTTGTTTGTACTTGATTCATTTCCTAGTGCACATAGAACACATCCATCATTAGTAGGATTTGCCCAAGTTCTTCCTACATGTGCAGGAAAATTAGTTGAAAAAGAGGTAAAACAGTTAGAGAATATACTCACTGTTGCAAAATCACCATTTGTGATAATTTTAGGTGGTTCAAAAGTTGATGATCGATTAAAGGCACTCAAAATGTTGATTGAGAAAGAAAGAGCAAATCATGTTCTTTTGACAGGTGTTATAGCAAATGTATTTCTTCGTGCACAAGGTAGAATCAAATTCCCATTAGGCATAAAAAATGAAGACCGATTAGTTTCAGAAGCGCACTCACTTATTGGTGAATACCCAGATGTTTTTTCAACCCCAGTTGATATTGCGGTTAGCAAGAATGATGAACGAATAGAGATTGATGTTCGTGATCTAAACAAAGATGATCAGATTTTTGATGTAGGTCAAAAAACGTTAGATTACTATTCAAAAATGATTTTCGGGGCAGGAACTGTATTTATTAGTGGGCCAGCTGGTTTTTTTGAAAAAGAAAATTTTCAATTTGGAACAAAGTCTTTACTAGAATCTGTAGCAAATTCGATGGCAACGTCGATTGTGAGTGGTGGTCATCTTACTTTTGCACTAAAAAAATATGATTTGGCAGATAAGGTTAATCATGTTAGTACTGCAGGAGGCGCGCTAGTAAGATACATCACAGGACAGAAACTTCCTATGATTAAATGCCTTGAAGATGCTGCAAATGGAAATAATTCTAAAGATTAACATTACATTCATGGTTAGGACAAATTCTAGATTCATCCTTACCTAAATACACATCACTGTTACAAGAATTACAATGAAGTTTTTCTATATCATCATGAAGCTTGAACCATTTAGTGGTAAAGTTTTGTGCGATGCAACGCACAAACCCATCATCTTCAATTTTTTTAAATTCATTTTCTAAATTATCAACTGTAATTGATTGGTCAAAACCATCACTTTTTTTCAAAAATTCAAGAATTTGATCATTGTTAAACCTAATATCTAGATCATTAAAATTATCAAAAACAATTCTTCTAATTTGGAGTTCTATCAGATTATTCAATAAAGATTTGCAGCCTCATCCTTCAAATTTCCTGCAGATTCAACATCATTCATTTTTTCAGCAAAATATGAATAAATTCCATATTTTAATGCCTTCAATGATAATAAAGCACATTTTATTCTAACAGGACTAGTTTTGATTAGATGCTCTAAACCTAATTCAGAAAGTAATTCATCTTTTTCAAATTTCTTAACATCATCAAGATCCTTTCCTTTAATCATTTCAGTAAGTACTGAAGAGCATGCCATACATATTGCGCATCCCTTTCCATCGAATTTAACATCAGTAATTTTCTTATCGTCAACGTTGAGATATAGATCTATACTGTCACCGCATAAAGGATTACTATCATGCCTATGAATATGTGGCTCATCAATTTTTCCATAATTTGATGGATTACGAGAATATTCAATAATCATCTCGGTGTAGATTGGATCCCCACTCATAATTTAAACACCTTAGCAACATTCTGTAATGCTATAATTAATGTGTCAATCTCCTCTTTTGTTGTATAGATGTAAAAGCTTGCACGGTTAGTTGCAGCAACATTCAATTTTTCCATTAATACTTGTGCACAGTGATGCCCAGACCTGATTGCAACACCATCTTTGTCTATAATAGTTCCAACATCATGAGGATGTACGTCATTAAAGTTAAAGGAAACAACACCACCTCGTTTTTTTGGTTCTTTAGTACCATACAGTGTAATTCCTGGGACCTTCTCCATCTGTTCCAGTGCATATTTAGTTAATTCTAATTCATGATTTCTGATATTTTCCATGCCAATTTTTTGAAGATATTCAATTGCAGTTTTAAAACCAATGACATCTGCAATGTTTGGTGTACCTGCTTCAAATTTGTATGGTAAATCATTCCATGTTGTTTCATATTTATGAACTTCACGTATCATGTCACCACCACCTTGATATGGAATCATCTTTTCTAGAATTTCTTTTTTGGCCCAAAGAACTCCTACACCAGTAGGTCCTAACATTTTATGTGCAGAAAATGCATAAAAATCACAGTCTAATTCTGTTAGATCAACTTTCATGTGTGGTACAGCTTGTGCACCATCAATTAATGTTTTAACACCTGCATTTTTGCATTTTGAAATAATTTCCTTTGCAGGTGTTATAGTTCCAAGAACATTTGACACATGACTAAATGCAACAAGTTTGACTTTTCCAGTAGAAAGATATTCATCCAATTGGTCAATCATTAATTCGCCATTATCATCAATATCAATATACTTGAGTTGTGCTTTTTTATCTTGGGTGAGTAACTGCCACGGAACAATATTTGAGTGATGTTCATATTCAGTGGTGACTATAATGTCCCCTTCTTTTACATTATCACGACCCCATGCATTTGCAACTAAATTAATTGCCTCAGTTGTACCCTTAACAAAAATAATTTCTTGTGAATCTTTGGTATTAAGAAATTCTGCAACTTTGTCTCTAGTTTGTTCAAATGCTTCTGTTGATTCTTCTGCCAGGGCATGAACAGCACGATGTATGTTTGAATTATTATTTTTATAATAATCAGAAATTGCATCTATAACTTGAATTGGTTTTTGAGTAGTTGCTGCATTATCCAAATAAACTAGTTTTTTTCCATCTCTTACTTTTCGTTCCAACACGGGAAAATCATTTCTTAAACTTTCAAATGTTTCAGATGTAGCCTGCATTATTATACCTCAACCAAAACATTGTTGTCTTCTAATTTGATGTTGTATGTGCACAATGAATTTTCTGCTGGTGGATTTTGTGGTTTTCCAGTATTAAGATCAAAAACAGAAAGATGTAATGGGCATGTTAATCCATTTTCTGATAATATTCCTACTGATAAATCGGCTTCTTCATGTGTACAAATTCGATCTGTAGCAAGTATCTTTCCATTAATGTTTGATAACAGAATTTTCTTATCGTTATGATCAAGACTGAACATTTCACCTTCACCTAAACTATCAACACTACATGCATTTATCCAATTAACCATGTTGATCACCTATACTTGTAATGCTGCTCAATTTCTGCATGTTCGTTATATCTTGTTTCTTCTACTTCGACTAGTGCCTTTAATTGTTCATCATTATTAATTGATAATTCATTGCCCTCCCATTTTGATTCTATGAGATATGAAATCCATGCACGTACCTGATATGACATTGAGCGTGATAATGGTTCCAAGAAACCCTCAACAATTATTCTTTCAGCTTCTGCACGACTCAAACAACGTGAACCAAGATAGAAGATTTGTTCTTCATCAATCTGAGCAACTGATGCAGAATGAGTTGCTTTAACATCATTTGTTAGAATTTCAAGTCCTGGTATTGCGTCAGACTTTGCGCCTTTGTCTAGTAATATTGAACGACCTGATAAGAATGAGTTGGAATGTGCAGCATTTTCATTTATTCTAATCATTCCCTTGAAAAGAGATTTTGACTTGTCCTTCAGGATTGATTTCTCAACAACTTTTCCTTCTGTTGACTCTTTATTATGATTAACAACCGTATTAAGATCAAATGATTGCTCATTATTTCCAAATACAACTTCTGAATCATTTACGGATGATCCAGTTCCATTTAGATGATAATCAATTCTATATCTTGATAACATAGTACCAAACAATCCAAGATACCAATTAATTTTGGCATCTTGTGATACATCAGTTCTTCTTGTTGAGAAGTTTACTGAGTTTTGTTCCATCATTTGTAGGGTTGTAAGATCAAGATTACTATTTGAACCTACGCTGGTATTCAATAATTCAAGATACGCTTGCTGTGTTTGTATTTTTGGAGAATACAATTCTTGAATGATGGTTGCTTTAGTATTATCTTCTGCAACTATCAAATTTCGTGAAATAGTAGAAATCCCATCTTCTGACAGGCAAGAAAGTAGGTGGATTGGTTCTTCAATAATTAGATTTTTTGGAATATAGACAAAAACTCCAGTATTAAATGCAGCATTGTTTAAAGCAGTGTACTTATCTTCTTTTGAGTTAGATGATTTGATAGTTTTTTCTACAATTTCATTATTTTGTGTTAATGCATCATTAATTGAGGAGATAATCACTCCTGATGATTGTAATTTGTCAGAGAGATTTACTGAATGTATATTTGAACCAATTTGAATAATACTTGTTTGATTTTTTACTTCATCAATACGTTTTGTTAGAAATTCAGGTATTTTCGAATCCGTGTTTATTGACAATGAAACTTGTTCTGGATTCATTCTCTTAGCATCACTATATTTGTTATAGAGCGGTGATACTTCTGGTGGTAATTCCTGGTATATGCTTAATGCAGAATTTCTATATTCCTTAAGCCAATTAGGCTCATTTCTTGAAGATGAAATTTCATCAATTAGTGAATTTCCAATTGATGATAGTGCAAGTTGTTGCATTTGTATCAGCTTAAGTAAAATTCTAACCTACTGAATTATCCATCTCAAGCTTGATGAGTCTATTCAGTTCTACTGCATATTCCATTGGAAGTTCTTTGGTAAATGGCTCCATGAAACCGTTAACAATTAGTGTTAATGCTTCTTCTTCTGAGAATCCACGTGTCATAAGATAGAAAATTTGTTCGTCGCCAATCTTACCAACTGTTGCTTCATGAGTGACTGTTGCATCTTCTTGATTAATTTCCATATATGGATATGTGTCTGTCTTTGATGTGTCATCTAATAGTAATGCATCACATCTTACAGTTGATTTAACATTTGTCGCACCTTTTGCAATATTTAGTAATCCTCTATATGTTGAACGACCATCTGCACGGCTAACTGATTTTGATGTAATTTTAGATGTTGTTTCTGGTGCTAGATGAACCATTTTTGCACCCGTATCCTGATGTTGTCCCTTTCCTGCAAATGCAATGGAAAGTGTTTCACCATATGCTTTTCGTCCCATTAAGTAGATTCCTGGATACTTCATTGTTATTTTACTCCCAATGTTACCATCAATCCATTCAACTGTTGCACCCTCATATGCATAAGCACGTTTTGTAACTAGATTGTAAACATCGTTACTCCAATTTTGTATTGTTGTATATCGTAACTTTGCATCCTTATGTGCGACTAATTCTACAACTGCAGAGTGCAGTGATTCGGAAGAATATACTGGTGCAGTACAACCCTCGATATAATGAACTTCTGAACCTTCATCTGCAATAATTAAAGTTCTTTCAAACTGACCAATGTTTTCAGCATTAATTCTAAAGTAAGCCTGTAATGGCATGTCTACTTTCACCCCAGGTGGAATATAGATAAATGAACCACCACTCCAAACTGCACTGTTCAGTGCTGCAAATTTGTTATCTTCTGGGGGAATCATTTTTCCAAAGTATTTTTTGAAAATTTCAGGTTGCTCTTTTAGAGCACTGTCTGTATCTAAAAATAGAACACCTTGCTTTGCTAAATCTTCTCTTAGATTATGATAGACAACTTCTGATTCATATTGAGCCCCCACACCTGCTAAGAATTTCTTTTCAGCCTCAGGTATGCCAAGTTTATCAAATGTGTTTTTAACATCTTCAGGAACATCATCCCAATTTTTTTCTGTTTTCTCTGAAGCCTTGGCATAATAGTAAATATTTTGAAAATCAATATGACTTAGATCTGCTCCCCATGTCGGCATTGGTTTTTTCATGAATACCTCATAAGAACGGAGTCTAAAATCAAGCATCCATTGTGGCTCATCCTTCATTTTGCTAATTCCAATGACAGTTTCTTTTGAGAGTCCCTTTTTGCTTAAGTGGACATACATTTCAGTTGAATCTTTAAAATCATATTTGGAGTAATCCATATCAAGATTTTCTGTTGCCATAATGATATTACAACAGTGTTATTATAAAAATCCGAGTAAAATTAGCTATTACTAAATAGGTTAAGCTAATGAAAATGCTTCAAAGACAGCATCAACTGAACCCTTGATCGTGTGAACATTTGCAATGATATTTTGTACATTAAATTTTTTCAACTCATCTGCAGTAAAAGGGCCTATAGCAATTACTTTGGTTTGCATTAATAATTGGACCAGTTGTTCGAGGCTAAAATCATTAGTCATAATTTCAAAAAATGCTCTAACTGATGATGCACTAGTAAAAATTACTCCATCAATTTTATTTTGAGAAAATAATTGTCTGAATTCATTCCATTCTGTTGGATCACGAAATGCGCATACATCATACAAATAAAGTTCTACAACATTTATTCCAATTTTTTCTAGAAGGTTTTTCAAAAATGGAGTGGACGCGCCGCTTCGCGGAATTATTGCCTTTTTTCCAAGTGCGTTAAGCTTAGTGAAAACTTCTCCAACTCCAACTGATGAATATCTTTCAGGCATATGTGCTACTTTGATATTTTCATTTTCTAATACTTCTCGTGTTTTTGGACCGACAGCAATTACAATTGTATTTGCAATAGCAAGTTGGAGTGCTGAAAACTTTGAAGATTTTCTTGCGCTTTCAATCAAAAGCTTTACAGCTTTTGAACTCATAAATACAGAAAAATCAGGATTGTCTTTTTCAATTGTTTCTAAAAACTCATCAACAATTTTTTCACCCTTGCTGATTAGTTCAATTGTAGGAAGTGTTATAGGATTTGCATTTTGCTGTGTTACAAGTTCTATGAATTCCTCAGAATCATCTTTTGAACGAGTTATTGCTATTGTCTTACCCTCAATCATTTTTTCCACCCTATTATATCTGAAAGATCAACTACTCGACCTATTATAATATTAGTTGGTGGTTTTATCTGATTTTTTTTAATTTTATTAGCAATATTAGAGATTGTTCCCTTGACCATCTTTTGCTTAGATGTAGTCCCATTTTGTATAACGGCAACTGGCATATTTTTATCCATACCGCCTTCAATTAACTTTCTTGAAATCACTTCAATTCTTGAAAGACCCATCATAATTACAATAGTATCTACAGATTTGGCAAGTTTTTTCCATTTCACAACTTCTGTTTTCTTTTCAGGATCTTCATGACCAGTAACAAATACTACAGATGATGCAAATTGTCTATGTGTTAACGGAATTCCCGCATAAGTTGCAGAGCCTATACCAGAGGTTATACCAGGAATTATTTCATATTTGACATTAAATGATTTTAGAAATTCAGCTTCTTCTCCACCACGGCCAAAAATTATTGGATCTCCTCCCTTTAGCCTAACTACAGATTTTTTTAGTTGTGCATATTTCACCATTAACTCATTTGTGTTTTCTTGATGCGTTGTATCATCTCCAACTGCTCTACCTACATAGATTGACACAGCACGTTTTGGGAACATAGCGAGAATTTTCTTACTCACCAATCTGTCGTATAAGATAACATCTGCTTTTTTGATTAACTCTACGGCTCTTAATGTTATTAACTTGGGATCTCCTGGTCCCGCACCTACAAGATAGACTTTACCTGTCATTGCTTATTCCACTCCTCTAATTCTTCTCTCCAATTAGAAGCAATCTCTGAAACACCTCTATCTCTTAATTCGTCGCCTAGTGATTTTCCAAGTTCTGTTGCCTTGTCAATGTTATCAGATTTTTCTAGTATTATTGATTTTTTTCCATCCATGGAGTAGACTGCGACTTTCAATGTTAATGAATTAGAATCAGATACTGCAAATGCACCAACAGGGAATCTACATCCAGAATCAACTGAATCAGATAATGCACGTTCTGCCTCTATCTCTTTTCTAGATTTTGGATCTTCAATTTTTTGTAATAATTCTAAAGTTTTGGTATCATCTTCTCTACATACAATTGCAAGTGCGCCTTGACCTGGAGATGGTGGAAAGTCATCCAATGATAATTTTGAAAGTTTTACATTAGTTCCAAGTCGTGTGATTCCAGCTTGAGCCAAAATAACTCCATCAAATTTCCCATCTATGACTTTGTTAATTCTTGTTTCAATGTTACCCCTAATTGGTTTTACACTAAGATCTGGTCGTTTACGAATTACTTGTACTGCACGTCTTAAACTACTACTTCCAATTACAGAATTGGAAGGAATGGAATTAATGTCAAATCCATCCCTAGTTATTAGAACGTCATTAATTGCTTCACGCTTTGGAATACATGCTATTATTAAATTCTCATCTAATTGTGATGGAACATCTTTTAGACTGTGAACCGCAAAATCAATTTCCTTTTCAAAAACTGCTCTATCAATTTCCTTTTCAAATATACCCTTTTGTTCCATCGCAAATAATGGACGAGTATCTGTATCACCTTTTGTTGTGATTGTTCTGAATTCAAATGATGATGAAGGTTCTATTTTTTTTAATTCACAAGTCACCCAATTCGTTTGTGCCTGTGATAGTTTACTCCCACGAGCGCCAACTATGAAATTCAATTTTTCACCGCTTTTAATGACATGCCATATGCACCCAATGCTTTTGTGATATCAATATCTGTGTGCGCATCAGACAAGAAAACAGTCTCATATTGTGATGGTGCAATGAAAACACCGTTCTTTAAGAGGTTAGAGAACAGTTTTTGGAATTTTTTTGTGTTTGACTTTTTTGCTGTATTGTAATCTATAACTTGCTGACTTGAAAAGAATATCTGAAACATTGATGAAATTGAATTTATTGTATGGGGTATATGATAGTCGGATGCTAAATCATCAATCTCTTCAACCATTGTTTTACACATACGCTCAAGTTTGGAATATAATTTATTTTTAATTCTGTTAATTGTTTTAATAGAATTTATTGCTGCAGTGACTGACACTGGATTTCCAGCAAATGTACTTGCTTGATAGACTTTTCCATTAGGTGCTAATTGATCCATTATTTCTTTTTTACCTCCCACAGCAGCAATTGTAAAACCATTTCCCAACGCCTTACCCAATGTGGTTAGATCTGGCTTTATTTTGAATACTTTTTGTGCACCACCTTCAGAAATTCTAAAACCATTAACAACTTCATCGAAAATTAAAGGGACGTCGTGCTGTCTAGTAATTTTTCTAACATCTGATAAGAAATTTTTTTCTGGCAATACTAAGCCCATGTTTGCAAGAACTGGTTCTATAATAAGACCCGCAACATTCTTGTTCTTTGTTAGTATTCGTTCTAATTCATTTGAATCGTTATATGGTACAACCAATGTATTTTTTGAAACTTCGTCTAATCCACCATCAGATATTGATATTCCATTATGTGCAGAACCAGATCCTGCCTTCACTAAAACTGTATCATATGCACCATGATAACATCCTTCAAACTTTATGATTTTTTTCTTTTTTGTAAATCCTCTAGCAAGTCTAATGGCTGTCATTGTTGCTTCAGCCCCAGTATTCACTGTTCTAACTTTTTGGATAGAGGGAAAGTTTTTAGTAATTAATTTTGATAATTCAATTTCTTGAGATGTTGGTGTGGTGTATAATGTTCCTTTTTTTAATTGGGATGAAACTGCATTAATAATTTCTTTCCTTGTATGGCCTAAAAGTAATGCTCCATAACCATTACAAAAATCCAAAAATTTGTTACCGTCTTCATCCCATAATGAACTTCCTTGTGAACGCTTAACAAAGAATGGATATGGCTCGATATATCTTACAGGGCTATTCACGCCTGATGGAATGACCTTTTTTGCATCTGAAAATAATTTCTGTGATTTTGTCAATATACATGATTTGTATACAGGTATTATAATTCTAGGTGAATTTCTGATTACTCGTTTATTTCACATTTGACTACAAGATCACTATTCTGTTCATCAATTATGATACATCTATCAATGCCATCCCCACCGTCAATTATATCAAGTCCTATTCCACCTTTGAGAGTGTCATCACCTGATGCACCCTTGATAATATCATTTCCTTGACCGCCTGTGATATTATCATCACCGTTATTTCCAAACACTATATCGCTACCTTCACCTGCAAAAATACAGTCATTTCCATTATTACCAATTATTATATCATCTCCACCATTACTAAAAATCAAATCAGGTAGATTGGTGCCTGTTATGAAATCATCTTCTGCAGTACCCATGATCATGTTATAGTATGATGGTGAATTACCACATACTTGCACAGTAACTAACTGTGTATCAGAAACAGAATTTCCTGAAGTATCAGTTGCTGTCCAGGTTACTACTGTTTCACCTAGTGGGAAGAATTCTGGAGCATCGTTAGTAATTGATGATATGCCAATGATATCAGAAGTTTGAGGTGAATCTATTTCAATAATACTTCGTAATGATGTAGCATCAATTATCATATCTACAGGTATTTGTAATTCAGGTGCTGAAGTATCAATTATGATAACTTTGTGATCAATGTGTGAAATATTACCTGATTCATCCTCTGCACTCCAAGTTACTATTGTTTCCCCAAATGGAAATACGTCTGGTGCGTTATTATCAATTATAACATTACTTATTGCATCATCTGCAATTGGTAGAATCAATTTAACTATGTTACTTGTAGATGATGTTGCTTCAACTGTAATATTTTCAGGTTGTAATATGCTTGGTGCAGTGGTATCAACAACTGTAACCAATTGTGTGTCAGAAACAGAATTTCCTGAAGTATCAGTTGCTGTCCAGGTTACTACTGTTTCACCTAGTGGGAAGAATTCTGGTGCGTCATTAGTAACTTGTCCTAATTGGATATTATCAGATCCAATAGCAATTCCTATTTCAATTATGTTTGAATGATTTGATACTGCCTCAATTTCAATATCATTTGGTAGAATAATTGATGGTTCTGTGGTATCAACAAACGAAATATTTTGTTGAATAGTTGCAATATTACCAGCATCATCTGAGACTACCCACGATACAATTGTTGTTCCAAATTCAAATGTAGTAGGTGCGTCATTAGTAATTGAACCCACACCAATATCATCCTCAGCGATTATTAGATCAAGTTCAATTATGTTATCTTCCAGTCCTGTTGCCTCAACTATGATATTTTCAGGTTGTAATATGCTTGGTGCGGTAGTATCAACAACAGTAACTAACTGTGTATCAGAAACAGAATTTCCTGAAGTATCAGTTGCTGTCCAGGTTACTACTGTTTCACCTAGTGGGAAGAATTCTGGTGCATCGTTAGTAATTGATGATATGCCAATTTGATCTGCTGCAGTAGAATTCTCTAAAACTATAACATTATCTTCTAATCCTGTTGCCTCATCTATAACATCCACTGGGATAGAAATGCTTGGTGCAGTAGTATCAACAACTGTAACCAATTGTGTATCAGAAACAGAATTTCCTGATGTATCAGTTGCTGTCCAGGTTACTACTGTTTCACCTAGTGGGAAGAATTCTGGTGCGTCGTTAGTAATTGATGACATACCCATGATATCAGAAGTTTGAGGACTTGCAAGTGTAACAGAGTTTGAAAGTATGTTTTCAGCTTCGTGCGTTATATCATTTTGCACAATAAGCTCGGGGGATGTTGTATCAATAATCGTAATTGTCTGAGAATATAGGGAAGAATTCTCTGACGAGTCTGTAGCAACCCATGCTATTACAGTATCACCAAGATGAAATAGTTCTGGTTCGTCGTTAGTTATGTTAGGACTTTGATCAACATCATCCAATGCAGATGCTTGACCAATATCAACTACCATTCCAAAAACATCAGTAATTTCTAGAATAATGTTATCAGGACCGGTGATTAGAGGAGCGGTAGTATCAACAACAGTAACTAACTGTGTATCAGAAACAGAATTTCCTGAAGTATCAGTTGCTGTCCAGGTTACTACTGTTTCACCTAGTGGGAAGAATTCTGGTGCATCGTTTTCTATGGATTCAATTTGTACAATATCAAAACTTCGTTCACCAGATAACTCAATGTAATTCTCAATTTGATCAACTGCCTCAAACGTCATATCGGCCGGTGCAATAATTTCAGGCATGATAGTATCAATAATAGTAACTAACTGTGTATCAGAAACAGAATTTCCTGATGTATCAATTGCGGTCCAGGTTACTACTGTCTCACCTAATGGGAATGATTCTGGTGCATTATTCTCTATAGATTCAACTTCTGAGAAATCTTCTGTTATTAATTCTCCAAAGTCATCAATTTGTGTTTCAACACCAATTGCCTCTACTTGTATATCATTTGGTACTGTTAAGATTGGTTTTGTTGTATCAACTACATTGACATGTTGTGTTTGAGTTGATTCATTTCCTGAAGTATCAGTTGCTGTCCAAGTTACCACTGTTTCACCTAATGGGAAGAACTCGGGAGCATCGTTAGTGATATTTACTTCTTGAACATCATTAACTTCTGGCAACACTAGTGTTTCATTATTTCCATTAGGAATTATTGCTTCTAATGTAACATCAGAGATTATAATTTCAGGTACTGTTGTGTCTAATAGGGTTACTTTATGATATGATATTGCAGAATTTCCTGAAGTATCAGTTGCTGTCCAAGTTACCACTGTTTCACCTAATGGGAAGAACTCTGGTGCATCGTTAGATAATGATTGAATCTTTATCGAGTCAAATACTTCAGGTTCAACTAATGATATTTTATTCTCATTTAGACTATTTGCCTCACTAATAATATCTTCTGGTATATCGACTCTAGGTAATGTAGAATCAACCAAAGTTATTTTTTGTTGCATTGTAGATATATTTTGCATTACGTCTGTAACAGTCCAAGTTACAATGGTTTCGCCTAATGCGAATGCGTCAGGAGCATCATTTTGTATAGAAATTATACCTACTTGATCAGAGGTAGATGGAGTTTCAAGTAGTACACGATTTTGTGTCTCAGATACTGCTTCAAATGCAATATCTTTTAGTTGTTCAATATAAGGTGGGGTCGTGTCTTGAACTACAATGTTTTGTGCTGCTATAGCCATATTTCCTGAACCATCAATAGCTGTCCAAATTATTGTTGATGTGCCAATTGGAAATGCATCTACTGCATTATTTGATAGAGATAATATTCCACTTTCATCACGAGCTACTGCATTTCCAATATTTACAGTTGTTAGATGTCCCTCAGCCTCAATAATCATATCCTCAGGCACAGAAATTACTGGTTTTTTGAAGTCATTTGGGATTGGATTTACTTCAGGTAATGCAACTTCTGGTTTTGATGGTTCGTCTGGTTCTGATAATGACTCTTGCTGTTCAACTTTGAATTCTTCAATAACCCCCTCTTTCTCTACGAATAATGGCTCAGATACATTTGGAGTAACAAACTTTTGAATCCGATGACTCAATGTGTCAATTACATATAGATATCCATTATTATCAATTGCAACATCTGATGGCGATTGAAATTGGCCTTCACCAAAACCAAATTTTCCAAATATTGAATGTTTAAATCCAAATTCATTAAATTGAATTATTCTATTATTTTTTTGATCTGCAATGTAGAGGTTATTGTTTTGGTCAAGGATTATTCCTGATGGTGATAGACTATATCCTCCAACACTTGAATCGATAGCTCTTACAAGTTTGCCATCTTCGTTGTAGATATTAATTCTGTTATTGCCAGGATCAGTTACAAAAATTTTGCCTGTTTCATCGATTGCAATGTCTATTGGAGAAACAAGATTTCCTGCTCTTTTACCACTTTGACCAAAGTTAGAAA
>Ga0315338_1002848_pt1 | contig 16176 bp, 10 predicted proteins | sample ASW8metaG_FD_204518 | JGI IMG/M metagenome (GOLD analysis project Ga0315338, IMG submission 204518) | Ammonia-oxidizing marine archaeal communities from Monterey Bay, California, United States - ASW #8 | ecosystem: Environmental > Aquatic > Marine > Coastal | place: USA: California | collected... | reverse complement strand
TCGCTTCATCCACGGCGGCTATTCGTCCAAATGGGGTGGCACAGCAAACCACACCAGCGAAAGGATACCTGGATTACCAGGATCTGTTAGCGAGTGATGATATTGATGCGGTTATTATTACCACACCTGATCACTGGCATTCAAAAATTGCTATTGATGCTGAGCGGGCTGGTAAACATGTTTATGTAGAAAAATGTATGACGCGCACCATGGAAGAAGCACACGCAATGTATGCCGCTTTCAATGGTAGTAAAATGAAATTACAATTGGGTCATCATAGTCGAGCAGCAGCTAGTCATGAAAAAGCGAAAGAAATAATTGAGAATGATATACTTGGCCCGATTACACTTGTTGAAGTAACAACAAATCGTAATTCACCTGGTGGTGCCTGGGTGTATCCGATCCAATGGAATTCAATAGAAGATGTTAACCAAAAATATGGATCGAAGGATCGTTATGCGACACCAAAGACATTGGATTGGGATCGTTGGCAGGGGCCGGCTCCAAACAAGGTACCATTCAATTTGGAAAGATATTTTAGGTGGCGTTGTTGGTATGATTATGGAACGGGACTTTCCGGAGATTTATTATCTCATGATTTTGACGCTGTAAACCAGATTATGGATTTGGGAATTCCAAAAACGGCTTCTTCGTCGGGTGGAATTTATCGTTATACAAAAGCAAATTTCCCTGATATGATTGAACATGAACGGGATGTTCCGGATAATTTTCAAACTGTCTTTGAATACCCGGAAAGGAACCTCACAGTTATGTACAGCGCTACATTAACAAATAGTAATCATCGCGGTAAGGTCTTCATGGGTCATGATGCTACCATGGAAGTTGGCAGTGGATTAACCGTAACTCCTGACAATAGTTCTACGCGGTATAAACAAAAGATTGCCGATGGAATAATTAACACGTCTTTGCCAATGTTTGCCTATTCTCCCGGGTCAAAAGATATCGACGGCGTAACTTCTGCCACAGCGAAATACTTTGCGCAGAAAGGTCTCATGTACACATACAAAGAGGGCAAAAGGGTAGACCCGACACACCTTCATGTTGCTGACTGGCTGGATTGTATTCGTAATGGTGGTGCGCCGCGGTGCAATATTGAAGAAGGGTTTGAGGAGGCAGTAGCCTGTCATATGGCTACTCAATCGTATTTGGAGGGCCGTAGAGTGGAATGGGATCCAGTCAAAAGGAAAATCGTTTAGAGTAAATTATTTAGTACTACACATTAACATAATCAGAAGAGGATGTAAAAATGGGTAATACAAAAACACGTTTTGGCATTATGATGTTTCTCCAGTATGGCATTTGGGGTTCATGGACAACAGCTTTAGGGGCACATCTGGTTAAACTTGGTTTTGCTGGTAGTGAAATTGCTGCCATATATGGTTGTTTGTGGCTGGGCTGTATAATTGCTCCTTTTGTAGGCGGACAGATTGCTGATCGACTAATGCAAACCCAAATATTTTTAGGTGCGGCCCATCTCGTGGGCGGTGTTCTTCTTTATTTTACTGCTATTCAGAATGAATTTGGCCCAATGTGGACTTGGATGTTTATTTATTGTCTTTTTTATGCCCCGACCCTCGCGCTGACAAATTCTATTTGTTTTCGAAATCTGAAGAATGCTGAAGTAGAATTTGGCAAGATACGTATGTGGGGCACGATTGGGTGGATTGCCGTAGGCTGGATGGTCACTTTCATGCGCAGTCAATGGCACACCGAAAATTGGACTGGCGGCAGTGACTTATTGATGTTTGCTGCAGTTACTTCAATTATCATGGGTGTATTTTGCTTCACCTTACCAAAAACACCTCCCGTAGCTAGCCAAAATAATCCCCTCGCATTTCTTGAAGCATTATCTTTACTTAAAGATAGAAATTTTTTGATTTTTATGATGGCTTCGTTTGTTGTAACTACAGAACTGCAGTTTTATTACATACCCACAGCTCCATTTCTGTTAGACATGGGTGCTGAGGAAGCTTGGCTAACGGCTATAAAAACAGTGGCCCAAATTGCTGAAGTTGTTGTGTTGCTTTTCTTACTGCATGTTTCGATTCAGAAATTAGGTGTCAGACTTACAATGGTGATTGGGATTTTGGCCTGGCCAATTAGATATTTCCTGTTTATGGTGCCTAACTTACCTGTTATTATAGGATCGCTGACATTGCATGGATTTGGCTACGCTTTTTTCTTTGTTACTTCTCAAATTTATGTAAATATGAAAGCCAGTGACGATATGCGTGCTTCGGCACAGGCCATGCTTACCTTTTTTACATTAGGTGTCGGCAATTATTTAGGCACATTATTTACTGGCTATATATGGGATACATTTAAGCTGGCAGACGGTTCAACAGTATGGTGGAAATTTTTCTTAGTTCCAGCAGTGTTATGTACAGTAATGGCTTTTGTATTTCTTTTATTTTTTAAGGACGATCACCAAGCAACTGCAGCAGAGCTAGAATCAGTATAGTCTCCGATGAAAAATACTAGATTAGGCATAGGTTTTATTGGCGGTGGATTTATCGCCAGATTTCATATTAAGTCCTTGATAGGCGTTAGAGATACAGATGTGCTAGGCGTGGTTTCAAAGCCGCGTGATACAGCGGAAGAAGCAGCAATATTTGCTAGAGAAATTGGTGTCGGTAATGCTAAAGTTTATGATTCAATTACCGATATGGTTGCTGATAAAAACATTCATGCATTATGGATTTGTGCACCCAACTTTACCCGTATTGAGGTAATGGAGGAGATCGTTCATGCTATTGAAACCGGTAAAGGTGAACTGATTGGTGTTACCTGTGAAAAACCTCTGGGTCGTAATGTCTCCGAAGCGCAGCGGATGCTGGAACTAGCACAAAAAGTAGACCTGCTTGATGGGTATCTGGAAAATCAGGTATTCTCTCCATCAATCACCCGCGGGAAAGAGATAATTTGGGCCCGTGGTGCTGCTACTACTGGCCGTCCTTTTTTAGCGCGGGCAGCTGAAGAGCATAGTGGCCCCCACATGCCCTGGTTTTGGGAAGGCGAATTGCAGGGTGGTGGTGTTTTAAACGATATGATGTGTCACTCTGTTGAAGAGGCCCGTTTTATGCTTACGGAACCAGGAAAACCACGTGATTCTATCAAACCAGTTAGTGTAAGCGCACATACTGATTGTCTCAAATGGCAACGTCCTAAATACGCTGATATCTTATCAAAAAATAGTGGTGGTAAGACAGATTATTTAAAAAGTCCTTCTGAGGATTTTGCTCGTTCACTTATTGAATATTTAGATGAAAATGGTGAAAAGATCATTGTAGAAACCACTACATCCTGGTGTTTTGTTGGTGAAGGTTTACGTTTGAGCTTGGAACTATTTGGGCCTGAATACTCCATGTTTGTTAATACACTTGACCCGGATCTAAAAGTATTCTTCAGTCGCGAGGTCTCAGGGAAAGCAGGAGAGGACCTAGTGGAAAAACAGAATGCTGAGTCAGGGGGAATGCCAATTGTTAGCAATGAAGCTGAAGTTTACGGTTACACAGCTGAAAACCGACATATGGTTGAATCTTTTTTGGCAGGTAAACGACCGGATGAAAATTTTAGTGATGGTTTGAATGTTACTGAATTGCTTATGACAGCATACATGAGCGCTGAGTCAGGTAAGACGATTGCATTTCCACCCCCAGGACTGGACACTTTCATACCAGCCGTAGCTCGCGGAGAATGGAACCCAAGGAGTAAATAATGCCCAGGTTATTAATTTTATTGTTGGCAGCCTGTATTGTCTACACTCAACACAATACAAAAGAGGCCACTCGAATATTAGAAAAAAAGATCGGTAAATATTCTAAACACGGGTGGAATCATTATGGACCAGGTCATTTTACATTGGATAGTAAAACGGGCGTCTTAGAGTCTCATGGTGGCATGGGTCTATTTTGGTACAGTGAAAAAAAATATAAGAATTTTATTTTGGAACTGGATTATAAAACATCCGAACCTAAAGCAAATTCAGGCATATTTCTCCGGGTTCCGGATATTCCTGTAAGTGATGACTATATTTATCATTCATTTGAGATTCAGATCAATGAAGCTGGTAAAGGAAAACATAAAACTGCAGCAGTATATGATGCCCAGGCAGCTTCAAAAGATGTATCTAAACCATCTGGTGAATGGAATCATTATAAAATTACTTTTCAAGATAGTCGCATCCAAGTGGAACTGAATGGTGAACAAGTTAATGATTGGCTCGCAAGACCAAGTGGTAAAGTAGCCGATTTTTCTGAAGAAGGGTATATTGGTCTGCAGAATCATGATTGGGATACAAACACATACTTCAGAAATATTATTATAAAAGAATTATAATCAAATTCCCATTTTGAAAATCAGTTACACGGTATTGTTCTTATAATTAAATAATATCTAGCTATGAAAATAATGACATCCATTTTATTGTTTCTAATTATTTTTAATGGCTGTAGCGATAAAGCACAAAATTGGGTTATTCTATTTGATGGTGGTAGCGTTGATCAATGGCGCGGTTATAAACAGAACAACTTTCCGAAGGATGGATGGGCAGTAGACAATGGTGCGTTAAAAACAATAGTTGGTGGAAATCGTGTGGATATAATTACAAAAGATATCTATGAAAATTTCGAATTAGTACTTGAATGGAGAGTCTCGCCAGCCGGCAATAGCGGTATATTTTATTTTGCTACAGAAGAATCGGATTATATTTGGCAGACGGCGCCAGAAATGCAGGTACTTGATGATAGTGCGCATCCAGATGGTAAGAGAGCGGTTACGTCAGCTGGTTCTCTTTATGATCTAATTTCGCCGATGGAAAAGTCCTTAAAACCAGTTGGTGAATTCAATGAGGCTAGAATCAAGGTAAAAAATAATCAGGTTGAACACTGGCAGAACGGCAAGAAGATCCTGGCCTATGAATATGGCAGTAACACTATTAATAAATTGATCGCAAAAAGTAAATTTAAAAGTATGCCTTTATTTGCAAAAGCAAACTCTGGTCATGTAGGACTTCAGCACCATGGCGAGGAAGTGTGGTATCGAAATATTAGAATAAGAAAACTGTAAAGCATAGTATTGCTCACAGAGCACTTATTTTCATTCCACTGCTTTTAATTGTTCGATAATTATCGTTCCCTTCCCTCAATATCAAGAAAGCTTCTACACCATCCAGTTTTTCTATAAACTGTAATCCTGACTCCGCGCCCATGATGATTAAAGCGGTTGCCAGCGCGTCCGCATCCATACAGTTAGTTGCTACAACTGTTGCCGAAGCAACTCCTGTTTGAGCAGGGTATCCTGTTCTTGGGTCAATTTCATGAGAATACCTTATACCATCAATCTCATAATAGTTTCTGTAGTCCCCTGATGTAGCCATTGCCTTACTCTCTAATGGTAATGCCCAACTAATTGTTTTACTTCCAGTACTTTCAAGATCAGGTGTTTCCACAGCAATCATCCATGGTTCATTTTGTCGATTTTCTCCTTTGGTTCTTACTTCGCCACCAATTTCTACCATTATGTTGTTCATACCAATTGATTCAAGGAAGGAATAAACCGCATCCACGCCGAATCCCTTAGCAATGGCGTTTAAATCAATTTTAATAAAAGGGTCTTTTTTTTGAAGGGAGTATTTATTTGTTGTCAATTTCTCATATCCAACGTGTGTTCGTCTTTTTTGAACTGCGTGCTCTTCAGGAAAAATGTCACCTAATTCACTCGCTTGACCCGGGCCAAAACCCCACAGATATAATAATGGCACTATGGTAATGTCGAATGCTCCATCTGTTAACTTTGACCAATGCAATGCTCGTTCTACTACCAATGAAAAATCATTCGATACTGTGAATGATGTAGTTGATTCATGATTATTAAATTGCGTGATTTCGCTATCAAATAAATAGGTCGACATTTGATAATTAACGCTGATTAACACGGAATCAATTTTTTGTTTAATTAGTTTAGTTGATAGGATGCTATCTTTTTCCGGGATTATTTTTATGTTGTATGTAGTTCCCATAGTAAGACCAGATAATTCTATTTGAGATGGCTGATTACTACATGATATAGACCATAGTAAAAGGATAAAAATAATTGATGAGGTATTTTTCGTAGAAATTCGATTTATCTGAAAAAGTATCATATACTCCAAGAATTTAGTAATTTATATTTTATGTATAACATACAACGAGGAATAGTATTTCTTCAGCTTATCAACATTTCTTTATTATTCGCCGGTGATGAAGAAGCACTGCAGGATGATGTATTGAATGATCCTGCTTTCCAACAGGTGTGGTCCTACCTTGAGAATAAGGATGTTTCCAAGGATTATGTAGTAAGTACATTTCTTGATTCGGGAATACAGATTCACCCCAAGATCATCGCTTCTTTTAATAATCCTTACGAGAAAAAAAGCTGGGACGTTTACCGCAAAATATTTATGACGGATAAAAGATTAATGGGTGGAATTGAGTTTTTTAAAGAGAATAGTAAATTGGTAATGCAGGTATCAGATAGTATGCGTGTGGATCCATATTTACTGGTAAGTCTTGTAGGCATTGAAAGCAATTATGGTAGGCATTATGGACAATATACCGTTTTTAATGCTTTGTATACCTTGATTCATCAATTACCCCGCAAGGGGAAATGGGCATCCAGAGAGTTGGCTGAATTTATTATTTTATGTCACGATAACAAAATTGACCCCCACTCAATATCTGGATCTTACGCTGGTGCATTTGGCTATGGTCAATTCATTCCTTCAAGTTTCAATAATTATGCTATTGATTTTGACGGCGACAGTGTACGGCATCATGATGAATGGCCCGATGTGCTAGGCAGTATTGCCAACTATCTCTTGAAAAATGGTTATAAACCTGATAACGATGATTACTCAAAAGGATCTAGGAATTGGAAATCTGTATTTGCCTACAACCATTCCAATAATTATGTAGGTGTTGTAATGGAGTTACGGCAGGAAATAAAAAACAGAATTATCGAAAATTAATTATAATTCCAGGGTTAATTCCATCTCATCATCATCGCGATTTATTGTTACTTTTACTTTTTGACCAGCTTTTAAATCTGCCAGCCTTGTCATGTAATCATAAATATTTCGAACATTTTTTCCATTTATTGCAGTGATTACATCACCTTTTTTCATACCAGCTTTGGCAGCAGGACCATCCTTTTTTGATACACCATCTATTTCCAGCCCAACTTTCTGACTACCATATGCCGGAATTACTCCAAAGGTTACTTTAAATACGGGATTCTGATTATTGGTAGTGTTTGTTTCAATTTCTGCGAAAGCAGGTTTTTCTTCTAATTGGGAAATGTCTATGATCAGGTCATATATGAAATCAAGAATCTCTTTTTCTCCTTTATAATCTATTTTATCCCAGTCATCAGTTGGTTTATGATAATCTTCATGTGCACCAGTAAAGAAAAATAAAACAGGAATATTTTCGCGATAGAAACTGGCGTGATCACTGCGCCCAAAATCCATTCCGCCCATGTTTGTTTCAACATCTAAAGTATGGTTTTTACGAGCATCTGCTATGATGTTCTCAAAATTTCCAGAACTACCGACCCCATCCAAAATAACTGGGTTATCGTTCAGTCTTCCGATCATATCCATATTAATCATCATCGCAGCATCACTGATATTGCGTACTGGGTTTTCAACGTAATACTTCGAACCCAATAGCCCTTTTTCCTCAGCATCGAAACATACGAATAACACACTTCGTTTCAATAAATGTCTGTTACTCATCAATTTGTAACTTAATTCTAGTATACCGGCCGTTCCGGACGCATTATCATCGGCGCCGTTGTGGATAATTATCGTATCTGGATCTAAAGAACCCGATCTGCTACCGCCTAACCCCAGGTGATCAAAATGTGCACCCACTACGATATATTCGTCTTTCAATACTGGATCATTCCCTTCAATATACCCGATCATATTACTTGCTGTTTCTTTAGCAAACTTTAAGTTCACATTAGCCGATACTTTACAACCAACCAAGAATGATAGTGGTGTTAATTGTTCGTCTATTTTTGAACGTAATTCAGCGATGGACTGTCCTTGGTTTATTAATATTTCATTAGCTACCGAATGTGTTATCTGTATAACTGGCAACCCTGCCGTGGAAGAACTTTGTCTGTATTGTAATGGTCTCAGGTTATTATCCTCCGCAGTTTCAAATCGATTCATGAAAAGAATGCCACTTGCCCCGTGATCCCTGGCGGTAATCATTTTATTATATAGAGTTTTATGTCTACCATAAGGTGAATGAGGGCTGTCACCATCAGGGCCATCTAATAGTAGAAGCACCCATTTACCACGCACATCTACCTCCGCATAATCGTGCCAGGATAGGGAGTCATTTATATCAAGTCCATACCCGACAAATACAACGTCTTCATTTACACTTCCATTACCCGATGAACCTATAGGAATAAAATCTTTTTGCACTATATATTGTTTTCTGGAATTACGAATGCGTAGCATATTTCTTTGACCCAGCGATACATTGTTGATGAATGAGAAAGATTGCTTAAAACCTTTTGTACCCGCTGGTTCAATACCCTGTGCTTCCCAATGCTTACTAATGTAATCAATGGCTAATTTTGATCCTGGCGTTCCTGGTAACCGGCCTTTCAAATTGTCCGAAGCCAAGTATTTAATGTGTCCTAGTATTTCAAATGACATTATTTCAGTAGCTCCAGGGTCAATATTATTCTGGTTTGAGCGATTAATGATAAATATGCCACTTAGAACGATGATCAATGTAATTATTGTTTTATTTATTGTTTCTTTCATATTGGATCTTGCATGTTATGATATATTTAAATTGTAAGATTTTTACTTATTAGATTCTCACTGTACAAGGTAAATAAATAAAAGAAATAATTACAGCATTTAATGTCAGACACCAAAACAGGGGGAATAAGAATAGTTATTAATAGCGAGTATCTTCCAGAGCGATCTAATCCGACAGAAAAGCGTTTTTTTTATGCCTACCATATTACGATCCATAATGAAGGCAGCCAGCCAGCAAAACTCCTAGGCAGATATTGGCACATTACCGATGCAGAAGGCAACGTTGAGGAAGTTCGGGGTCCTGGCGTGGTTGGTTACCAGCCACGCCTGGAACCAGGTGAATCGTTTGATTATACCAGTTTCTGTCCATTAATGACGGAGTTCGGCGTAATGCACGGTATGTTTAATATGGTTAGAGATGATGGTGAAAAGTTTGATGCGTTAATTGAACCATTTAAATTGGCTGTTCCTTTCTCCGTTAATTGATAGTATATATAAATAAGAAATAAAATACCGCACATTCGTTCTGGTAATCCGTAATAAAACAAAAATACTGGCCACCGTTGGCCCGGCATGCTCCGATCAAAGAGTCTTGCAGAACATGGTTGATTCCGGCGTGAATGCCTTTAGGATTAATATGTCACATGGATCATTGCTGGAAAAGAAAGCCCTGTTTGATCAAATCAAAAAGCTAAACAATCACGATGGGCATCAACCTAGTATTCTAACTGATTTGGCTGGTCCGAAAATCCGAATTAAATATGTAAAAGATGATATGGTGTTGAAAGCTGGGCAAAACATGGTTATTGCCAATGACCAAGAAGCAGATGATGAAAAAATTATTATATCATCGGGTTTTTCATTTGGTAGTATATCTAAGGGCGGGAAAATTCTTATTAATGATGGCCGCGTTCAACTGGAAGTGACGGAAAAGATTAATGCACATTCATTAAAAGTTAAAGTGGAGATTGGCGGAAAGGTTAAAAAACACAAGGGCATTAATTTTCCTGGTGTAGCTTTAGATATGCCGTCTTTGACTGAGCAGGATGTTACCGATTTGATATTAGCTATTGATGAAGGAACGGACTGGGTGGCATTATCATTTGTGCGTTCACCAAATGACAAAAAAGCTGTTGATGCCATATTAAAAGAAAAGGGTGTTGATATACCGGTTATGGCAAAAATCGAAAAATGGGAGGCCCTGGAATATCTTGACGAAATCATCGATACGTTTGATGGTGTAATGGTGGCTCGTGGCGATTTAGGTGTAGAAATTCCACAGGAACAGGTACCCTCAGAACAAAAAAGGATTATTGCGCTGGCTAATAAAACAGGTAAACCTGTGGTAATTGCGACACAATTATTAGAAACCATGGTGGAAAGCCCAACTCCGACCCGCGCTGAAATAAGTGATATAGCGAATGCAATTATTGATGGGACCGATGCATTATTAGTAACAGGTGAAACCGCGATAGGGAAATTTCCTGAAAAGGTAATTGAAGTACTATCAAAGGTAGTGTTGGAAACAGAACAGAATATTGATTTTGATAACATACATCAGCCAATTTCTCACCATCAACATACTGCAGACGCAATAAGTCATGCCACTTGTCAGATTGCGAATGATATGGATATTGGAATTATTTTGACATTGACACACAGTGGCAGTACTGCTCGAATGATAGCACGATATAAACCGTCGGCTGATATTATTGCCCTCACTCCTGCTGAGAAGACCTACCGTCAGTTATCTGTTATTTGGGGCGTCTCCCCCAATTTGATAGATCAATATTCCAGCTCAGATGACATTCCAAGTGTATCAGCCGAGTTTATAGCAAAAAATAATTTACTGGACAGAGGAGAGCATTATGTTGTTACAGGTGGAGTACCAATTGGTGTGCCAGGAACAACAAATTTTTTATTTGTCCAGAAAGCATAATTATGATTACGAATAGGGTAAAGCTATGAAAAATGTTTATTATTTTGGCGATGGGAAAGCGGAAGGTGCTGCAGACCAAAAAAATACACTTGGAGGTAAAGGTGCCAACCTTGCGGAAATGACCAATTTAAGAATCCCGGTACCACCTGGTTTTACTCTTACCACCAATCTTTGTATGGCTTATTTGGAACATGGAGTGTACCCGGAAAGTTTGGAAAATGAAGTGCAGAGTGCTGTGGAAAACATTGAAATGATTATGGGGCAGAAATTTGGTGATCCTGATAATCCATTACTGGTGTCTATTCGCTCCGGAGCAAGACAATCAATGCCAGGCATGATGGAAACAGTTCTTAACATCGGGTTAACCAAGGAAACGATCCCCGGATTAATTAATAAAACCAACAATCCACGTTTTGTATATGATGCCTATCGCAGACTGATCACAATGTATTCGGATGTCGTTATGGAAAAAGCAGAAGGAATCGAACCAATGTCGGGAGAAGGGATTCGAGAACAATTAGAAGAAATTATGGATCACATGAAAAATGATCACGGGGCGACTGTCGATACAGATCTGACTGCAGATGATCTTAAACAATTGTGCGAAGAATATAAATTAAAGATTAAAGATATACTCGGCAGTGAATTTCCAGATGATCCAAAAATACAACTTTGGGGTGGTATATCAGCTGTATTCAAATCGTGGGCTGGAAAACGGGCAGTAAGTTATAGAAGAATCGAAAACATACCGGAAGATTGGGGGACTGCTGTAAATGTACAAACTATGGTGTTTGGGAATATGGGCGATAATTCTGCTACTGGTGTAGCTTTTACACGTAATCCTGCTACCGGTGAAAATGTATTTTACGGTGAATGGCTTATTAATGCTCAAGGGGAGGATGTGGTTGCCGGCATTCGCACACCTTATCCCCTAAATAGTAATACAAAAGCGAAAGATGCAGACAAATTACCTGCCTTGGATGAATTAATGCCTGACGTATATGACCAATTAGATGCTATACGAACCAAACTTGAAAATCATTACCGTGATATGCAGGACATCGAATTTACCATCCAGGATGGAAAACTATGGATGCTTCAGACGCGGGTCGGCAAACGAAATGGTGCTGCTGCGATCCGTATGGCTTGCGAAATGCAATCTTCTGGTTTAATTACTGAAGAAGAGGCCGTATCGCGGGTTACCCCAGATCAACTGGATGAGATCATGCATTCTATGGTTGATCCGGCATCGGAAAAAGAAGCAACCTTACTGGCTAAAGGATTACCAGCCGGTCCCGGCGGCGCAGTTGGCCAGATTGTTTTTACAGCAGATGCAGCAGAAGAATGGGCAAAAAATGGTCATGATGTTGTACTGGTGCGCAATGAAACTTCTCCCGAGGATGTACACGGAATGCATGCCGCCAAGGCAATCCTCACGGCAAAAGGCGGCATGACTTCACACGCGGCTCTTGTTGCGCGAGGGTGGGGAAAATGTTGTATTGTTGGTTGTTCCGCCTTACAAATAAAAATATCTGATAAAATACTGACAGTTGATGACCAAGTGCTAGAAGAAGGTGATTGGCTTACCCTGAATGGGTCAGCCGGTATGGTTTATAAGGGACAGTTAAATCTGATAGATCCCGATTTGAGTGTTAATGAACATTACGGAAAGCTGATGGAAATGACTGATCAAATAAAAAAACTTGATATCCGTGCCAACGCGGAACGACCAGAAGATGCATTACAGGCCCGCGATTTTGGTGCAAAGGGGATTGGACTTTGTCGAACAGAACATATGTTTTTTGATCCAGAAAGAATTCTGGCCATCAGGGAAATGATCATCGCTGAAGAAACAGAAAAACGCCGCGAGGCTATTATGAAGTTATTACCTTTTCAACGAGATGATTTCAAGGGAATACTTTCAGCGATGTCACCTCATCCTGTCACAATTAGATTACTTGATCCGCCACTGCATGAATTCATGACCCTTACAGATGATCAGAAAAATGAACTGGCAGCTGAATTAAATATTAGTAATGAAAAATTAGTTAATCGGATCAAGGGGCTTGAAGAACTAAATCCTATGCTTGGACATCGGGGCTGTCGTCTTGGAATCGCTTACCCGGAGATCACCGAAATGCAATCGCGTGCAATATTTGAAGCTGCAGCTGAGTTAACTGCCGCAGATATTAGCGTAGCCCCGGAAGTAATGATACCGCTTGTCGGTACATATAAAGAATATGAACATCAGGAAAAAATTGTCCGTCGTATAGCTGATGAAGTTATATCTGAAACCGGAACAAGTTTCAGCTATCTGGTTGGCACTATGATCGAACTACCTCGGGCATGCTTGACTGCAGATGAGATTGCTGAGAAGGCGGAATTTTTCAGCTTTGGCACCAATGATCTTACGCAAACAACATTTGGCTTTAGCCGTGACGATATCGGTGGATTTTTACCAGGATATTTGGAGAGCGGCATTTTAGACCATGATCCGTTTCAGAATCTGGATCAAACAGGTGTAGGCCAGTTGGTACAGATTGGTGTTGAAAGGGGTCGCAGTGTTCGCAAAGATTTGAAAATAGGGATTTGCGGTGAACATGGGGGTGATCCGGACAGCATTGAATTTTGTAATAGAATAGGGCTGGACTATGTAAGCTGTTCGCCATTCAGGGTCCCGATTGCCCGGTTGGCTGCAGCACATGCCCAACTAAAGACGAAAAGGAATTAAAATGGTACAATGTCGCAATGTTTTTGTTTCAATGGTGTTGATCATTAATGGAATCCTATATAGCAAAGATCTAAATAAAGCGGAATACGTCCCCAATGAAATAATTCTTAAGCTGGCTTCAGAAACAAAAATTATTTCGCCACATTCGTTTACTACTGGTGTAGCAGAAATTGATGCCGCCTTGTTAAAATTCACGATAACCGATATAAGCCCCGTTGTACCCTATAAAAAGGATTTAAATCCGCGTCTACCAGATATAAATCGTATTTACAGAATTAAATATACCGATAGTATTATGCCAGATATTTTATCTGATGATCTTTCGGAATTAAAACATGTTATATATGCTGAACCAAGGTATATCCATTATGAAACAATCACCCCGAATGATCCATATTATTCTAACCAATGGCATTTACCGGTGATCGGTGCAAACTATGCATGGAACACTACCCAGGGCGATACAAATGTGATAATTGCAATAGTTGATGACGCAATAGACCTTGACCACGAGGATCTTGCTGCTAATATCTTTGTAAATTGGGCTGAATATAATGGAACAGCTGGTCTGGATGATGATTTTAACGGCTATGTGGATGACGTTCATGGCTGGGATTTTGCTGAAAACAATAATGATCCAAATCCAGTAATTGGCAACCAGAACCATGGAACTCATGTTGCTGGATGTGCATCTGCTGTTACAGATAATGATATTGGTGTAGCAGCACCTGGCTGGAAGTGTAAGATTTTACCGCTTAAATTTTCAAATGATCAAAATGGTTCGCTCTCCGGCGATGCAGCAGCAGCAATTATTTATGCCGCTGATATGGGAGCAACAGTGACAAACAATAGCTATGGAGGAGGAGGTTATAGCAATTATTTTCTTGATGCTTTTCTTTATGCATATGAACTGGGTACTTTATCTTTTGCTAGTGCTGGTAATAGTGATGAAAATGAACTCCATTATCCATCTGCATATCGAAATGTTTTTAGCGTTGCTTCAACTGCTTCAGGTGATTATAAATCGGGATTTTCCACTTATCATTTGTCTGTAGATATATCGTCACCGGGGTCAGGTATCTTATCAGCTAATCCAGATAATGATTATGCAACTGCATCGGGAACTTCTATGGCTTCACCTGTAGCGGCAGGTGTAGCAGCACTTATAAAATCACAATTTAGTGAATTAAATTCTTATGAATTGGCCTTAAGACTTTCAGCAACTGCTGACGATATATATGATGTAAACCCGGAGTATTATTTATTATTGGGGAATGGCCGTGTAAATGCTAATAATGGTGTTACGTATACAGATAATGAACTTAATGAAATTCCGGTGAGATTGGGGTTGTCACAATTTTCTGCAAGTGATATGTTAAATGGAAATGGGGATGCATCTTTTGACCCTGGCGAAACAATTGATATTGATATCGACTTATACAATTATTCAATAATGGGCTCTGAAAATGTAAATGTTTATCTAACCAGTTCAGATTCAAGACTTAATGTTATCGATAATTCTGAAATAAATCTAGTCGTAGCGCCAGAGGATACAATCATTTTGGATCAAGCCTTTGCAGTCACAATTGCTGATTCTGCAGCAGTTGGAATAGCAGTATTAAATGTAATTATAGAACAGGATGGTATGGATTTAAATTCTTTTGAATTATCTGTAAACATTGGAAAAACACCAATATTACTTGTTGATGATGATGGTGGTGGAGTGGCTGAAAAATTTTATTCAACTATCCTAGATAGCATGTATGTTCCTTATTCAATATGGGATAGAATGAATGGCCCCCTATCCTACGCAATGGTTCAAAATAGTCCAATTATTATTTGGTTAACTGAGTGGGCTTTCCCTTCCTTGGATTTTGATGATAGAAATGTATTGACTGAGTATTTGGATAATGGGGGTAATTTATATCTTTCTGGCCAAGATTTAGGCTGGGATCTTAATGAAAACCCAGGTGATTCATCCCAAACTGCATTTTTTTTGAATTATTTACATGCAGACTGGGGAGGGGATGACGCTAATGTTTCTTCAGTTGTAGGAATACCGGGAAATCCAATATCTGATGGACTTAATTTTGATATATATCAACCTGGATATCCATCTGCTAATCAGTATCCAGATTATTTTACTCCACATGATGATGCGACTCTTATTTTTTCATACAGTAATGGTTTACATATGGGACTAAGCTATAAAGGCAACTACAGGGTAGTATATACGGGCACTGGACTGGAGACATTTGGTAGTAATTCAAGTTCAACCGCCCCTGGAGATGTCAATGAACACCAAACTGTATTTTTAGAACGAACATTAAATTATTTGAATTTCATTAACCATACACCTTTAACCGATAATGAGGATTCTACAGCTAGTGTTTATTTTTTCGTTAGCATTTTCAATGGCGGTGCAGATTTTAATGGACCGTATTTCCATTATAGGTTGAACAGTGGACAGCTCAACACCGTCGGAATGAACGATACAACTGATGGTTTTTACTATACTTTGGCCCCCCCCAATCAGTCAGTTATCGTTGAATATTATTTTTCAGTGTATAACAATTATTATAACTGGACAAATCCAATCAATACGGATGATACATTCATTTTTAGTATTGGTAGGGATCTTATACCACCAGAATTATC
>Ga0315338_1002846_pt1 | contig 16180 bp, 14 predicted proteins | sample ASW8metaG_FD_204518 | JGI IMG/M metagenome (GOLD analysis project Ga0315338, IMG submission 204518) | Ammonia-oxidizing marine archaeal communities from Monterey Bay, California, United States - ASW #8 | ecosystem: Environmental > Aquatic > Marine > Coastal | place: USA: California | collected... | reverse complement strand
AGAACGTTTCGAGAATCTGTCAAGAACATGATTTATTAGCATTGTGTGATGAAACGTACGAATATTTTATTTATGACTCCAATGAGCACATCACGCTAGCATCAATTCCAGGAATGTGGGAGAGGACCCTGACCAGCTATACCTTCACTAAGGCTTATGCCATGGCTGGGTGGCGTCTAGGGTGTATAGTGGGCCCCGGAGCCTTGCTTGAACCTCTGGGAAAGATGCATGAACATACCGCGAGCTTCGTTTCTCCTTTTATACAGATGGCAGGAGTCGAAGCTTTGGAAGGCCCTCAAGATCATCTACCGGTCTGGAAAGAAGAATGTGACATGCTACGCAGCAGGGTTACTATGTTGCTGAATGAAGTTGAAGGCGTATATTGTGCGCAGCCACAAGGAGCCACCTTTGTGTTTCCTCGTTATGATAATTCATTACCTTCTACCGAATTATCAGAACTTCTAGTCCAGGATGAGGGTGTTGTTGTGACCCCTGGTATAGGGTTCGGAATGTCAGGGGAGAATCATTTTAGAATAGCGCTTATGAGATCGCCTGCTCCCCGAGTGATAGAAGGAGCAGAGAGGATCGTCAGATTCTTGAGTAAATTTTAAAGATCAAGGACCTATGAAATTACATTTAATCGATGGGACTTATGAGTTATTCCGTGCATATTACGGGGTTCCGAGTGCAAAATCTCCCGATGGCCAAGAGGTTGGCGCGGTATTGGGATTGATTCAGACCCTGTTAAGCTTGCTGAGGCAATCAGATGTCACCCACGTAGGTTGCGCTTTTGATAGTGTTGTAGAGTCTTTCAGAAATCAGTTGTTTGACTCTTATAAAACATCGGAGGGAATGCCTGCCGATGTAAAAAACCAGTTTCCCTTGGCTGAACTCGCCGCAGAGGCGTTGGGAATCGTCGTGTGGCCTATGGTCGAATTTGAAGCAGATGATGGAATTGCGACCGCTGTTGTTCGTTGGGAAATGAACTTTGAAGTGGATCAGATTGTTATTTGTTCTCCCGATAAGGATCTTGCACAAATGGTTAAAGGTTCTCGTGTGGTCTTGCTAGACCGCCGTAGGAGATTAACTATGGACGAAGAAGGTGTTAGGGAGAAATTTGGAGTATATCCTGAGAGTATCCCTGATTATTTAGCTTTGGTAGGAGATGCTGCAGACGGTATTCCCGGTATACCTAAGTGGGGAGCCAAAACTGCATCAACGGTTCTACAACGCTATGTTCATATAGAGGAAATTCCTGACTCTCACTTGCTTTGGGATGTGTCCGTACGCGGGGCTCAGGGAGCATCTGAAAGTCTCATGGCTAGCCGGGAAGACGCTTATCTATATCGCACGTTAGCTGTTTTGAGGTCGGATGTTACTCTACCCCAAACACTCGATGACATGGAATGGAAAGGTGTGCCTAGGGACAAATACGTGGCATTCTGTTCAAGTATGGGATTTGATAAATTGATGGAATTACCCCATAAGTGGTTAAGTTAATGCGAGAGATTATCAACCGTATCTCCGTGCTATACATGTCCAGACTCTTCGAGACTCGCTAGTTCTTCAATCTTCAATCCGCCCAGGGTAGTGAGTATGTCGTAATTGTGTTCACCCAAGGTAGGTGGCGTATTATGATCCACTTCATCACATTCGGTTAGCCATATTGGAGTTCTCAGCGATGTAAACTTTCCGCCAAGAGTGTCATCAGTTTGTATGAACATATTCCGTGCAGTTAAATGTTCGCACTCAGCTAAATCAGAGACAGTCTGCGCAACTCCCATGGAAAAACCTATTTCTGTAAGCTTAGCGGCGACTTCCCATTTTGGTAGGGTTTCCGACCATTTTTCTATCGCTGGTATGACGTAATTAAAGTAAAACTCCCCGTCAGGATTATGTCCTAAGTATTTGGGATCTTCTGCTAAATCGAGTCGGCCGATCATCTCCCACATAGATCGTAACCGTTGTTCTGATCGAACCCCAGCCATGACAACATACCCATCTTTCGCTTTAAATGGCATTCCAGCGGATACGAGACGTGCTCTACTGCGCCCTGGATTGGTTTTTGTTGCTTGATAGGCGTTCATGTTACTTACTACATGTGAGACCATGCAGTCGTACATTGACATGTCGACTAGTTGGCCTACTCCTGTTTTGTTCCGGGATTCTAAAGCCATCATAATGCCAAGAGCTGTCCACACTCCGGGTACTGAATCCCCCACATTATCTCCGACACTTTGTGGAGGGCCCTCTGCATCTCCAGTTATCTCCATCCATCCAGACATGCTCTGAATGCTTAAGTTGTTGGCTGGCCACGATGAATATGGGCCTTTACGGTCACCGGCGTCTCCGTACCCTGTAATGCTGGCATAAATTAGGCGAGGATTTATCTTGTGTAGATATTCATATCCCAGGCCTAGTCTTTCAAATGCACCTGGTCCCCAGTTATCGATTAATATGTCGGACTGGCGGACCAAATTCTCAAATGCTTCTTTGCATTTCGGATGTCGTAAATCTAGTGTTACGCTTTTTTTATTTCGATTTATGCCTAGGTATCTTGAACTTACCTGTTCCCCTTCATCATTCTGTATGAAAGGTCCTCGCCCTCTTACGAGATCCCCTGACTTGGGCCTCTCAATTTTAATTACTTCAGCTCCCATATCAGCTAATATTAGAGAACAAAACGGACCAGCGACTATATGCGTAGCATCTAGCACTCTTAATCCCTTGAGTGGAAGCGGAAGAGAATTGGTTTCGGTCATTACATCACCTCTGGATCACAGTAGTGTTGGAAGTGTAGATGTGGCGATGACAGGCGTCAACGGTCGAGGCATTTACGTTCCGAATCTCAAGAACAAGTGCAAGTAACGGTGGTCTATATGGTGGGCTATATGATTGTAATTTGCCATTAGTATTTGCTGGATTAATAATCTATAAATCCTCTATAATTTACCAATGCTAATGTCGGGTACAATTTATTGACATGGACTATTCTTCACGCTAAACTCCCAAAGCTCCGAGTGGGATTGCGCCCATAATGGATGCGTAAATATAGATAATATTAACCTTCTGTGTCGTTATAACAGAAGGTATTGGTGTACTAGGAGGGTAAATGCAGAGGTTCTTGATCATTCGCATAATACAGTCTTTCTTCACACTGCTTGTATTGAGCATAGCAGTGTTCTTCGGAGCAGAGCAGACCGGTGACCTTGCTCTAGTCTTATCTACTGCTGATACTACACAAGAGGAATTAGAGGAACTAAGAGAGAAATTAGGTTTGAACAAACCGGCTCATATGAGATATTTGTCTTGGGCTGGTAATGCTATAACCGGGGATTTGGGTAGGTCTGGTACAAAACGTCGCCCAGTATGGGATATGCTGCTGGAGCGAGTTCCTGCCACTTTGCAGTTAGCTGCTGCCGGCTTGTTCGTTGCAATGGCTATCGGAATTCCATTAGGAATAATTGCAGCTATTTATCGTAATTCCTATATAGACAAATTTGCGAAGGTATTTGCGATTGTTGGTATGTCTGCGCCTCAATTCTGGGTGGCCATAATGCTAATAATGCTCTTCGCAGCTCAATGGAGACTGCTGCCTGCCTTTGGTAAAGGCGGGATAGACCATTACATACTACCGGCTTTTGCAATTTCCCTATTTATAATGGCGGGATTCATGAGACTTACTCGCTCAAGTATGCTGGAAGTTCTGGATAGTGAATTTGTTAAATTCGCGAGGATAAAAGGGCTAAGCGAGAGAGTAGTCATATATAAGCACGCCTTGAAAAACGCTATCATCCCAGTTCTTACATTCGGGGGCGTAAGCTTTGCGGGCTTGTTGAATGGTTCCATAGTTGTGGAGGTAGTATTTGCTTGGCCTGGAATCGGCCTACTGATGTTGAATGGGATTAGAGAAAGAGATGTACCTGTTATCCTAGCCACGATATTAACGTCGGGATTGCTGTACATTGTCCTATCTACTATCGTGGATCTGCTATACGCTTACGTCGATCCGCGTATAAGATACGGATAGTAGAGTAACGGGAAATAACATGGAGGATAGATCAATGGCGACGGTTGATACCGAACAAATTTTACAAGAGAAGAAACCATTAGGTGCTCAAGTCTCTGATTTTTATAAAAAAATGAAAGAGTTGAAATTGCCTTGGTTTCCCGTTGTAGTACTGATTGTGCTGGTTATCTGTGCCTTATTTGCACCTTGGATAACCCCACAGAATCCCGAAGACTCGTCTTCAATCGATGTTATGAAAGGTGTTAGTAAGCTAGGACCATTCCAGTCCATGGAAAACCCCTTAGGGGTTGATAGACTTGGTAGAGATATGCTGAGCAGATTAGTCTACGGGGCTAGGATATCAGCGTTTATCAGCGTTATATCTCTTGGATTTGGGGCTGTTGTAGGAACTGCCGTGGGTATAACGTCTGGGTATTTTGGCGGCAAAACCGACGCCTTTATCATGAGGTGTTGTGACGCGGTAATGGGATTTCCGACTATACTATTGGCATTAATTATTGTTGCTATACAAGGCGGCGCTGGAATACAGAACGTTATAGTCGCCATCATAGCTACCGTGTGGGCGAGGTTCGCCAGGCAGATTAGGGGGGAAGTTCTGACTCTGAAAGAACGAGACTTTGTAACCATGGCTGTTGTAGCGGGCGTTCCTGCCTATAAAATAATGTACCGTCACATTTTTCCGAACGTAGTTAATACGGTGCTAATTATTGTGAGCCTTATGGTGGGTCAGACGATTTTGCTGGAAGCGTCATTAAGTTTCTTAGGTGTAGGAGTGCCTCCTGGCACATCTGCATGGGGTATTATGGTGTCAGAAGGTAGACTAAATTTGGTGGACCTATGGTGGCTGTCCCTTTTACCTGGACTATGTATAACTGTAGTAGTAATTTGCATGAATTTGTTTGGCGACTGGCTGAGGGATACGTTAGACCCTAAGTTACGCAGAACTTAAACTAATGTTATTGGAATTAAATAAATACGGAGGGCCTTTCTAGTGGCAGAATCTCCTGTTTTAGAAGTTAAAAATTTAAAGACCCATTTTTTCACTAGGTCAGGTGTGGTTAAGGCCGTTGATGGTGTTAACTTTTCTCTGAACGCTGGTGAAACCCTGGGGATAGTCGGTGAATCCGGCTCAGGGAAAAGCATGACTGCTCTTTCTATAATGGGACTAGTTCCCCAACCAGCTGGGAAGATTGTTGAAGGTGAGATTCTTTTTAATGGAGATGATCTGGTTCAGAAAACACAGGCTGAGTTGCAACAGATAAGAGGACGCGATATCTGCATGATATTGCAGGATCCCATGACGTCGTTGAACCCTGTGTTTACCGTTGGGAACCAAGTTATAGAAACTGTAAAGCAGAGCGCTAAAAGTAATGAAAGCCTCAAAAATAGGGCTATTGAACTGCTACATAGAGTTAGAATAGCTGCTCCTGAAAGTCGTATAGACAACTACCCACACCAAATGAGTGGCGGTATGCGTCAAAGAGTCGTCGGCGCCATAGCAATTGCAGGAGCTCCTCAACTGCTAATAGCAGATGAGGCTACGACATCATTGGATGCTACTATTCAGTATCAATATCTGGCCTTGTTGAAGGAATTGCAACGAGACACTGGTATGGCAATTATATTTATCACCCACGACATGGGAGTTGTTGCGAAGATGTGCGACTATGTTGCTGTCATGTACGCAGGTAAAGTGGCAGAAATAGCTGATGTGAGAGATTTATTCAATAATCCGACACATCCCTATACTGAAGCTTTGATGAGATCTGTTCCGAATGTCGATGAAGAAGTGGATATGCTCTACGCAATTGAAGGACAACCTCCTGCACTTGATAATTTGCCACCAGGTTGTACGTTTGCCCCGAGGTGTCCATACGCTTTCGACAAATGTTTCACTGAATTCCCTGATATATTTCAGGTGGGAGAGGCTAGTAAGAGACACACGGCTACATGCTGGAAATTATCGGAGAAATAAAAATATGGCTAGTACACAACAGTCCAACGCAATAATTGAATTAGACCAATGTCAGAAGTATTTCCCTGTAACCGCGGGTTCCATACTTAAGAAGGTAGTTGGGCAGGTTAAGGCTGTTGACGGAGTGTCGTTTAAAATTAAAGAAGGGGAAACTTACAGTCTGGTCGGAGAGTCGGGTTGTGGAAAAACTACTACCGCAAAAATGGTACTGCAGGTAGAAAGTCCAACCGGAGGGAATATTCGCTTTAATGGTAATGATATGGCGACTTTCACTCGGGATCAGCGAAAGGAATATAGATCTTCAATCCAGGCTGTGTTTCAGGATCCTTGGAGTTCGTTAAACCCTCGAATGAAAGTAGGTCCCATAATTATGGAACCGCTTGTGGCAAATGTTAACCTGCAGAAAGGTGAGATCAAAGAAAAAACAGAGCAACTGCTCAATGACGTCGGGCTTCATACCTTTCAGAAGGATTATTATCCGCACGAGTTTAGTGGTGGACAGCGCCAGAGAATAGCGATTGCTAGAGCGCTATCATTGCAGCCGAAAGTGATTGTTTTAGATGAGCCTGTATCCGCTCTCGATGTATCTATTAGGGCCCAGATAATGAATCTTCTTAAGCAATTGCAGGATCAATACGGGGTCAGTTACCTGTTAATTGCCCATCAGTTAGCTACCGTGCGGTATATGAGCCATAACGTTGGGGTTATGTACTTAGGGAAGATGGTAGAAGAAGCTCCGACTAGGGAATTGTTTACCAACCCAATGCATCCTTACACTAAAGCTCTAATTTCCGCCTCACTCCCTTCGCACCCAGATTCCCAACGTGAGGATTTTGTGCTGACTGGAGAAGTACCGTCGCCTCTTAACCCTCCTACGGGTTGCAGCTTCCATCCGAGGTGCCCATTTGTGATGGATAAGTGTTCCGTAGATGAGCCCGAGCTAGTGGATCAAGGCGAGGGACACATAACAGCCTGCCATTTGTTTTAGTTAAAAGGGAACCATTTGGTTCCCTTTTTGTATTATTAAGTTAAGGTTTGCACCTTGTGTTGCTTATAGAAATTAATTTTCTGGAAATGTAGCTACAATTAGATTCCCCCCAAAACCCCCTTCATATGATGGGAAGTTTACGATAGTAGCTAGAAACCCTAATTCTCGTAAGTTTGAAATCCATGTGCATTTTGGGAATAATCCTGTAGTGTGTCGGTCTTGGTATATTTGTAACGTTCCCGATTCTTTAACTATGTAAAAAAATACAGACTCTATTGTAGTATCGTTTGTATCAGGGTCATCCAGATATTCTATGAAGGTTATTTCTCCATTAGGGCTTGGTTTGGTCCAATTGAGAACCGTTGGAGCTGAAAAATCCTCCTTAAACCAATCAGGAGCTAGAACCAAAACTCCATGTGGATGTAAATGCTCCAATGCAGTTTCAAAAGCTAGCTTTAAATCATTCTCGCTCAACATGTAATTTATGGCGTCGTGTATCAACACTGCATCGAATCGTTGATTGAGGCGTATGTCTCTCATATCGCCTACGTGGTGTGGTGTGCCGGGATTTAGTCGTTCTGATAAGGACGTCATGGATGCGGATATGTCGACAGCTATAGCTGAGAACGTTTCTGTTAAATGGGACAACACGTGGCCGCCTCCAGATCCTAAGTCCAGCAGGGTATGCTTTCCTGGTCCTAGACTGGCCGTGATAGCTTCCCTAATATACCAGGCTTCTATGGCGTATTCGTGTGGGGGGCTGATAATTGGCCATAAGTGACTTAAATCATTATAAAGGCGATTATGATCGTTAGACATTAGTGTTTCCGTCGCGATGAGATGTCCTGTTCCTTGATTGGTATAACTGCAGATATTGTTGAGCTACTGAATTCCATGAGAAATGTTTTTTGCTATATCGGTGACCTTCTTCACCGAGCGATTGACGGTAGTTGCTATTATTTACTAGTTTTACTAGCTCATCTATAGCAGCAACTTCATCATATTCAGGAACTACGACACATCCTTGAAGTAACAATTCATGGTTGGGGCCCACATCGTGAGTTAGTACGGGCAATTGATTGATCATGGCCTCAAAATAAACTAGCCCAAAGGCTTCGTATCTAGAAAATAAAACAAAAATATCGCTACTTGCATACCATTTAGCTAGTTGCTCGTCATCTAACTCCCCAGTAAATATTATTTGGGTGTTCGACTGGTCGTTGCAACTCGCTTGTTCTAGTAGGGATTGGTGCCCTTCATGGCCGCCGGCCAATATTAATCGACTCGGGAACTCGAACATTGTCGATGCTTTTTTATACATTTCAATCAGCCAATCTTGTCCTTTATGCTTGCCTAGTCTGCCTACGCAAAGGATAGTGACTTGTTTCCCGTCATTTTGCTTATCTTGAATAGGTAGGGAATTGGCACCCCAGTGAATGATATGTTGCTTGTGTGATGGTATGTGGTAGTCCTTATTTAGGAATGCATTTTCGACTCTGCTTAAAGATACCACTGCGTCTACCATGCGAGAAATGACGGTATTTATTCCCTTCAGCCAAAACTTAGTTCTGGGTAGCGGGTGATAAGAAGGGGTAAATATAAAAGTCGACTTATTATGTCGAAAGATCCATGCCCAAATATGCCCCCAGAACCATCCATCTCCAACGAAATGAATAACATCTGGGTCGAATTCCGAGATATACTGTTTCATTTTGCCTGGCGAGAACCAAACTAACGGACATGAATATATGGGAGGTGGTTTTCTTGGGAAGCCGTTGAGTCGAAGTATAGATAATCCTTCCATAGTAACTTCCCGATCTGGCCATTCCGGATGAGGAATTCTGGGAAAAGAATATTTGGTAGTGAGAACTGCTATCTGACTTACATCTGGTTGATTCTTAAGATAATAGGCGAGTTGTTCGATGGCGCGCTCTATACCTCCAAGATACGGACGAAAATACGGTGTGAGGAATAGAATTTTCAACTCTTTATTATTCAACTCTTTATTATTCATATAAACTAAGAGGACCGTGGTTAGGCGATTCTAATCTGATTGGAAATCCCAGTCAAAGATATATATCATTTAACACTGCGGACTATAAGCGAATCCCGAATTGCCTGGAGGAAAATATGTATCAACACAAACCTAGGTTGCAAGAGAAAGTGGCTATTATTACCGGAGCTGGTTCCAGTGGTCCGGGCGTCGGTAATGGAAAGGCAGCTGCATTATTATTTGCTCGGGAAGGGGCAAAGGTTCTATTGGTGGATTCAGTTATTGAGAGAGCGGAAGAAACCTTAGAAATGGTCAAACAAGAAGGCGGAGAAGCGAGTGTATTTGAGGCTAATGTAACTAATGATGACGATTGTCGCCGGATGGTTGAAGCTGCTATGGATAGGTATGGTCGGCTGGATATATTGGATAACAATGTGGGAATTTCAAGGCGCGGAACCGTATTAGAAATTAGCGAAGAAGACTGGGATCACGTGATGGCAGTTAATGTGAAGAGCATAGTATTGTGTAGCAAGCATGCTATCCCTCGCATGATTGAAAACGGCGGCGGGGCGATTATAAATATATCTTCCATTGCCGGTTTGAGAGCGCATAGTAGTACGCCGTACACAACATCTAAGGCCGCTGTAATAGGTTTAACCATGACTATGGCGGCTGACCATGGTCCGGATGGTATTCGTGTCAATTGTATTGCTCCTGGGTTAGTCTATTCGCCTATGGTAGCTCCCAGGATGGATGATGATCTGCGTGAAATTAGGAAAAATGCGGCACCTCTACGGACTGAAGGTGACTCATGGGATATTGGTTATGCTGCTCTTTATCTGGCCAGCGATGAGGCTCGTTGGGTTAGTGGTATTACGGTACCTGTAGACGCAGGGTTAACTGCAGTTTCGCCAGTGACCTACCAGACTTTGTCCCAACAACAATACCAACGCTGATATTGTCACAGGGGCCTAATAAGAAAGACCTCCCATTTTGGGAGGTCTTTCTTATTAGGCCCCTGTATTAACTTTTACTGGGCTGCTTTCAGGTTATTCCAGTGGCTCGTCTTAGAGGAAGCAGTTCCTGGGAATGTCCAGGACTCAATGACCTCTGGGTTTGCAGTAACTTGTAACGCAAACCAGAAGAATGGTATGTCTGCAAAGTTGTCGAACCGATCATCCCCTGCTTTCTGGACCTGTTTGTCGATCTCATCGGGATCGGTGGTTTGGGCTATGGCGGCCCACGCCTCGTTTATGGCGTTGGACTCGTAGTTACGTCCTGTACCATTTGGATATGCCCATGCCCTGACTCTGTCGACTACTGATCTCATGGTAATTACATTACCCCAGCCGCCTTCTTTAATCATATCGTTCTTTGCTCTGTAAGCAGAGCGAACGGTTCCCCATTCACTATCTACTATCTTGAGATCAATCCCAATGGGTTGCCAGTAATTTATCAGAGCTTCCACCATTACAGCGGTCTCCGGTTCGTCTGACGAGACATAGTTCCAGATGGTAAATTCCATTGGGTTGTCTGGGCTATATCCGGCTTCTGCCATGAGAGCTTTTGCCGCGTCTGGATCAAACCCATACATATCGTCCCATTTTTCTTCCCATTCTGGATTGTATCCTTCAAGGGTCGGATGGTAAGCGGTATTGTACATTGTCATACCGGCACCCTTGAGGATGAAATCAATTAATTCTTGCCTATCTATGGCTTTGTTCATGGCCTGGCGTATTAACAATCCCTTGTCGGGGGAGACCCACGGTACTGTGGGATCGTAGTCCGGATCGCCGTCCGAGAAATACATTCCGCCAAGGAATAAGGTTAAGTAGTTAGTAGGTACTTGGGCTTCAAGAGTTATCATGCCTCGTTTCATAGCTTCGAATTGCAATTCACGTGACAGGGAAGATATATGGGATTCACCGACTAGCAGCATCGCTAACCTGGTTGCATCCTCTCTGACCCACTTGATTTCGATTTCTTTAAAGTCTGGTCTTTCCCCTCTCCAGTGATCACCGTCATCTGACAGTTCGAACCAGATTCCTTCACCGGTATCTCTACCACCGTATTCATAGGGCCCTGATCCTATTGGCTTGTTGTCGATACTATCTAGACCTTCGTCAATTTGTTTCTTGCTAAGTATCAGGAATTCTCCCCCGCCGAATCCACGTGACGCCATGGCTGGCCATAACGTCGTAGAACCTTCCATGTGGAAAGTTATTGTATGGTCATCTACGATGGTTACCCCCTCGTCACCTGGTTTCAGTTCTTTAAGGAACTGTTTGAAGCTTGACGTAGCCTCGTCGGTTTGGTGTAGATCTAGAGACGCTTTGACGTCTGCTGTAGTTACTTCGCCATATCCATCGTGGAATGGGATTCCTTCCTGTAGATGGAATGTCCACGAACTAGCGTCATCATTAGATTCCCATGAAGTAGCTATTCTCGGAATGCGAGCATTCGTTGTCGCTTCTAAATCGAGTAAAGTTTCTGCCCATGGGTCAAACTGGTAGTAGGATGGTCTTCCTACAGTCCAGTTCCTGTTTGTTTCTATTACCTCACCAAATGCGTATATAACGCGGTCAACCTTAGCTGTTACCTGCGCACCTGGGTCAACTGGTATGGGAGTAGCTGTTACTACTACCTCCTGAAAGACGGTCTTTTCAACTTCTTTAAGAACTTCTTTAACAACTTCTTTTTCGACTTCAACTTCCACTATCTTCTCTTCAATGACAACCCGAGGTTCAGCCGGCGCGGGCGCAGATGCTCCGCACGCTACTGCCATGAGCGAGAGGATAGCTAGTACTCCTATGATCCATGGTATCGACATATAAGATCTCATAATAGTGAAACTCCCTTAATAAATTGGATGTTAGTAGAATTATGTCTTACGTGATCGGGATCTTGGCCTAATCCAGGCCTTTTAATAGGATGGTTTAAATATTTGAACTTTTAGTATAGTATGGCTACCTGTGTACCACTATACTACGAAATACTATATATTAATGCAATAGTAGGTAGATTTAACCTAATACAACGGCGTGAATATAGATAGAATGACAGGAAGTGTAGCATAGGCCTACGGATCACGTAACATAATAAGCAATATAAGTTTAGAATGGCGCCCTAGATTACTGATAGCGTAACTGACCATAATCCTATTGCCAGGATATAACTATGCAACGGTTTATAATTATTCGGGTTTTCCACTCAATATTAGCTCTCTTAGCTATAAGTATGATCATTTTTTTCTTGGCGAGAATATCCGGGGATCCCATAGAAATGCTCCTCCCAATTGAAGCAACTGATGAGGAATTTGCGGCGGTCAGAGCGGCTTGGGGCCTAGATAAACCGCTACCTATTCAATATGTGACGTACCTGGGCAATATTGCCAGGGGTAATTTTGGACAATCAATCAAATGGCAGGGCGAGGATGCATTGTCTCTCGTGTTATCGAGATTTCCAGCCACCCTTGAACTGGCTTTCCTGTCCTTGTTTGTCAGTGCGGCCATTGCGTTACCAATCGGCGTAATCGTGGCGGTCAAGAAAGATACTGGTATCGATTTTGCGGGGAAGATAATAGCCTTGATGGGCCAGTCTCTTCCGTCATTTTGGCTTGGGTTAATGCTGATGTGGATATTCTCGGTACAGTTTGGCTTGCTGCCCACGTCAGGTCATGGGACTTTGCGTCACCTCATATTGCCCTCCGTAGCGCTGGGCTATTTCCAGGTCGCAGCAGTGATGAGGCTGACCAGGTCTTCAATGTTAGAGGTGCTAGATACAGAATTTGTTAAACTGGCTCGGATCAAGGGGCTATCAGAAACAAAGGTTATCTGGAAGCATTGCCTGCGTAATGCTTTAATAGCGCCATTAACCTACTTTGGATTAATTTTAGGCGGATTCCTTACGGGGTCAGTCGTAACCGAAACAGTGTTCACTTGGCCTGGAGTCGGACTTTTAGCCGTAGATGCGGTGCGTGCCAGGGACTTTCAAGTAGTCCAGTCAGTAGTAGTTTTCTTTGCGTTTCTATTTATAGTTTGTAATTTAATAGTGGATATTTTGTATGCATATTTAGACCCCAGAATCAGGTATACGCACTAATTTGGAAATAATGTTCAGGATTTTTACTGATTTGTAGAGTTATTATGAGCGCTTTAATTGGAAACAGATTCTCAATCCCGAAGGTACGTGCTGTAAGCAGCATTACCACCACGTTACGGCGGTACCCTGTGTTTGCCGTAACAATCTTATTAATTGTACTAATACTACCAGCCATATTCGCGAATGTTGTAGCTCCCCATCATCCCACCGTCGGAAAACTTAGCGAAAGACTCCAACCACCAGTAGGTGTTGCCGGAGAAACTGTCAACGGGGTAGTGTTATCAAAACCAGGAACCTGGTCCCATATCCTGGGTACTGACAAGCAAGGTCGCGACATATTGAGTCGCATTATTTATGGCGCGAGGGTTTCGCTCACAGTAGCGGCCATATCCATAGCTATAGCGGGGTGTATTGGGACGGCTCTGGGCCTGATAGCCGGCTATTTCGGTGGGAACATAGATCACTTCATTATGAGACTTGTCGACATAGCTCTAGCTATTCCGGGTATTTTGTTGGCCTTGGTGCTGGCTGTGGCGTTAGGGCCTAGTTTCAGGACAGTGATTATTGTTGTGGTACTCGTATTCTGGTCTAGGTATGCTAGGTTGGTTCGCGGAGAGACTCTCAGTATAAAATCGCAAGACTTCATACTGAGAGCTAGGGTAGCTGGAGCTTCAAATTTGAGAATTATCGTGCGACACGTATTTCCTAACGTAGTGAACACTGTAATTGTTTTAGCGACGCTGGAAGTCGGACAGGTTATTTTATTAGAAGCCAGCTTAAGTTTTCTTGGCGCTGGGTTACCCAGACCTACTCCTGCGTGGGGATTAATGGTTGCCGATGGCCGTGAACTTATTGTATCTAGTTGGTGGGTGGCGTTCTTCCCTGGACTTGCGATCTTACTGGCTGTAATGTCGATGAATTTAATGGGAGATTGGCTTAGGGATAAACTTGATCCTAAGCTTAGGAACTTGTAAATATGACTACGCTACATGACGATATCATTTTGGAGGTTAATGACCTCCGTACGTACATTTTTACCCGAACCAGTACTGTAAAGGCTGTGGATGGCATTAGTTTTCATCTCAGAAAAGGGGAGACTTTGGGAATAGTCGGTGAGTCTGGATGCGGGAAAACGATGACGGCGCTATCTTTATTGAGGTTGGTTCCAAAACCGGCCGGTCGAATAGTTACTGGCGAAATTACTCTAAACGGTGAAGAATTAGTTCAGAAAAGTGAAGAGGAGATGAGGCAAGTCAGAGGTAGACAGATATCCATGATTTTACAAGACCCACAGACTTCTCTGAACCCTGTATTTAACATCGGCAATCAGCTTTCAGAATCTTTATTGATTGCTCGTAAAGATGACAAAAAGAATTTATTAACCAGAGCAGTCGATGCGCTTCGAAAGGTAAATGTGGCTGCTCCAGATCGGAGACTTCAGGATTTCCCGCATCAAATGAGCGGCGGAATGAAGCAAAGAGTGGTAGGTGCTATAGCAATGTCATGTGAACCTTCAGTGATAATTGCAGATGAACCTACTACTGCGCTTGATGTCACAATACAACTACAGTATTTAAGGCTACTAAAAGACATTCAAGCTGAAACAGGTTTGGCCATTATTTTCATCACTCATGATTTCGGTGTGGTGGCCCGAATGTGTGACAGAGTAGCAGTTATGTACGCAGGTAGGATAGTTGAAGAAGGATCAGTGCGTGATATATTTAACAACCCTTCTCATCCTTACACGGAGGCTTTAATTCAGTCTGTTCCCAAGCTAGAAGAGAAAGTAGATAGATTGTATTCGATAGAAGGTCAGCCGCCTCTATTATCTAACCTGCCGGAGGGTTGTCGATTCGCTGATAGATGTCCTCATGCCAGAGATATATGTAATACAGACTATCCCCCTTCCCTTGTTATGTCGGAGGGGCATACTGCGGATTGTTGGAGGCTAGACCCATCATGGTAGAAAGTAAACCGCTTCTCGAAGTAAAAAATCTTAAAAAACATTTCCCTGTTAATGAAGGCCTTATATTAATGAAAACCGTAGGTTATGTTCAGGCTGTTGATGGAATCAGCTTTAGCATTAAACAAGGTCAAACCCTGGGCCTTGTCGGTGAATCAGGATGTGGTAAAACCACGACTAGTAAGTTGATATTACGACTCGAACGCCCAACCGAAGGTCAGGTGCTGCTTGATGGTCAGGATATATATGATCTGAAGGGACAGGCGCTTAAAGATTATCGGACCGACGTCCAGGCTGTGTTTCAAGATCCGTGGTCTTCGCTAAGTCCGAGAATGAGGGTTAAAGATATAGTTTCAGAGCCGTTGATTGTAAACAGGAAAGTATCAGAAACCGAGAAGCGTGAAAGAATAGCTGAGGTAATGAACCAGGTAGGCCTGCATCCTGAGCAGGCTAATAACTATCCCCATGAGTTTAGTGGTGGACAACGGCAAAGAATCGCTGTTGCCAGCGCCCTTTCCTCGTATCCCAAACTGATAGTATTGGATGAACCTGTCTCAGCACTGGACGTATCTATAAGAGCTCAGGTGATGAACCTGATTAAGGATTTGCAAGAAGAGTACAACGTCAGTTATCTTCTGATTGCCCATAACCTAGCAACTGTTCGTTATATGGCGCATCAGACGGCCGTAATGTATTTGGGTCAAATTGTTGAATATTCTGATACGGAAGACTTGTATCAGAATCCATTACACCCATATACAAAAGCTTTGTTCTCTGCGGCTTTGCCGTCTCATCCGGACTTGATACAGGAGGAGATTGTCTTAACGGGAGAAGTTCCTTCCCCTATAAATCCTCCCACAGGGTGTCGCTTCCATCCGAGGTGCCCGTTCGCTATGGAAAAATGTTCTCAGGAGATACCGATACAACAAGAAGTTGCTCCTGGTCACCAAGTAGCGTGCCACCTATATTAAATTTACAATTCGGGCGGAAGTAACAATACTTGATTTTGTAGTTTATCTGAGCTTTTTGTGATTGCATCGTTTCTGGCCAGACGGTTACCGTTTTACTATGGTTGGGTGATTGTTGCGGTATCCGGCTGTTCCATGTTAGCCCGTAATGCCGCCGGCAGT
>Ga0315338_1002845_pt1 | contig 16182 bp, 12 predicted proteins | sample ASW8metaG_FD_204518 | JGI IMG/M metagenome (GOLD analysis project Ga0315338, IMG submission 204518) | Ammonia-oxidizing marine archaeal communities from Monterey Bay, California, United States - ASW #8 | ecosystem: Environmental > Aquatic > Marine > Coastal | place: USA: California | collected... | reverse complement strand
ACCCGCGCATGTTTGTGGCGAGCCGCCGGCGTTCGAAGTCTGGTTCGCCAAGGAGCCGCCGCGCGATTTCCGCGGCATGTTGGCTTCCGATTTCGGTAAGCGTGCCAAGTTCACTTCGCTTCTTCTCAAGCGCGGAGTGATGAAGGCGCACGAGAAGTTCTTCGTTTCTCTCGCGCATAGCGACGCAGACATCGACTTCACGCTCGACGCCTGTCGCAGTGTCATCGAGGAACTTGCCGGATAGACGCTGCCCGTCGTCTAGGCAGTGAGTAGTTCCTGACCACTGTCGCGCACTGCGTCGCGACGAAATTCTCTGCGCGCGTGCGACCGTGCCTGGCACGTCCATTGCTTTACTAGTTCTCTGGAACGCAACGGGGACCGCCAAATAATCCTACGACAGGCCACGCAGGTCTATGACGGGAGACGGACCGTGAAGCGAATCGTTGCAATCATTCAGCCTTTCAAGCTCGAGGATGTCGAGCTTGCCGTCGTCAATGCCGCCGGGGTGGTCGGCATGACGATCACCGAGGTGAGAGGCTTCGGTCGCCAGGGCGGTCATACCGACAGCTATCGCGGTACGAATTACGTCGTAGATTTCAAGCCGAAACTCTATCTGGAAATCATCGTCGAAAACGAACGTGCTGACGAGGCGATCGAGGCTATCGAGGCAATTATTTCGGCAACCCGGAGTGGGCAGCTCGGCGACGGCAAGATCTTCGTCGAAGAGATTGAGAGTATCACTCGGATTCGGACGGGAGCGCGCGGCCGAGCGGCTCTCTAAATCGTGCGAGATCGGGCCCTGTGCCATGAGCGCTAGCGTGGCGGTGGGGGGCCTGGCCCGATTTCGCCACTACCGGGCTGGAAACCGGGCACGCGGGGCGATAAGAAGAAGCATAGATTTCTTCTTATGGAGGGGTGGCCGAGTCCGGTTGAAGGCACCGGTCTTGAAAACCGGCGACCCGCAAGGGTCCGCGAGTTCGAATCTCGCCCCCTCCGCCATTTGCTTCGGGGACTTACGACTGTAGCTGTTTGGTCGGCAATAGCTCGGTTTGTGGGCCAGGCTGCGTGTTCGATACGAGCGGCTGTGTCGCCGGTGCGGTGATCTGCGGTTGAGGCTTAACGCCGCCCGCGGCAGGGTCAGATTTCCTGGGGGTTTAAAAATGAGACTATCGAGTGGCGTGGCAATAGTAGCGGTGACGGTAGGCCTGGGCCTTGCCGGCTGCGGACCCTGCACGGAGCAGGGCTCTGAGGCGAAGGTGAATCAGGCCGCGCTTGTTGTGGCACTGGGCGAACGGGCCTTCGCGGATGCCGGCCAGGGCAGGGCGCGCAACCTGCTGACTGGAGAACTCGTGCCTCGCTTCGAGGATTGCGGAGACGGTACCGTGGCCGATCACGCCACCGGCCTGCTGTGGGAAAAGAAAACCGGCGAGGTGGGTAAGTCCGTGTTCTGCGACTCCGTGTCGTTGACGGCGACCGAGCCCGACCGCAGTTGTGACTCTACCCACCACGTGAACAACACCTACGACTGGTGCCGGGACCTTGATAAAGACGGTCGCTGCGACCGTGGCGGGACACCGTCGGACGGTGCCGTGTTTCTTGATTTTCTCGGGCGACTCAACGGCACGCGTGGTGGCTGCCTGGCGGGGGTCTGCAACTGGCGCCTCCCAACGATAGGCGAGCTCAAGGCCATAGTTGATTGCAGTTACGAAGGATCGCCTCCCTGCATCGATCCTGTCTTTGGTCCCACGGCTCCGTCGGGCTACTGGGCCTCTACGTCGGGGGGCTACGGGCCCAGTGGAATCCGCGACGTGGGCTGGGGCAAGAACTTCGGTAACGGGGGTACTTTTATCAACGCCACTGGTACCAGCTATGCCCGCGGGGTTCGCGGGGGCAGCTGCCGATTCAGTCGGGAGCGCCGATCGTGAACGCCGACAGGGATCCGCTTGAGTGAATAAAACGTAGGCCGCTGTTCGGGTTCCCCGATACTTTCTTCATGCGCTCGAGTAGCGCTCGGGTAGGCGATAGGGCTTCCCCGGTTCTCCGGAGAAGCCCTGCCGTTCTATTTCTTGGCCTTGAACAAGTTGGCCCTGTTCTTCTTCACGTCCACGCTGGAGAAACCCGTAGACCAGCAGTTACCGTTGGCGCTGTGCATCTGCGCGACGACGCCGGCCGACATGTCGAACATTACGTCCGGTCCGGCTGGCGTGGGCGTGGGTACCGACCCGCCCTTGGCTTGCAGCAGCAACTTGGCTGAATTGCCCGACTGCAGCTTTATGGACTTCACTCCGTCGTTAGTGAGCGCCGAGTCCCTGTACTTGAAGCCCTTGGAGTTCGAGCTCCAACCCGTGCCGCCGGGCACCTGTAATTCGCTCTTGAGCGTGGTGTTGTACACGCACATTGCGAAGCCGGTGTTGCCGAAGACCGGATCGCCGAATGCCGTCGGGAGCGGGAGGCTGCCCTTGAGCCACTTCCACTTCAGCAGCTTGGCGGTTGCACCGTAGTCCCTGACCATCAGGCTACCCTTGAGCGGCCCATCGCAGACCCCGGACTGGGTCGGCGGGCAATCGGGCACGCTGCCTGCCGGAAGCGTGGTCGTGGTCGTGGTGGTGGTGGTGGTCGTCGTCGTGGTGGTCTGCCCACCCTCGCAGGTCCCGCAGCCGAAGGTGCCGACGTCGTCGACACAAATTGAATCCCAGTAGCCGAAGACTTCATCACAGCAGAACGGGTCAAGCGCACAGACGCAGGCCTCTATGATTGGGTCACTGCAGCCGGCCTCACCCTCCTGGTTGACCTCGCAGCAGTCGCCCGTAGTTGACTGGCACTGGCACTCGTCGGCTCCGCTTCCGGCGGCGTTGCACTGGCCGGGGCAGGCCGAGTCCTGCGCGCCGTCGCACTCTTCACCCGGTTCGATCACGTTGTTACCACAGACCGGGTCCGGGCACTGGCAGCCAACGGCACAGCTTCCCGTGGGGCAGTCGCCGGTCGCGGTGCCGTCGCAGGCCTCGCCTTCTTCTATTATGTCGTTGCCACAGACCGGGTCCGGGCAGGTACAGTCGCCGTCGCAGGGGCCGACAGCGCAAGAGCCCAGCTGGCTGCCGTCGCAGCTTTCGCCAGACTCCACGATGTTATTGCCACATACCGGGTCGGGGCAGGTGCAGTCGGGGTCGCAGGGACCCAGCGGGCAGCTGCCAAGGTCGCTGCCATCGCACTGTTCGCCACCCTCTACCGTGTCGTTGCCGCATTCACCGATACCTCCTGTGCACGTGGGGCTGTCGAAACGAAAACTGGTGATGCGGGTTGTCCAGTTGCCGCCGTTCGGCATGTACTCGTTGGTGTACCAGAAAGTACACTCGTCTACCGGGTCTACGTTCATCGAACTGTAGTCGCCCCAGCGCGTGCTGCCGGTCTGCGAGGTGCTGCCGCTTATCACGGTGACTTCGCCGGTGGTCATGGTGCCGGCAGAATCGCCTGCGGTGCGGCCCACGTAACGAATACCGGGCGACAGGGAACTGCTGCTAATGCTGTAACCCAGCGCCATGTTGCCGCTGCCGTCCATGGCTATGCTGCCCATCCAGCGGTGATGTGAATCCGGCGCCCAGGTGCCTTCCTGGTGCAGAGTCCAGTTGCTCGCGCCTGTGGTGCGCCTCAGTTCGAACCAGCGTACGCCGTGATGATCCGATGAGCCTCCGGCCACGTCGGTGACGAAGTTGCCTACCATGACTTCGTAGCTGCCCATGTTGCGGTACTGCACCCTGTGCATCACCACCTCGCGCAACGGGTCGAGCCCGGTAGCGGTTCCCGGCTGTGGGGCGCATTCGAACGACGACAAACCGCATAGTTCCGACTCGAACTCGGCCATGACTATGTCCTGCGCCTTGGTGAAGGTAGAATTGCCCGGATTGGAAAAATCTACGTCGAAGTTCCAGATTTCCAGGTAATCTTCCGTCGTGTTATTCGAACCGGCGTTGTGCACCTCGTCGTCGCGCTGGCGAAAGAGCATACCCGGCGATCCCACGGGCGGTGCCAGGGATCCGTCGGCATCGGCCGGCTGCATCATCTGGAAACCGAAGCCAGACAGGGAGGGGGCCGTCAGGCGAACGTAGGTCGCTGAGGAGTCGCCTATCAGCATCTTGGTGCGGTCAAGCGCGTACACCGTCGGGGCGTTCTCGTTGGTGCCGACGTAGTAAGCGTCGTTCCACACGCCGTACTTGGGGTAGTCGGGAAACTGCGGCACGGAGAAGTCGTAGGCGTACCACCCGCCGGCTACCGGGTCGGAGGTCTGGGAGACGTATACGCACAGGTGGAAACCGCTACCCGCGAACTCGCTCAGCACCCAGCGCTCGGCGAACTGGTCGTAGTTGACTATGGGGTCACCGCGGCCAGACGAGCAGGCCCCGCTGCCGCTCCAGAGCGTGTCCAGGTTGGTCGGCCCGGCGACCGTTGCTCCGGTACTCTTGTTTACCACCAGGAAGGGCGTGCCGGTGCTACCGTTGCTCATCTGTATGTAGTAGGTGGGGCCTATGTCGCCCACGGTGTCGGGGGGGGATACGAAGCTGTTACCCAGGCCGTCGAAGTTGAGCGTCGGAGTGGTAAACGCCCTCGACGTAGAGCCAAACTTGAGCGATGCGGTGGCGCGCCGCTGTACTTCGAGAAGAGGGTCGGGGCGGTCGAGGGTGATATAGTTCAGTGGGCCGGTTCCCCTCGGATAAATACGCCGCTTGGGTCCTTCCATTACCGTACGGCCGGGGACGAATTCTTCGATCAGCGGCAGGTCTCGCAGGTTGCCGTTGAAGACGCGGGTCGCCGCGGCTTGTCCGTGGGTGATCTCCTGGGCGGCAGCGGGCGCAGCGGTTGTCATTATGCTCGCAGCTGCGAGTACGGTTGCGGCCGTGAGCATGGCGGCGGCGGTCGTCGACATGGCGGTCAGTTGCTTGGGTATCATGCTTTTCCCCTTCGCTTGGTGTTGACGCGAACCGATGCCAGGGTATCGGTACCGATCAACCCTCGCCACGAACGCCGTCGTCTATCTTGGTTGACACTTAGAACGTTATACGACGCTTTTGTACTCCACCACCGGCGCTTAAAATTCCTAGACACGGAAGCTGCAGCCTTGGATAAACGGGTCACCGCAATCGTCAGTGCAAGGATTACCGTCTCCGCAGCCACCCGTCCCTCCGCAAAGCGGGTCGGCAGCGCCTACTGACAACTCGTTGAGTCTCCGGGTGTATATATTTGTGCGGGGTCGTTTGCGCAGAACAAGACTGGCTCAAGTTGCAGAAGGACGCGCCCTAGTCCAGGCAGACCGATCGAGGAGCTTACGGCCTGGGAATTAATTGGCGGAATACAAAAGACAGATCCCCCGACCGGCGAACCCGGTATAGCTGAGCCATTGGCCTGCACAGTGTCGAGGAAACACCATTTCGGCGTGCTGAGCGTGCAGTTGCCTGTGTCTACTACCCCCCCCCCATAAGACGAACAGTCAGCATCGTTTCCGCAACGCAAGAAACCCTCGCCGCTGGGAAGCAAGAGCCCGTCGCATTCCGTTACCGCGGGGCCGGCCGCGCAGTAGCCCATGGTGGTGTCGGCCGGCGCCACGTTCGGCGTGCAAACGGCATCGTTACACGAATTCGATATGCCAATTCCCCCGCTGCCAAGAGACGAGCAGGTGCCCGCACCAACGGCAGAGCACTCGGCGTCCGATGAGCACGGAAGCGTCGAATCGCCGCTGCACTGCAGACAGTGGCAGTCATAGGCCGGGAGCCCGGCGCAGCTTAGCCCTGCCGTCAGCGACACGTTGCCGCTGCTCAATTCCAGCGAAATCTGCGCCCCCAGACCGGATACGTTCGCAGAAGCGCTAGGCATGCAGTCCAGGCTGTACTCGCCTCCTGGCGTCGCAAGCACTGTAGCGTCGCAAGAGTCTGCGCCGCTGCTGCAATCACTGCCTGCTTCACACGGATCGCCGGTTAGCGAGCACGAGTACTTCACAAAGGGGAAGGAGTGGTTCCTGGTCGCTGAATCGCAAGACAGGCCTATGCTTTGCCCACCGCTACATGTGCCATCACGTACACCATCGTTGTACGTCACATCCCCATCACAGGTCGGACAGGGGCTGAACACACTAAGCCCCAGGTGAACTTTCGTGCGCAGGTTGGCGGTCATCTCAAACTCCGCCGTATCCACGTCGCCTATCCCGGTAAGATCCTCAGCTAGGCGAAGGACCAGGCATTGCGGGATGGCAGAGGCTGTCTGGGGTAAGGGTGCCGCCAGGAAACACTGACACGTATTACCACCGCAGTCATCGTTGTCGGATTGGAACGGCTCGTCGCATATTATGCGCTTGTCGTTCTCGCACCGGCACGTGCCCTCAGAGGGATCGATGCCGATAAGTTCACATTCGCCGCAGCCGCCGACTTCTTCGAGCAACATGTCTATCGGCTCTTCGCACAGTATCCGAACCCTGTTGTTCGCCCTGTCATTGACATCGGCATCATGGACAAAACCAGCCTTACCATAGTTGAGAGAAGTTACTGTCCGGCATCGTCCTAGCGCCAGATCACAGGTCCCGGGTCCGCAGTCGTTGTTGGTAGCACATGTCGCGCCAACACCCGCCCATACCGCTATACTAGCGCTGTCGGGGCAAAGCGGATGCTGGCAACCGGTGGCTACTATGCTGCAGCCCTGGCAGCAATCCGTGGCAAGGTCGCACTCCTCGGGCCCACCTCCCGGACCGGTAGTACAGGCAGCGTCGGTACAAGCCATGCCGTCGCCGCAGGAAGCCAGGGTGCAGTCGTTCAGGCATGCGTCGGTACTGACGGTGTTCCCGTCATCGCATTGCTCAAGCACTGGGTTGTCGACAGTCCCGTTGCCGCACTCGTCGTGGCAAAAGCTGTCGCAACCGTCCAGGTCATCGGTGTTGTCATCGTCGCACTCTTCACCACTATCTACCACGCCGTCCCCACATTCCGGCAGGACACAGTGGCTGCGGCAGGCGTCGGGATCGACATCCGAGTTATTGACCCCATCGTCACATTCTTCGGTACCCAACCAGACTATTCCATCGCCACAACTCGCTAACGTGCAATCGTTCAGGCAAGCATCATCTTGTTCTAGGTTCCCGTCATCGCATTGGTCGCCCCCATTAACGACGCCGTCACCACATATCGGCACCGTTGTGGTGGTAGTCGTGGTGGTTGTAGTTGTTGGCGATGCGCAGCCGCTGGACCTGGACCTGGACGTCGACGTCGACGTCGAGCAGAAACACTCGATTTTTCGGCCCGTTGATGGGCAATCCACCTGTCCGCAATCGGCGCCTATCTCCAGGCCCATCGTCCAAGGCGTCTCGGCGAGCTCGAGGCACTGCATGTCGGAGTCCTTGGCCTTGTACTTGAGCTTGTAGCTGCCCGGGTTGCGACGATCAGGTGTTATCTTGACTTGCACGAAGGGCACGGTGCCCCTGGGTGTCTTGCACTTGAACGCCCCGTTCTTCTCAACGCAGTCCACCGGTTCAGTGGTGGTCGTGAAACAGACGCCCCCCGAATCGTCCAGAGTGAACACCGTCCGCTCGATCGACGGGTCTATACCAGCCACTGCATCAGAAGCATTCAGCACCTTGCACGAAACCGTGAGCTTGTCGGTCTTGCTCGGGTTCCTGCGGAAACGCGGCTTGAGCTTGCACTGGTCAAAGCTGAGCGTGTCCGAGCAGTGAACTCGCTCACCAGCGTTCATCACATGAGGGGTAAGAGTCACGCCGCAAACAAGTGAGCCCATCACCAGCAGTGGGCCCAGCCTCGGCACGCTCGCGCCATGGCTGAACTTTAAGGAAAAATGGGAATTTCCTGCTTTGCGCATCACCTACCTATAACAACTTAGCAAGCTACCACCACATCCGTCAGCCTGTCTACGGGTGCAGCCCCCCCATATAGGGGGAAATTAAGCCAAGGTTCAGTTGCCGGTGTTTAACCGGGCTTGCCTGCGACGCAGCACTCGTCAGGATTCACCTGTCCGCATCTCAGACTCTGGCACGCGTTTGAGTTGGCCTGGTTCAGAGACGAGACACTCGGATCGCTGGTGCAGGTTCCGCCGTCGCAGTCGCCGTTCGTGGTGCAAGCGATCGATGTGTTGCTTACGCACGACGACGGATTGGTCGGGCCGTCTATCTCTAGCAACCGCTATCGACAACCACACGGCGCAGGGTCTCTACGAGTCGGAAGGGTACGCGCGCGACGAGAAGTACTATCACTATGACTTGCGCGTTGGACCGCTCGCCTAGGCGCGGCAGCGAACCTGGAGCGATTCCAAGCCGCGAAAACCGAACTGCGCTCGGTAGCGAGGTTCCTCGGCCAGTTCGATCGTGTCAAATTTTGCGAGCAAGGCGCCGATGGCTTCTTGTGCTTCGGTGCGTGCAAGCGATGCGCCCAGGCAAAAATGAATCCCGTTGCCGAAGCTCAACGGTTCGACGTCGGTGCGCGTTACATCGAGACGATGAGGGTCTTCGTAGTGCGCGGGATCTCGGTTGGCGGCACCCAGAAAAGTCATTACGTTTTCGCCTGCTTCGACCGTAAAGCCGCCGAGTTCCAATCGCTCGAACGCGGTGCGTCCCGAGAACTGAATCGAACTGTCATAGCGAAGCAACTCCTCTGTCGCGCCCTCGATCAACGAAGGTTGCCGGCGCAGCTTCTCCAGCTCGTCGGGGTTATGAAGAAGCGCGTTCACCCCGTTGCCGATCAGATTGGTCGTCGTCTCGAACCCAGCCGCGAACAAAAGGGCGGCCATTCCGACAATCTCGTCGTCGTCGAGGCGATCACCCTGGTCCTCGACCGCGAGCATCCCCGAGATCATGCCGTCATCGGGATTCGCACGTTTCTCTGCGACCAGCGCGACAAAATAGTCGCGCATCCATTTGCTGCTTTTGTTGGCGATTTTGATCTGTTCCTGCGTCACCCCTAGTTCCAAGGTGGCCGTACCTGCGCGCACGGGTTCGCGAAACGCTTGCCAGTCGGCCTCGGGCACACCGAGCAGGTTGCCGACGACGCCGACCGGCAACGGGAAGGCCAGTGCATCGAGTAAGTCGCCACCGCCGTCGCGCGCGAACGGTTCGAGGAGCGTGGCGATGCTCAACCGCATGTTGGCGCGCAAGCGCTCGACCTGCCGAGGCGTAAATGCTTTCGACACGAGCCGGCGAAGCCGCGTGTGGTCGGGTGGGTTCGCAAACAGCAATGAGTTCTCGCCGTACTCGAACGCAGGCTGATCGCGCCAGTTCTCGTGGCCCGATGTGACCATGAAGCCGGCCCAGTCCTTGCCCATACGGGCATCGCGCAACACGGTGCGGCAGTCGTCGTAGGTGGTGACTACCCACAGGCCGAGATCGCTTTTGAAGATAGGCGCCGACTCGCGCATCTGGTCGTAGAGGGGGTAGGGATCGATGGTGCCGTCCTGCGAGAGGACTTGGCTAAGAGCCCGCGCGGCCTGTTCACTCATAGAAGCGTGTCTATGTGTGCATCAAGCGAAGCGCAACGCCCCCATTCGCGCCGCGGTTGCTTGTTGTCGTCCGTGCGCATCGCCTATTCTGGTTGCAGGGTATTTGGCCCGCCTATTCCCAACCGACGAGGATCTCATCGTGATGAAACTAGCTGTCGATCGTACTCCGCGCGCGCGGAGCCTTTTCCGTCTCGCTCTTTTTGCGGGCGTGCTGTGTCTCACCAGCGCCGTGCTGGTATCGGCGCATACTCCCGCGGCCTTGGGTCCGCTCGAGCTGTTCGCCTCTGGATTGGCCGGACCTGAAGACTTGGCGATGTCGCGTGATCATGGGCTGCTTGTGTCGACGTCGACGGGCGATGTCCTGGCCTTCGATAAGCTTGGAAGCAGTTCGGTGTTGGCCAACGTCGGTGGTGACGCGCTGGCGGGAGTAACGGTTCTGAAAAATCGGATTGTTCTCACGGCAGCGCTCTCGGCCAATCGCATCTGGCAGATCGATCGTGAAGGCAACGTTAGCCTGTTCATCGACTTGCCCGGAGGGCCCAACTTCATCGTCGAGTCCAAACACGGGGCGATCTTCGTGAGTTTGTCGAGCGCCGGCGAGATCGTCGAGATCAGCACGGGAACCCCGATTACCGTTGCGTCCGGACTGAGTTTTCCCAATGGCCTCGCGATTTCGGGGCGTGGCAAAAACCGTAATCTCTACGTGGCGGAAACTTTGGGCAATCGCGTATCGGTGATGACGCTCGACAAGAGCGACAACGTTGGTCTGCCGCAGTTGATGGCTGGTGGTTTGCCGCTGGCAGATGGCATTGCGTTCGATCGTGGTCGCAATCTCTTGGTGGCCGGTGGTGGCACGTTCCGTGCGGTACCCAAAGGAACGGCGCAGCCCATCGCGATGATCGACGATCCGCTTCTCGACTGGCCTGCGAACTTGGTATTCGGCCGCGCCCACGGCTTCAAGCGCAAGCAGGTTTTCCTCGCGAACTACGGGCCGGCGTTCGGAGACGGTACGACGGTGGTACGCTACCTACACAACCACGGCGGCATGAACCTGATCCGCTAACTGATCGTAGAGTTCGGCGCTAAGTCAGTCGCAGGGGCCAAGGCGCTTGCCTTCCCATTTCACGTCCATCGTCATCTCTTCACCGTTCATGCTCATGCCCATACGCATGAGACCGGTGAGCGTTTTGCCGGTACTCTTGAGGTTCGCCGTACCCGTCATGACCATTGCTCCATTCGGGCAACTGACCTTGTAAGATAGGATCGCGTCGGTATGGACGAGGTCCGAAACCGTACATCCCTCGTTGTTACCCATGAAGTCGTCGATACTGCGGTCTTCGTCTGTGATGCACTCGGTGTCCGTCTCCACGTGGGGTATCGGAACCATCGGCGATTCCGAAGTGGTGGTAAACTGCCACTTCCCGGCATCGATCTTTAGCGCATCAGCCGTCGGAGGTGTGCTCATGGTCGCGATAAGAAGAGCAAGTACTGCGAGAGCGGTAGCTTTGGCGAAACCCATATCGACTCCTTTCGTCCCCTCATACGAGGAAACTCTTTGGCGACGCGCGCCGGGTCGGTTGCCCGCGGCGTTGGAACTCTAGGTCGCATACACGCGTCGCGTAGGCAATTGGGCGCACGCGGCACGCCGCCGGTCGTCCTCGACCGTGACTGTCGGCGGCGGCTTGGCCGATGCCGCGCAATCCGTATACTGCCGAGCCATGAGTGCGCCACGAACCTTCGAGAACCGAATCACACAGATGCTCGGCGTTGAGCTGCCGATTGTTCAAGCTCCCATGGGCTGGATCGCGCGCTCGGCGCTCGCTTCGGCCGTGAGCAACGCCGGCGGCCTTGGAATTATCGAAACCTCATCTGGCGAACTCGACATCATCCGCGAAGAGATCAAGAAGATGCGTACGCTCACCGATAGACCGTTCGGGGTGAATATCGCGCAAGCCTTCGTACGCGATCCCGACATCGTGAATTTCGTGATCGACCAAGGGATCAAGTTCGTCACAACGTCGGCCGGCAATCCGAACCGTTATACGGAACAGCTAAAGACCGGCGGCCTTACGGTATTTCATGTCGTCCCGAGCCTCGTTGCCGGATTGAAGGCGGTGGGCTGTGGTGTCGACGGGTTGATCGTCGAGGGCGGTGAAGGCGGCGGTTTCAAAAATCCCAGCGAGGTAGCCAGCATGGTGCTGCTGCCATTGGTGCGCTCAAAGGTTGATGTGCCGATCATCGCCGCCGGCGGTTTTGTCGATGGTTCTTCGATGGCGGCGGCGTTCGCGCTCGGGGCCGAAGGTATTCAGCTCGGGACGCGTATGGTGTCGGCACTGGAATCGCCGGTTCATCAGAACTGGAAAGACGCCATCGTCGAAGCGCGTGAGACCGATACGGTGTTTCTGAACCGCTTCAACTCTCCGGCTCTGCGCGCATTGAGAACGGAAAAAACGACGCGTCTGGAGCGGGAGCCGGAGACCAACGCGATGGCCGAACTGATGAGCGCCATGGATCTCTACTTTGGCGGTGACATGGAGGCGAGTATCGCGCTGACCGGTCAGGTCGCGGGACGCATCGACGAAGTGCGTCCGGTCGCTGAGATTCTCAGCGAAATCGCGACCCAGTTCTTCGATGTGATCGAGGGGTTGGGTGAGCGCTATCCAGCTTAATCGCTACGCTGTAGCTGAATCACGTTGTTTAGGAGCCGCTCAGGCGAAGCGATCGCGAACGCGGTAAGACCAGAGCTTAGTGCGATGCAGAAGACGGCTCAGCAAGCGTCGCGCATGGCCAACGGAGCCACGTCCGGCCACCGCTTGTCGCCTTGCATACCGGTCTGGTTGCAGTGCACAATTGCTCGTTCGGTGAGGTCTGCACGAGCGAACGATGGGTGGGGAGCGAGTGCCAGCGTGCAGTCTGCAAGGCGAGTTACACAGGGGGTAGTGGCAGCGATCGCGTGCTGCAGTACCTGCCGGTTTCGTTGTTTCGAACGCAGTGGAACAGTTCCAAACGCTATAATCGAAGGATGACTACCGTTCGCAGAGCCGATCCCGAAGCACGAAAGCTGGCGTTCATCATCGTCGGTGTCGGCGCTATGGTCGGCGTCGCGTTAATTCTCGCCGCGGAGAAGGTGCGACCGAGCTTCGAGCAGTGGCTTGTGTCGAACAGCGGTTGGCTGGCGCAGAATCCGGCCGCCGCCGCCGCTGTCGCCGGCATCGCGATACTTCCGATGGCGGGGGTTGCCATTTATCTCTGGCGTTACGCCGGCAAAGTCGTCGCTACCGAGCGTTTTCCGCTCGCCGGTCAAAAGGTGGTGCGCGATACCCCCGTGCGCTTTGGCCCCCGAGCAATCCGTCACGGACGTATTCTGCAGTCACTGGCGGCGCTTGTGCTGGCCGTCTCGTTCGCAATGCCGTGTTGGATCTATGCGATCATTCGATCGCTTGATAGTTAGAGCGTGCGTCGAAGGGGCGTCGGCCCGTGACGCCGAGAGAGCGTCGGTCGCGCCGGACATTGATCGTAGTGCCCGACGCGACCGTTTCGTTATCGGTCTCTACGCAGCCTGTTCCGACGAGATGCTGCCGCTCATTCCCGCCTTCTTCCACAAGTGGTCGGTACGTTCCGTGATCAACCCGAGTCGGGTGAGGTTCGGCACGACTGTGTGTGTGAAGATCTCGCGCGTGAGCTGTTGGTAGACCGGACTTTCGAGTACCGGTTCGATGACGTCTTCGACGCTGAAACCGTACTTCGGTCCAAGCGTCCTAAGGATCTCGGTACCGAGCGACGACTGCACCGCTTCGAGAATCGTAAAGCCCCAGTCTTCCATATCGGCCATCTCTTCGGGCTCTGCGTCCGCTACCACCCGACGCATGCTGAGCACGCCGAAAGCGGCGTGGCGCGCTTCGTCTTGCTCCACGCGACGCAGCATGTCGGACAACAAGGAATTGCGAGAGTCGCGGCGCAACGTGTCCATGATTCCAACCGCGGTGCCTTCGAACAGACACTGCATGCCGAGCATCTTCTTTTGTACGGACTCTACCGAGAGCAGTTCGTCGAGTAGGAACTTCAGTGCCGGCATGATGGGGTAGATGGTTCCGAGCTTGTCTGCGCAGAACTTGGCGAACACCTCGATGTGGCGCGCCTCGTCGATCACCTGACTTGCCGCGTACGACTTAGAGTCGAGATTTTCGCACATGTTGGTGAGCTGGCCGCACAGTTGAAGAGCGGCCTGCTCGCCGTGTAGGAGCTGAGAGAGCATGAACGCGAGTTCCTCGTGGGCTGCTGCCTTCTGTGTGGCCTCGTCCATACCCATGGCGGCGCACATCTGGCCCATCAGTGTGGTTTCGGGTGATACGACCCAGTCATCCTTGCTAACGGGTACGTCCCAGTCGAGATCGGTGATGGCGTTCCACTGGTTAACCTTGCCCTTCTCGTAGAGGTTGCGCAGTTCCGCCACCTCGCTGCCGTACTCCCAGGTCCAGTTAACCTTCAGCGGGACGTCCGAGGTGAGATTGCCGCGTAGGCGCTCGATCGCATCGGTGTCGACGAAGTCGATGACCTCGAAATCCCCGTAAAGACGGCGGTGTTCTTCCATAAATCTGTTCATGACGCTCCTTCACAATAAAAAGAGTTATTGCTCACTTTTGGGATCGTACGCCGCGACGCGGCATGTGTCAACAAAAAAAGAGTTATTGCTCGCTTTTTTATTCGCACCAGTGGGCTGGTCTGTGGCAGAATCCCGTGGGTAGAGTCGCATAACCCGTGGGAGATACAGCAAAAAAGGCCAATGTCGTAGAACTCGAGCCGAGGGCACTACCGACTCAGAAAAGGGCCAAGGAACTCGTCGAGAACATCCTCGAGACCACCGCACTGCTGCTTGATGAGGTGGGGGTCGACGGCCTGACGACCAATCTGATTGCCGAACGCGCGGGCATTCGCATCGCGTCCTTGTATCGGTACTTTCCCAACAAATTCGCGATCATGGTGGCCATTTGGCACCGTATGCTGACGCGCGAATTGGCGTCGCTCAGCGATTTCATGGCGACCAGCGGCGGTCGCCTACCTCTGGACGAAGTCGTCAACGAACTGGTAGACGCGGCTGTCGCCGTCGAGCGGACCTCTCCGGGCATCGTGACGTTACTGCGTGCGATGCGCATCACCCCTGAGCTTGAACGTGTCGACAGAGAGTCGGCGCAACTCGTCGCGTCCAGTATCGCGTTGTGGTTGGGGCAGCGCGGAGCGAACATTCCGCACGAGCGCATGGCGGTCGTGACGCGAACGATTACCGAAGCCGTTTGGGCCATCCTCGACTACGGCAGCGATCTCGGTGAAGCCGATCAAGTGCGCGTGGTCGAAGAACTCAAACTGCTAACGCGTAGCTACTTCGCTAACTATTTTGATGACTAGACCGCGCGCGTTTCTCGGCGCAGCGTTGTTTGGCGTGTTGTTGTCAGCGGCAACCCCAACGGCAGCCACCGAGCTGGAGTTCTTGAACTCGCCGGCGCTGGACGCTTTGGGACTACCGTTCTCAGAGGCGGTGCGCGTGGGCGATACGCTCTATCTTTCAGGGCAGCTCGGCAACAAGCCCGGCACTCTCGAACTCGTCGAAGGCGGAATAGAACCCGAAACCGAGCAGACGCTCAACAACATAAAGGCTGCGCTGGAGCGGCACGGCTCCGATCTGGCCCATGTTGCGAAATGCACGGTTTTTCTAGCGGATATCGCTGATTGGCCGGCCGTGAACAGTGTTTACACGCGGTTTTTCGCGCCTAAATTCCCTGCCCGCAGTGCGATGGCGGGCAGCGGCTTGGCGCTGGGCGCGAAGGTGGAGATCGAATGTATCGCCGTCGTGAAGTAGCTGTGCGCGAAGGCGCAACGATCTGCCAATTGCCCCGCCGAGTGGGGCGGTTGCTGTCTATTGTGCTGCTTTGCGTGGGCGCAACCTTTGCGGTTGCCGCCACCGTGCGCGCCGACGGTGCGCCCGACACGGATACGATCGAACTCGCATCGTCCGACGTCGCTTTGACGTTTGCGCGCATTCGCGACGGGCATGCACGCACCGTCGTTCTTGTTACGAAGTACGCAGGCGCGATGGTCGAAGGCGTCGATCTGGCCGTCGCACTCGACCGCCACGTGAACGACCCGATCATTACGTTCTTCGATCAAGGCTACGAGGGTCTTCGGCACCTGCTCGATACTGCGCCCGCCGCAGCGCGCGTGCGCGTTCCCGTGGACTCTCTGCGCCGGCCTATCGATTTGCTTGATCGGCACATTGCCGCCGGAACGAACTATCCGGAGCATCAAGGCGAGACCGATGTTACGGACGGTCCGTTTCTCTTCTCGAAGCAGGTCCGGGCGACCGGTCCCTACGCCCCGGTGGCCACACACGGAGGTCTACTCGACTACGAAGTAGAGCTTGCCTTTGTCGTGCTCGACGCGCTCGAGCGCAGTGACGCAGCGCCGCAATGGATGGGCCTGTTGCTCTGCAACGACTACACGGACCGCGAGACTCTGGTTCGCAACATCAATATCGACGACGTACCGTCGGGAGACGGTTTCACCACCGGAAAGAGCTTTGAAGGCTATCTCCCGCTCGGCTCCTTGTTCGTGATTCCGCGCGATTACCGCGCTTTTGCCGCCGATTTGACGCTGTCGCTCTGGGTCAATGGTGAATTGAGGCAGCATACGCCTGTGTCGGAGCACATTTGG
>Ga0315338_1002844_pt1 | contig 16184 bp, 15 predicted proteins | sample ASW8metaG_FD_204518 | JGI IMG/M metagenome (GOLD analysis project Ga0315338, IMG submission 204518) | Ammonia-oxidizing marine archaeal communities from Monterey Bay, California, United States - ASW #8 | ecosystem: Environmental > Aquatic > Marine > Coastal | place: USA: California | collected... | reverse complement strand
GAGGCCGCGAACTGGCGCCCGGAAGAGCAGACCGTCACAACCACGGTGTGCTCGTACTGCGGTGTCGGCTGCAACCTCGAGCTGCACGTCCAGGACGACACGATTGTCAAGGTCACCTCTCCGGCCGATCACTCGGTCACCTCGGGTCACCTCTGCATCAAGGGACGCTTCGGCTGGCAATACGTCCAGCCGCCCACCCGCAAGTAAACGCGCTCCGGGGTCTGACCCCCGCGTTCGCTCGGGTGTTCGCATGCAACGCGGGGACTGACACAGCGTTGCATGCACCCCGCTGCACAAAACGCGCGGTATCGGTTCGATGACGCCTCGATGACGCACCCATTCTTACCTTCGTGCTTCGAGGCAGACGGATGGAGCTGGTGAGCATGAGGCGGATGATCTTTGCGGTGATGGCGCTGGTGGTGGTTGTGACCGCGTTTGCGGTGCCGCCAGGCGCTGCTGACCATGTGGCCGACCACCCGCCCGCGTTTCTGTTGAACACAGGCGAGATCGTCGACGCGGAGACAGGCGAGTCACTCTCACCTCCGCTCGGCGTCGATGATGTGTTGGGATACAAGGACGCACCGGGTGGGGGCGGATATTTCGTGACGTCGGTCGGCCAGGTCATTGCGGTTTCGCCTGCGCAACCTGTCACTGGTGTCGATCACATTCGCCTGGATGCTCCGGTTGTCGACTTTGACGTTGCGCCCGATGGTGGTCTTGCGCTCTTTGCGAGCGATGGGGGCGTTTTTGCCGTCGGTGGCTTTGTCTTCAGAGGCAGCGTCGCCGATCTGAATCTCGACCAGGACATCGTTGCTGGTTCGATCACTCCTTCCGGCAACGGGTACGTGCTGCTCGGTGGCGATGCAGGCACATTCAACATGGGGGACTCGCGCTTCGCCGGTAGCCGCGCCGGCCAACTCGAAGCACTTGCAGGTGCCGATGGAGCGGTGCCGAAGCCGATCTCCATTCGTTTTCCCGAGTCTCCGAGGGACGCCGGTGTTGCGGCAACGAGCCAGATCATCTCCTACGACAACGGGACCGAAGAAGTGCTCGGCGGCCCGGCCGGTGGCGTAGCTCTGCAGGGAGCCGTTGATGTGTTCGAACTCCCGGCGGGCATGAGGGCGCGAGCGATCACAGATGGATTTCTTCTCACAGACAACAACGACGTGTATGCAGCACGTCTCGGTCAGATCGATGTGGTTACGCCGGATTCAGGAACAATCGTCGGCCTTGCAGAGCGCTCGGGCTCCGAGCAGGCTTTGGGCAGATTCTTCACGACGTGCACGATCGGTGCGACAGAAACGGCATGCGACGGCGACCACGAGTTGGCGGTCGGCCAGCAGCTGCGGGTCCGAGTGGATGAGTCTGGCGGCGCAGGTGGCTTTCCGGGAGCGACCTCGACGTCGGCTGCCGTCGAATCCTTCGCACAACTGGCAGGGGCCGAGGACGACGCAACCGACAACCATGTTGAGGCGGTCTTCACTTGTGTCGCCAGGGGGGCGAGCGACGTCACGGTGACGCCAGATGGGCAGGATTCACCGGTCTATGCCGCCTCCGTGCGCTGCGTGGCACTTGTCGAGCTCGAGGTCACGTGCACTGCTGGAGGCCCATCGAGTTCGGAATGTCCAGACGTGACGTTGGGTCTCGGTCAAACACTCAGCGTGACGGCCCGCGGTGTTCCAGGGCCGGCAACGATGTCCACAACATTGTCGCTCAATGGAGTCGACCCGGTTCTCGTCCAGCTGGCACCACAACCAGCGCCCGCGAACGACACCGTCCCAGGATCAGAACTCACCGCCATCGTCAGGTGCGCGAGCCAAGACGGTTCGTCGACGTTGCTGGGAGCGAAGGCGACGGTTGTCGGAGAGCGAAACGAGGTGTCGAGGACCACACCGATACAAGTCACGTGCGCATTCGAGGAGGACGACGAGCCGATCATCGAACCACATTCTGTGCAGGTCGTGTCCGGCACGTGCATGGGCGTGAAGCACCATGTTGGCTCTTCGGAAGTTTCGCTGAAGCTGAACGTGGTCGGTGTGCCGGTCACCGTGACCAAGCTGACGGGAACGCTTGGCGGCCCGAAGGTGTTGCAAGCAACGGTGACCGCCGTCGTTGGGCTCGACGGCTCGGCCGTCGTCGTCTGGCCGATCGGACTGTTTGGCAACTACACCGTGACCAGTCTGCGCGGCACGCTTCCGGACGGGTCGACCGTCGACCTCCTGCCGCAGGTCACACCGAAGTCTGTCCAGGTCACAGACAAGGACAAGAGTTGTCCGTAGAGGACCGGGGGCAGGTCAGTCGAGGAGTGGGTCCGAGCGGACCCGCTCCTCTTCGGCTGCTATGTGCTCGGGGAGCACCCTGCCGAACAGTTGGGTGGTGCGTTCGACTCGGCCGACGACGCCTGGTTCCGCGGTGTAGGCGAAGATCGCAGCGTGGCGGGGCTTCGAGTCACCAGCAACCCTCGTGACCTGGTGTAACGAGTAGCGGCCGCGAAAGATCTGCATGTCGCCTGGCGTCAGATCGAGTGTGTGAACGCTGTCCCGACCACCTTCGAGGACGTCGAGAATGCGGTCGAAACCCTCGTCGTCGCCCGAGCGAATGTTTGGCGAGTACTCGAAGAGCCCACCGGCGTCGGCCTCATCTACCAGCACAGTGACTGCAAAGTCGTTGGTGTCGAAGTGCCAGGTGAACTGCTGGCCGGGTTCGAGGATGTTGGCAGTGAGACCGGCCAGCGGATCGGCGTAGCAGTGGAGCTGAGGAATCTCGAGACAATCGGCGAGGAACTGCGCGAGCTCAGGAGAGCGAAAGAGCACGTCGGTCGCGCAACCGCGATCCCAACTGTCTCCGGGTATGAATCCGCTCGAACGTTCGTGAAACGTGTTCACGGCATGATGCTCTGGAAACTCGGGGTTCGGCGACATGTGGAAGTACGGGTTGATGACCTGTGTCGAGAAGTGCGTCGTGTGCTTGCGATGGATGATCTCGGCGTTGAGTCGTTCGACCGCATCTCGTCGGACGAGACCCTTGACGACGGCGCAACCCACCGCCCTCAAGCCTTCCTGTGCGTGCGCCACGGCGTCTCGGTATGCCGATGAAGAGGGCTGGTCGATCGGGTACCGGCGGAGGTCGACGAGTTCGTCGAGCGAGATGTGCCCGATTCCCGATCTGGTGTCTGTCATCTCACTTCTCCCAGTGTGGGGTCCACTCGCCATCGAGGCGCATGGAGAGACCGGCGTCATCTTCGATCTGCTTCGCGACGTGAAGCTCGCCGACGTTGTTTCCATAGCGTTCGGCCGCTCGTTCGAACGTCGATGCGGAAGCTTCCGTCATCGGAAACTGAGCGCCGATGTTCTCGTTCAGAGCCTGAATCAGTCCGAGATCCTTCAAGCACAGATCGAGGCTGAACGAAGGGTCGTAGTGCCCAGCGAATATCGAAGGAGCGTCGTGGCGAGCAACAAAGCTGTCGCCAACGCTCTCCTTGATGGCGTACCAGAGGGTCTCGAGCTCGACGCCGTTGGCGACGCCGGTAGCAAAGCCTTCGCCGATCGCCGCGGCAGCGATGAACCAGAGCTGGTTGGTGACGAGCTTGACGACGTTGCCTGTGCCGAGAGGGCCACATTCGATCACCAGACCCAGGTTGCTCAGCACGGGCAGGGCGCGGGCTCGGTCGGCGTCTTCGCCGCCGATGAACAGCGTGAGCTTTCCGGTACGGGCCCCATCGACAGCACCGGTCACGGGAGAATCGACAACGGTCACGCCGGTAGGCGCAGCGTCAGCGAGTTCGAAGACGAGCTCTTTGCGATTGGTCGTGAGATCGATCCAGAGCGACCCTGGGTTCATCGCTGCGAGGGCGCCATCTGGGCCTGCCATCACGGCCTGCACGTGATCTGGTCGAGGGAGAGAGGTCAACAGCAGGTCGCCCCGGTCGGCGCACTCGGCTGCGGATGCGCCTGGTGTTGCGCCGGCTTCGACAGCAACGCCGAGCGCATCGGGGTTGATGTCGAACGCAGTGACGTTGTAGCCGGCTGCGCTGAGGCGACGGCACATCGGTCCACCCATGTTGCCCAGACCAACGAACCCGATGCTGGGGGGATCGCTTGCGTGGATAGACGAGTCAGGCACAGAGTTCCTTCATGACGAACGGGTGGGTACCAAATCAGTATCCACGTCATTGACAATGCTGCAAGCTGCTGATTTGCTCATTGGGCTATGACTCAGATCAATGGGAGTGTCGTATCCGATTCCGGATTGCGCGTCTTTGTCGCCGCCGCCGATGCTGGGAGCTTCAGCGCAGCCGCGAGAACACTCGACATCGGCCAGCCAGCGGTGAGTCACGCCGTGGCGCGGCTCGAATCGGCCCTGGGGATTCGGTTGTTCGACCGATCAACGGCTGGCATCTCACTGACCGTCGCTGGCGACGCCTTTGCGGCCGACGTCGCCGACGGCTTCAAAACCATCGATGAGGCAGTGTCCGCCGCACTCGGCAGGGCGAACGAGCAAGAGGTCACGCTGTCAGTGTCGACCTCCCTCGCGAGCTACTGGCTCATGCCACGACTTGCGGAGTTCAAGCGTCTTCATCCGGAAATCGAATTGCGCGTCCTCACGACGGACAGCGACAGATCTGTTGGGATGGACGATGCCGACCTCTGGATCCCATTAGGGGTGGTGACTCGGCCCGACTTGGAGGCCGTGCAGTTCTGCGAGGAGGAGCTCGTGCCAGTGGCGACACCGACTCTTGCGGCCGAGCTCGGTGCGATCGGCCCTGAGTCGCTGCTTGCGGCGCCGTTGCTGCATCTCGAAGAGAGATATCAAACTCGGTTCGACTGGGCTCGATGGTTCGAGACCCAGGGTGTCGCACTCGACGGCGAGCTGCATGGCGATCGATCGAATGACTACAGCCTCATTCTGCAAGCCGCCCTCGAAGGGCAGGGTGTTGCACTCGGCTGGTGGCACATCGTGTCGCCGCTCGTCGAGCAGGGCCGGTTGGTTGTGATCGGCGAGCGCGTCACGACCGATCGGCCGTTCCCCATCCTGGCCCGCAAGGGCGCTGCTTTGCGCTCGCCGGCGAGGCTGTTACGCGAGTGGCTGCAGGACCAATTCGCATAGCCGGGCGAGCCGACGAGCAGTACTCTGTGGACACGACGGGCCCCCGTCGCGATCATCCCTTTCGCAGATACTCGAGGCGCTGTGAGTGATCAGAACGACGGGTCGTGGTCCGACGAGACCCCGGAATCCGCTGAGCCCAATGAACCTGGCGTCGACGCTGTCGTCAGCGTCGAAGAGGTTGGTCTCGGCTACGAGGAGTTCGCAGCAGAGGCTGACGATCTTGTCTATGTCGAAGGGCTGAGCCCCGCTGAAGCGGCCGAAGTCGCCGCGCTCGAGGTCGACCCGGATGCTGTTGTCGGTGGACCTGCGTTCGCCGAGACGAGCACAGTGGCCAAGACCTGGGCGCTGTTCGCCGGTATCGCGCTCATCATGGTCGGCAACGGCCTTCAGGGCGTGCTGCTCGGGGTCCGATCGGCGAATGAAGGATTCGGCATCGGCGTCACAGGCCTGGTGATGACCTGCTATTTCATCGGGTTCTTCTTCGGAACGTCCTATGCAGAGCGGGCTCTCGGCAGCGTCGGTCACATCCGAGTCTTTGCTGCGCTTGCTTCAACTGCGTCCAGCGCAGCGTTGATCCATGCCATCTCAGTGACACCTGTGACGTGGGCGATCATGCGGTTCCTCTTCGGACTGTGCATGGCCGGCTTGTACGTTGTCGCCGAATCGTGGTTGAACGATTTGGCGACCAACGCCAACCGTGGCCGGCTCTTGTCGATCTACATGGTCGTGACCATGGCCGGAATGGCCAGCGGACAGTTCTTGCTGAACGTGGCCGATCCAAATGGCTTCACGTTGTTCGTCGTTGCTTCAGTGTTGGTCTCCTTGGCGCTCGTGCCGATCACACTGTCCGCTGCCAGCGCCCCGCCGTTGCGTACGCCGGAGAAGATCGGTTTCAAAGAACTCATCGAGATCGTGCCGACCGGCGCGTACGTGGCCTTCCTCGGGGGTGCGGCGGCAGGAACGCTCGTTGGCCTCGGAGCGGTGTACGCCGCCGCAGTCGGGATGTCGGATTCGCGCATCGCGATCTTCCTTGCCGCCCCGCTGTTTGGCGGTTTGGTGATGCAGTGGCCGATTGGTCGGCTCTCCGACGCCGTGCCTCGACGAGGCGTGATGATTGTTGTCGCCATCGCCGCAACCGCAGCGAGCGTTGCACTCGTAGCCGTCGACGAAGGATCGTGGGCTGCGGTCGCGGTGATGTTCGTCGTCGGTGGGACGAACTTTCCGCTCTACGCGTTGGGCATTGCTCACACGAACGACTGGTTGCCGTACGAGAAGATCAACGGCGCAGCAGCGCTTCTGGTCCGCGTGAATGGCGCAGGAGCCGTTGTTGGCCCTGTTACCGCCGCGATTCTGATGGCCGCGGTTGGCCCAGTGATGTTCTTCTGGGTCCTTGTCGGCACGCATGCGGCGATAGCGCTGTTCCTCGGCTACCGAATCGTGATCGCCGACGCGGTGCCGATCGATCGCCAACGCACCTTCCAAGCCTGGCCAGCCCGAGCCTCGCAACTCGCCGTGCAACTCATCCCCAAACGGCGTCGCCCCTGACCCTTCTGGCGATTTTGGGTCTCCGAGGGAACCCGGGGAACTCGTCCGTCGTTCTCCCTACAACGGGTACCGTGGTGGAGCCCGAGAAGCGAGTGGTGAAATGGGTGTTCTGCGCAAGTTGAAGAAGCGGATCGACCGATTCATGCGTGAGCATGCGTCCCGCAGCAATGGTCGCAGTGGCGTCGACTGGTCAGTCGCGAAGACGGCCCGCGACGCGACCCACGTACGCGGCGGCGGAGCGGCCGGCGGTTTGCCGGGCTCTGGCAGCAACGCTGTTGCCGATCACGTTGGCAAGGGCCACAAGAACTACGCCAAGTCGTTCAAGAACAAGCGCTGACTCGAACGCTACCGATGACGGTGTCTGACACCGTCATCGTTCGCGTACCGTTGGTGGATGGCCAGAGCAGTTCGGACGTTCAACGGCACGGCACTGACAGACTGGGGTGACTACAACAACCACCTCAACGAGGGGTACTACGGCGTCATCTTTGCTGATGCCTCTGACGGGCTGCTCACCATGCTCGGATTCGACGAGGATTACCGGGAGAATGTGGGTGGCACGTTCTACACCGTTGAGGCACACATCAGGTTCGAGGCCGAGATCGCCATCGGAGAGCGTCTCGTCGTCGACACGGTGATGTTGGGCGCCGATCCGAAGCGATTGCACTATTGGCATGAGTTGCGGGTCGAGGGTTCAGACGAGCGCCGCGCGACTCAGGAGGGCCTGATGTTGCACGTCAACATCGATCCTGTGAAGGTGACAGCCATGTCCGATGAGGTGGCTGCGGCTGCGTCGAGCATGGCTTCGGGTCACGGGGACATCAGGCCGGGTGTGAACTTCGGGCGACCGATCAGAGCAGTGGAGGCTTCGTCATGATCATCACTCCGGAGAACGCGCAGGTCGGCGCACACGTCGAAGACGTCGATGTTCGAGATCTGAGCGACGCAGACGTCGATGAACTGAACGCAGCATGGGCCGACCACGGCGTGCTGTTCATCAGAGATCAGCACCTCACGCCGGACGAACACATCGAGTTCGCCGAACGCTTCTCGGCCATCGATGTCAACCAGTTCTTTCAGGCACTGGACTCCCACCCGAAGATCGCACTCGTGCTCAAAGAACCCGATCAGGAACACAACATCGGTGGAGGTTGGCACACCGACCACTCCTACGACGAGATTCCCGCCCGTGGCTCGATTCTGTTGGCCAGAGAGGTGCCGCCCGTTGGTGGGGACACCAGATTCTTGAGCGTTGGCGCGGCGTATGACGCACTCTCCGACGGCTTGAAGAAGACCCTTGAATCGCTTGAAGCTCATCACAGCAACGTGCACATATTCGGTGCAGAGGCGTTGGCGGCGCGGGCTGTTGGCGAGCGGCTCGGGAACCCGACCGCTGTCGGAACCTCAGTTCACCCCGTCGTGATCGAGCATCCGGTCACCGGTCGGAAACTGCTGTACATCAATCCTGGGTTCACGACGCACTTCGATGGTTGGACCGTCGAAGAATCAGCAGCGCTGCTCGGGTATCTGTACGACCACGCCCGCGATGGCGATTTCTCGACGCAGTTCACCTGGGAACCTGGCTCGATCGCCATGTGGGACAACCGCAGCACGTGGCACTGGGCGTTGAACGACTACGCAGGCGAGCGTCGCCTGATGCATCGCATCACCATCGAGGGCGAACGACTCAGCGAAGCCTGCAGGCGAGTTGCTTGAGCAGTCTCAGTATCCGAGGCGCTTGTCGACCACGCCTTCCAGCGGAGCTCCGGTCTGGGTGGCTGTGAGATTGCGGACGAAACGATCGACGTTGCGCTTCGCTCGCTGACTGCTGCCACCTGCCGTGTGTGGTGTCATCGCAACGTTCTCGAGGTGAAACAGCGGGTGGCTTGCGTCGAGCGGTTCGCCCTCGACCACATCGAGCGCTGCGCCTCCCAGGTGCCCCGACTGGAGCGCCGCGACGAGCGCGGCGTTCTCGATGACCTCGCCCCTGGTCACGTTCACGATGTAGCTACCGGCCCGCATCTTGGCGAACGCGGTTCGGTCGAACATCAGCCGCGTCTTGTCGCTCAGTGGGCAACACACTGCCACGACGTCTGATCCGGCGAGCAGATCGTCGAGCCGAGATGACGGCCACACGGTCGGATCGTCATCGGGTGGGAACTCGTCGATGGCCAGAATCGCCATGCCGAAGCCCTTGGCCCTTGCGGCCATCGCTCGGCCTGTACCTCCGTACCCGACGATGCCCATGGTGCGACCTTCGAGCTCGATCTGCTTGGCTCGCAATCTCGTCCGGTTGTTCCATCCGTCAGCGCCAAGCGCGATGGCGGGATGGATCTGACGGGTCAGCGACAGCAGCAGCCCGAAGCCGGTGTCGGCCAGGTGCCCGCCAACTAGGCCCTTCTCGCCGGTCAACACGATGTCGCTCTCGATGAAGTCTTCGAACATGAACATGTCGACACCGGAGGCAATGGCATGCACCCACTTCAACCGCTCGGTCGAAGCGAAGAGTCGGTCGTTCACGATGCCGAGGATGACGTGAGCGCTCGGAGCGAACGCCGCTGCGTCTTTCATTCCGCCAGCCACGTGGACGACGCTGCCAGCGGGCGCGGCTGCCTCGATGTCGGCCAGCAGATCGGGTGTGGCTTCTGGCAACGTGAGTCCCTCGATGACGAGGATGTCGAGCGGTCCTTCGAGCCTCAACGCTGTGTCCATGGGTCCCCCTGTCGTGTCGCCGTGTAGAGGCTAGCTTCGAAGGATGGACGACTACTTCGACCTGGGCGGTCACGCGAGAACGATCACGACCTCGTCGCCAGAAGCCCAGACATGGTTCGATCGAGGCCTGAACTGGTTGTATGCCTTCAACCGTGAGGAGGCGCTCCGCTGTTTCGCCAAACTCATTGAGCTCGATCCCGACTGTGCCATGGGCCACTGGGGTCTCGCTCATGCGACCGGGCCGTACTACAACGGCCCGTGGACACGAGTGCCGCCGATGCAGCGAACGGACATGCTGGCCAAGGCAAACGCCGCGATCCGTGCTGCCGAAGAACGCATCGACAATGCGAGCCCGGTCGAGCAGGCGCTGATCATGGCAGTGGTTCGACGGTTCCCTGCCGCCGAAAACGACGACATGGACGTGTTCGCGTCGTGGGATGACGACTATGCCGACGCGATGCGTGGAGTGCACGCCGAGTTCGGCAGTGGCGATGACGACGTGTGCGCGTTGGCTGTCGAGGCGTTGATCTGCCGCACCCCATGGCTGCTCTGGGACCTCGAGAAGCGTGTACCCGCAGAGGGAGCTGACACCGCAGAGGCGCTCGACATTCTCGACAGGGCCGTCGCTGCCGCCGAAGCCGAGGGAAGACCGGCACACCCAGGCCTGCTCCACTTCAAGATCCACATCATGGAGATGTCTCCGGCACCCGAAGAGGCCCTGGCTGCGTCGGACATGTTGGGAACGATGTGCCCAGACGCGGCGCATCTCGTGCACATGCCATCGCACATCTACATCCAGTGCGGCGACTACGAAAAGTCGCTGTCATCGAACGTCGATGCTGTGGTGGCCGATGACAAGTACGTCGATCTGCATCCCGAGCTCGGGATCTACACGATCTATCGACTGCACAACATCCACTTCCAGATCTACTCGGCGATGTTCCTCGGCCAGTACCAGAAGGCAATCGATGCAGCCGACTCCATCTGGGACACCGTGACGCCAGCCGCGCTCCGGCACGACAACACTTTCCTCGTGAACTACCTCGAGGGTTTCTACGGCATGAAGGTGCACGTGCTCATCAGATTCGGCAAGTGGCAGGAGATCATCGATTCGCCGATGCCGGCCGAGCCGGACCTGTTCGTGACGACGACCGCGTTGTGGCACTACGCAAAGGGCGTCGCGTATTCGGCAAGCGGTGATGTGGGCAACGCGGAGAAGCAGCAGCAGCTGTTCGCCGAGGCCTGGGAACGGGTGCCAGAAGAGCGCATCGTGTTCAACAACACGTGCCGCAACATCCTGGCCGTCGGTGAGGCGATGTTGTCCGGTGAGCTCGAGTACCGCCGGGAGAACTACGACAAGGCGTTCTCGGAGCTGCGTCGGTGTGTCGATCTGTACGACAACCTCTACTACTCCGAGCCATGGGTCTGGATGCAGCCACCCCGCCATGCCCTTGGCGCATTGTTGCTCGAGCAGGAACGCGTCGAGGAAGCGGCGTCGGTCTACCGAGCCGATCTCGGTCTCGACGACACGCTCGTTCGACCTTCACAACATCCCGGGAACGTGTGGAGCTTGCACGGCTATCTCGAGTGTTGCGAGAAGCTCGGGTGGGACGCGGAGGCGGATCAGGTGAGAGCCGAGCTGGCCGCAGCTCAGGTCGGCGTTGACGTCGACGTCACATCAAGTTGCTTCTGTCGCGTCGACACCTGCTGCGACTGACAGAGCACTCTGGTCCTCCGCGTCTGGGAGGGGCGCGGGAGTCAGGGGCGGAGGGTCGCGCAGAGGTGGCGCATGTGTGAGCGGCCGATCTCGCAGCAGCCGCCGACGATCGTGGCTCCCATGTCGATCCACTCGCGCACGAATTCGGCGTACCGCTCAGGGCCGACGTCATCGCGGCCAGCCGGGATTGGGTCTCCGTGCAAGTTCGACCAGCCAAGCGGCATCGCCGAGAACGCATTGCCGTACGCGCCGATGGGCGTGTCGCCGGCGGCCTGTTTCAGCAGCGGCAGCGCGTCTGAGATCTGTTCTGGGCCGCTGCAGTTGATGAGATATGCGTCGGCCGGCACCGCATCGACCGCCTCCTGCCAGGACTCGCCGCTCAGCGGCCCGTTCGTTCCGCCGTTCTGGAGCGTCCAAGCCACCCACACTGGCTTCCCTCTGCCCCGAGCGGCATCGGAGGCGGCCCGAGCCTCATCGACAGTCGTCATTGTTTCGGCGATGAACAGGTCGATGAACGGAGCCATGTGCTCTGCGATTTCGTTGTACAGCGGGAAGTCGACCTCGTACGGCCGGGCCAGGTCGCCTCGGTAGCTGCCTTGCTGCGGTGGGAGCGATGCGGCGATGGCGACCAACCGATCGCTCTCGTCACGGGCACGAACGGCAAGTTCGCCGGCGAGCAACAACAATTCTTCGAGCCGATCGCCGACGCCGTTCATCTCGAAACGGTCTCGCGAGACCGAGTAGCTGTTCGTAGTGATGATGTCGGCGCCGCCAGCGATGTACGACTTGTGCAGGTCGACCACCGCTTGTGGATTCTCGAGCAATCCTTCGGTCGCCCAACGGCTCGTCGTATTGACCGCACCCATGTTGATCAGCTCTTGACCCATCGATCCATCCAGGATGACCAGTCCGTCAACGCCTGCAAAGTCAAGTGTTCGTGTCACGCGTCAAGGCCCAGTCGTTCGGCGACGGAAGGTAGTGTGCCGCAAATGTCGACGAACTCGATGAACATCTGGGGTCAGCTGTTGTGGCTTGCCGGCTGCGGCACGTTCTTCGCCTCGGCATGGCGCGGCGACGATCCGTGGGCCGCAGCGGGAAGCGTGCTCTTCGCGATCGGCATTCTGTTGTTTCTGGTACCGCTCATCCGGAACCGTCAGACCCCGCCCGAAGGCTGATGACGGTAGAAGTTCGCAGTTGACGGAGGCAGCGGATCGTTGCCAAGGATGATGTCGGCGGCCTTCTCAGCCATCATCATCACCGGCGCATAGATGTTGCCGTTTGTCAGGTATGGCATGGCCGAAGCGTCCACGACGCGCAGACCATCGACGCCGTGGACTCTCATCGTCAATGGATCGACCACCGACATCTCGTCGGTACCCATCTTGGCAGTGCAGCTCGGATGGAGGGCCGTTTCGGCGTCGCGGGCGACCCAATCGAGTATTTCGTCCTCGGTCTGCACTGAAGGGCCAGGAGACAGCTCGCCACCGTTGATGTGAGCCATGGCCTCCTGGTTCAGGATGTCCCTGCTCACTCTGACTGCCTCGACCCACTCCTTGCGATCACTTCTGGTCGACAGGTAGTTGAAACGCAGGGCAGGTTTAGCTCGGGGGTCGGTCGACGTGACCTTCACCGAGCCTCGAGTATCGGCATACATGGGGCCGACGTGCACTTGGTATCCGTGCTTGGCCCCTGATGTCTGGCCGTCGTACCTGATCGCCAGCGGAAGGAAGTGAAACATCAGGTTCGGGTAGGCGACCTCGTCGTTGCTTCTGACGAATCCGCCGGCTTCGAAGTGGTTCGTCGCGGCCGGTCCCTTTCTGAAGAGCCACTGCAGTCCGATGAAGGGTCGCCGCCACATGGCGAGTTGGGGCTGTTGTGTCACCGGAAGTTTCGACTCGTACTGGATGTACACCTCGAGGTGGTCCTGCATGTTCTCGCCAACACCCGGAAGATCGTGAACGACGTCGATGCCGAGCGCTTCGAGTTCGTTCTTGTTTCCGACACCGGAGAGCTGGAGCAGCTGTGGCGTGTTGATGGCGCCGGCGCACGAAATGATCTCGCGGCCGAGGTAGGTCCCGACTTTGCCTCTACGCCGAGCCTCGACGCCAACGGCTCGCTTGCCTTCGAACACGATCTTGTTCGTGTGGACCCTGGTGAGAACGGTCAGGTTCTTTCGCTTCATCACTGGGTGGAGGTAGGCGCGGGCGGCGCTCATCCTTCGGGCCCGGTGAATGTTGCGGTCGAACCGTGCGAAACCCTCCTGCTGGAAGCCGTTCACGTCTTCGGTGCGCATCTGTCCGGCCTGGTCGACCGCGGCAAAGAACGAGTCGAAGAGGTCGCCTGTGGCAGCGCCGCGTTCGAGCTTCAATGGACCATGTTCGCCGCGCCACTCGTCGCCCCCTGCGGTGCAGTTCTCCATTCGTTTGAAGTACGGGAGGCAATGGGCGTAGTCCCAAGTCTCCATGCCAGGGTCTGACGCCCACCGCTCGAGATCCATCGGGTTGCCGCGCTGGAAGATCATCCCGTTGATGCTTGAACTGCCACCCAGCACCTTGCCGCGGGCGTGGTACACACGCCTCCCATTCATGAACGGCTCTGGCTCTGATTCGTATTTCCAGTCGTAGAACCGACTGCCGATGGGAAACGCGAAGGCGGCCGGCATGTGGATGAAGACATCCCACTTGTAGTCGGGCCGGCCGGCCTCGAGTACGAGTACTGAGGTCTCTGGATCTGCGCTCAGCCGATTGGCGAGCGCGGATCCTGCGGAACCACCGCCGATGATGACGTAGTCGTAAACCTGATCTGTGGCGCTCATGTGGCCACGTAGTCTGCCAGAGAATCACGGGAGGAGAACGCTGTGGCGCAAGGAGGACCAACGGCGCAACGTCCTGAGGTCTCGGTCGGTGAAGCGTCAGCGTTTCTTGCCGCTGACCTGGCGTTTGAGCCGACGAACGTGCACGAGCTGAGTCGTGGTGAATGGTCGATTGCGTTCGGATTCGATTCCGGCGGCAGATCCCTGGTCGCCAGGTTCGCTCATCAACGAGACGACTTCGACCGCGATCGGCTCGCCAGCGATTGGGCCAGCCAAGACCTGCCAGTGCCAGAGATCATCGACATCGCACGGTGGGGCGACGGCTGGGTCGCGATCAGCGTGTTCGTGAACGGGTCGTCGTTCGACGATCTCCCAGGGACTGAGCTGGTGGCTGCTCTCGGTTCGGTCCTCGACGGAATCGATGCGATGAGCACGATCGAACCCTCAGGGGTCGGTTGGGGTCTGATTCGGCCAGACGGAACGGCCGCATTCGAGAGTTGGCGCGCCTTTCTGACCGACGCCTACTCGGTTGCCGATCGGCTACGGGGATGGCGGCAGCGGCTCGACTTGTTCGCTGGCGCCGGCGAGGCCTTCGATGCAGGTCACTCTCGGCTCGCGGCGCTTGCTGACTCCTACTGCGGTCCTCGCCGGGTTGTGCACGGCGACCTCCTCGCGGGGAATGTGCTGGTCGAGGACAGGCGCGTGCAGGTGTTCCTCGATTGGGGCTGCGCCATGTTCGGCGATCCGTTGTTCGATCTGGCGATGCTTGTGTTCTGGGAGTCCTGGCATCCAGATGAACTCCGGCTGCTCGAACGCATCGCCGGGCGCCTTCGGCCGACGACAGTCGACTTCGACGATCGACTGCATGCATGTCAGCTCAAGGTCGGACTCGACGCGATGGCGTACTGCGCGTATCAGGGCCGCTCCGACAACCTGCGCGCCTGCATCACACGAGTCGAGTCGCTTCTGTGACCGAGTCCTCGCCGATCGGGCGCGTTCTCTAGGGTGAGGAAATGACACGACTCGGAATCGTCACCGGTGGAGCCCAGGGAATCGGGCTGGCCATCGTCAACGCGTTGCTCGATCAGTCGGTGGTCGATCGCGTGGCCGTACTCGACCTTGAACCAGAAGCGCTCGCTGACCCGCCGCCGAACGTCACGACGCATCGATGTGATGTCACCGATGAAGACTCGGTTCGGGCCGCGTACGCAGCCATCGGTGAAGCGCCGGCCGTCCTTGTGAACAATGCTGGCGGGGGAGAGGTTGGAACGATCGATCCTGAAGGACCTCCGCTACCGGCGTTCGATCCGTTCTCCGATGTCGGCCACTTCCGGCGCATGGTCGAACTGAATTTCGTCTCGGCTCATGTCGTCACGAGCGTGATCGGACCCGACATGGACGCAGGGTCCTGCATCTGCAACACCGCTTCGATTGCTGGCCAGGGTCCGAGCCCACTGTTCTCGTACGGTGCGGCCAAGGCTGCCCTGATCCACTGGACGACATCGATGGCACGAGCACTCGCGCCAAGACGAATCCGCGTCAACGCGGTGGCTCCTGGAATCATCAGAACGCGTTTGTGGGAACGACTTCAGCCCGACGACGCCGCCTACGAGTCGATGGTGACCGAGACGATGCCCATGGCCGAAGACCAGAAACCAGAGGACATCGCTGACGCTGTCGCATTCCTGTGTTCGTCTCGTGCGGCTCAGATCACAGGAGAGATCATCAGGATTGACGGTGGTCTCACCCTTCGTTGAGGACTCGTGCCTGGCGCGGTTCGTTACCCGATGCCGTCTGGCATCTCCGACTTCCGCTTGTCGATGAAGGCGAGCAGCTCAGCGTCGATGGCGGGGTCGAGCGCTGGCGGCCGGTAGTCGACCAACATCTGCTTCCAGACCTTCGTTGCTCGCTGGGCTGCAGTGAGCGCACCATCCTCGTCCCATTGCTCGAAGCTGTTCGCATCAGCGATTTCGCTTCGATAGAACGCGGTCTCGAAGTTCTCGAGCGTGTGTGCGGTGCCGAGGAAGTGATTGCCGTGCTCATTTGTGCGGAACGAGTCCATGGCTTGGCCGTTGTCGCTCATGTCGATGCCGTTGGCGTAGATGCCCATCATGCCCAGTTGGTCGGCGTCCATTATCAGCTTTTCGTAGCTGAGCGCGAGCCCGCCTTCGATCCAGCCGGCCGCGTGGAGCACGAAGTTCACGCCTGCAAAGACTGTTGGCAAGATCGTCGATGACGATTCGTACGCCGCCTGCGCATCGGGTGCTTTCGACGCTGTGAACTGGCCCCCAG
>Ga0315338_1002843_pt1 | contig 16187 bp, 10 predicted proteins | sample ASW8metaG_FD_204518 | JGI IMG/M metagenome (GOLD analysis project Ga0315338, IMG submission 204518) | Ammonia-oxidizing marine archaeal communities from Monterey Bay, California, United States - ASW #8 | ecosystem: Environmental > Aquatic > Marine > Coastal | place: USA: California | collected... | reverse complement strand
TCGCTATCCTCTTGATCAATATCAGGGATAGAAGGCATAGGCGTGGTTACTTTGTAATTCTTTTTCATCTAATTAGAACGTGGAGAAGACGGGCGGCTCTTCAATTTCTGATATAAGTTGTTGCTCTAAAAGCTCCATTTCTTGAACACTCTCTTGTTTAAGAGCAGCTCCATTTAACTGTGCCCCTCCCCCTGGAGAAGGCAACATTGAATACTTGCTTCTAATTTCTCCTAAAATTCCCTTAGCAACAGCGAGAGCGTATTTTTGAATCCAGTTTCTATACGCAGGGTGAATAGTATTTGAATCTATAGCTCTATACTCAAGAATTACTTCTTGAATAGTCTGCACGGGTTTTGGAGAAAGTTGAAGATATTTATTATTTATTATATCGAAAGAACCCTCCTGTGATAAAATCTTTCTCATCATTTCTAAATGAGATTGTAATAAGTAAAACTCCCCTACTTGAAAGCCACCAAACAAATGATTATCTTGGAAATACTTAATAAAGAAATCAAACTCCAGCGTACCTGCCTGCGATTGAATACTAAGAAGAGTTTTCTTATAAACAACATACGTTAGGTTGTTTAGAATAAAAGATGGAATTTCATAAAGGTTGCATCCACCAGAAGCTTCAAAAGTAGCAAACTGCTTAGTCCATACTGGAGCATGGTAAGAAAGCTTAGTAGTAGCTTCATCGGTAGCAATCTTTAACTGTAGAGGGGATAACTCCACCCTAACTACAGGATGGCCTAATCTTGCAAGAATATAATCTTTGATCGTAGTCTCAAATGCATTAAATTCTACACCATCTACAAGTGTATTTTTATTAAGTTTATCTTGGTCTATATCACCAGTAGAAACTTGATCAGTTATATGTACGCCTTTAAACGTGCCGAAAGAATCGCCATAAGACGTAACTCTAGGACGTAAAGGGCCGACAGGAGCAGTTTGATGTACCATAAATAAATCCCTCTCTATTTATATACCCACAAACAAAAAAGGTTGAGAGCTTTTTATGGCTCTCAACCTTTTCTTTTTCTAACACCTAGTTAGGTTAGTTATAACCAGTAACCGCAGTGTTAGTACCACCACCACCGAACTGAACGTTGCCGGTAGCGACCGCAGCGTTCCTAGCGAACGGAGTAGTCAGGTAGTTGGCGTTAGGACCAACGATTCTGATCACACGATAGAAACGATGAGCAGGCGTGATTGCAGCCTTGCCATAACGGGTCAAGATACCCTTCCTCGGTTGGAAGGACTCAGGATCCGTAATGGTCGGCAGTTGCTGGAGAGGAATGTACGGAGCGTACACAAAGCCCGCATCCATAGCATTCGCACCCTTGTAGCCCATGAGGATTTCATCCTCAGGCCACAGAGGATCAACGTACAGGTCGTACTTACCAGCGAACTTACCCTTATAGGCAATAGTCTGACCCATATTGGTCGGCCTATCGGTGTTCTCAATACCGCCCTCAAGTTTCGCGGAGCTTTCTAGAAGCGCAGCGATCAGAGGAGAAGTAATAAGAATCGTACCTGGACCACGATGCGTCGTACGGTAAATATCCTGCGAAGCAAGGTTAAGCAATGCAAGCAGGTTAGCATACGTCTCGCCAACATGACGAGGACTAAAGCTCAAGGAGCTTTGCGTGAAGTCCATTACATACACATTAGAATCCACAGTGTGCTCCTGCCCAGGCCAGATGTTAGTGCTCTGGTCGAACGTGAACGCACTAGGCGTAAACGCGGCAGGATCCGCAGTCGTGGTCGTACCATCAGCGGGATTGACTTGCGGAGGAGTACGGAACGTTTGCTCGAAATTATTCGGATTTCCGTTATCCAAAGACCGTGCATCCCAGTTACCAAGCGTATTAGCACCATTGTAACCGTAAGCAAGCATTCGCAGATCCTCAAGAATCTCACGGTCGATCTCTAACGTAAGCTCTTTACTGAGAAGATCAGTAAGCTCACGCTCCAAATCGAGGTTGTGATAAGCCTTGAGATCCTGAGAAGCCTCTAACGTCCAGAGGGCTCTCATCTTACGAGTGCCAGCCACAACAGCCTGCTGCTGAATGTGGAACTGAAGCTCAGGGATACCAGAGCCAGTAAGACGCTCGCCGCCAGAAACGGTCCAACCCATAATGGTGTCTTGAGCAGGCCACGAAGCGATCTTACCGCCGAAAGTAGCACTGGGGCCACCCTCTGCGTTAGTTAAAACGTTAGAAGTAGAGAAACTTCCACCACTAATATCAATGTCAAGACCCGAACCTCCAGCCATAGCCGTCTCAAAAGAGTGACTAGGCATTTGCCCAGCACCAGTATTGGTCGAGTTTGCTCCAGAGGTTGCCATGTGCCCAATCAGATCATTAGTAAGACCACGATAGGTCATCTTGTACTTGCTGTACACAGTCTGATTAGTCGCCCCAAAAACGCGGCTGTTACCCAGATAGAAAATCTGGCTGACTGGCCCCTGCATGGGCTGCACGCCAACAATCTTGTTAGCGATTAATTCGGGATAGACCCTACGAACGAGCGGGAAAGCGAACTTCTGAAAAGTACCAAGCTGACCAACGGTCGTGCTACCTGGACCCACTGCTGCCTCGTTAATCTTCTCCGAAACAATCTGCTTCGCCTGATTTTCGAGTAGCTGGGCCGTAGTGCGACGAATGTAATCATCCTGAATACCTTCAAGAGCGGGCTCCCACTTCTCTACTAATTTAGTATTTCCACCAAATGTATCCATATGTTTTGCCTCCTTAAGGCATAAATTTCATCATATCTTCGGTTAAGAAGTCGTTATTACCACTTCTTTCAACTTTTACATTATTTTCCGAAACAACAACTGCCTTCTCCGAAGACTTAAATGGTTTCTTTGTCGTTTCTTTTAACAATTCCATTTTCTCATGTAAGCCATTAGTAGCTTCCACTAAAGAATCTCTCTCTTCTTCAAGGGTTTCAGATTTGTCCGACAAAACTTTAACCACCGTCTGAAGTTTATTATTCTCCTTAAGAACATTGTCTAGCTCCTTGGTCAGGACACCTAGCTCACCCTCCATTTGTTTGGACTCATTAGTTAAAACTTTAATAGCGTTAGCGTCATCCTCATCGGTTAACTCAACAGCCATTAACGATCTAACGGTCTCAAACAACTGAGCGTTGCGGTAAGTGTCATTCTCAAGCTCTAGCTCTTTCATTGCCTGTTCTTTAAGAGAATCAATATTTGCACGAACGAATGAAGCGACCTTGGCCTCTAAAATGGCTACTTGATCTCCCACTCGCTCATCAATTACATCTTGCATTAGCTTAGTGATTTCCTCCACCGAAGATTCAGATAAACCCTCAGGAAGAATCTCGTCTAATGTTTTTTGCTTCTTTTTCATATAAAATCCCTCTATTGTAATATTTAGAAGTTAACTAGGAATTAGCTAACTTTTTTTTATTTCTTGTTTTATCTACCTAGATGAAGATCCCTAGCCGCATCCGCCGCATCTTGTTGGTCTGCTCTTTTATCTCTTGCTGCCTCTACCTGCTTCTTTACTCTTGCTTTTTTTCTTTTATTTTGTTTTTTTGTAAGGTTACTGTTATAAGCTTCCCCTAAAAATTCAGCCATTCTATCATACGTTGGTTGAACACTTGCGTTTACATTTCCAAATGCATTAGGAACCCACCGATTTCTTGACAAATTTCTCCTCGCTCTTCCTGTACGCATAGCCCTAGCCCTTTGTCTAAATCCTTCAAGACCTCCCTCGCCAAAGTTGGGATCCCTTTTCGCTTTCGCAGCATCCCTTGTTCGTTGGGCACCTACCGCCTTCTTTTGTCTAGCCTGCCGAACTGGATCAGAGTGTCTTTTTTTAATAGCTGCTAATCTTTGCGAGTCGGATTTATCAGGACGCTCTCTCTCTATACCCTTATGATCGTCGGCAGGCCTCGAACCCAATCTCTTCAAAGCAGAGGTCCGATTTGCTGGGTTTGTTTTTCTTTTTGCGTTAGCCACTGCTTTATCATGAAGTTGTGCAGGAGTGAGGTTTACGCTTCCTCGCCGCGTCTGCGACAGTTTTGACTGAGCACCAGCCAAAGCACTCTTTGCCTGAGCCTGAGCCCCTCCAGACCGTGCGACATCAGCCTCTCTATCTCTAACTCCTTGATACCGCTCAGTTTCTCCTTGGGTTCTGTCTCCAAATTTTTGACCTTTAAAAACTCCAGCCACTCTTTGAAGCATACTCCTCCGTGGAGCCCGATTCTGTCTCCTTTGAGCCATAGACGATGCCCTCGCCAGCCGATCCTGTTGAAACCCATGTTCGGCTTCTGCTCCCTTTAATGTTTTTTCTGCTCCTGGTATTGCGGCTTGCGCTTGAGCTAATTGTCCTGCTCGACCCCTCCTCATGCCTGCCGACCTCTTATCAATAGCTTTCATACTGATCTCGTTTGATTTAACAGGAGTTGCTCCCTTAACTGCTGCCATCATTGCCTTGTAGAAAGGATCTTCTTTAACCTTGCCTCTCTTCATGATATCATCAACAGAAGGATATCCACGCATTTTCATAATATCATCATAAGAAGACTCATCACTCTCATAAGGTTGATCTGCCTCAGACAATGAATTTTCAAAACTCTCCCTCAACATTGTGACAAAAACCTTCTCGCCTAATGCTTTCTTATAAGTATCATTTACGATTTGACGAGTTTGCTCAGAAATCTCAGTAGACTCAGAAAGACCAGGAAAAGCTCCTCTGGTGGAAGGATCAGCTACAAGATCAAAAGTTACTAATTTGTAATCTTCGTTTACATACTTCACTTTGTTCATTGTATCTTCAGTTAAAGTACCTACTCCTCGACTTGAGATACCAACTTTAACTCCACCCTCAATAAGAGCTTGGGCTACTTTGCCTGCTGGCGTATCTAAGACCTTCGCCTCGCCAATTACATCGTTGCCCTTCATATATAAACCAGTGATAAGATGAGAAGCATTGGACAACTTAACAATGTCATGGCTAGGATGATCAAGTTCTCCGCAAAGACGATTCTCCGTGATCATCTCCTGAAGACTCTTTACTTGAGATTCTAAAACCGTTTTAGGGTAAACGCGATTATTATTATTCTGCTCATCTGCTCTTTGGAATAGACCTCTGATTCTCATCCCTTGAGGGGACTTTGCTTCTGATAAAATTTCAATATTTTCTAATATACGAACATCATTAATTAACATTACTTAGCTCCTTTTTTCTCTTTAGTGTAGCGTCCTCCGCTGATTGATTTCAATTGTTTACCTCCATGTTTCGCCATGGTGCGAACCGCATAGCCCTTAATATCTTTCCAACCTGCACCTGGAGTTGCAGAGCCAGGGGTAAACCCCTTAGCCGTCTTCCCTCCTACAGTCTGCTGACCACTCTTTCCCCATTTATGCTTCGTTAAAACGTAAAGTCTATTTGCTTTATCCGTTGAGAAAATCTGCCCCATCGAACCCTGCTCCAAAGCTTTCTTAATAGAATCGTAAACTTTTACTCTAGACTTACCAGCCTTAGTAATGTGTTTTTTACTTCTTAGCTTTTTATTAACCTCAGAAATTATCTCAGTTACTTCCATTTCGCATTTCCTCTAAGACATGCTCAACTGTCTCTTTTATTGATTTCTTCTTCTTCTTCCTCTTCTTCTTAGGAGGACCTGAGTATCCTGTGCCAATCGTGCCTACTGTTGTCGTGCCTGCACCTACAGCCATCTCACTAATCAATTGTTTAGTTTCAGATAAAACCACAGCTAACTGCTCTAGCAAAGCAGACAATCTTTCAGTTTGAGTAGCTACATTTTCTTGAATAGGGATTTTTTTCTGCCTTGGTATGCTTGCTTGTGGGCTTGCACCTTCAAGTATAGAGTCGAGATAAGAGTTTGTTTCTTTCCCACTGAATACCTCGGCCATAAAATCATCAGAAACTTTCACATTAGTAATATCTAATTGATGGGCACTTCCTGGAACACTAGCCATAGAGGGAGCTTGAGCCTCATGCAACGGAGGGATAGCATCACTATTTAGAAGAGATTCCGCAAACTCCCCAATAGAAATATCTGGAAGAGAATTAGACATCAAAGATTACTCTTTTTCGTCGGACTCTTCACCCTCGTCGTCGTCGTCCTCGTCCTCGTCATCCTCACCACCCTCATAGTTCTCTTCAATCACATCCATGATCGTAAGAACATTATCAAGGTGCTCAACGATCTGCTCGTCTGAGATAGCCTCGTTAAGCTCAGTTAGACACAGAGGGCAGGAATGAACTTCCTCTGCCTCTTGGATATTCTCCTCAGTAGACTCAGCAACCACTTTAACCTCAGTCTCTTCATTCTCAGAAACTTTTAAGCCAGCCGTGGTCCAATTCGAACCCTCCATAAGAGCCTTGGCAATATCGCCGTGAACGTCATTAGTATTCATAATTTTTCTCCGTTTTCTATAGAAAAGGCATAGATACTGCCTCATTTAATATTTAGGTTTTTTACCAAACAAAATGTAATTTTTTTTAATTTTTGTGAAAGAATCATCCTGCGTACACATTAGGACTTCCTGCTGCTAATATTGCTCCTACATGAGTTTTTGACCCAGCAGGATGACTAGCTACCAAATCACCTGTTACAGAAACTACAAATCCTTCAGCAAACACCCTAATAGCTCCAGGCCCTATTATAGGTCCTGTTACAACAGTGCTAAGATTAACTTTAGCTATCGCAATGCCATTTGCAAATACAGTAGGAACGCCAGCAGGAGGATCTATAGGATCTCCACAACTAGCTAAATCTCCTATCCTCTGTACGAATGGCATATTTAAATTTCTCTCTCTTCTTCTGATCTTCTATCAAATTCTGTTAAATATATAGTATCGCCTGAAACATCTAACTCAGGATTTGTTATCCCAGTATTAGATTCGTTTTTTCCTGATAGTACATGTGTAATTGGTACGCCTCCAGTTACTTCGCCTTCTTGTAATGCTTTTAAAACTTCATCGGTTATTTCTAATTGTAACCGACCAAAATCAAATAACTTTAATCTTCTAAAAATATCCCACCAAGTAAAATGAGTATATTTATAATTTGATTTCAAAGTGCCAATAATATCATTAACCAATTTTGTAGTCGGCGGATCAGGAATATCAGGGACACTAGATGTGTAAGTTCCGCCAGAGAAATAATAATTTCCAGCAACTGCGCTGGTCTCATATTCAAAATATGACCTATCAACGTCATATTCTCCTCCACGGTGTTTAGATTTTAAAGTTCCAATTGGTCCCAGCCCAAACGTTTTGTGCTCAACAAATGTATGCTTACGAGTTAAAGCATGTTTAGTTTCTTCCTTAGAAGTATCCATATAGGGAACTAAATCACAACTGCGAATAGCCTTTACAGCACCATCCCCATCCCTGTATATTTTTTCTATCTTTGATTTTGTATGGAAAGGAGTATAGCGACTTCCTGTTGCAGGCTGAATAATCAAAGCTCTGGGGACAATACCTCTAGCAATTATCTGCTCACCCATAGGGGCCTTATTCCCTACGAATGCGGTAAAATCAATATTTATTAAATCCAATTCACATTTACCTGAACCCGACAAATAAGTTGCAATTGGATCTTCTATATGGAAGAAAATCTCTGTGGCTAAAGTGCCTGCACCTATAGAATGCTGTTTAATTTCATCCAAATCATTCATTAACGTATAAGAACATTTTATATTATTTACCAAGGGATTATCTGTGGACGTAGTTCCTGATAAAGACGATAAGTCTAGAGAAAGATACATAGAACTAGTAGTCCCTATAGGAACATAATCAGAATCAAACTCACTCGCAGCAGAGGATACGCTAAGCCGCATAATCGTATCTTCATCTAATAAATGTGCAGCTTGAGCTAAAGCATCTATAGGAGTAAAATACGTAGAAGCTAAAGAAGTATTAGGTTCTAAAGCGACGATCTTAGAACCCCCAGAGTCTGTCGGAATTTCGATAGGAAAATAAGTACCATGCCCAGAACCCTCATATAAAATATGAGTAGTCCCATCAGCCAGGGTTATAGGAAGCCCGCTATCTCTAGCATCAAGAGCGTAAGAAACACCATCACTTCCAATAACAGGAACATGGGCAGAAACATCCGTTAGAAAAGCTTTTGTGTTCCAAGCAAAATCATCTTCTCTTTTATCAATATCAAAAGCTCGCTCTTCTGGATCGGCGGGAACAATTGACTCAGCTATTATCCCTAAAGCTACCTTGCTATTTAATTCATCATTAGTTGGGTCTTTTTCATACTCAATAACTTCTGTGCGACTTTGATATGCATAAAGATCTTCAAAATAATTAAAATCAAATTCTTCTAATTTCCCTGTTATCAATAATTCTATTAGTCCTTCATAAAAATTATTAGGATTAATTTTTCTTCCTGTTGGGTAAGTTAGATTATTAAATATTAGATTTAAATCTGGATTTAGACTTTCTATTATGTGTGAATAATCTCCTCGTAACTCATTTATATGAACTTCATCCCACGCAGTCCCGTCCCTATGAACCAGGAAATACGCAACTATAGATGAAATTTTTTCACTAAATATTTTAGGATATATACCGTTGTATATTAAAGCAATATTGTCTCTATCAAAACCATGGGTAGTAAAATTATACCTGAGATCATAGATACTCTCATTTTGTAAGTTTTCAACAACTGTTGCTGCCCCTATGCCTCTACTTCCCAAAACACCAGCATTCAACTTAGTTGATTTTCTAATCCCTAAGTTAGTAGGAGGGATGGTTTGAATTCTAAATTCTGCAAGTGTACTTATCCCTCTAACAGTGCTAGCAATTTGATTATTTGAACACAGGTAGCCCTTACAACTACCGTAAGGGGATCGCCTTGATTCCTCACATTCTTCTCTGGATATAAATTCGCATGGAGAGGACCTTAGAGTTGCAGATTTTTCGGGCATATTCCCTACAGGCACACAGTCTATTTTAGGGGATAGAGCAGTACCTCCTTCGGAACACCGACATTCAACACAATCAGTAACAATTTCCTCAGTAGGCGGGGGTTCATTACATGTATTTCCTTTAGATTCATAACACCCCCACCTAGTCCAAGTAGGACACTCAGAATCACCACAAGTCTCTAAACAATCTGGTAAAGATCTCCTACATATTTCTTCCCCGCTGCCAATAAGATTCCCATAAGGATCTCTACAAACTCTAACTCCATTTTCAATCTCGCAATAACACTGTGTACAGTTGCAAGCTTGCTTACTAACTTTAATACCTAGTTCTTCACTTGCGAGAGTGCATTTCTCAGAATCCACGCACTTACACTCAAAAGTTTTAGTATAACGACCTACAGGTCTACATTTTTCACTCTTGCAAGAATCAAGACACTCTTCCGTTGACCTAAATGGAAAATCATCAGGATCTACTGTATGTCCAAAGGAATCGCGGCAGGTAAGACCTCTTGTTTCTCCAGAATGTTTATAACAGAAACATTTTTCACAATTTCTTTCAATATACTCCCCAGTATATCCGCCTCCGCATCTTCGCCTAGAAGACTCTGAACATCTATATCTTACAATAGGATCCAATCCTCCAGCCCTAGCTTCTTGAATCCGACCTCCCTCCGCTGGTGGTAATTCGCATTCTTCATTTATACAATCGTTACTACATTCAGGCTCTGTGTCATAATAACAACCTTGAGCATTAAGACTCCACCTTCCTAATTCTCCTTTATGAAAACAAGCATTTGTAACCTGCCCAGTTTGAGGATCGACTCTACATCGGCACTCTTCACAATGTCTTTTAACAGCAAGATAACGCTCACCGCCCTCGCCACATATTACCTCTTCGTCTTCTTCACATGAAAATCTTGTTGCTGGCTCAGAACACTCGGTGTTCTCACATGGTTCGCAATCTCCGCAAGGTCCAGGCGGAAATCCAGTAACCTCTTCTGGAGGCTGAGTATATTCACATTGTTGTGTTTTAAAATTATATACAACTTTACAATTTTTACATTCTGCTTCCTCTTGTGTATGCCCTGCCATCAAACCCCCAGTCCCGCAAGAACTTGATTTTGTAACAACACAAGATTGTTTCATAGGACAGGAGGGCGTAAAAGGCCCGAGTTGGTGGGTCGGAATGGAGGGCGGGCACGCTTTAGGTAAACAAGCTGATTCACAATCACCAGTTTTTGAATAATAAATGCATTCGTGGGGCTCTGTCGCGGGATCACACGGCTCACACTTGGCGGTATGCCCCCTTCCTCCAAATGGGCATGTTATTGGATATTTCACGCACTTGGTATCAGGCTCATCGGGTTCTGGCATACAATTATGCGTCAACTTACATCCTGTGACCAGCCCAATTGCACCCTTGCACCCCGCTTCAGTATCATAGAAAAAACGCCCTGCTGCCGCAGGCTTACAATTTTGACCATTTGGATCACATATAGCCGGAAGGCAGTCCTTTTTAGGCTCCTGATATGTTCCTGTACATTTTCCCTCTGGATGGGTACAATGTGGAGAATTCACACAAGACTGTGGATCCTCCAACTCACAATACCATTTTATTACGGGCTTAGGTTCTGGAGGTATAATAGTTATTACTGGTGGTCCAATATCTGAAATACAAGGCTTACAGGGAGGATTTCCAGGGGCAGGAACAACTCTAGGAGGTACATAAAAGCCTGGAGGGAATCCTGCTGGTTTATACCCCGTTGCTATCTCTCCACATCCAAATCTGGGGGTTGGCATTAAACTCTATCCTAGCTTGTATTAAATGTTATAGATTGTAGTTCATCATAAATATATCCATCCAAGAAAAGACTCCAAAATTGATAATGATCAGTCTCGATGCTGGTCGGCTCCCTCCAGTTTAAATAAGTGAAAAACTCTAACGATGTGCCGCCTCCTACACCTCCGTTAGGATTATTATATACGGGCTGTATCCATGAGTGAGGGCCTTGATCCCACCATTTGAAGATGGCATGACCATGCCGATCATCGCCTAAAGGCCCCTTCATCATTTGGCGAGTGGTCTTCCTCGCCAATCCCCCAGACCCAGGAGTATTATGTCCTACTATTAAAGGAGGAGATTCCCCAAAATAATTTTCTGTACCGGGAGGAGTTCTAATCCAAGACTGGGCGCGTAAAAGAGCAGCTTTAAATCCTGCAACATGTGCAGTTGGAATTGCCATTAAGTTATTTATGTCATGTATTACCTGATTACTTCTAGACCCAATTATGGACAACGTCTCCTGCCCAGATACACCGTGGAAAAATTCATTACCTTTTACTCCTCCTGACTCATAAAATGCATGTTTTTCTACAGGTAAGGATAGGATCAAAGTCTTAGCCTTCAAATCATCAATATCTGATCTTAGAGGCTCATAATACTTAATAAGTTCATGATCCATCTCATATTTGCCAACCGCTCTATTTGCTATAGATAACGGAGGCGTAGCTGCTGCAATACCGGCTCTTTCATTGTAAGTAAGTTCAGCAGTTCTGAACAAAGGTCTAATATCTACTACATCATCAGGATCCACAACCCCTACACTATTAATATTCACACTAACTGGGTTTTTTCTAACCTTAACATATGCTACAGGAAGTATAGTTTGCCCAGCAAGAAACCAACTATCCTCTTCTAGTTCTTCTGACAAAAGAGGAGCTATATTTAGTAAATCATCAGGAGCAGGGAAAGAACCATGAATAGCAACATTTGTATTATCTCCAGCTAAAAAACCATTGGTTGTACTTTTTTGGTCAGCAATACTTGCTAACATTTTAGGAGTATTGGTAGTCGAATTAATGGACCTCAAATGCTCAAACCCCCCTTTATCCAATCCAAGTCCTGCTCCTTTCATAATACCTAAAACAGGAGATGTAATCGTAGTTGGAGAAGGACCTCCCCCTACAATTGTTACGGCACTTGTATCAATAGGCTTAGAATAAATAAATACTAAATCAATTCTAGCATCAGCATTAGATCCTAATTCCCATCTCTTCCCATTTCCATCAATATAAAAGAAATCCGCTTCATCGAAAGGAGGTACATCAATCTCTAACTCAGTAGGAACATCTACAATTGCGGTTCTAGCGGTTCCTCTCCAATATTTAATTAAAGCATTTTCTAACAAAGGGAGCGAAATTAATTCATTGGGTTCACTATTAACGGTTTCCGATTCAAATTGGACTTTACCTCCTGTTGTTGTATTAAACAGATACCAAAATTTCCTCCAAGATAACGATTCAGTTAAAGGAAACGCTGCCCCTTCTGCTGCCCAAGTACTATTAAAAGAAGAAAGAAGCGGACTTTTTAGTTGTGGATAATCAGCTACTATATCGTCCGCATCTGCAACTTCATACGGATTTTTCATAGTATAACCAAAAACACGCTCGGACATTCCGTTTAGATTTAAAGCATCCACAGCAACTATTGATCTTACTCTTTCTACTAGATTATCAAAATCAGTATTTGTAGAAAAGGTGTAGCCCGTATATGCTCCAAAAGCTAAATTTGTTCTCACAAAATTTTCTAAATTATCAATCCCTAGAGCATTATTAATCCTAGAGGTATACCTTCCAGCCTTAACTCTAATCTTATCATCTGACCCATTAGCATAAGGCTGTAACTCACTTAAATCAGATCGCTTAACTTCAAAAGTTCCACAAACAGATCCCATGTCTAAGCGATCTTGAAGATACTTAACATTTTCATGAATCTGTTTTAAAGGAATATTATCTACTTCCCAGTAATAAGGATCATTAGCCTTAAAGTACCTGATCGGATCCGTAAACTTCCTCCCAGTTGGTGCGCTTCCTATTTTTAGTGTAATGCCCATAGTGCTATTTAATTACTCCCATCTCTTTCAAGATCAAATACATCAGGAGATGTATACCCCTTTCCAAAAGTTTTTTCTGTGCTTAGTGATGCCATCTCTGCATTCGGGCTGGTTCTAGACACATAAATCTTACATATCTTAGCCCTATTAGAAGTCCCCATAGCCCCATTTTTAGCATTAGCAAATATATGAGCAGCAGACTCATCTAATAAAATCCTATTGAATGTAGTTGGATCCACTACCTCATTATTATATACAAATCCAGATAAAGACTGATTAAGAACATCAGGGCCATCAGGATGCTCATAACTTCTAATTTTTACAGTATTTCCATAAACAGAACTAAATCCCATTGGACCAGCAGACACTGGTCCAGATAAGTTATACCCTTGAGCATATAGCTGTCTTGCATACCCATCATTAATTACCGTCTTTGCACTGGAAACTTCTATAGAACTAAAATAATTAGCTACCGGGTCTACAGATACATACAACCTGAAAGGCCCCCTATTCTCTAATGAAGTTCCTGAAATTCCATAATTCCTAAATGTTGATTGAGCACCAGACATTTGGTATGACATAAACCCAGCCGCGACTCCAGTGCCACCCGCGTTCAAGAAGCCCGGAATACTAGAAAATTGTGGAATAGGCCAGTTTGCAGTATTATTCGATCCTTGTCCAAAGAAATCTAAAACAGATAAAGAACTTGTATCAGGAGTACTGGAAGGAGCATTATACTGGGCTGTATCATCAACAAAATAAACCGCAGAAGGACCATTATAGCCTACAGTATTAGGCTCCAACCCACTTACAGAACAAAAGGCAGCGTGCAATCGTGAAGTATCTGCTATGTTCCAAATAAATGTTCGATTGCATAAGTTTGCAGCACCCGCTCCTCTATCGGCCCCACTAACATCGTATATAAGCCCGGAAGCGTTCCACCAACCTGCGGGAAAATTAACATTTAGGACATTAACATGACTACCTCCTAATGCCCTTACACAGTTACCTCCTGCTGTAGAGGACACAGAATATTCATCCGCTACAAAAGCTTTAGAATCTAGGTAATAATTTCTAGGAAGGCCACCCTCTACCCCTCCCCCAGTAACCTGGAATTGGTTATTTGAACCAACAGACCCTTGCCACGGATTTTCAATGGCTCCAGCAGGATCTGTAACTGCATCAACTTTATGCTCGTAAAAATCATCTCCGTTTGGATTTGGATAAAATTGCATGGACCCAGCACTAGTAAAGTTAGAAGTATCAAATCCACCAGTACCAGTATCATAATCATGTGCAGCAGGATTTTCAACATTACCACTCCAGCATAAATGATAATCTCCTAAATCCTTCATGTTGATGGTAGAATTTTTATTTGCTACCAAACAACTATTTACACTATGAAGCTCTACTGACGTATGATTTCTAGGATTATTTAAATCCCATCCACTAGGATCTATCCCCCCAGTCTCATGTGCTTTAGGAGGATTAAAACTAATAACTGAATTATTCTCTGCTAGTGCATCAACTCCAAAATTAAACATCACGGTAGGACCATTACATTCAAGTTCAGAATTATTAGCAACATACACTCCTGCTGACCTTCGATGTGCAGTATAGCCAGTGCTATTATCAGCAGCCGCCCCGGACTCCACACTACCATGTACAACCGAAGCCCCACTTACAGACCCTTGCAATAAAACTTTTGAGTTATTATTTACAGAAATACATTCTCCATAAATTGGAATTCCTCTACCCATAGTCGATGTTATAGAATCAAGCTTAGGGAAAGATTTAATAGTAGAATGCACTAAAGTAGCTTTAGAATTATTTTTTACATCAATCGGCGGCAAAAATCTAGACCACTTATTTATACTAGAGGTAGTGATTCCATGATTATCAGCAAATCTCATCTGCCCATATTTTGCAGGCATGGAAGATGCCACTGTAGGAACAAAGGTTGAACCTTGATCTAAAACTAAGTGCCTCCCATTTCCTGAAAAATCAAATTGATATTCTAAATTATTTGGAGAACGAGCAAAGCTTATCTGCTGTAAATTTTTATTATACTGAATATTAGAATTTACCGCATGTAAACCTTCATGTTGATTTACTCTGAATACACATTCATTAAGTATAGCTTTGCTATTCTCTAATAAAGCTCCTCTACTGTTACCCAAGACTCTTAATCGTCCGTCTAAATCTAAAACAGAATTCTTTGCATGTATTCCATACTCATTATTAAGTTCAACATTGAAATGTACACCACTCAAGTAGTGATCAGCCTTCCCAGGCCATCCTCCTCGCATTACAGAATTATCAAGAGATATCCCCACAGAATTCCTAGAGAAGTTTATCATAAACTCTATTGGATACACCTGATGCTCAAAGGGACTCTGAATAGCTCCAGCAGCAGTATAGCCTTCAAACGTACACCTATCAGACCCTTGTCTTCCATAAATAGAACCAGCAGTGTTAAATATAATCTCTGAATTTGATGCCTTTAACCCAGCTCCATTATCCGAGAATAAAGATGCAGGAGTAGAACTAACCTGACCCCAATAACCTGTTTTCCTATTTCCATTAACATCTACACCATAATTTCTGTATGCAACAATGCCTCTGTTTATAAAAACTTTAGAATTTTTAAAATTAAATCCTACCCTATTCTTTACGGAGGCACAATTTTCTATCCACACATCATTAGAATCAAAAACCGCAACTCCATCCACATTATGATCACTTGAATTAATAAAGAAATTACGAAGATAGATTGGACCATTGCAATTATTAACTTTAAGTCTCGTTAGATAATTACCATACATCATCCCCTGTGCTTGATTATAATATGAAACTCCTTCAGCAGGACCCATGATTAATTCATAAGGAGTGCTATGTAAAATATCTTTAGCACTTACATCATAATACTTTACCTTGTGTGGGGCATCATCAGATTCTGATGTGGTTTCAAAAGGCGCAACAGTAAAAGTATTAGCAACAGAAGATAAAGTACCACCTATAGAAGCAGTTAACCTAGAATATCCTTGTGTGGTTGTTGAACCCAACCCCGAAGGAAATGGCTGAAAAACACTATTAATATTATTAATTAATCTACCATCAGAAATGGTACTACTTAGGACAGGAGTATTAATATGCACAGCTTTTGATTCTTCCCAAGTGTTACTTGCATCAAGACTACTAATAGAATCTATCATTCTATATTGGTCCACCTTTCCATTTGAGGATAACCTATTGATTCTGCACGTTGGTTCTAGAGATCCCTCAGGAATCTGTGGTCCGCCAGACAGTGCATATGCCTTAACAAAATTTCTATTAATAATCTCTAA
>Ga0315338_1002842_pt1 | contig 16195 bp, 9 predicted proteins | sample ASW8metaG_FD_204518 | JGI IMG/M metagenome (GOLD analysis project Ga0315338, IMG submission 204518) | Ammonia-oxidizing marine archaeal communities from Monterey Bay, California, United States - ASW #8 | ecosystem: Environmental > Aquatic > Marine > Coastal | place: USA: California | collected... | reverse complement strand
AAAAACGGCTGCTGCACTCAACGCCCTTGGTCACTCCGCGGTCCCTTACCATGCCGGCCTCTCCGATACCGACCGCATTCGCAACCAAGAGGCTTTTCTCGAAGAACGCATCGACATCGTGGTGGCCACGGTCGCCTTCGGTATGGGCATCGACAAATCCAACGTCCGCTTCGTCATCCACAACGGCATGCCCAAGTCGCTCGAAGCCTACCAACAAGAAAGCGGCCGCGCAGGTCGTGACGGGCTGGAAGCCGACTGCTGCCTGTTCTTCGGCGGCGGCGATTTTGGTCTCTGGAAACGTCTGATGGAAAATTCCGACGAGGCCAACCCGCCCGCCCTCGAAGCACTCCAGCGCATCGACCAATTTTGCAACTCCACTCAATGCCGCCACAAATCGTTGGTCGAACATTTCGGCCAAGACTTCGACCAAGTCCCCTGCAATGCCTGCGATTTCTGTCTCGATGAAATAGAGCAAGTTGACGACCCGTTGATCGTCGCCCAAAAAATCCTCTCCTGCATCGCACGGCTCGAACAAACGTACGGTGCCGATTACACCGCTCAAGTTCTCGCCGGCAGCAACGACCAACGCATCCTAGAAAAACGTCACGACCAACTCAGCACCCACGGCATCCTGGAGGAGTTCCCCAAAAAAGCCATCCGCAACTGGATCGAACAACTCATCGGCCAAAACTGCGCACAAAAAGTCGGCGAATACAATCAGCTCCACCTCACTGAACTCGGTCTGCAAGTCCTCCGCGGCGAACACACGCCAACGCTACTCAAACCGGCAGAAAAATCTTCCAGCAAAAAATCTCGCGGCAGCCGAGCCGACGATCCTGCGGCTTGGGAAGGCGTCGATCGCGGGCTTTTCGATTCGCTCCGCGATCTACGCAGAGAACTTGCCGCGGAACAAGGCGTGCCCGCCTACATTGTTTTCGGCGATGCTACCCTCCGCGACCTGGCCCGCTTGCGTCCAACCAGCGAGGCAGAATTTCTTGCCGCCAACGGCGTCGGCCAAAAAAAATGCGAAGACTACAGCCAACGCTTTCTCGAACACATTGCGGAGTTTTACACCGAAAACAGCGTCGAAGTCGACAACTCCGCATCCCCCAAACCCGACCGCCCAGCGATCACCGCTTCTGCAATCGCCGCCTTCCCTCACTTCAAACAAGGCAAAACCATCTCCCAGATTGCCCAAGAACTAAGCCGCGCCGAATCCACTATCCAAGGCTACCTCGGACAATTCCTCTCCCACGAGCAAATCACCGATCCCTCCCCCTGGGTCGACGAAAATTCCGCAACCCGCATCCGCGAAGCCATCGAATCGGTAGGCAACGAAAAACTCCGCCCCATCTTCGACCACCTCAACGAAGAAGTCCCCTACCACGAAATCCGCATCGTCGCCACCTGCTTGGCGAATGTAGAAACAAGTTGAATGAGACTTGATTCGGGTGCCCGGGGCTAAGCGATAGCGTGCCCCGGAGTGCGATGCTATTCAATATAAGAAAAGCATTTCTATCTGTAACCCGTCTCACATTCACTCACCTAAGCAATCACTACACTACGAAAAGGAAAAACTAATACCTCGGCCTCCCTTCGCGAGATTACTCCGCCGATGTCCGATCAATCTTCCGTTTCACAGCACAAAAGATTCAACACCAGGTATCTGCTCCTGCTATTGCTCATCACGCTGATCAGTTGGCGAGTCTATACTGACCGCGACTACTGGACAGACGCCTGGAATCAAAAATCACTCTCGCCAACCGATTCCGTCAGTCTAGCCAATCAACGCCCCCCCACGGCAGGTTCCAACACAAAACGTGTTGCACGCCACACGTTCGACCTCTCCAACACTACCATCCCACGGGCGGAGATCCTCAGCGGCGGCCCACCGAAAGACGGCATCCCCGCCCTATCGAATCCAAAGTTCCTCCCAGCCGCCGCAGCGACTTATCTCCAGCCCACCGACCGAATCATTGGCATCTCGGTCAATAACGAAGCCCGCGCCTACCCTTTGCGCATTCTCAACTACCACGAAATCGTCAACGACCGCCTCGCCGACATCCCAATCGCCGTCACCTACTGCCCCTTGTGCGACTCCTGCGCCGTCTTCGATCGTCGCACCCCCCAAGGCGAAACCGAATTCGGCGTCTCCGGCTTGCTCTACAACAGCAACGTCCTGATGTACGACCGAACTGGAAAAACCGCCAGCCTTTGGTCGCAACTTGCCAAACAAGCCATCTCCGGCCCTGTAGCCAATAAATCACTTAAAGCCTTACCCTTAGAACTCACCACCTGGAAAGATTGGCAAACCCGTCACCCCAACACCAAGGTCTTATCCACTGAAACCGGCCACCACCGCAACTACAACCGCAGCCCCTACGCCGACTACTTCAAAACCCCACGTTTAATGTTCCCCGCTCAACCTAGCAGCGACCGCCTCTCCGCCAAAGAACGGATTCTCGCTGTCTGGACCGACCAAGGTGCTCGCGCCTACCCCGAGTCTGCATTCAGCCCCAACTACACTCAACTTGCAGACACCCTCAACGGAAAAAAAATCAGCATCGTCTTCGATCTTCAGTCCGACAGCCTCAGAGTAATCAAAGCCGACAAAGGAATTCACTGGCTCTACTCTCTCTGGTTCGCCTGGTACGCCATGCACCCCGAGACAGAAGTTTATACGCCACCCAAGAGACGTTAGACTAACCACGGTGGCACGAATTACACCAAAGGCGTAGAGATCAACAATCAAACATCATCGATCAAACATCCCACTCTTACCCCCAACGTCCCACACACTCCGCCACCTGATCCCCCTCCAATATCTCATGCGCTAACAGCAAATCCGCAATCTCCGCCACCGCTGCCCAGTTGGCCTCATCTTCTAGCAAGCGACGTATCTGAACTGTCTGCTGCTCTAGATATTTCATTCGCTGCTGCTGGTTAGGGCGAATCATCTCCACCGCCCACCACGCCTCGCGCCAATCCTCAGCCCATTCCGCCACCAGTCCCGGATGATAAGGCTCGCCCCGATAGGCCATCTCCGCCGCCGGCCCGGCCAGCGCCACCCAAGCCGACTTCGCCGCCAATTCGCTGGCCGAAAACTGACTCAACTGCCATTCCACCTGCGTATCCCCAAACCGCTCCTCCCGATCGTCCAACTCCGGAGCAATCGAAACCACCCGCACCCGAGCCCCCACCCAAACCGCCATCCAAGCATGACCAGCTTCGTGATAAGCGGTTAATTCAGGCATCTAGTAGTGTTTCCAATTTCTAAAATGAAAAGTACATGCAAAAACAAGGCAAACGCAGCTTCATCTAGCGCCTATTAACCAGCGCCCTCAAACCATCCCCCACCGCTTCCGCAAAAACCACTCCCCACCCAAAAGCCCCACCAGGGTGATCATCAACGGCCAGGTATCCCACAAAGTCTGTTGCTGCGAGATCTCTTCTTCAAACTCCGCCGTCCGGGCTTTTAGCTGTTCAAGCAGGCCGGGCAACTCCTCGGGTGCCAGCCCCGCGCCGCCCGCTTCCGCAGTTATGTTGGCCAGCGATGCCATCAGTGTCGGTTCAGCCGCCGGCTGATCAAGCTCCATATCCTGATCCGGCACCAAGAAACGTGCCTCAGCGGTACCCAACTCCGCACCATCGTTCCGCGCAACCACATTTACCCGGTAATCACCCGCGAGTTTCGTCTCCGCAAAAGTTCCCACTAATTTCTCCCCACGGCGACTCACATTGACCGTCTCCACGCCGCCATCTGGCTTCTCAACTTTCACCTGAAACTCTGCCGATTCAATCGGTTCACGTTGCTCGTTCAGCGCCCCCAACGAAAACTCCACCTGACTCCCCCGCTGATACCGCCGCCCATCCAGCCGCACCCACACGTCCTGCCCTTCGCTTTCATCTTTGCGTCCCAGCCACAGTGCCATTTGCCGCCAAAACCGTCGATGAACCTCGCCAAAACCTTCCATCTGCCAACGCCATGTCGAATCAATCGCCAGCGCCAACGTTCGGCCTTCGCCCCAAGCCCCTGTCACCATCAGCGGCCATTGCTGGGCATTATCCGAAACGGCAATCACCTGGGCATTCGGCCGTACTTGCGATCGATCCAAGCGATTCGCTCCATCAAGCAGCGGCAACGCCTTCCAGTCGAATGCCTGCTTCCCTTCGCCACCCATTTCCAAGATCGGATGCGATTGCAAACCTCGATCCGCCGGCATAAATCGCAACGCCGAAAAAATATGCATGTCTTTTCGCAACGGCTCCCCAAAATTCTGCCGTTCGGCTCGACCGATCCGCACGGGGAGCGCTCCATCTAGCGGTGAGCCGCGAAAACCACCCGGCCCAAAACTATGAAAGCCACCCAACATCGCCAAACCGGCACCGTTTTCCACCTCTTCGGCAATCTGTTGCCACGAGCGTTTATTCAGCGCCGAAACATCCACGTCCCCAAGTAAAAATGCATCGTAGTTGCCTTCGTGAAGTTGCTGCCGAATATCGAGTTGTCGCTTGCGATAATTAAACTGCTCGTACTGCACATCAATATCCGCATGCGCTGCTAAAGCACCTCGCACGAACCGCGGCTCGATCCCCGGCCCACCGCCCACACGCGTCGCACCAGTCAGGTACAACACCTTCACCCCACCTTTTAAAACCGTCACAAAGGTGCTCTGCTGGTTGTTGTTGGTGGCCACTTCCCCTTCTGGCGAGGTGATCTGTACCGAAATTTTATACTCCCCCGGCTCCAAGGGTGTATGCGTTAGCGAAACGGGTATCCGCCGCCGCTCACTCTCCACCGTCACTTGCCGAGTATCGACCACCTCCATCTCACCCTCAGCCGACTCCCACAATAATTGCACACTAAATGTCTGGTTCGTGTACCCTTCGACGCCAATCGTCGCTTCCACCGGCACTGGCGTTTCGGCAAACACCGTATCGCCTACCAGTAAATCATCTACTCGCAAATCCGACTGCAAACCCAAAGCCGGTTGCCCAAAAGTAAACGTGTACAACGGCGTCCCCTCGTTCGCCAAACGTCTTGCCACCGTCTGCGGTGGAATATCACGCGGCGCAAACGCCCGCTGGGCCCCGTCACTCATCAATAGCACCGCCACCATCCGCTGCTGCGCCTCGCGCTGCAAAACATCATCCAATGCCGAACCAATCGCCGTCTGCGGCCCGTCCGGCTCCGGGGGCAACTCCGCTTGTCCCTCGCTCCATGTGACTGGCTCGCTTGTTTCGTGAAATTGATAAAGCCGTAAATCCCACGACTCCGCCAGCTCGGCAAACTGTTCGCGGGCCGATCCGAGCGCCAACAGCATCGAATCCCATCGCGACCGATTCCCCACCGAGTCGGTGATCTTCATGCTCCGCGAACTATCCACCATCAGCACCAGCGAACCTGGCAGCTTGCGAATCTCGGTCATCACCAACGTTGGGCGCAACATGGCAAACAACAACAGCAAGGCCGTCGCACCACGCAATCCAACCAGAGTCAAACGCTGCCGTCGTGTCAGCCGCCGTGCGCGCGGCCCGATCAGCAACGCCAACACCATCAAGCCGGCTACAGCCATCAGTACTAGCGGTCCACCTACCGGATCGACACTCCAGGAGTTCATGATGCCTCCCGATAAAATCGATTGCCCAGCAAATGTTCCGCTCCCCAGACGATCGCTACCAGCATGATCGCCCACGGATACAAGCCATGCCCGGTGCGTCCGATATCCACATACTTTTCCACATCATCCATCGAGCTCGCTTGCTTCACCTGCTCGCTGGGTAGCGCAGCAGCCAACACCTCTGGCGTAACCCGAGTCAGCTCGCTCATGGCCGGCAAAACGTTCACGCTGAATCCACGATCCAATTGCCGATTCTCTCCACCCGAGGCTACGCGATAATTGCCCAACTGCTGGGTCGTGCTAATGCGAATCGTATCTTCACCGGCCGGCAACGATCGTCGCATCGACTCGCCACCCGGCTGATGCAACACAAAACTCGACACCTGCTGCCGTGGTGCCAGACGAATATTCACCGTTTCGCCCGCATAAAAATCCACTGTTTGGCTCTCGCTTTGTGCTAAGTAATTCACAATCAAGTTACTCAGCGCCACGAACGGCCACGGTTCTGGACCGGTGGGCAATAAGTTCCAGGGCTCGCGATCCTCAATTTCTAATCGATCCGACACGGGCGTCGACAGTGTCATCACCCTCCCACGCCCCACGGGACGTTCCACCAACGCTGCTTTGTTATTATCGTACCGGGCCACCACATACGCATCGCCTGCCAAATCACTCGCCAAATCACTAAATTCCCAGTACTGCAACACCGGATACAACCGCCAGGGAATCTGCTCGGCAAAATTCCGCAAACCCGTCAGCGCCGGATGATCCAACCGTTGCGGCTTAAAATAAGTCGCATGGCGAGACTTGCGTTTCAACATCCCCGGCAACAGCCGCTGCGCCGCCTCCCCATTAAAATTACTCAGACGTGCTCGATGCCCTAGGAATATCCCAATCCCGCCACCCTGTTCGGCATATTCGATCAACGATTGCCACAGCTCCTCTGAAAGCGGCGGCGGATCGAGCACACAGACGGCATCGTACTCATCAAAATCTAAACTTCCCGCTTTCGCAAAGCGCTCCGTCACACACTCAAACCGCACATCATCACGATCACTCAGCAGCGAAGGACTCAACGCCTCTCGCAAAAATAACGCATCGCTCTTCTGTTCACCCAAGAGCAACACCTTGGCTGCCTGACGAACTTCGACCGTAAAAAATCGCGTGTTATCCGACGCCAACGCATCGGTCGCGGCAAATTTCACCATCCCCTGGTGCGTCCCCACGGCCAGGTCGCCCAACTCAAACACAGCCCGCCCCGCACCATCGTCCGTCAACTCGATAATCTGCTGCCCCCGCTTCACCGATTTGCCTTCTGACTCCAGCAAATAGATTTCTACCAGCGGAGCCTCCGTCATCCCCGTAACCTGAGCTGGCACTTCTATCCGTAATGGCTGACCCGGCCGCAACATCGTGGCACTCAACTCCAAAGGCTGCAAAGCCCGATTGCTCACCTCCTGCGCCCCAACATCAATCAAATACAGCCGAACATCCGCCGCCTCCGCAAGCGTCTCCTCGATCGACTGTAATGCTTCTTCGTTCAAAGATTCCACACTTAAATCGCTAAACAAAAATACTTCCTGACGACGTTCTTCCTGCTCGGCCACCAACTCAATCGCTTCCCGCACCGCCTCATCTAACGGCCGCGGATTATTCTCAACCGCCAAATTGCTAACTCGCGACCCCGCCGTCCCCAAATCCACCACAAACCCCGTCGCAGCACGACTGCGATCCAACACCGCCACCTGCGAATCCTCAGGCAACTGGCCGATCAACCAACCCGCCATTTCTTTGGCCTGCTGCTGTCGAGTCTGATTCTGAAATACATATTGCATCCGCACCGAATTATCCAGTACGACAGCCACGGCGAGCGGCGCCCCTTCTTTGCCGCGCAGCCCGCTGCCTTTGATCGTCGGCCGCGCCAGGGCAAACGCCAGACCGGCTATCAATGCACACCGTAGCGCCAACAGCAACAGGTGCCGTAGATTGAACTTCCGCCGATTCGCCGCCTGACGCTTGCGTACAAATTGCAGCGCCGGAAACTCCAGCTGCTTCGGCTGACGACGCATCACTAAATGCAGCGCAATCGGCACCGCGATCAGCGCGATTCCACCCAACAGTATGGGGGTCAAGAAGCCCATCTGGCGCTACCCCCAGTTCCGTCGGTTGATCAGATAACCGGTCAGCGCCCGATCGAACTGCATACTGGTATCCAGCGGCACATAATCGATACCAATCTGCCGGCACTCACGTTCATATTGCTTGCGGAAACTGCCGATCTCTTCCAGGTACTCCGCTCGATACGCATCCGCGTCGACTTCCAGCGTCTCGTTTGTCTCCGGATCGTGCAGCTCGACCAGCCCCTCAAACGGAAAATTCACCTCCGCCTGATCGAGCACGTGAAACAAAATCACATCATGCCCCCCATGACGCAACCGTCGCAGCGACGCTATCACCTCGTCTGGATCGGCCAGCAAATCGCTAAACAACATCACCAGCGAGCTGTGTTTGAGCATCGCCGCCAGTTGGTTGATGCTCTGCCCAATGTTCGTCTTATCCCGCGGCTTGAGCTTCGCCAGCATCGACAGGATATTGCCAATTTGCTGCCGCTTCGACTTCGGCGCCAAACTATCAACAATCCGCTCGCCAAATGTAATCAGCCCCACCGGATCGTTCTGATGGATCATCAAATAGCAAAGCGCCGCTGCCAGACAGATCGAATACTCAAACTTCGTCAAGTCCTGCTCGTGACTGTAGGCCATCGAAGCACTTAAATCCATCACCAGATAGCCGGTAAGATTGGTCTCCGCCTCAAACTTCTTGATGTAGTACTTATCCGTCTTCGCATACACCAACCAATCGATATCGTCTGGGTTGTCGCCTGCCGTATATTTGCGGTGCTCACTGAACTCCACCGAAAACCCATGAAAGGGGCTTGCATGCAACCCTTGCAAAAATCCTTTCACAATAAACTGAGCGCGCAAATCGAGCCGTGCAATCTGACGAATCACCTCCGGCTTCAAATACTGTTCAACTGCGGTCATTGGTTTTGGCTTGCTCTCTTGCACAAATGGGACGCGGATAAACACATCCTATTCATCTATGTAATTCATCACTCCGAATATTTAGGAATCTCCGGAGTAGGAATATCCTTCACCAAACGTCGTATCAAATCCTCCGTCGTCATCCCCTCGGCCTGCGCCTGAAAATTCGTACTCACCCGATGCCGTAGCACGGGGATAGCAATCTTCTGTACATCTTCTATCGCCACCGTAAATCGACCGTCCATCGCTGCCAGGGCTTTTCCGCCATGGATCAAAAACTGCCCCGCGCGCGGGCCAGCGCCCCAGTCGACCATCTCCTGCACATATTTTGGTGCCGTCTCATCTTTCGGCCGCGTCGCCCGCACCAATGCAGCAACGTACTGAATGATGTACTCGCTCACCGCCACCGAACTCACTAGCTTTTGTAAATTCAAGATCGCCCGTATCGAGAGGATCTTGGTCACCTCTGGCTTCTCGTGCCGGGTGGTCGATGCCAATATCCGCTCTTCCTCTTCCGCAGACGGATACTCCACCTTGATGTTGAACATAAACCGGTCCAACTGCGCCTCCGGCAACGGGTAAGTTCCTTCCTGCTCAATCGGGTTTTGGGTCGCGATCGTAAAGAACGGTTCCGGCAAATCGTAGGTCGTTTGCCCAATCGTCACCTCATGCTCCTGCATCGCCTGCAGTAGCGCTGCCTGGGTCTTCGGGGGCGTACGATTGATTTCGTCCGCCAACAGGATATTGGTAAATACCGGACCTTCCACAAACCGAAAGCTCCGCCGACCATGCTCGTCCTCGTCCAAAACGTTGGTCCCGGTGATATCCGAGGGCATCAGGTCGGGCGTAAATTGGATTCGCTTGAAGCTTAAATCCAGAATCTGCGCCAAGGTGCTAACCATCAAAGTCTTCGCAAGCCCCGGAACACCCTCCAGCAAACAGTGTCCACGGGTAAAGATCGCCGCAAAAATTTGCTCGATCACCTCATCCTGACCGATAATGACTTTCTGCAGCTCCTGTTGCATCACATGCCGATGCTGGCGGAACTCTTTGAGGATGTCGCCAAGATTACGGGTTTTAGCGGTCAACTTACCATCCTTACTCTAGTTATCAGGTTGTAGATCGTCGGCACGGTTGCCAGAGAGCAGCACAATAGCCAGAGGGCAATTCTATAGGGCGCCGGGATATGGGACAATGTACGCTCTAGCACGTATTGTTCCCCCAGCCAGCGCACCTTACGATAAAACTGGATTTCCAACCCACTTACCCCAAGACATTTCCATGGACAACCCCTGCAGGTACCTACTCGCAACGTGCATTGCCATCGTCTTTTGGACCGCCTCCCCTGCATCATTATTACTTGCCCAACCGGGCGGACCCGTCACCGCCGAGCAAGTACGCAACGCCATCGACGGCGGAGTGAAATACCTGCTCAGCGAACAAAATCCAAACAGCGGCCGCTGGAACGACATCGGTCGTTACCCTGGCGGTGTCAGCGGACTCTGCACCCTCGCCCTGCTAAACTCTGGCGTCCCGACAACCGACCCGCATATCCAAAAAGCACTCCGCCATCTTCGCAAAATCGAACCCGACAAAACCTACGGCGTCGCCCTGCAAACCATGGCCCTCTGTGCCGCCCAACCAAGACGCGATCTGGTCATCATCCAAAAAAACGTCCGTTGGTTAGAAGAAACTCAACTCGCCACGGGTGGCTGGGAGTACCCCATCGGTTCCACCGCCGACAACAGCAATACACAGTTTGCCGTCCTCGCCCTCCACGAAGCCGAACGCGTCGGCGCGAAAGTTTCTCACAAAACCTGGGAACTCGCCGCTGAGTACTGGAAAGGTTGCCAAAACCCCGATGGTTCCTGGAGCTACAAATCGCAAATGGGTAACGGCCTAGGCAGCATGACCTGCGCAGGAATCGGCGGCTTGGTCATTACCACCGGCCACGCCAACCAGCCTAATGCCGAAGTCGAAAATGGTCTCGTCCAATGTTGCCGCCCTCAGGAAGATGACAACGGTCTGGAAAACGCACTTACGTGGCTCGGGCGAAATTTCTCTGTCCGTCGTAATCCTGGACAACCCCGAGACCGTGGGTATGTTTGGCACTACTACTACCTCTATGGCCTTGAACGCGTAGGCCGACTCACCGCCCGACGACTCATTGGCGAACACGACTGGTACCGCGAAGGCGCCGAATTTCTTGTCCAGCAACAAGATCAATTCAGCCACCACTGGCAAGGCCAAGGTCATGCCGAACAAGACTCACACATCAGCACCGCACTGGCACTGTTGTTCTTGTCCAAAGGCCGGCGTCCTGTGCTGGTAGCTAAACTCACCCACGGTCCCGAAGACGATTGGAACAACCATCAAAGCGACATCGCCAACCTCACCGCCCGCACCGAGAAACTTTGGGGCATTGATCTCACCTGGCAGATTCTTGATCCCGAACTTGCTAGCGTCGATGATTTGTTACAAGTACCCGTGCTTTTTCTTAGTGGCAGCAAAGCTCCTGAATTAGATGGCCAAGAGAAAAAAATCCGTGACTATCTCGATCGCGGCGGCTTTCTTTTCGCCGAAGCCTGCTGTGCCGACGGCAACAAGTTCGAAAAAGGTTTCCGTAATTTCCTCGACCGTGTCTTCCCCGAAAAAGAATACAAACTCCGCCGCGCCGGACCCGAGCACCCCATCTGGCGCGTCGAAGAACTTGTACGCCCAGAATCGCCCTATGTAAGACGTCTCTGGACCGTGGAATACGGCTGCCGAACTTGTGTCGTTTTTTCCGAACTCGATCTCTCTTGCTACTGGGAACTTTACGGCCAAGGCCGACAACATGGATTATCCGACTCTGTCAAAGATCGCCTCGCCGATGCCAACGCCATTGGCGTCAACGTGCTGGCCTACGCCACCAATCGTGAACCCAAGGGCAAAGAAAACGCCTTTGTTGGCACCAACAACCTTGTCGAACTCAATGCCGCTGGCAGCCGAGGCACAATCCAAATCGCCAAACTTCAACATGGCGGTGGCTGCAACGATGCCCCCGGAGCTCTGGTCAACTTGCTCCGCACGGCAGCACAAGGCGATCTCCAACTACGCGTCAGCACCAACGAATTCCCCATCCGCGCCGACGACAAAAATTTATTCCGCTTCCATCTCGCCTTCATGCATGGCCGTCACGATTTCCGCCTCACTCCCAACGAACGCGAAAACCTCAAAAAATACCTAGAAAACGGCGGCACTCTGTTTGCCGATTCCATCTGCGCCAGCGACGAATTCGCCGCCGCCTTCCGCCGAGAAATCCAAGCCGTCCTCCCCGAGACCAACCTTCAGCGCATCCCCGCCACCGACCCACTCTTCAGCGACTCGGGCGGCAAATTCGATGTCTCACAAGTAAATCGCCGCGACCCTGTTGAACAACAAGACAACCAACCCCTCCGCACACGCGTCCGTGAAGTCGAACCCGAGCTAGAAGGCATCGCGCTCAACGACCGCTGGGCCGTGATCTTCTCACCCTACGATATCAGCTGCGCCCTGGAACAACACGAATCCCTCCAATGCCGAGGCTACACCCAAGAAGACGCCGCGAGGCTAGGCCTCAACGTCCTGATGTACTCCCTCAACCCTGACGCCGGTGAATAGCTTAACTACCAACCCGCGCCTCGCCACTCGCAACTCCCCACTTCTCCACCACTCGAATCAATACCGGCAACACCGCCAAATTTCCCACTAAGCCGCCGATCATCGACAAACTCACTAATACACCAAAATAAATCGTCGGCACAAAATCGCTATAACAAAGCGTCGCAAAGCCTACCACCAATGCCAATGTCGCCAGCACTGCCGCCCGACCGACCGTTGCTTGCACTAACTGCAAAGCCTCCTCAAGCGAAGCACCCCGCCGCCGCTCGCGTTGGTACGACATCACATAGTGAATCGAACCATCCACCGACAGTCCTAACGAGACCGCAGCAATCATCGCCGCCCCCATATTCACCCGCACACCCAACCAACCCATCGCCCCAAACAACAACAATATCGGCAATGCATTCGGCACCAACGTTGCGAGCGCCAGGCGAAAACTTCGAAAAGCGATAGCCATCACTAGTAAAATCACCACCGCTGCCACGCTAAACGTCGTCCATTGGTCACGCAATAAACTATCAATCAACTTCGTCAGCAACACGTAATACCCCGTCACCTCCGAGCCAGGAAACACTTCCTCCGCAACTTGCTTCACCTGGGCAATCATCGCCGTCTTCTCTTCCGCACTCAAACGCTCTGGCGAACGCAACATAATTCGCAAGTGCGCAGACCTGTCCTCCGCGCCGCGAAAATAAATCGCATCTACGAACTCCGGCATCCGGCTCCCCATCAGCGAAATGCTCCCACGAATAGCAAGCCTTGCGCCTAATCTGATCTCCCCCAACCCACCAACCCCAGCATCCACTACATCCGCCAGCGAAATTGCTTTCGTCAATTGCGGCACTTCTTCCTGCAATCGCTGTTCAAATTCCAACAGGCTTACCAAAAATTTCTTGTCCAGCCGCTGCGGCGCCGGCACCATAATATCCCAAACCCCGGCCCCTCCAAATCGTTGTTCGACAAACTGATACCCGCTCACTAAGGGGCTATCTTCGCGAAAATTGCGTGTAAAATCAGTCTCTCGCACCAACTTCGTACTCCCCACCGTCGCCACAACTGTCAGCAATACCAGTAGCCCCAGCAACATCCGCGATCGCCGCGTCGACCACGCCAGCACCCCAGCCAGCATCCGCTGCAACCGGCCCTCGTCGCTTGGCAACAAGTTTTTCTTGGGGTAATTCGCAAATAAAACAATGGCCGGCACCGCTACAAAGATGCTTACTAAAACCATCATGCTACCGATGGCCATCATCAAACCAAAATCCTGCACCGGCCCCACACTCGACGTCATCAAAGCAGCAAATCCCGCCGCATCTGTCAGGCAGGCAAAAAAGATTGGGGCCATCAGAATTTGCCCCGCCTGCAGCAACGCACCCACCGCTCCACGACCTTGCGACTGCGCATTGCGGAACCGCACAATCACATGCACCACCGCCGCCACACCCACCACGGTAACAATCGCCGAGAGCATCGAGCTCACCATGCTCAATTGCAAATCCAACCAAACTAACGTGCCCCGCGTTAGTGCCAACGTCATCTGCACTACCACCAACGGCAACACCAACCACCTCAGCGAGCGAAAGCAAGCAAATATCGTTAGCATCAACAGTACGGTACACCAGGTGTTGAGCCGCCGGCCATCCACTTCCAGCAATTCAAACGCTTCGTCCACCAACACAGGCTCGCCCACAAGCGTCCCATCACGATATTCCCCCACCAACGCACGCATCTGCCGCAACGTCTCACCACGCGACACGCTCCCCGCTGACGGCCTTTCCAACAGACAAACTACGCCAGCCGCATCAAGCGAACTATTATGCGTATAACCAGAAAACACCTCGCGCAGCTGTGCTCCCCTAGTTTCATTAGCAAAGTCAGCCGCCCCCGGCGGATCGAGCAACGTCACCACTGCCACCACCCCTGGCACGCCGCGCATCGCCTCAGCCAGTTCCCGCACCCGCGCCATTCCCGCCTCACTCGGCAACTGCTCATCCGAGTAAACCGCCATCACAATTTCATGCTCGCCAAATGTCTCCTGCAGCTCCAGATAAGGCTGCAAAATCGGATCCTCCTCAGCAAACATATGCTCAATCGACCGATCAAGCTGCAACCCCTGCCCCGCCACCGCAGCCCCAATCGCCAGCACCACGCCCACCACCAGCAACCAGCCCCGGTAGCGGATCCAACCCTTCAACAAACGATAGCGGCGAGCAGTATTCAAAAAATTCGACTCAGATTTAAAATGTGAAAACTCAAAACAAATTTCTAAGCGGGCAGTATCCCGCCCAAACCATTACCGAACAACCGCCTACTCGCATTCGAAATTTCACACCCATCTCGCCGGAAATCTATCTCCCCCTGGCCAGCCCCGCCTGCTAGCACCGCTCACACGCATTTTCACGCACCACAACCTCCTTGCACAAAACAACTTACGTCACACCCCCAAAAGGCCAAAGCGGCTTGACCCCCCGCGCTCGTCGCACCTATAATCCGCCGCCCCAAAATCGGACAACTACCGAGGGCATGCACTTTTCGTAACTCGTAGTCCTGCTTGTTGTTGGGTGCGGTGCACTGCACCCTACCGCTACCTCGTAGGACCTCACCAGAAAGTCAACTCGCTGAACGACTCGCGCTCGCCATCGCGTCTACGCTTCACCACCCGATTCACGCGGGCCGCCGTCCGCTGCGCGCTGCTCTGTGCGACACTCCTGCTTCCCTGCACAATCCCCTCAACCAATTACGCTAGCGACATCGGCACCCATGCTACCGAGTCCACCCAACCCGTCACCATTGCAGCCGACTGGTGCAGCCGCTGGCAACAAGGCACCTACGACGTCTACCACCTCCGCGGCAACTGCTACATCAACCAAGGCCTCACCTACGCCCGCGCTCCCGAAGCCGTGCTCTGGGTCGACCATACCGGTGGTACCCAAAAACCGACCAAGGTGATCGCCTATCTTGAATCCTCCACCGGCAAACAGGTCGTGGTCGATTACCAACAAGCAACCAACAACGCCGTTGCTTCTAAAACCCTCGGCAAAGAACAAAGCTCCACCTGGTTCGAGCGATTCTACACCACCGCTCCGCTCGTACTAAAACTCCCCCAATCCGCCCCCGAACCCACTACTCGCCCAGCCATCTACGACCGCGGCCTGGCCCAGTTCGATCCCCTCAGACGCCGACAACTTCAACTCGCCCAATTCACCGAGTTCGCACCCACTGTCGATCCGGCCCAACCACTGCCAACCGGCATGCGTCGGTTCCAGCTCTCACCACGCAATAATTCTTCAGTCAACTTCAATGTTCGGCCTCAACCCAATGGTGAGAACATTACCGTCGTCTCCGGCGGCATTCGAGTACTCATCGAAGGTCTTACCGCCGACAACCTTTCCGAAGCAGTCGGCCCAATCGGAACCATCGACATCTCCACCGATCGCGTCGTCATCTGGCACGGCGGAGCCGAATTAGGCTTGGGCAGTTCCACCGTCCAGTCGCAGGATACTCCCACGGAAATCTACATGGAGGGCAATATCGAGTTCCGACAAGGCGACCGAACCGTCTATGCCGACCGCATGTTCTACGACGTCCGCCGCCAGATCGGGATCATCCTCAACGCCGAACTGCTCACACCACTCCCCAAGACCGACGACTTGGACTACCAAGGCAAGGTACGCCTCCGCGCCAGTGCCATCCGACAGCTCGACAAGTCGCACTTTTCCGCCATCAATGCCCAAGTCACCACCAGCCGCTTCGAAGAACCTAGCTACCATTTCGCCGCCAACGAAATCTCCTTCCAAGACATCCAAAGCCAAGTCTTCGACCCCAGCACCGGCCAAGCCGTCGTCCAGCACCAACAGATGGCCGAAAGCCAAGGCAACTGGGTCT
>Ga0315338_1002841_pt1 | contig 16212 bp, 16 predicted proteins | sample ASW8metaG_FD_204518 | JGI IMG/M metagenome (GOLD analysis project Ga0315338, IMG submission 204518) | Ammonia-oxidizing marine archaeal communities from Monterey Bay, California, United States - ASW #8 | ecosystem: Environmental > Aquatic > Marine > Coastal | place: USA: California | collected... | reverse complement strand
GGAAATTAAGCAGCGATTCCAGACGACCCTGGGCGATTTCCGGCTGGTAAGGCGTGTAGGCCGTGTACCAACCCGGATTTTCCAATACGTTGCGCAGGATAACGGTGGGCGTCAGAGTACCGTGGTAGCCCATGCCGATGCAGGAGGTAAACACCTGGTTGCGCGCGGCAACCTCTTTCAGATAGCTGAGAACTTCCGCTTCGCTGCGCGGTGCGCCTAGCTCCAGCAGTTCACTGCGCAGGATGCTCTGCGGCACGGTCTGGCTTACCAGATCCTCCAGCGAAGCGGCGCCAAGGGTGTCGAGCATAGCTTGCTGCTCGGCGTCGTCGGGGCCAATGTGCCGACGGATAAAGTCGTCGGTCTGTTCCAGATCAGTCAGGCTGAAAGAGGTGCTCATGGGGTAGTTACCTGCAGGCAAAGAATGAAAGCAAAAAGCCCTGACGCTAATCAGGGCTTTCACTGCAAACGGGAATGCAACAGATCAGATGGCGGCGCCGTAGGCATCGGCATCCAGCAGCTTGTCCAGCTCGCTGACGTCGCTAGGCTGGATCTTGAAGAACCAGGCGTCGCCGTAAGGTGCGCTGTTGACCAGCTCTGGCGAATCGGCCAGCGCTTCATTGACGGCAATGACTTCGCCGCTGATGGGCGCGTAAATGTCGGATGCAGCCTTGACCGACTCCACTACCGCGCACTCTTCACCGGCACTGACCTGACGGCCAACATCGGGGCACTCGACAAACACGACGTCACCCAGCAGGTCCTGGGCATGATCGGTAATGCCCACGGTAACGGTGCCATCGTCTTCCAGGCGAGACCACTCGTGGCTGGAGGCGTAACGCAGATCGGCAGGAATGTTGCTCATTGGACTGTCCTCAAAAGATAAACGTAAACATGTTCGGCTTGTTCAACTTGCTCGAATTTACTCAGCTTATTCAGCAACAGCCTGGCCGTTGCGTACAAAGCTGGGTTTAACCACTCGCACGTCCAGCTGCTTGCCACGGATCTCGACTTTGGCATTGCTGCCAATCGCGGTGCCGCGTGGCACCCGTGCCAGCGCAATCGAATAGCCTAGCGTAGGAGAAAAAGTACCGCTGGTGATTTCACCCTCGCCTGCGCCATCGACTGTCACCTTCTGGTGACCGCGCAGGACGGCGCGTTCGGACAACACCAGACCAACCAGCTTGGGCTGATCGCCGGCTTCTTTCTGTGCGGTGACGGCGGCGCGTCCGATAAAGTCGCGTTCAACCGGCTCCCAGGCGATGGTCCAGGCCATGTTGGCGGCCAACGGTGAGATGCTTTCGTCCATATCGGAGCCGTACAAATTCATGCCAGCTTCCAGACGCAGAGTGTCGCGCGCGCCCAGGCCGCAGGGCTTGCAGCCGGCGGCAATCAGCGCGTCCCAAAAAGCGGGTGCTTCGCTGCCGGGCAGCATGATTTCCAAGCCGTCTTCCCCGGTATAACCGGTGCGACCGATGAACCATTCGCCATCAGGCAAACCTTGAAAAGGCTTCAAGTCGCTAATCAGCGCGGCGCGGGAGTCGGTCACAACGCCTTTGGCGACTTCGATGGCGCGCGGACCTTGCACGGCGATCATCGCCAGCTCAGGTCGCTCGGTGATAGTGACGGCAAAAGACTCAGCCTGGCGATTCATCCACTCAAGGTCTTTCTCGCGGGTCGCGGCATTAACCACTACGCGGTAACCACTCACTGTCAGATAGACGATCAGGTCATCAATCACACCGCCCTGCTCGTTCAGCATACCGCTATACAGCGCCTTGCCGGCGGTTTTCAGACGCGCCACATCGTTGGCCAGCAGATACTGCAGATAGTTCTGCGCTTCTGTGCCGGTCACGTCCACCACGGTCATGTGCGATACATCGAACATGCCGACGTCACGGCGTACCTGATGGTGTTCTTCCAACTGCGAGCCGTAATTAAGGGGCATATCCCAGCCACCAAAATCAACGATCTTGCCGCCGGCGGCGAGGTGCTGGTCGTACAGGGGGGTCCGCGATGCCATGCAGCAGTCCTTCAGTCTGTAGGATTTCAAAGCCGGGATTGTAGCCGCAAACCGCTGCGCTGTGCAGCCCTTGGCCCAAGCCCGCGATTAATGGTCCGCGCGTGCATCATTAATCTAGCCCGGCCGCTGCGCCGAGCGGCGAATCAGCACGATCACCGGCAACAGCCCGGCAAGTACCAAGCTCAAGGCCGGCAGCGCCGCACGCGGCCAATCGCCCTCGGCGGTGAGGCCGTAAATACGCACCGCAAGGGTGTCCCAGCCAAAGGGGCGCATCAACAGCGTAGCAGGCATTTCCTTGAGCACATCGACGAACACCAGTAACGCAGCGCTGAGAATCCCTGGCAACAGCAACGGCAGATATATCCGCCAGAGCACACTGAAACCTGTATGGCCCAGACTGTGCGCAGCCTCGGGCAAGGCCGGTCGAATGCGTGCCAACGAGGTATCCAGCGGGCCGCTGGCCACCGCCATAAAACGGATCAGGTAGGCCAGCAACAGCGCGAATAGACTGCCGAGCAGCCACGGCGCCGGATTCTCGGCGCCCAGCCAGGTGCGCAGCGGAATCAACAATTGGTTGTCAGCAAAACTGAAGGCAAACATGATGCCCACCGCCAACACCGAGCCTGGCAACGCGTAGCCCAAATTGGCCAGCGCAACCGCAGAGCGTACCCGGCGCAGTGGTTGCAGGCGGCGCGCCAGCACCAGTAGCAAAGCTACGGTAACGGTCGCCAACGCAGCCACGCAGCCCAACAGCAGCGTGTTGCGGATGATGCTCCAGTAGCGACTGTCGAAATCGGTTTTACCGCTACTGATCAGCCAGTAAAGCAACTGCAGGACCGGAATGATGAACGCAATGCCAAGGACCAGCAGGCAGAAGCCAAAAGCCAGCCAGGCACGAATCCCACTCAAACGATACAACGCGCCCTGACGCGGGCGATCGGCACCGGGGAAGCGTTTACTGCCCTGCGCGCGCCGCTCGGCATAAAGCGCGACCAGCACAAACAACAGCAACAAACTGGCCAGCTGAGTGGCGGTTTGCAGGCTTAAGAAGCCATACCAGGTTTTATAAATGGCCGTGGTGAAAGTGTCGTAATTGAATACCGATACCGCGCCAAAGTCGGCCAGGGTTTCCATCACCGCCAGCGCCGCACCTGCGCCAATCGCCGGCCGCGCCATCGGCAGCGCCACCCGCCAGAACGCTTGCCAGGGCGTATGCCCCAGCACCCGCGCCGCATCCATCAGGCCACGGCCCTGCGCCAGAAAGGCGCCGCGAGCGAGCATATAAACGTAGGGATAGAACACCAGTACCAACACCAAGATCACGCCGCCGGTAGAACGTATAGACCACATGCGAAAATCACTGCCCAGCCAGCCACGCAGCAGCGTTTGCAGGGGGCCGGCAAAATCCAAGAGGCCAATCATCACAAAAGCCAGCACATAGGCCGGAATGGCAAAGGGCAGCATCAGCGCCCAGTCCAGCCAGCGGCGCCCCGGGAACTCGCACATGCTGGTAAGCCAGGCCAGACTCACTCCGAGCAGTACCACACCCGTGGTCACGCCCAGCGTTAAGATCAAGGTATTGCTCAGCAGTCGCGCCATCTGCGTGTGCAAAAGGTGCGTCCAGATGGCCATATCCAGACTACCCCAGCTCAGCACCAGTACCAGCAGGGGCAGCAACACCAGCACCGCCGCACTATAGGCAACGAGACGCCAACGGCGTTTATCAGCGATAGAACGGTGCGGCACGGTAACTCCTGCTGGCCCGGATACGAAAACGCCCGGTCAATTGACCGGGCGTGCAGTATATCGGCAAATAATGCTCAGGGCTTGCTCAGTGCCAGCCCACCCGGTCCATCATCATGATGGCTTCGGCCTGACGGCGACCGGCCACTTCGATATTAACGGTGTCAGCCTTGAAGTCACCCCAAGAAGCCACTTCCTGCGACGGCTCAATCGATTCGTTGGCAGGGAATTCCTGGTTAACGTCGGCGAATACGCGCTGCGCCTCTTCCGTGGTCAACCATTCAAGGAACGCAATGGCTTCTTCCGGATGTTTGGCGTAACGGGTTACGCCCGCGCCAGAGATATTAACGTGAACGCCGCGATCTTTCTGATTGGGCCAGAACAGAGCAACGGGAATTTCCGGATTGGCCACTTCGAGACGACCGAAATAGTAAGTGTTGACGATGCCCACATCGCATTGACCGGCTGCGATCGATTGCAGTAGCGCGGTGTCATCCGGAAAGACCGGCGTGGCCAGGTTGTCGACCCAACCCTGCAGCACTTTGGCGGTAGGCTCGGCACCGAGGGTTTCAATCATCGTTGCGGTCAGCGACTGGTTGTAGACCTTCTTCGCGGTGCGCAGACACAGACGGCCCTGCCATTCGCTGTCGGCCAGTGCTTCGTAAGTGCTCAAGGTCGCCGGATCAACCCGCTCGGTAGAATAAGCAATGGTGCGCGCACGCAACGACAGGCCGGTCCACTTGTCATCGGCTGAGCGGTATTGCTGCGGAATATTGGCTTCGATCACATCAGACTTCACTTCACGCAGCAGGTCCTGCTGCTCGGCCTGCCAGAGATTGCCCGCATCTACGGTGATCAGCAAATCCGCAGGGGTATTGGCGCCCTCGGCTTTAAGACGCGCCATCAACGGGGCTTCACTGTCGGTGATAAACTTGATCTCGGTGCCGGTCTTTTCCTGATAAAGATCGAATACCGGTTTGATCAGGTGATCCTGACGGGACGAGTAAACTACCAGCTCCTTGGCCTGAGCCAGCCCCCCTACAGTGCTCAATGCAAGCCCGATAACAGCCGCTTTGCTAAACACAGACATGGCAACGCCTCTTGGTGTACAGAATGAAGGGTGATGATAATGATTCGGTTTTAGCTTGGCAACGCGAGGATTATTGCAAGCCATTGCGCCACCACAGTCGACCGTCTCAGGCTTGGCTGGAACGCGCCAGCGAGGGCAACTCGCCGCTCAGGCCCATGGCCCGACGCATCACTTCGGTTTTTACCATTGGCGCCCTATCAAACAGGGTCATACCGGCGTTGCGCAGCCAGCGCAGCGGTAGCGCCTGGGCATGGAACAGCCGCTCAAAGCCTTCCATTGCCGCCATAACTGCGAGGTTACTACCCATACGAGCGCGCTCGTAGCGCTGCAACACCGCCAGCTCCGCAAGATTTTCCCCGCGCTCCTGCGCCGCGTGCAACACGTCACTCAAAACCGCCGCATCCAAAAAGCCCAAGTTGACTCCCTGCCCGGCCAATGGATGAATGCTGTGCGCTGCATCACCAATCAACACCAGACCGGGCATCGCATACTGTTTGGCATGCCGCTGGCGCAAAGGAATGCAGACGCGACGATCCGCCGCCAGCACCTCACCGAGCCGCCCCTCCAACGACTCGGTGAGAGCTGCACAGAAATCTGCCTCATCCAACGCCATCACCGTGTCTGCCCGCTGCGGCAACAGCGACCAGACGATTGAGCAATAGTGTTTGTCGCCACGCGAAGGCAGTGGCAGAAATGCCAGCGGGCCGCTGGGCAAAAACCGCTGCCAGGCGGTGTGCTGGTGGGGCTGCGACAGCTGAACCGTGGTTACCACAGCATGATGCATGTAGTCCCACTCACGCATGGCGAACCCTGCCAGGTCCCGCAAGCGAGAGCGAGCGCCGTCTGCTGCGACCACCAGCGGCGCGCGCAGGCGCTGCCCTTCGGTGCCGTCCAACCGCCAGACAGTCTCTTCCCGCACCAGCCCCTGAACCTTGAACCCCGGCAGCAGAGTGACGCGACTCTCGGTCAGTTGCTGCAGCAGCGCATTCTGTACCTGATAATTCTCGACGATATGCCCCAGGCGTAGCTCGCCCAGCGATTGCGCATCAAAATGCACTTCGCCGGTGCCTTCGGCGTCCCAAACGCACATGTTGCGATAGGGCGAGACTGCTTCAGCCGGCAGCCGCTGCCAGGCGCTTAATGACGTTAGAATCTGCTCGGAAGCGGCGCTCAGAGCGCTGACACGCGGATCAAAGCCGGAACCGGTAACCGGCGCCGCGATCTGCTCCAGCGGCTGGCTGTCCAGCAGGCCGATCCGCAAACGAGTATTCGCCATAGCGCAGGCCAGTGCGGAGCCGACCATGCCGGCACCGACGATCAACAGATCGAAATCACTGACCGAATCGGTTGAGTCTGTCGAATCCACGCCATTCAGGGAATCAGTCTGCTGCGCTGCTGTACTCATCCTTTCAACCCCATGGCCTGACGCGCGAAGACGCTTTTTAGTGGTGCAACTATGTCCATTCCAAGCAACCCCAGGTTGCGGCCAGCAGCCAGCACCGGGCGCTGATTGCTGAACAGCCGAGTCAGCCAGTCGCTGGCTGCGATAGTCTGGCGCTGGTCCGCCTGCTGGGCTTGCAGATAACGCCGCAGCAGCGCCAGCTCACCCGGCGCCTGCTCAGGCGCGGCCTCAAGCAGACAATCGGCCAGCGCCATGGCGTCGCGCAGCGACAGATTAAAACCCTGCCCGGCGATCGGATGCAGGCTATGCGCGGCGTTACCCAGCACAACAAGTCCGGAGCGCACCTGCTCTTCAGACTCAATCAGACTGAGTGGATAACAGTGCCGCACGCCAACCTTTTTCAGCGCGCCCATGCGAAAGCCAAACGCCTCCTGCAAGCGTGCCAGAAAAGCCGTATCAGGCAACGCTGCCACGGCGGCGGCTTCGTCCTCGGGCAGCGTCCAGACCAGCGCGCTGCGCTTGTGCGACATCGGCAGTAAGGCCAGTGGCCCGCTGCGGGTAAAGCGCTCGTAAGCAACGCCGCCGTGGCCCATGGCGCTAGTGATGTTGGCGATAATGGCGGTTTGCTCGTAAGAGCGGCTCTGACGATGGATGCCCAACTGCTCAAGCAAACCGGAGCGACCGCCATCAGCGATCACTACAAGGTCAGCCTGCTGCCGGGATTCGCCTTGAGCGGTTTGCACTGTCAGCACCTGACCCTGCTCTGCCGCGGCAATCCGCGTGACGCGCGCCGGCGCCTGCCAGCTGACTACCGAGCGATCCAGCGCGCCGAGTAGCACTTCACCGAGCGCCGCGTTCTCGACTACATAGCCGAGCGCAGGCACACCCTCACGTTGCGCCGACAGCCGGGTGACGCCGGGATGGCCGCGATCCGAAACATGAATATGCTCAATCGGCTCAACCCTCTGCGCCAGCGCAGACCAGACACCCAGGCGTTCCAATAGCAAGCGGCTGCCATGCGACAGCGCGGTGGAGCGGGCGTCGTAACTCGGCTGCGCATCAGCACTGCCCGGCGGCTGGGCTTCAATCAACTGCAGCTGCCAGCCGCGCTTCTGCGCATGGGATTGCAGCGCCAGCGCCAGACTAGCGCCAACCATGCCACCACCGACAATACTGATCAGCCGACTCACGCGGGCTCGGCCTCGGCAGGCTGACGCGCCGCGGCCATCAGGGCTTCTATCTCGTCGGGATCCTTTACTACTTTGTCCGTCAGCACCTGACACCCGGTTTTGGTTACCACCACATCATCCTCAATACGAATTCCGATGCCGCGCCATTTGCGTGGCACGGTGTCATCGTCCGGAGAGATATAAATGCCGGGCTCCACCGTCATCACCATGCCCGGCTCCAGCGCACGCCAGACGCCGCCCACGCGGTATTCGCCAACGTCGTGCACATCCATGCCGAGCCAATGACCTACTCTATGCATATAAAAGCGCCGGTAAGCTTCGGTGGCGATCAGCTCATCCACATCGCCCCTCAGCAAACCTAACTCAACCAGCCCGGCGGTAATCACCCGCAGGCTGGCGTCGTGAGACTCGTTCCAGTTGCGATCAGGCCCTATCACCTCAAACGAGGCGTACTGGGCGGCCAACACAATGTCGTAAATGGCGCGCTGCTCAGGGCTGAAGCGACCGTTGGCCGGAAAAGTGCGGGTAATATCGCTGGCGTAACAGTCCAGCTCGCAGCCGGCATCAATCAGAATCAGGTCGCCGTCACGAATCTGCGCGTTATTTTCCGTGTAATGCAAGATGCAGGCATTACGCCCGGCCGCGACAATCGAAGAGTAGGCGGGTGAGCGACTGCCGTGGCGCATAAAGGTGTGCTGCAGCTCGGCTTCCAACTGGTATTCGTACATGCCTGGGCGGCAGATTTGCATTGCGCGGGTATGCGCCTCGCAGGAAATATCCGCAGCGCGCTGCATGACCTTGAGCTCGCCCGCGCTCTTGTAAAGGCGCATGTCGTGCAACAGGTGATCGAGTGCGACGAATTCATTTGGCGGCTGCGCGCCCAGCCGTGCCTTACTGCGAATCAGGTTGATCCAGTTGGTCAAGCGGCGATCAAACTCCGGGTTAGCCCCCATTGCGTAATAGACACGGGTACGGCCTTCAATCAGCCCCGGCAAAATGTCGTCGACATCGGCAATCGGAAAAGCATCGCTGGCACCGTACTCACTGACCGCGCCTTCCTGACCAGCGCGATAGCCATCCCAAAGCTCCCGCTCCTTGTCCTTCTCGCGGCAGAACAACACGTAATCGCCGTGCTCGCGACCGGGAATCAGCACGGCCACGGCTTCCGGCTCGGCAAAACCGGTGAGGTACTGAAAATCGCTGTCCTGTCGGTAATTATGCTCAACGTCGCGATTGCGTATGTACACCTGCGCGGCCGGCAAAATCGCGATGCTGTTGGGTTCCATCTGGTTCATCAGCGCCTTGCGGCGACGAGCGTAGTCCTGCTTGCTGATTTGCATGAAGACCTCAATCAATGCAGTGATGCGGGTGGAGTATCCTGCTCGGTAGCCGCTGGCTGGCATTCGCTGAACACCATCAGCACTGCCATGCGTACATATTCCATGACTTCCATGAAGTCGACCTCGTTGGCTTCGGATTCGTCGAGATCCGTCTGCACCTGCGAGATCGCAACGAAGTCGCGCAACACGCTGTCGGCCTCTTCACTGAGTTCAGCGCTGCGCTCGACCAGTCCAAAGCCAGCCAGAAAGCCTTCACACCACTGACCCAATGCTTCGGTGCGGTGATCGACGGTAGCAGTATCATCTGGCAGCACCAGCGTGAGATCAAAACCGCTGCCGGCAAGTTCCGCCAGGCTAGCATCGTACAGCTGGATCAAGGCAACCTTGCCAGCTTCGGACAGGCTGCCAGAGCCGTCCAGCAGTTCGTTCGCAACCGCTAGCCAGGTGGTGTGATCCAGTCGTGCGCCAGCCGACAGACGGCCGACCAGATGGCCATGCAGCTCGGCTGGCCGACCCACCGCCCCCACATCGTTGCAAAGCTGCGCGTAGCGGTCGTAATCAAAAACGTCGGGCATCAAAGCCATAGTGGTTTCCGGGCCTCCTGGAAGTGAGAAACAGGCACTGCTGCGGTTCGGGTTTACAGGTATGCTATACCCTGCACGCGGACGCTCGAAGCAGATGAACTAATGTGGGTCTATTGTGCCTGCCCGGCAAGGAGTAAATCTACCGCTCCGCCGCCCGCAGGCTCAAACCAGACACCGGTAATAGTGCATTGCGCGAGGTTTGACCACCTTGCGGGCCGCCTCTATAGTGGCTCAAAACCGGGAAGACAGAATGGCACCCATGGACGCACCCGATATCGACACACTCACACAGCGTATTACCCAACTGATTGACGTCTGCGATCAACTTAAATTGCAGAATCAGCACCTGCTTGCGCAGGAGCGTCTATGGCGGGATGAGCGCGTACAGCTAATTGAAAAGAACGATTTGGCCCGTCAGAAGGTCGAAGCCATGATATTGCGACTCAAATCCCTGGAGCACGACTCATGAGCGAACCCCTGACCGTCACTTTATACATACTCGATAAGGAGTATCGCGTCGGCTGCCCGCCCGAAGAACGCAGCAACCTTGAGCAAGCCGCGCGCCACCTCGATAGCACCATGCGCGACATCCGCAATAGTGGCAAGGTGATTGGCGTTGAGCGCATTGCGGTGATGGCAGCGCTGAATATCAGCCACGAGATGCTGACCGGCAATCACGACCAGGGCGGCGCCCTAGCCGAGCAGAAAGAACAGATCAGCGATCTGGTCAAACGCCTTGACCAGGCACTTGATAGTCATCAGGGCTGAGCCTCCCCGCAGCGGTCTGCAACGCCGCTGCACCTTGTTTTCTCGTAAGAAAATCCGCTCGACCTCAAACCAATCTGCCCACCGGCATCGAAGTCGGAGAGGGTTTTCTGTATAGTGGTGCCATCCCTGGGGTGTTTGCCAGTCGGAGATGTCCCTGAGCCGATACTCCTGTACCAGGAGGCCACGCGTTGTTGCCAGTGTGCATGTCCGCATGACGGAAAGCCTGAGGTAACGCCGTGTCCCCCACCTTGAACTTTCGGGTTCAAGGGCTAACCCGACAGCGGCACTCTGGGGACCTATTTTTATGATGCACGATTCCCGCAAGCAGCTACGCAAGCAACTACGCGCTGCCCGCCGCGGCCTGAGTCGGAGCGAGCAAAAACGCGCCAGCCTTCAGTTGGCGCGTAATCTCAGCAAAACCAGCCTGTTTGTTCGTAGCCGCCACATCGCCTTTTATCTGGCAGCCGATGGCGAGATTAACCCGTCCCTGCTGTTGGCCCACAGCCGGCGCCTGCACAAACACTGTTACTTGCCGGTATTACAGCGCTGGCCCAGCACCCAAATGAGCTTTCAGCGCTTGGTGCCAAAGCAACGCTGGATACGCAATCGTTACGGAATCCGCGAACCAAAACCCAACCGCAAACTTCAGGTCAAGCCATGGCGTCTTGACCTGGTATTGATGCCGTTGGTGGGATTTGATGCGCAGGGCAATCGCTTGGGGATGGGGGGCGGCTTTTACGATCGGACATTCGCTTACCGGCGAATCCGACCAGACTGGCAGAAGCCCATATTGCTTGGGCTGGCACATCATTGCCAGAAAACCGCAGCGCTTCCTGCCGCTAGCTGGGACATTCCGCTGGACGGCATTGTAAGCGACCGGGAGCGATTGCTGCTGCGCCGGGCACTCAAGGCTCAGGGATAATCGTTGGCGCTGGCTTCCTGCCCGGACGATTTATCCAGATAACTTTGGGTATAACCCGTTGTTACCACCCCCAAGCCAAAAACTATGACCAAAACCCACAACATATCTGGTTTGCGTCGCACGCGTTGCCTCCTTCTGGATCTGGCAATCTATTATTAGTTGTATACACAGCATGAAGCTGGATTCACCCCGATGAATCCTGAAACACTCAAAAATAGCGCAACAGTGTGTTCCGTTTAACCCTTTTACAAAAACCTGTCAAGACATTGAGACAACAGGAGTCACCCATGGCCTACTGGCTAATGAAGTCCGAACCGGATAGTTTCTCCATCGACGACCTTGGCGCTGCAGGCCAGGCACCGTGGGACGGCGTGCGCAACTACCAGGCTCGCAACTTCATGCGCAGCATGCTGCCAGGTGACAGTTTCCTGTTCTATCACTCCAGCTGCCAGCCACCCGGCATCGCCGGTATCGGCGAAATTGCCAGCCAACCTTATCCAGATCGCGCCGCACTCGACCCCGAAAGCCCTTACCATGATGCCAAGGCAAGTGAAGAGCGGCTGCCGTGGGTTGCGGTAAACGTTACTTTGAGGGAAAAGTTCACCACACTATTAGCGCTGGCAGAGATAAGGCAACTCAACGGCTTGGATGAGTTGCCTCTGTTACAAAAAGGCAACCGCCTATCAGTCATGCCTATTACCGCAGAGCAATGGGCGAAACTCACCAGCGCCGCCCAGCGAGGACAGGCTTCCGGCCAGGATCAGAACGAGCAGATCTAGCCGAGATACAGCCTATAAGCCGGGTTATCGGTTTCATCCCAATATTGATAGCCGATGCTGTTCAAGGCCTCGGTCACCAAATGCCGTTCCTGCTCCGGCACCTGCAAGCCGGCGACCACCCGCCCGTAAGCCGCGCCATGGTTGCGGTAGTGGAACATCGAAATATTCCAGCGGCCTCCCAACTTATTAAGAAAGTTGAACAATGCGCCGGGCCTTTCGGGAAACTCGAAGCGGTATACCAGCTCGTTGGTTACATGTTCGGCATGCCCGCCTACCATGTGCCGCACATGCAATTTAGCCAGTTCATTATCGGTCAGGTCCAACACAGGGAAACCCTGGTCGCTCAATTGGCTGACTAGCTGATCTCGCGGGTCCAGCTCGGGATGCGTCTGCACACCAACAAAGATGTGCGCTTCCCGTCCGCTGTGATAGCGATAGTTGAATTCGGTAATCGCGCGTTTGCCGATAGCTTCACAGAAAGTCTTGAAGCTGCCGGGTTTCTCTGGAATGGTCACGGCCAGCAAGGCTTCGCGCTTCTCGCCGATCTCGGCACGCTCAGCCACATGCCGCAGACGATCAAAATTGACGTTAGCGCCAGAATCAATCGCCACCAGCACCTTGCCCGTACACCCCTCACGGGCCACGTACTTCTTGATACCCGCCACGCCGAGGCAACCGGCTGGCTCGCAGATTGAGCGGGTATCGTCGTAGATATCCTTGATAGCCGCGCACATCTCGTCGGTAGTGACCGTAATCACTTCATCGACGTAATGGCGACAAACCTCAAAGGTGTGTTCACCGATCTGCGCGACTGCCACACCATCGGCAAACAGACCAACCTGACTCAGCACTACGCGCTCATCGGCATCCAGCGCTGCCTTGAGGCAGGCGGAATCTTCGGGCTCGACGCCAATGACCTTGATTTCCGGGCGCAGGTATTTCACGTAGGCGGCGATGCCGGCAATCAGTCCGCCGCCGCCAACCGGTACAAAGATCGCGTTTATGCCCGAGTTGACCTGACGCAAGATCTCCATTGCCACAGTGCCCTGGCCGGCAATGGTGTCCGGATCATCGTAGGGGTGGATATAAACAAAGCCTTTTTCCTTCACCAGCTTCTGCGAATAGGCCAGCGCCTCATCAAAAGCATCGCCATGCAGCACCACTTTGCCGCCACGCGCGCGTACCGCCTTGACCTTGATTTCCGGCGTCGTGCGCGGCATCACGATGGTCGCCTTCACGCCCATGTGGCGCGCAGCAAAGGCCAGGCCCTGCGCATGATTGCCCGCCGATGCGGCCACCACGCCGCAGGCGCGCTGCTCATCGGTCAGCTGCGCCAGTTTGTTGTAGGCACCTCGAATCTTGAAGGAAAATACCGGCTGCAGATCCTCACGCTTTAGCAGCACCGTATTGCCCAGGCGCTCAGAGAGGAATGGCGCTGCATGCACCGGCGTCTCTATCGCCACGTCATAAACGCGTGAACAGAGAATTTTCTTTACGTAAGTTTCAAGCATCGGGGTTTCCAACATAGGCGCTTCAGGCATCGGCGAGGTCAGCTTGTTCCGGGTGAAAAACGGTCAGTCTAGCGAATCCCCGCAGGCACGACTACACGCCACCCGCTGCAACCCCGTATAATCCGGCTTTTGCCAGCACGCCATCCGTAAGCTAGAGGAGCCCAGCATGAACCAGGACGAACTGAAACAGGCCGTTGGCCAGGCCGCCGTGGACCGTCTGCTGCCACAGCTGGATGCTCAGAGCATAATCGGCGTGGGCACAGGTTCTACCGCCAACTGCTTCATTGATGCACTGGCCAAGCACAAGCTTGCGTTTGAAGGGGCGGTTGCCAGCTCCGAAGCCACCGCCGAGCGCCTGAAGAGTCACGGCATTGCGGTGTACGAGTTGAACAGCGTCAGCCATCTGGACTTTTACGTCGATGGCGCCGATGAAAGCAACGAGCGGCTGGAGCTAATCAAGGGCGGTGGCGCCGCGCTGACCCGCGAGAAGATAGTCGCTGCCGTGGCTAAAACCTTTATCTGCATTGCCGACGACAGCAAGCTGGTATCGGTGCTTGGCAACTTCCCCTTACCGGTTGAAGTGATCCCCATGGCGCGCAGCCATGTCGCCCGCGAAATCGTCAAACTGGGCGGTGACCCGGTCTATCGTGAAGGCTGCGTGACCGATAACGGCAACGTGATTCTCGACATCTACAATATGTCGATTGTTGACCCACAGCAGCTGGAGCGCGACCTGAATGCGATTGTCGGGGTGGTCTGCAATGGCCTGTTCGCCGCACGTCCGGCAGACGTTCTACTGCTCGGCACCAAGGATGGAGTTAAAACGCTAGAGCGCAGTTGAGCTTCACTCAACTGCGGTTTTCTCGCCCGGTATGAAGCGATAAAACAGGTTCGGTTCGCTAACCAGATACAGCCGCTGCTGCTCATCCATTGTCAGCCCTTCGGCCTGCGGAATGGTTTTCTGCAGGCCGCTCATGCCTCTCCACAGCCCCAGCAAGCTCAGCGGCTCACCCGTCTCAGCGTACTCCACCACCATGTGCGACTCATCGCTTAAGAGCAGCAGATGACCCGTTTCATCGTGCATACTTAGTGACGACAGGTCATGCATGAATAGTCTTGGGGAGTCGGGTGATTTGAGTTCCTGAATTTCGACATTCATGGGTCCAACGGCAGGCGCATCGACGAAACCGGTAACCGACAGCACGCGCAGCGGATCCCGCTCCTTGACCACCAGCAGACGCTTTTTACGATGATCCCACGACAGGCCTTCAAAGCCCTTATTGCCATTCAGGTCGATGCCGATAGTCAGACTGGGCGCGCCGGCCACGTCGACCTCCTGCGCATCCTGCGACACATCCAGAACCACTAGACGCTGGGTTCGCTCTTCAGCCACCACGTAACGGTTGCCGGCCACATGGGTCAGACCTTCCATATCCTCCGCGCCATTGACCCTCACTTTGCGCAGTAACTCGCCTTCCAGACTCAGCTCTACCAGCAACGGCTCCCTGTTGAGCACCGCGAACAGCGTTTTACTTTCAACGTTGTAGGTCAATGCGGAAAGATCGTTTTGCAGGCCGATGATTTCGCGCGCTTCTATATCCACGCGATAATCACCAAGCTGCAACGCTCCTGCCTGCGGCGGTTGTACGCCGAGGCGCCATGCATGCCATAGCAGGCTATCGAGGTGCAAAAAATGCAGTGCAGCGGCGGCCAATAGCAGCAATACCGCGAGTCCTGCCAACAGCTTCTTCATTTGCAGCTCTGGGTTGAGAAGTTTAGCCGGCGATTCGGGTTTCGACTTGCAGCTGGCCGGGAATGCATAACTGCAACAGATCCCCTGCATGCAGCACGCCAACGCCAGCGGGAGTGCCGGTAATGACTACATCACCCGGCAACAGGGTGAACTGAGTAGCAATGTGCTTTATCAGCGTCAGAATCGGCGTGATCATCTCAGCAGCGCTGCCTTCCTGGCGGCGCTCGCCATTAATGTCCAGCTGCAACGCCAATTCGCTCAACTCGCCCGCCTCGGCTGCCGGAACAAATGACGTCACAGGGCATGCGCCATCGAAGCTCTTGGCACGCTCCCACGGATGCGCCTTGGCTTTTAATTGATCCTGCAGCTCACGCAGGGTCAGATCCAGCGCCAAGCCCACACCCACAACTGCGGCCTGCGCCTCGCTATCACTCACCTCACCAGACAGACGCTGGCCAATCAACAGCGCAATCTCGGTTTCGTAATGCACCGGACCACGATCCTGAAGCAGCGAAAGCTCGGCACCAATCGACACCACCGACGTGGCCGGCTTGATAAACAGCAAAGGCTCGGTGGGTACCGGGTTGTTCAGTTCGCGCGCATGCTCAGCGTAATTGCGTCCCACGCAGACCACCTTGCCCATGGGCAGATCAATCGCAGTGCCGTCGGTGTACTGATGCTGATAACTCATAAAGGTTCTCCGAGAACTCGCAGGAGGCAAGCACGTACGCTGCGCTTTTTCTCGTAGCGTACCGATGGTGGCTTGGCGCTTTAGTTGAAGATCTTGCCGGGATTCATGATGCCGTTAGGATCAAACACTGCCTTGATCGACTTCATCACCGCGATCTCAGCCGGGCTGCGGCTGTAGGTCAGGTAGTCGCGTTTGGTCATACCCACGCCATGCTCGGCGGAGATCGAGCCGTTGTAGCGTTCGACGATCTCGAACACCCACTTGTTGACCGTGGCGCACTTGTCGAAAAACTCATCCTTGGACAGGTTCTCCGGCTTGAGAATATTCAAATGCAGGTTGCCGTCGCCAATGTGGCCGAACCAGACGATCTCGAAATCGGGATAGTGCTTGCCGACGATGTCATCAATGTCGTGCAAAAA
>Ga0315338_1002840_pt1 | contig 16214 bp, 11 predicted proteins | sample ASW8metaG_FD_204518 | JGI IMG/M metagenome (GOLD analysis project Ga0315338, IMG submission 204518) | Ammonia-oxidizing marine archaeal communities from Monterey Bay, California, United States - ASW #8 | ecosystem: Environmental > Aquatic > Marine > Coastal | place: USA: California | collected... | reverse complement strand
TCCCGAATGGTCGTCGCTCATCTGCGTCCTTCAGCCTCTCTAAATGATTCGGGTACTACAACCAGGGAAATACAAACGGACTCAACCAGAGCAATCCAAAAAGCAACGGCAGGAAAAAAAGCGATGCACGAAGCATGCGGCGGGCTGATCGATCACTCGGCTGCAGCAAAAAGGTAACGGCCACCACAAATTGCATCCCCGCCAGTAAGAGGGCAAGAAGAAAGTAGATGGGACCTGTTTTCATCATCACCGCGGGTAGCAGACTCAGCGGCATCAAGAGTGCGGCGGAAGCAACAGCCTGCAATCCTGCCAGGCGTCCACTTGGCTCCGTAACCGTCAACATTTTTGCGCCCACCCTGGCGTAGTCCTCACGGTAAATCCACGCAATGGCCATAAAGTGCGGGAACTGCCAAAAGAAAACAATCCCAAAAAGCGTGGCCGCCAGCAGCACATTTTCACGTGTACCCCATGCCGACTCGACACTCGCCCATCCCATCAACACAGGACCCGCACCGGCGATCGCACCAACCAGCGTATTTGCGCTGCTGCGGGTTTTTAGAGGCGTGTAAACGCAGACATAAAGAAACCAAGTGGCGACGCCAATCAAAGCCGTCGTGAGATTCACCAGCAAGATGAGATATAGTGTACCGCTCCCCATGGTGACCGCGCCAAACCAAAAAGCCTCCCGATCGGTAAGCTGACCAGAAGGCAGAGGTCGATTTTCTGTGCGATGCATGCCGGCATCTGATTCTCGCTCGAGCCATTGATTCAAGGCACTCGCACTTGCGGCAACAAGAGCCGTCCCTACGAGTGCATTGATTACCAGGATCAATTTTTCGGGAATGCCCGAACTGGCAACGCACGCGGCTACCAGAACGGTCATTAATTCGAGCAGGGCAATCTTCGGCTTGGTCAGTTCAACCAACGCAAGGAGATGGGACCACAATCCCGTGCGTTGCTGTTCCAATACCATCGTGGGGCTACTCATGTGGTCACTCCCATGAGCGGATAGGATTTTGCCTGCGGACTCGATACGTTCCGCGCACCATGACAGAGTCGCAGGACTGCCATGACTGCGACGCCCAGAATCAGCGAACCGATTGCCACGTGTCCTGTAATCACCAGCGACTCGGTAATCCCCCCTGCGGTGTTAGTCCACCCCGCAACCAGACGAGACTGCGAAAAAATCCCTGCCGGCCAGGAATACTTAAGCACCCAGGTCCCCATACCGAGAAACAGCTGCAGGACCACCAGTCCCAACAGAAACTGCGTGGGACGCAGCAGCACCTTCTCACCTCGCAGATTTTTGATTGCGAGCAGAAATAGAAACACCACGTCAAAAAACAGAACCGCAGCAACCACAAGATGGAACACCAGGGCGATCCGGAACAAGTCACCATTCGCCTCAGGTGCCACATGGCGCAATTGCGCGCCCAACACCAATTGCAGATAGGCCAACGTCGCTGTAACGACCGCGAGTCTCTTGAGGCGTCCGCTGGCGATGCAACGAACAATTCTCCCCTCACGCCACCAGCGGGAGGTACAGACCGCGATCGCAACGACAAGCGAGAAAAACAGCGGAGCAATGCAACCATGAATCTTCGCCAACTGCACATCGTTCCCGAGGACACGCATGCCCCCCAGGACACCTTGGACAATCACCAGGACGAGTGCCAAAACCCCCATCCAACCCAACCAGCGGCGATTTTCCTTGAGCCACAAGCTCAAGCAAAGCGCGATCGCAATCATGCCTACCAGGGCACCGAACAGACGGTGTCCATGCTCGACGAATTTATCGTTGGCGGCTCGGAACCACGGGTAAAGAAACATATTGCTGCCATCGGAGGTGGGCCAGTCCTTGAAGGCCATACCGGCGCCCTGCGTCGTCACCAGCCCGCCTACGCAGATCAGCAGCAAGGTGGAGCAGAGCAGGGCAACGGCCAACCGGTGGGGCCAGTAACTCACTGTAGCCGCAACCTGCGACGTTTTTTTCAAACCGGCGGATGTCATCGACAAAGCACCCATCTCGCCATCTTGATGGCGATCTTACGTTAATCTCTTCAAAATCTATGACGTTGCAACAACAGGTTCGCCTGCGGGCACTGCCGCTGGTTTCTCTGGAGGTGGTTGAATTTGTGGATAAAAATCGGTGTCCGATTCGGGCGAGCCATACTCGTAGGGTCCCCGGTACACAATCGGCTGGAAGTCAAAATTGCCGTGTCCCGGTGGACTGGGAGCACTCCATTCCAAGCCATTGGCCCCCCAGGGATTCCGTCCCACTCTTTTACCCAAGAATATGCTGTAGACAAAATTCACGACAAAGACGGCTTGGGCTGCAACCATGCCAATTGCGCACCAGGTGATAAATTCATTCATCGGTTGCAGATTATGGAAAACCGCATATTGATAGGCATCTGCCAGACGGCGAGGAAAACCAACCACACCGAGAATATGCATCGGGAAAAAGGTGCCGTTCAAAAAAACAAAGGTAAAAAAGAAATGGACTTTGCCCCATGACTCATTCATCATTCGCCCAAACATTTTTGGAAACCAAAAATAGATGGCCCCAAAGACTCCCATCGCGGTTCCTGCAAACAGGACGTAGTGAAAGTGCGCGACGATGAAATAGGTGTCGTGAATAAAAATATCAACTGGTGTGGCGGCCATGAAAATTCCCGAGAGTCCGCCAATAATAAACATCGAGACGAACGATAAGGCAAAAAGCATCGGTGTGGTAAACAATAACTTGCCGCCCCAAATGGTGCCCAACCAATTAAACACCTTGATCGCACTGGGCAGCGCGATCATCATCGTGGCCACCATGAATGTCATTCCCAAAAAAGGATTCATTCCCGAAACAAACATATGGTGTCCCCAGACCACAAAACCGAGGCCAGCGATCCCCGAAATCGAATACACCATCGGCTTATAACCAAATATCGGCTTTCTTGCGAAACAGCTGATGATGTCGGAGACCATCCCCATGGCGGGAAGGATCATGATGTAAACCGCTGGATGAGAATAAAACCAGAACAGGTGCTGCCATAAAAGCGGCTGACCACCCCCCGTTGCCGCCACCATGTTATTGGCCGTTGCACCATCCGGCAGGAAAAAGCCCGTCCCGACCAATCGATCCGCCAACTGCATGAATCCGGCCGCAGTGAGTACGGGCAGGGCAAATGCCTGCAGAAGGGCCGTGATAAACATTGCCCAGATCGTCAACGGCAGCCGGAACATGGTCATTCCGGGTGCCCGCATTTGCAGGATCGTCGTCAAATAATTGATGGAACCCATCATCGACGAAATTCCCACAAGCGTCACACCAACCAGCCATAAGGTTTGCCCCGTCCCGCTCCCCGGTGCCGCCTCGGTTAACACCGACAACGGCGGGTAGGAGGTCCAGCCTGCCGCCGGTCCGCCTCCTTCCACAAAAAAGGCTGCCGTCATCACAATAAATGCGGGCCACATGAACCAATAGCTCAACATATTGAGCGTTGGAAAAGCCATGTCATCGGCACCAATCATGAGGGGAATCAGGTAATTCCCGAAGGCACCCGCGAGAATCGGAATGATCACAAAAAAGATCATCACGGTGGCATGCATGGTGAACAGCATGGTGTAGAACTCGGGAGAGATCTGTCCTCCCTGCTCGGCGAAGAATAAATTTCCAAGGATTGGCATTCCTTGGATCCCAAACGGGGCACCTTCTCCCCAGGGCCAAGCAACCTGCCAACGCACCGCCAGGGCTAAGAGACCGCCCACCAAAAACCAAATCAAAGTGGAAAATAAAAATTGCAGACCAATGATTTTGTGGTCCCGGGAAAATACGTACGTGCCAATAAAATGCCCGATACCATGCGAACGTGCCGGTTCGTGTGACGCGTGCCCTTGATCCCGTTTCGATGCAGTACTCATTGCTCTTCCTCTCCCGGCGGCGTGACTGACTGGTGCTGCTTTTGTTTGAGTTCCACAAGCCAGGCGTCAAATTCTTCTCGCGATTCGATTTTGATATGCCCTTTCATCTTGTAATGTCCCCATCCACAAAGCTCAGCACAAACTAGATCAAAAACGCCCGTTTCGGTTGCTCTGAACCACACAGGGATCTTCATCCCGGGCACCGCGTCTTGCTTCACACGCAGATTAGGCAAGAAGAAATCGTGCAACACATCCGCACTCTTTAGTTCCACCAGGATATCCTCGTCTACCGGAACGTGAAGCACATTGACCGAATACAAATCATCGGGCGTATCGAAGTTGCCATCTTCACCCGGATATCGCAATCGCCATTCGAACTGGCGTCCTGTCACCTCAACACGCACACCCGGATTATTCGGCTCCCGAACTTTCGTTTCGGCCCAGGCATTCATCTGGTAGATCGCGATGAACAACAACGTGGCAGCAGGAATGACCGTCCATACCACCTCGAGATTATGGCTACCATGGATGAATTTCACTTGTTTTTTATTCGTGTGTGCCTCATAGCGCCACATGAACCATGCCAGAGCAACCTCTGTAGCAATGAATACAATTCCGGTAAGCCAGAGAATCACCATGAATAGACTGTCAATAATGTGCCCATACTCGGAAACATCTCGTGGGAACCAGTGTTGCAATAGCGGCCAACTCTGGCTGTCCGCAGACACCCAGAAGAGCACCGTACCGAGTACGGGCACTAGGAAAAATAACCAGCTCCAGTATTTGGCCACTTTGTCTCTCCAACAACTTGTCTCAGCATCCAGAAATAGCCTTTGAAATCCTCTTCTCGACAGGCCACATCTCGGTACTGAATACAGAACCCATTTCGCTTTCTATTCCCTTGATCGCACCTGGGGCGATAAAATTATTTCTACTGATTCTTCGTACTCACCTTGGCGTAAATTGGGATCCCTCGCGTTGCACTGGTCCCTTGCTGAGTTGCTCATAGGGGAGTGAAAGCACATAACTCACAACATCCCATATCTGGCTCCGCGGAATACTACCACCCGCTTCGTTGTCGGGAACCTCGTCACCCTCAATCCCTTGCTCGGTCCCCTGAGCTGGCATCGGGCCGCCGTTGATTCCCGAATAAATCCTGCGATAGATATCAATCGGCCGCCGCCCACCTCGATACACACCCAGTCGCAGGTTACGAGGCTGGACAGTTCTGGGCTTGAGCGCACCTGCTTCCATAAACTGGTGTACCACTTGGACGATTTTTTCAGGATCATCATTATTCGTACTGAGATCCTCGCGCCATTTGAACCAGATACTGTATTTATCTTGTTGTCCATCGCCCTGGGCCGAATCACCATGGCAACTGTTGCACTGCAGGTTCTTTGAATAAAACAACGCCTCACCTCGGTTAATCGCTGCGGTGAGTTGTTCAGGATTCGGCTCAAGGAAGTTGATCGGTGGCGTCACCGGATGGATAATCTGAGACGGCGCATCGAGCCACTGAGCCACGACCGAGGCTACAATATTCTCTTCCTCCGGTTCCTCTTCGGGAATCCCGTCATCATCCAACGCCAGGGGAAACCCACCTGCAATTTCCGTGATTGCACCAGGCATTTCTCCCTCGGCAGCAACGTACTCGATTAATTTAATTTCCGTTTCACCCCGCACGCTTAAATAGCGGACGTATTCCACGAGGGCCTCGATTTCATTATCCGGCAGCAACTTAAAGGAGGGCATCGAGGTTCCGGGGACCCCATTGACCAGGACACGTTTGAGATCGTCGTGCGTTGACTTGGCCGCACCAAAGGTTGATTTATACTTAAACACACCCTGGCGATAATCCCGTGGATAGGGATTGAGGAATGGTGCCGTTGGCCCGCCACCGCCACCAGTGATTCCATGGCAGTGGGCACAATGCAAGCGATAGAGGCCATGCTGATAGCCCTCCGCATCGCGATATGCTCTACCTGCCGCAATTTCCAATTTCTCAACATCGAATCCAAAAACTTCGAGTGGGCTCGGGGTAGCCTCGATTTCTGAATCGCCAGGAAATGGATTGACGGGGTGGTCCGGACTCCCAAACAATGCCAACAGTGTCTCCGCAATGACCCGCTGTTGATCTTTTGTGACAGGTTCGTCTGCGTCCTGCTCGATTTCAATCTCTACCAAATTGGCCCGGAAATAGGGTATCTCGTTGGAACATCCCCCCAGGACTGCGATCGCAAATAACAAACTCGCGCAGCAGCACCAGACTTGGAAACATTCCAAGGAGAATCGACTCAATTTGCAGGACGACCAAATCATTGCGCTCGTGTTGCGTTTTTTACTGAACCGACGCTGCAGGTATCTCTACTTCCAGCATCACGGTCTCGTTGGGTTTTAATTTCAGCGGAATACGTCCGCGTTTCCAGGTGATTGTTTCGCCGTTGACCTTAATATTCTTGAAGTTCTTTCCCAGCTTTTCTTGCCATGCCTGCAGTGACAAATCGATGCCCGCCGGCAAATTCGCTATTTCGAATGTTCCATCTTTTCCCGTCTTCGCAAAATAGCCGTTGTCGCGGGGCAGCAAGTACGCTTTCATCCATGGGTGCACCGCACAACTGACGCCAATTGGCTCTTTCTCTTCTTTCCCCGGGGTGTAGTTGATGGAACTTCCCGGGGGAATGTTTTCATTGACCGAGCGTGCTCGCTTTGCCTGAATTTGCGTATTGTGAGAAACCGAATCACTGTTTTTTACTTCCAGCGTCTGTGTGGAGAGGACCGGTAGCACATGAGAAAGGTAATGACAAACTTTTTGGTCGTAGAGGATTTTGTCTGTCTTACCACCTTTTGCATCCTCGTGAACATCCTCCCCGTTAAGGTCCAACGCATAGACCAGGACATTGGCAATGCCCCCAGTGGCAGAATCGACCTCCACGGTTTCGGCACGCACAACGGCACCACCCGGCTGACAGACCGCCTGATCCTTATTGATATTCAAGGGTCGGTTCGGAGGCACATCACCAACCACGCGAATACGGCCTTTGAGCGTTCCCCAGCCGCTCCGCTCTTGAACCTTGGTCTGCTCGACTGTCGAACTACCCGACTCCGAATCTGCGAGGGAGAGTCGCATTTGCTTTGCGGACTGCTCATTGGGTATCGCCCCGCGCAGCGACTCCCGCTGGCAACCCGCTGCGAGCAGGATGCCGAACATCAGTAATCCCATCGTTAGACATCTTCGTTGGATCACAAGCCACAACCTCATTTCGTACGCAGTGGTTGCCGACTGGGCAACCTGCCTTCCTCTTAATTAAATACCTCCGGGCTCAGACGCAACTCTCCCATATCGCTGCCGCCCTCAGAGACTTTGGTCTTGAAGCGACCCCGCTTCCACTTCACTGCCTTGCCGTCCTGGGTCACCTTCTTAATCTGCTTCGACTTTGGATGATAGACTTGAAATTCAAGCTCTACTCCCGCAGGCAGATCTTTAATTTCAAAGTTCCCGTTCGCATCGGTCACGGCAACATAGGGGGTGTCCTGGACTAAAAGATACGACCTCATCCAGGGGTGGATGCTACAGGAAACATCCACGGGATAACGCTCGGCCTTACGCGGCTTCAATTCCTTCACGCCACCCACCGCAATGCCCTCATTGAAAGGGCTGTTGGCAGTAAAACTGATCTGGGTATTGTGCGCCGTCGGATCGGAGTTTTTGACCTTCAGGGTGTCTCCCGGCCGCATCGTCGCGACATGCGGCTCGAAACGACAGCCCTTATTATCCAGTTCCACCGTGACCCCCTTGGTGAGCCCCTCGGGCTCCGGAAGATTTTTTGTGCGGGCCCAGAGAATCACATCGGCAATCCCCCCATCTTCCGAAACCACCAACTGTTCCGTCTGAAGACCGAGCGCACCGCAGATTTCTTTGTCCTTGGTTACCAGGACCTTCTTGCGCTCGGGAGCTTCGCCGTCGTAGACAAACCGTCCTCGCAAAGTACCGCGGGACTCCTCGGCAAAGAGAGTCGAACTGCTGCCCATACCAAACAACAGGGCAAGCACTACCCACAAAACAAATTGGAGTTTAAGCAACGGTTGTCTCTGTATTGTTTCACACCTCAACATGATAGGCCTCGCTGTATTGAATACTGCGCACACATTCGTCACCAAGTGAACCAAAAACTACTGCAACTCTTTCGGACTGAGTAAGATATCCCCCAGGTCGTTCTCCCCTTCCTGGATCGTGTATTCAAACTGGCCGCCCTTCCATTTTTTCTCTTTGCCTCCAATCTTGGGGCTCATGATATAACCGCTCGGCGCATGCCATGTTTTAAATTTGAGTTTCGTGCCGGCAGGTAATTTGGCAATCTCGAATGTGCCGTCCGGCTTGGAAATGGCCACGTAAGGTGTCTCTTTCACAAGGACCCAGGACTTCATCCATCCGTGCGATCCACACGAGAGGGGCACACCGAGCCGTTCTTCCGCGGTGAACACCTTATCGACGGAAATGGTGGAGGGAAGATTGTCGTTGAAGGGTGTGTTTTTACGAAAACTTCCTCCATTGACATTGTGAGTCACCGGATCGGAGTTCGTCAGCCGCAAGGTTTGCCCCACACGCACCGCCGCAAAATGCGGCTCAAAACGGCAATGCTTGTTGTCCATCACGATTGTGTCTTGACTGCTTTTTTCGTAGTCAGGATGAGGATCCACCCCTTTGGTTACAAGCCACACACCGACGTTGGCAACGCCCCCGTCGGGATTCACGATCAGGCTCTCGACTAAAGGATGTTCTTTTTTACAGACTTCGCCATCCTTATCGACGTTGCACTTCGCCTGCTTGGGAATTTCGCCCTCGTAGACAAATCGGCCCTTGAGATTGCCCCAGGACTCGCCCTGTGTGGGTTCTGCCCAACCTGCCATACTCACCAACATTGCAAACAGAACGAGCCAACGGAAACAGCGCATCCTAAAACAAAAGCCAACGCATACGGAAACCATGTTTGTCACCTCCCGGTTGCTCATCCCAAATCCCCACACCGTTCGGCCCTCACACCACGACGGCAAGCGGCCTACCCTTACAAATATACGCGTGCTCTGCTGCCAAAACCATTGCCGAAAAACCTCTCAAAACCTTCGTTTTTATCTCTGATCTGTCTCGTTCCCTGTCGCTCGGTCGATCAGGAGCTACTGCGACCCCTCGTTGGTGTTGCCTAACTCCTTGGACAACTCCTTGGTTCGCTCTTGTATCGAAGTTTGTGATTCCACAAAAGAACCAAAATTCGACAATAAATCGACGACCGCCTGCAACTGCTCCCAACTTGTCCCATGATAGAGTTCGACGAACTTTGGCGTTCCATCGGCCTGCTTAATCGGCTGGCCATTCGCATCGAGCGCCGGAAGTTCAAAACCCCCAAACATCGGTGGCTTGTCCGGTTTGTAGGGAATCAGTTCCTGCATTTTCGTGTAGGGGAGCATCCAACTCGGCTTCGCAATCCAACGTTTCATGTACGCGGGCTGCAGACGACGATAGACATCTCCCAAATTGGGGCCGTTTGCACGATCACCACCCTCAGGCATCTGATCATTGACCGCGTGGCACGCGATACAGCCCGCTTTATTGATCACGATTTTAAGAGCATCCTCGAGGCGGTTCCCCGATTCGCCCGCTGCATGTAAACGCTCTTGGTAATGCGTTTGCGCCTGGGCCAGATCCGCCTCGTTGCGATCGGCAACAAATTGTCCCGGGTAGTCCGGGTTATCGTGTGCCGAGAAGTACTGGACCAAACTGGTCGCCTCGGCGTGGGAGAGATTAAACCTCGGCATCCGCAACAGGACTCCGGGTCGAATGCGGTAGGGGTTTAACAGAAATTCAGTCAGCCAGGGCTCTTGGGTTTTGCGGCCCTGTCCCACGAGCGGTGGCGGAACCCAAGCCAAAGCGGCTGTGCCATCGGCAGTCGGTTCCGTTTGCCGCACAAGCTCCACTGCAATCGGCAACAGAATCCGAGCGAAATCGCCCCCCTTGGCCGGATAATGTGTTTGGACCATCCCCGCTGGAATGGTCTGCAACGGATCCTTGACGAGATAGGGATGACCATCCAGATAGGTGGGGTCCCAAAGTTCCACACTGTAGCCGCGATCGGCTGGCAGGGGATCCCGATCGTAGACATCCTTGTATTCCTCCAGCGTGAGAAACTCTTCTTCTTCCGGATCCCATGCCATCTCTTCCGGATAGCCGTCGCGATTCACGCGCTCCATGCCACGGAGTGTGCTGTGCAACATGCCGCGCCAATCGACATGCTGCGAAGGATACATCTCTTCTTTAGTAAACTTCGGCTCCAAGAAGGGATACACGGGTGGTGGTTCACTCCCCCCAAAATCACCCGGCCGGTAGGCAATATCCCAGCGGCCTAACTCCAAAACATGGCAACCCGCGCAATTGAACTTTTTGAGGACCTGCTCTCCCCGAACAATGGCCTCGCGCCGAGGTTTCGGCTTGTAGATGTACTCGGAGCCTGGCGGTTCGGCGACCAGTCCCAACACAAAGGTCATGATCGCTTCGATCTCTTGATTGCGCTGCTTCTCTCTGGCCTCGGTCTCAATGACCCCGGCTGCCCAAGGGAATTGTGGCATGCGAAGTCGATCATTATAGCCCTTATTGGCAACCTTCTCATAATCGTAAGACCGTGGCTCGAGTAACTTCTGTCGTAAAAATCCCTCCCGCTGATGATGCATCAGAAAAGAAATGTAATAGCGTTCATCTGCGGGCAGCTTGGCCATATTGAGCGTGTGCTCAGCATGGTGGCCTGCCTCGCCAGCGTCTCCCACTGCATCCTTGCCGTGAGCTGGAGCGGTGGCGTGCTTTTTTTCGACGTAGTGAACAATGTGTTCAAAAGCCAATTTGGAGGGTTCTTTCCGACCCCAATCCGCCAATGCGGTTCCTACTGGTTTTTCACCTTCCATTCCCGGAATGTCGTGACAGCCCGCACATCCATACTTGCTGATCGTACGCCGACCGACATACAAAAGATGTGCGTTTGTATCTGCAGCACCCACCAGTTCCTGCTCAGGCCCCTTGAGACTCGAAGCGAGCCGCTGCGGAATCCCCTCATGCAGATATTCTTCAGCCCGCGTTTCCGCAAATGCCGTTTTGAGATATTCCAATGCGAGCGTGTCGAGCATTTTTGTTTGCGATTCAGAAAGTTGAGGCAGATCGTCAGCAACGGGACTCCAGGTGGCCCCCAAAAGATAGGCCGTAATATCAGCAGCCGGATCGATCATGCGAGGCGTTTGGCTGCCCGCCACCAGCTGCGTGTTCCCCACAGCATCACGCAACGGCTCCGGGTCGAGGAACATGACGGGCATTTTTGTGCGGCGGTGATAACGATCGGGCTGCAACAACCAACTTCGCAGCCATTTCTTGCCTTTTTCTGTATTGATTTTTTTGGCCAGATCTGACAGGTTCGGACCCTGGATCGCATTGCCCTGTGGGATCCCATCGTGCATGTGACAGGCAAGGCATCCTCGGACTTCGAAGGCGACCTTACCCCGGGCAATGTCTGGCTTCTCCGTGACCCGCGGATCCTCCGCTGCGTAGCCAAACGGCTGGCTGCGCTGAAGCAGGTAGAATGCGGCTGCGCGAATTTCAATTTCTTCCCTGGACCTTGTCTCGCTCACAATGTCAGAAAAATCCTCCAAATGTTCATGCAATCCAAAAAACGCCGGCATCTTGCTCGAGGGACGGAGACTCTGAGGCCGATTAATCCAGGAGACTAACGTCTGCATCCCCAATTTGGAGCCGACATAACGGAGACTCGGACCGACCTTACGCATCGTCCCGGGTGCTTCGACATCCCCGAGCAAATCGATGAGCGGCAAAACGTTCTTGGGTATCTCAGGAGGCTTTTCAATGGCTGCAATTAATTTGTGCGAATCGGTAGAGAGCTCAGGATGGACTTTCTGTTGATCGGCCGAGAGCCACGCGATGAGTTTCTTCCGGGCATCAAGATCCTCAGGGTTCCGTTTGATTTGACTCGCCAGTGTACGGGGCTCAGGGGAGGTCAGGTGCGGATCACTTAGCAATTCCTCAGCAGCGTACTGCCGGCCCGATTCCGTCTCCAAAATATCCAACAATTCTCGGCGTTTACGCTTATTTTCGGGATGATAGGAAACCTCCTGGGCGAGTTGCCGGATTGCCGCCACAGTGGTTGTCGCGAGTTGGGGCGAATTGGCAGCCGCCGTATCAACAGCGTCGACCTCCTGGGAAGTGAGCTGAGAAAGTTCGAAATCAACTTGCTGGGCCGCCGCAAAATACGGCGGCTCGTTGCGGAGATCCGGGCCGATGCGATGGTGCGGCCCATCGTAGCCATTGACTTCGTGACAGCCAAAACATCCGTAGTATTGCACCAACTCATATCCCTCAACCAGCGTTGGGGCAGGGGGGTCCGGAAATCGTTCACTCGGCTCCAATTCGGTCACTTCATGGTGACACTTCAGACAGGAACTCTCCATAAATCGGTTCGGCAGCATGGGTAACACCCAATGATGGTTGTCAAACCAACCATACTTCTCTCGCCAACGCTCTGCCTGCTGCACATCATTGGGCGTATGGCTGGCCCATTTGAAATCGGTTGCACTTCCTTGACCCTCGTGGCAAATGGTGCAACCCATTTCCTCCATTTTGTGGGGGCTCATGGAACCGACAAACAGGTCGAGACGTGGGTGGGAACTGTAGGGGTGTGGAAAACCCCGCTGAATTGTCAATTGCAACGGCTGCCCCCAAGGAACCTGCCGGACCAGATAACGCAACGCATCTGCCCGGCTGACTAACTTTTCGTCACGGCCACCCACTCGAATATGGGTAATCACATCTCCCGCCTGGAGTCCCGCAACCGCTGCCGGACTGCGTGGCCAGACAAACTCGACCAAGACATCGGAGCGATGAATGAGACCGTGCTCGGAAAGCTCGAAGCCATAGACCACCTGCGTACGAGTCCGCTCCGGAGAGTCTGCATCCGCAGGCGACTGCGACGGTGTCGGCAACTCGATAATCTGTGAATCCTGTTGAGGCATCACACCTGCCAACACCGCAGACCCCGGTGCCGTCTGATCGATCCCCTGGTGACAGGTAATGCAACGATCGAAGCGAGCCACATCGCGAAAATTATTATTGAGCGTAAGATTGGGCAACCAAATCTGATCGATCGCCAACGGCCGACCAAACGCATCAATAATAGGCAACTCGAGCAAACCTCTACCGAAGGCGGTGTTTTCCGCGAGCTTGCTCTGCAACTGCTGTCGGGTGGCATTAAAATCCGCGAGTTGTTTGAGAGCACCGGACTCTCCGGCCATCAACTCCTTCGTGATCGTCTCGAGGGCCTTCCGCTGTTGATTGGCCGCTTGGTAGGAGGCGGTCAGGGCGGCAACCTCGGATTCAATCTCGCTCAGCTTGGACCGGATCTGCTTGAGATCTTCAGCCGCCGCCTGATCACGAACCCCCAAGTCGTATTTACTCTTGGTGGCATCGAGGTCGGCACGTCGGAACTTTCGTTTGGATGCGTCGTCATCCTCAACAAATTTGACCGCTGAAATGACCTTGTCCATCTTGGCAAAAAACGCCTCGCGGTAAGGCTGCACCGCGTGGGCGGCCGTGACCAATTGCTGGTAGCCATCCTCTGCCGGATTGCCACTCGGCTGAATTGCCTTTGCAAGGGCATCGTAGGCCGCCTGCACCCCCGCCAGTTGCGATTCCGCCGGCCCTGTGCCCCCACCCGCTCGTGCTGTCTTCTCAAACTGCTCTAGCAGATCTTTTGAGGGCAACTCGAGCACCGATCGCGAAACCGCCGCTTGCAGCTCACGTTCACTATTCGTGAAATTTTCAGTCTGCTGCTCGTTATCCCGCGAAATGAGTGTCCAGTTCTCGATTTCTTGAAACTGCCGCTGATAGTTCTTCCACTGGCGGTAGTGATCCACAGCGAGCAGCCACAGCGTGCTGAAAAACAAACCCAGAGCAACAATGCCAAACACCAAGTTCAGCAGTTTGGTATCGAGGCGAGTTTTTTCAGAAGCGGGCATTACTAGAAATCGTTGGTTCGCGGAAGCTTAAAGATTCAAAAAATACTCGGGGATCGCAATGATATATTTCATATTCACTGTCCAACGCAGTGCCATTTTGATAGGGAGCAACATCATCACCAGCAACAGATTGGACATGATCATAAAACGCAGGAAGCCCATCTTGAGGTAGAACTTTCGAAAGACCGTCACGGCCAGCAGCGGCGGCAACAAAACCAAGTAGGAGAGCACCAACACGATCCCTAGCCATTCGCGCTCGATGATATAGAACAACTGCACAAAACCGTTGCTACCCGGGGGTGCTTTGGGCAATGCCATGTTCATACCCGAAATCCAAAAGTATTGAGAAAGGTCGACATTATTGAGTGCCTCGACCTTATGCACATCCCAGAACTCGTAGGGGCCGAAGATGTTCCAATTAGGACCTCGCAGAAACGTTCCCAGCACGATGAGCGTCACCCACAATACCAAGAAACCAAATTGAAATGTGAGGTAACCAAATCGCCGCTCGACGATCGTGTAATAACCATTGCCCTTGGGATTGAAATCAAGGTAGGGGATTGCCATCAGACCAACGACAATCAAACTTGGCATCACAACCCCCGCCATCCAAGGATCAAAATAGACCAACATTTCCTGCAGACCCAGGAAATACCAGGGTGCCTTGGACGGATTCGGCGTCTTCACGCTACTGGCGGGCTCTTCCAGGGGCGCCTGCAAGCCAATTCCCCACAACAGCAAAAATGCCGTGAGCGCGACCATGCAGATCAGTTCGGTGTAAACAAGATCGGGCCAAACCAAAACCTTCTCATTTCCCTGATGCTCAAGCGAGGACTCGCCGCGGGCGGCACGCGTATCATTTTCTACAGCACGGGCTGCGGAAAGCCATGTGAAAAAACCGAGTAAAAAAACCAACCCGACAATGGGTACGTTATCCGGTTTGGCTGCAATCGCGTAGAAATTGCTGTCGGTCATCGAAAGACCCAAAGCAAGCAAGGCTAGATTCAACAGCGCCCAAGCAATCGGTCCCTGCACAAAAAACCGTCGAAACAGAAACAGGATCGCAAAAACGACGACTAAGCCGACGCTGTACACGACGGCACCGGTCGATCCGCCAAGCGCTGCATTGACGCCATCGCGAATCGCCTGGGGCATGGACGGCATCCAATGGGAATCCCCACTCAATGCCATCGGGGCCAAATAGCCGACATACCCCAAACCGACGACAAACCAGAAAATGGCCTGCAGCGTAGCCTGTCGATTTCTCCATAACCAATAGGCCGCCACAAAATTCATTGCGGCCAGCAAGAGGTAATAGGAGCCCAGAAAAGAGCTGATGTCTTCCAGAAATACTTGGTTATTACCGTGCATAGGATAATCCGCAAATCAAAGTGGCCCACTAATGCCGCCATCCTTACGGACGCGCCAGAAATGAATGGCCAAAAGAAATGCCGCTGCCAGCGGAATCGCGATACAGTGCAACACATAAAAACGATTCAATGTTTCTTCACCAACAAATCGCGCGCCCAGCAAGCCAAACCGCGCATCGCTTCCACTGGTGATCATGTCGATCCCCCCGAGCGTCAGCAGTTGTTGTCCCGGCCCCTCGTACCCCAGAATCGGTGTTGCGCGGGCCATATTGGAACCGACCGTAATCGCCCAGATTGCCAGTTGATCCCAAGGCAAGAGATAGCCTGTAAAGGAGAGTAAAAGCGTCAGCAGCAGCAAGATCACTCCCACGACCCAGTTGAACTCCCGCGGAGGCTTGTAACTGCCGGTAAGAAACACGCGGTACATATGCAGCCAGACCGTGATCACCATGGCGTGTGCACCCCAACGATGCAACTCGCGCAGGACCCCGAGACTGGTGACATCACGCAAGGAGAGAATGTCATTGTATGCCCACTCGAGCGTGGGGCGATAATAGAACATCAAGAGGACGCCGGTGACTGTCTCGACCAGAAACAGGAAAAAGGTCACACCTCCCATGCACCAGGTATAGCTTAGCGCGATGCCCTGTTTTTTTATCGACACCGGATGCAGGTGCAGGAAAAAATTTGTCAGCATCACCACAATGCGGTTACGACGGTCGAGCGGCGCTGGATGCCGAAAAACGCTTTTCCAGATCTGCGAGTTGCGAACCATCTCGCCCAGGGATTGTCGATCGCTACTTGCCATACTGGTTGGATAGTCCTTGCCTTATTTAGACCGGTACAAACGATGCCGGATCCTGCCAC
>Ga0315338_1002839_pt1 | contig 16216 bp, 13 predicted proteins | sample ASW8metaG_FD_204518 | JGI IMG/M metagenome (GOLD analysis project Ga0315338, IMG submission 204518) | Ammonia-oxidizing marine archaeal communities from Monterey Bay, California, United States - ASW #8 | ecosystem: Environmental > Aquatic > Marine > Coastal | place: USA: California | collected... | reverse complement strand
CTTCAGCGTTGCAAGGACATGCCGACGTTCCATTTCGGAAAGCGAGACAGGCTCAAAATGCTGAGCAACAGGGAGTAGCTGGACAGAATCGGTCGCTGTCTTCAAGTTGGATAGAGTCAAGTCATCGACATCGAGATATTCTCCGCGTGAAAGAACGACCGCACGTTCGATGACATTTTTTAGTTCGCGAACATTCCCGGGCCAGTGGTATTCCGTGAGGGCCAGCACTGCCTGATTTGTAAATCCTCGGATACGTTGTCCGGTCTCCTGGTTGTATTTACGAAGAAAGTGATCCGCCAGAAGCGGGATGTCTTCCGGCCTCTTACGAAGTGCGGGTACGAGGATCTCTACGACATGAAGTCGGAAATAAAGATCTCGGCGGAATATACCTTCCGCAACGCCTTTTTCCAGATCTCGATTTGTCGAAGCAATGACTCGCACATCAGCGGTGATTGGCTCAGTGCCACCAACACGCTCAAAGGGGTGTCCCTCGAGAACCCGCAGAAACTTTGCCTGAATGGTTGGGCTCATTTCACCAATTTCGTCGAGCATCAAAGTACCCCCATGGGCCGCTTCGAACTTCCCGGTTTTGCGGGAAGTGGCGCCGGTGAAAGCCCCTTTTTCATGTCCGAACAATTCGCTTTCCAGCAGGGTTTCTGAAAGGGCTGCACAATTGAGGCAAACAAAGGGCCCCTTGCTCCGTGGACTGGCATAATGAACAGCGCGGGCTACGAGTTCTTTGCCGACCCCGCTTTCACCACGGATAAGAATGGTAGCGCGACTCGGTGCAGCTCGAAGGATCTCCAGGTTAATTTTCTCCATCGTGGAAGACTGGCCGACGATTTGACTTTCGACAGAAAGTCGCTCGCGAAGCTGAATATTTTCCACATGGATTTGGTCCAAATCATCAGCAAGCGCTTCGCGATGGCGCAAGTTGTCTAGTGCGACACCGATGGTTTCCGCAACCGCCAGAGTGAATTCAAGGTCGTCAGGATCAGGAACCAGATCAGCATGGGTGGAATAAAGGTGGATCAATCCCATGATATGTTTACTGCCACGGATCGGGGCACACATTACGCTTGTGGCGTGAATTTCACCATGAGAGTCTCTTCCCCCCAAAACGCTGTCGTCGATTGCGTTCTGGGCCATGATGGCTTCGCCTTCTCGCAAGACGGTGGTTGCGAGAAAATCGGAAACTCGATGGTAGACTTCATCGGGAGTTGTCTTGGCGGCTACAACCTCCAATTCGCCGCCGGAAGGATTTTCTGTGATTTCGTAAGGCAATAATAAAATGGCTCCGGCTTCAACATGGGTTTCTTTGAACAGCCCGGACAAGGCCAACTCGCTGAGTTGGTTGAGGTCATCTGCTTTTGCAAGGTCAAAGGCCAAACGACAGAGTACCGTGGCCGCTCGCCCCAGCTTGGGAATCGTTACCGAGTCGTCGGCCGGAGGTGGTGGGACGAGAAATTTCGTCTCCACCGTCCGATGTGTAATCTGGTTCGATTCCCATTCGGTGAGAACATCGGCATCACTTGTCTTGACCTCCTCATCGTTTGTCTTACTCGAAGCGTAACCACCTTTTTTGATGATGCTGCTGGCATCGGAAAACACAGTAGAGACATCACGTACAAATTGAATCCGAACCTCTCCGATCCGAATGGTATCGTTAAACGCTAGCGAGTAATCGCCCTGAAGAAGTTGGCTATCCACATAGCTACCGTTACGGCTGTCTAGATCGCGGTAAATCCAATTATTTTCCGAAAAGAAGACCTCGGCGTGGGAGCGACTGCAACGTTCGTCCTTGACAATAATATGATTTGTTGGTGTACGCCCAATAGTGATCGTCTCGCCCTGGACGAGCCGATAGACATCTCTGAGCTTGTCGTCTTCACGGGTTACAAGATATGCCATAATGAGAAGCAAAAAGATGCTGAGTTGCGGTTCAACCGGTGTATGCTCTTACAGATTCCATATTATACGGGTCACCTACGTTTTAGGGTCCAACCAGTGGACCATCGTTTCAGAAAGAGCCTGCCAAGCTCACCTGCGCGCTAAGACAGCCAACCTCATTTTAACATAGCTGCTCATAATGACATCCTGCAACCACGAAAAGGGCGAAAGAATCGTCTGCCTTTGCCGATCAGCAGAAAACGTGATGAACCGACTCACGTTTTGGGCCTATTCGACTTAATTGCCGAGGGTTCCCAGTGACGCTGCAGGGGATCGGTGATATCGACGCAGTAAGCCCTTTTGATCGTTTTGACGGCCAGGGGGAAATGCGTATCGACAAAACCGATATCTGCGGCACTCTGCCAATCGGTGCAGTTTGTTGGCAGAACTGATTTAAGCAACACGAGTTCATCTGCCCGATAGATTTCAGCAATCCGGGCCGCAATCGAATCGCTTGTGGCCGCCCAGGAATGAGGCAATCGCGTCCCATCTCGACGGGCCTCTTCTTCCCGAAGAAAGTGTCCCACATCCAGGACAGTAAATTTGCAATCTTGCCCCGCCTCGATACGGTCTCCGCCCGCCTCGATAAGCTGACTTTCTGGAAGCACTGCAGAGACCATGTGGGCTGTGAGAGACATGGCATCGACAGCGAGCCAATGACAAATCTCCGGATCAATCTGATGCATCTTGTCAAAATTGCGAATGGAATCCGCCAGTGGACCACCCCCAGTCAAGAACAATTCCTGCATTGTGCGCGTGCTGCGCCGCCACGTTTGGAGGGCATCTTCCAGATGAAGTTGGTCCAGCAGGCTGCCACCAATTTTGATGACGCGAAGAGGTTCATCGATCATCGACATTCTTCCCTCGCGAGCACGGCAACTGCATGTGCTGCGCCGCAATGAGAGATCGGGATTCCAGAAAGTTCACTAAGCGAAAGCAACCTAATCGCTGGATGTACATCCAACACAGCCCTCCGAGCCAGAAATTCACCGCTCCCGGAGATGATGGCAGTTTCTATTGGTATCGGTTGTCTGCCAACGACCCTCTCAATGGCACCGGTCAGAAGATGGCACTGTTGCTGCGCGATAGCGTTTGCCACCTGATCGGCATCTTGGTGATCAAAACTCTCTTCATCAGCACAGATCATGCGGGCCAGTCGGCGGCGGGCATCGTTTTTCGTAGCCGGCCTTCCATCGGGAGTGTCGAGATCGGCTTCATTGTCAGGGAGTTCTCCCAGCGTCAGGTAGACATCCTGGGTTCTGGCAAAACATTCTCTTGCGATACCGCATTGTTGCCCCCGGTAGGGTAACTTGGCTACGAGCGTGGCGATGGGAGTCCGCGTTATGCCGGCATACACCAGTTCGCCCGTTATGAGTCGCTCCGTATCGGTAAATCCCTCTGGTACGGGATTGCCATCGTTAAGTGGTATTACGTCGGTCGTGGTGGAGCCGATGTCTATCAAGAGAGCAATTCCCGTATCGACAAAGCGACCGGCAAAGCGTGCCAGAGCGTGCCAGTTTGCTGCGGCAACGGGCACAGGGTTGGCGATTGCCACATCGGTTGCCACAAATCGTCCGTCATTGCGATAGACGCGGACTTGGCGGTCGGTGGCGGCCCGTTGGACCGCGCTAAGAATGTGACGGACCCCTTCTGCTTTTGTTCTGTAGCAATCGGCGAGTTCTCCAGTCATCGTGACCGCTACCGCATCGCTTGCCGGTGCTGTTTTGAGAAGTCCCTCTAGGGCTTGGTGTAACTGCGCGGAATGCTGCCATAGGGCAAAGGGTTGGCAGGCCGCAAAATCGCCGCCGTCGGCGATTTTCAGATTTGCTCCACCGATATCCAGGGCAAGCCATTTCATGATAGTGACACAGGTGAACGATGGTCGGAGCAGTCGAAGTCGATAGGAGTATCAAAAAACAGGGGAGTGCAATCCTGCCCTTCAGCCACTTGCAGCATCATTTCCACAAGATTCCCACGGCAGGCCCTCCGAAGAGCGATGTAGGATGTCGTCAGACGAGGATTCACTTCCACAATGGTATCTTCTTGCGATTTCTTGCCGAGCAGCAGATCGACACCGATGTAACCTAGCATCCCGTCAAAACTGGCAACCGCCGCCGTGGCAAGACGGCGGGCCCGGTTCTCCAAATTCTGCTCCAGCGGGTACGATCCGCCAAGATAGGTGAAATGGCCGTCCTTGGAAAGCAACTGGCGACAGGCAGCCAATGGTTTCAGACCGTTTGGCCCACAAAGGACCGCAACGCTTGCAGCCATTCCAGCAACAAAGCGTTCGAGTCTCATTTCGCGGGTCGTTATTCGCCCCGTCGCAGCATTGCGATCGGCAATCAAAGAAATTTCCTGAGAACCGGCCCCATAGCGGGGCTTGAGGATTGCCGGATATGGAAAATCAAGCGGCAGCGGTTCAGATTTTTTAAGCACGATACCCTCGGTAGACGAAATGCCTGCATTGGAGAGATGTTGGGCAGTGTGATGTTTGTCAGCAGCGAGCGCGATTGCAGCAGTGCTCGGGCCTATGAGTCGACCTCCCGATTGGGTCACCAAAGTGGCGCGATGCTCAAGGATTCGATCGAATTCGGGAGCAATCACAATCGTCGCATCTGCCTGGGCGGCTAGTTTTCTATAGGTTGCCATTTCGCCCGCTCGAGAGTCGACCGGATGGCATTTTGCTGCCCCATACGGCTGCAGGAGTCGCTCGTCCGCCATCTGAACCACCTGTGCCCCGCTCGCCACTAAATCGGTGGCGAGCGCAGCGGCCATGGCTCGGCCCTCTTGTGCAAGTGAAGCGGGGATCTCTTCTTCCCGGCAGTCGATCAAACCGCCACCGGTTACCCATTCATAAAGGAAGATGTTCAAGGTACCGTCTCAGGTTGGGGCATGGTTGCTATATTAGTGGTGAAGTGGGGCAACGATAACGGTCAGAAGACAGGTCTTTTTCGTCCGGTTTGTGAACGGCATCCATGAAAACCTTGATCAAAAATGCAAACGTTGTGTTTCCAGGGGAGGTCCAGCAGACTTCCGTCCTATTTAAAGGCGCAAAAATTGTTGATATAGATGTTGCCAGCCATATCGGTGCCGATGAGGTCGTCGACGCTACAGGCCTCCACCTTCTTCCGGGTGTGATCGATGATCAGGTTCATTTTCGCGAGCCGGGCCTGACGCACAAGGAGGATCTGGCATCGGCGAGCCGGGCATGTGCAAAGGGTGGGGTAACGACGTTTCTGGAAATGCCCAATACCATTCCTGCGGCCACCACGCAGGAGCGGCTGGAAGAAAAACTAGCCCTGGCATCCCGCAAGAGTATCGTGAACTATGGATTCTATATTGGGGCAACGCCGGAAAATCTTCCAGAACTCGTGGCGGCAGACCGCACGCCAGGCATCAAGATTTTTCTCGGGTCGAGTACAGGCGATTTGCTGGTGGATGACCAGGATGCCTTGGAACGCATTTTTGCTGAAACCACATTACCGATTACCGCACATTGCGAGGATGAGGCGACGATCCGTAAGAATGCACAGCAGATCGGACCATCGACCAATGTTGCCGACCACTCGAGGATTCGAGATGTTGCCGCCGCTGTCGTCGCGACGCGTCGGGCGCTAGATTTGGCTCACCGGCATGATCATCGCTTTCATGTTCTCCATGTTTCGACTGCTGCCGAGGTCGAATTGCTGGCGGATCATCGCCGCGTTATCACTGCAGAGGCTTGTCCTCATCATTTATTGTTTAACACGGATGATTACGAAAGGCTTGGTTCGCGTGTGCAGATGAACCCTTCGATCAAAACGGCCGCGGATAATGAAGGCTTATGGCAAGCACTTCGGGAGGGAACGATTCAGGTAATCGCTACCGATCATGCACCGCATACCCTCGAGGAAAAAGCCGAGCCTTATCCGAGTTCACCGTCGGGCCTGCCTGCTGTGGAGAATTCGTTGGCCCTGATGCTCGATCAGGTCCACCACGGGCGGATTACCATTGAGCAGGTTGTTCGCTGGATGTGCGATGCTCCGGCTCGCGTGTGGGATATCGTCGATAAGGGGAGAATTTCGGTTGGCTACGATGCGGATCTGATTCTTGTCGATTTAGAGCGCAGCGAAGAAGTTCGCGATGAGACACAATGGGCGAAATGTGGTTGGACGCCTTGGCACGGTGAAACGCTTACCGGTTGGTGCGTGCGAACGTGGGTTATGGGCCGCACGGTTTTCAATCAAGGAATGGTCGATCAAACGTCCAGAGGGGAAGAAGCGCGGTTTGATCACGCGCGTGGAGGCTACTGGGCAACAAGCGGTGAGTCGCAAAGGAACTAAAAGATACCGAGTTGGTCCTTCGCATCTTCGGTCATGCGATCGGGTGTCCAGGGTGGATCAAGTACAATTTTAACCTCCACACCACCCACGCCCTCGATGGAGCTGACTTCCTTTTTCGCCCCGCCGATCAGTTGGGGTCCGGCTGGACAGGCAGGACTGGTCATCGTCATCTCAATTTTCACACAGACGCCCTCCTGTTGTTCTTCTTGCCCGGCCACCGTGTCATCTTCTTTTTGCTCCGACGGTTTTTCTGCAGTCGCTTCGTCTGCACCGACCACAATTTCGTAAATCAGCCCCAGGTCTACAATGTTTACAAACAACTCCGGATCGATCACATTTTTCAGTTTTTCAAGAACGTGATCTTGTGAAATGCTATTGTGCGATTGTGACATAAGAGACTCCAGCGATTGTTGTGCAGGAATGTTTCAAAGGGAGCATTTTCATCGCCCTTGCCGACGCTGGGCCAATTTTACAAAAATCTGATCACCGTCAACGCGAACTTCGTGCTTCCGCGTGGCTTGTGTGGCCGGCATTTTGATTGCTTCTCCCGTTCGAATATCAAATTGTGCGCCGTGGCGGGGGCAAATAATGGCACAGCCATCGAGAGTGCCATCCCCGAGGGGTCCTCCATCGTGCGTACAGACATCGTCTAGACAATACACCTTGCCATCCACGTGAAAGAGGACGACAAGTTGTTCGTCACATTCGACAACTTCTTTTCCGGGATCAGGGATGTCTGATAGTCGTGCCACGGGAAAGAATGCATTCATCGTATGTGCCATTGAGAGATTCATAGGGTTGAAGTCGCTGTTGCAATACATCGCAACCACTATTCATATTCGCGAATTCGCCGACCGATCGCATCACCGAGCGCTGTTCGGACATTTTCGAGGGGGATGCGATCGGACACCTGCTGGAAGAATCCGCTGACGATCAGTCGTATTGCCTCTTCGCGCGTCAATCCTCGCGTCTGGCAGTAGTAAATCATTTCGTCGTCGACCCGCCCGCTGGTTGCCCCGTGGGTACACCGCACATCATCGGCCTCGATTTCCAGGCCAGGAATCGAATCGGCGCGGGCGCTCGAGTCCAGAATCAAGTTATCGTTCCTCTGGTAGCCATTTGTTTTCTGTCCCAACGGATCGACCTTAATCATGCCTCGCCAAACGATCCGCGAATCGTCCTGGAGAGCACTTTTGTAGAGTAAGTCACTGTGGCAGCTGGGAGCCTCGTGATGTTGTAGCGTATGGTAGCAGAGATGCTGGCGACCTTCAGAGAACATAATCCCGTTGACTTGCGCGTCCGCACCTTCTCCGACCAGCGCGACATGCTGGTTGACCTTCGAAAGTCTTGAACCGAGGGCACCGATGGTCCACTGTAGTGAGGCGTCCCGGTCAAGGAGTGCTTTTTGGTGTGAGAAGTGCCAAACGCCGCGTCCCCACTCTTGCAGATTCACGTAGCGAAACCGACTTTCGGGTGCTAAAAGCATTTCTACCGCGCCACAGTGGAATCCCGATTCACAGTCCGGCATGCTATGTGACTCTGAGAGCAGCGTTGCCTCTGCACCTTCCTCCAAGACGACCAGCGTGTGTCCCAGGTCCACCTGCCCTTCGGAGAGTGCGGTGAGCGTGCAAAGCGGATTTTCGAGTACCACACCTCGAGGTACGTAGAGTAGTGTGCCACCCGTCCAGAATGCGGCATGGAGTGCTGAAAACTTGTCCTGCAGTGGATCGACCGCCCTGGACAGGAGGTGCGGTCGCAGTAAGTCCGCGTGTTCCCGTACCATCGTTTCCAAGTTGCCGAACAAAACCCCCTGTGCGCCCGCCTGCTCATCGAGTTCGGCCGCTATGACACGCGAGTCTTTCATCGCGAGCATCCCGCTGAGGGTTACCCCCTCCCTGAGTACTGCGGTCGGCAATGTGACATCGTCTGTTTCAACGGGCAAAGAAAAGCGATCCAAGTGCAATAGGCGAATGTCTGTCCGCATCCATTCTTCATCCCTCTGTGAGGGCATCGGCAAACTACAGTAGCGTTTCCACGCGCTGTTTCGCAGGTCGGTCAGCCAAGAAGGTTCATCGCGCAACGCGATGAATGCATCGAATGATTCCTGATTGAATCCAGTTGCGAGTGTGCTTTGAGACATCGTTGTACTTGCCGGGGATCGTAAGGGAGTGACTCTCTAACTAGAGCCACACGTTTCTATGGAGCGAGTGGACAACTGCCCTAACCAACAGAGCCTTCCATTTGCAATTCAATGAGACGGTTCATCTCCACGGCATATTCCATCGGCAATTCTTTGACCAGCGGCTCGATAAAACCATTGACGATCATCGTACTTGCCTCCGCTTCGGAGAGTCCTCGGCTTGTTAGGTAGAAAAGTTGCTCTTCACCAATCCGCGATACGCTTGCTTCGTGTCCGATGGAAACATCCTGTTCATCGATTTCAATGTAGGGGTAGGTATCGCTACGGCTCTCTTCGTCGAGAATCAATGCATCACAGACGACATTCGATTTGCTTTGTGTGGCTCCCTTTTCGACCTTCACGAGACCACGATAGCTGCTCCGCCCTCCATTTTTGGAGATCGACTTCGAGATAATCTGGCCTGTGGTGTGTGGTGCACAGTGGACTAATTTTGCACCTGCGTCCTGGTGCTGGCCGGCAGAGGAAAATGCGATCGAAAGGATCTCACCACGTGCCCCCGGCTCCATCATGTAGACCGCCGGATACTTCATGGTGAGTTTACTACCCAGATTTCCATCAACCCATTCCATGGTGGCGTCTTGGTAGGCCATCGCTCTTTTTGTCACCAAGTTGTAGATGTTGTTGGCCCAGTTCTGAATCGTGGTGTATCGACAGCGTGCCCCTTTCATGACTTTGATCTCGACTACAGCCGAGTGCAGGCTCTCGGTGGAATACATCGGCGCTGTGCAACCTTCCACATAGTGGACCTGTGCGCCCTCGTCGACGAGAATCAGTGTTCTTTCGAACTGCCCCATGCTCTCGGCATTGATGCGGAAGTACGCCTGTAGCGGAAAGTCGATGCTTACCCCAGGCGGGATATAGATGAAAGAACCACCGGACCAAACGGCCGAGTTGAGTGCTGCAAACTTATTGTCGGTCGGCGGGATCACCGAACTAAAGTGTTCGCGAAACAGTTCAGGGTGTTCGCGGAGCGCGGTATCGGTGTCGGTAAAAATCACTCCCTTTTCCGCCAGATCTTCCTGGAGTGAACCGTAAACCACCTCGCTTTCAAACTGCGCTTTCACACCTGCAAGGAATTTCTTTTCGGCCTCGGGAATGCCCAGGCGGTCAAAGGTCTTTTTGATTTCTTCGGGAACATCGTCCCAGGTTTTACCCTGTTGGTCAGTCGGCTTCAGATAGTAGTAGACATCCTGGAAGTTGATATCGATTGCACCACCCCAATGCGGCATCGGCTTGGATTCAAAAATGTCCAAACTCTCAAGACGGAAATCTAGCATCCAGTCGGGTTCTTTTTTCATTTCGGAAATCTGCGCAACGATTTCACGATCGAGTCCCTTGCGGGCCTTGAAGACCGGCGTGGCAGGAGTTTGGAAGTTGTACTTATTGACCTCAGTCGCTGCCGGGTCAAACGGTTTGTTGCCAGTGATGTCGGTTGCCATTGTTGTATCCTTTAATTCCGAGTTGGCTTTTCCTTTTTATCCGCTGGTGGCGGTTTCAGTCGCCTCTTGGGTACTCATCGCCCGCTCCTGTTCCGCCGCGTCAGGATAGTCGGCTCGAATGCGATCGAAACCATCGCGATGCAGCTCGCCCGCCAATTCCGGCCCCCCGGTCTCGACGATCCGACCGCCGAGCATGACATGGGTCACATCGGGTCGGTTGTGTTCTAGAAGACGTTCGTGGTGCGTGATAATCAAAATACCCATCTCGCCACCACCGATAGCGGCAATACTTTGACTGGCCAATCGCACAGCATCGGCATCAAGGCCCGAGTCCGTTTCATCCAGAATGGCAAACCGGGGCCTGAGCATGGCGAGTTGCAAAATCTCCGCTCGCTTCATTTCGCCCCCGGAAAATCCATCATTCACGTAGCGTCGGGCAAACTCCGTATCAATTTTGAGTTCGGCCATTTTCTCCCGCAACTCTTTGCGGAATTGTCGCATAGGAATCAACTCTTCTCCCTCTTTGCGATCTGGTTGACGCACATTGGTTGTGGCGTGACGAAGAAAGTCGGCCATTTTTACACCTGGAATAGCCATCGGTCGCTGGAATGCCATAAACAACCCGCGGCGTGCCCGTTGGTCAGGGGCGAGTTCGCCAATCATTTCACCGGCAAGCTCAATGTCACCTTCGGTCACTTTGTAACCAGGGTGTCCCATGATGGCGAGCCCGAGTGTGCTTTTACCCGACCCGTTCGGCCCCATCAGCGCGTGGGTTTCACCACGGGCAATCTCCATGTTGACGCCATGCAAAATAGGCTTGTCTTCTACAGAAACGTGAAGGTTATTAACTTTTAATGATTCGGTCATTTGTTCTGTCCAAGAAAAAGAATATCTCAACCCGTGATTTTTTGGTGATCAAAAAGCGGATCGATTTCAGTGCCGGGCTCCGCATAGCCGCTGTGATGCGGTACCGGAAGTTCGTCGGAGATGCGGGTGCCGTTCCGCTTCGTAATTTTTTGGCCTTTCACTTTGTCCTGAATCCGCATCAGGCCCTCAAGCAGCGATTCGGGACGAGGCGGGCAGCCCGGGACATAGACGTCCACCGGGACGACGAGATCGACGCCCTTGACCACATGATAGCCATACTTGAAATAAGGGCCACCGCCAACGGTACAGGCTCCCATGGCAATGACGTATTTTGGATTGGGCATCTGGTTGTAGAGCCGCCGCACGCGGCTGGCCATCTTGTAGGTAACCGTGCCGGCAACAATCATCAGATCGGCCTGACGGGGTGTGGCACGAAATGCACCAGCGCCAAAACGATCGATGTCATAACGACTCGCCCCGGAGGCCATCATCTCAATGGCACAACAGGCCAGTCCAAAAGTCATTGGCCAGAGGCTCGACTGGCGAGCCCAGTTGATCCCCTGTTCGATCGTGGTGGTGATTACATTTTCTTCGAAACGGCCTTCGATCCAGGGTTTGGTCATTGCATCGTTTCCATATAGTAGGTTCAAAGCACGAATTGACAATTTGCGACACTGTGATAAACGGGATAATATACTTTGCAATCAGTTCATCTCAAAGGTGCAGCACGTTGCACCGTCGAGTTGGCAGGTCGTGAGCGTAACATCTTCCATCAGCAAATTTGAAAAGAGGTTCTTTTCCATGGCGCAGATCGTCCGATCTTCTGTTGCCAGACCCGGATAGGGGCAGGCATGGACGGTGAGTTTGGGCAGGGACTGAGATTCATCAACCGAAAAAGGAATGTTTCGTTCGCCGAAGATCTGTTTGATTTCTAGCATCCGTTCGGAGGGGGTGGTACCCGTCATGATCGGGGCATAGGCGCTGGCAAGTCCTTGAGCCAGCCTGCTGAGCAGTCCTGTGCGAATATCGGCATCTTCGATTTCCTGGATTTCTTTCCAGAGTGCGTGGGCAAGATCCGCAAAATTTTCACCCGTCGTTCGCCGACCCTTCTCGGTCAGGCGGTAGTGGTGGCAGGGACGACCTCGGCTGCTGCCCGCCGTGGTTCGTGTGACGATCCCCTGCCCCATCAGGCGGTTGAGCCGCTGGCGGACAGCGGTGGCGGTAACCCCCATTTCACGGGCCAGATCACCGACCGTGACCGACTCCAACCTGCAGAGGAGGTCGAGAACAGTCCGGTCCGTTCTTTCCTTGCTTGAATCGGTGTTTGCAGTGGACATAAAGCACCTCATCCTGGGGTTCTGGAGTTAACGTTGATCACCTCTTCCAATATAAAACTTAATACATTTTACGCAAGGGTATGTTTGTTAAATAAGTCGCCTAATGGCGGGCGAGCGTCGTAACCTGTTGACAGATAGTGTGTTTATGCGATATCAAGTGGGCCGGGTGGATTCAGCCTAACATACATGTTTTGAGGCAAGTTATGTCCCATACAAGAGATACAAGTGGGAAGCGATTTTTTTGCGCAGTCTTCATTATTGCGATGGCTTGTTGTGTCGTTGTTGCTTTAGGTATGCCCTCAAGTGGGGTTGCGCAGTCGGCAGACGGTTCTGCTGGATTGGATCCTAGCCAACTTGAAAATGCTTCTCCTCTCCCGGTTCTCTCCAGCAGTTTGATTCCGTTGCCCGTGCAATCAACGGAAAAACCACTGGCTCCGAGTTTTGTCCAGCAAGTCGACCACGGGTTTGCAGCCACCGTCGATTGGATGATGTCCTTTTTGTTCTACAAATTATTTTCTCAGCCGCAGGAATCGATTACCACGAACAGTCGCAATTACTATGTTCGTAAGGTGGACTCCAAGGATCCGTTTCAAGGGATTGATGTCACTGGTAAGCCAATAGGAAAACAACTCACGATTCATCAGGCCGAGGCACTTAAAGCGCAGGGCAAGTTGGAATTGGGCACGGGAGGGAGCATCTGGCGTACTGGCGTGGAAGGTGATCGGACGGTGGAGTTTGTAACCGTCAACGAGGATGTTGGGACGAAATATGTTCTGGATGTTGTCGATGGTAAGACAATCTTTCGCAAGGATTTAGAGGGGCGAGTCTTATTGGGTACCACTCCAAAAGATATTTTGACTTTAAATCAAGCTAAGGAACTCGCATCGCAAGGAAGGCTCCAACCGGATTCAGCGAAACTAACTGCTGACGGCGCGATGAGATCTGGTGCGGTCAATCCATATCTTGCAGAAAGTTTGGTAGGAGGAGCACCGCTGGTTGTTCTTTGGCTGGCAATTGGCTCAGTCTATTTCACGTTTTATATGAGAGGCTTTAATATTTGGGGCTTTCGGCACGCCTTTCAGGTTGTCCGGGGTCGGTACGACAATCCAAATGAACCGGGCGAAGTAACCCATTTTCAGGCTCTTTCGTCGGCCCTCTCTGCAACGGTGGGCTTAGGGAATATCGCCGGGGTCACGATCGCGATGACGATAGGCGGCCCAGGTGCATTTTTCTGGATGATGGCCTGTGGATTTTTCGGAATGACATCAAAATTTGTCGAATGTACATTGGGCCAAAAGTTTCGAACGGTAAAACCGGATGGCACGATTCTTGGCGGTCCCATGCAGTATTTGAGTGTTGGGCTAAAGCAATTGGGATTAGGGCCTTTAGGGAGTGTGCTTGCGATTATGTTTTCCGTCATGTGTATCTTGGCAAGTTTTGGCGGCGGAAACATGTTCCAAGCCAATCAGGCAGGATCGGCAATTTTATTTGTGCTTCAAGACACCGATAGGCAGGAACTCGAGCAAGTCAACCAGGAGATCAAATCGGCAGCAGTCGCCGAGAATTTTGCCCGCCTGGATGATTTGCAGACACAAAAACAATCGCTGCAGGAAAAAATGGATGGTTTTAAACAAAAGTTCGTTGTCGTCTTCGGGATCGTTCTTGCAGTGCTGGTTGCCCTGGTGATCATCGGTGGCATTAAACGAATCGGAGCAGCAGCCGAAAAGATTGTGCCCACGATGTGTGGAATCTATGTCCTGGCCTGTTTGTACGTCATCTTTGCCAACCTCCTCGATGTTCCACCGCTGGTGGCGATGATCTTTACTGAGGCATTTAACCCTCAGGCTTTTGGGGGTGGGTTGCTTGGCGTATTGGTCATCGGAGTCCAACGGGCTGCATTTTCAAACGAAGCAGGTGTCGGAAGTGCTGCGATTGCGCATAGCGCGGCCAAAACCGAAGAGCCGGTGCGTGAAGGAGCGGTGGCACTGATGGGACCCTTTATCGATACCATTGTCATTTGTTCGATGACCGCTCTTGTCATCTTAGTTACTGGGGCTTGGGATAACGAAGCATGGCTGGAACAGGGGCTGCAGGGGTCTGCTCTGGCATCGCGCGCATTTGAGTCCCAGATTTCATGGTTCCCCTGGCTTTTGACGGTTGCCATTGTCCTGTTTGCCTACTCCACGATCATTTCGTGGAGCTATTATGGTGAGCGCTGCTGGGAAAGGCTTTTTGGTGCTAGAACAACGATCGGTTACAAGTTCCTTTCCATTACTTGCGTTTTCATTGGGACCATTGCCCATCTTGGTGCCGTACTCGATTTTTCCGATCTAATGATTCTTTCGATGGCATTTCCCAATATACTGGGCGCTGTATTGTTAGCTCCGGGAGTCAAGCGAGATCTTGCCAGCTACTGGCGCAGGTATCGCTCAGGAGAGTTTAAAACATACAAATGATACACATACAAATGATACAATGGTGCCGTTTGTTTAACTCGGCGGTAAACTAAGGGAGGAATCATGATGGCATGGTTACCCAAAGCACACGTGGTGGTTCCGGTTGACTTTTCAGATGAGTCGTTTGCGGCCATCGATACGGCACTCGACCTGGTCAAGACACCAGACTCCGTTCACGTGGTCCATGTACTTCCGGAACTCTCCGCGACCGAACCGGGGGTGGTCTGGGAGACCGTTGACGACAGTAGCCGGATGGACCATGCCGAGGATGCCCTGCGGGCTCGGCTAAAAAGTGAAAGCGACAAATACGACCAAATCGATGTTGCGGTGGCGATTGGGGACCCGGGGCATGAAATTGCAGAATTTGCGAGCAATGTTGATGCGGAAGTCATCGTTCTCCCCTGCCATGGCCGGACCGGTTTGAAGCGATTGCTGGTCGGTTCGGTAGCTGAAAGGGTCGTGCGGCTCGCGCACTGTCCGGTCCTGGTGCTCAAAGACTAGGCGGTTGCCTCAGACCCGTTAGCGAGACCCGTTAGCGGGGAAAATCTCTCTTTACCACCTCGTGAAATTCTTCCGGAGTCGAGATCATCGCGACTTGGGCGCGAAACTTCCGCGCACCCCGTCGGCCCTGGGCGTAGCAGCAGGCGTATTTTCGCATCAGTACGCAGCCCCTCTCGGCCCCGAAACGGCGACAGATCAGATCAAAATGGTGTTTTAGCAGTTCCCGCTCCTCCCGCGGCGTGGGGTCGGGTGGGATTTGCTCTCCCCGCAGCGCGGCATGAACTTGATGGAACAGCCAGGGTTTACCGAGTGCCGCACGGGCGATCATCACGCCGTCCACGTTATAACGTTCAAAGGCGGCGAGGACCGCAGCAGGTGCATTGAGATCGCCGTTTCCAATCAGAGGAATCTTTTTGAGGAAGGGTCGGATTTCAGAAATCTTTTCCCAGTCGGCACTCCCCTTAAAAAAATCGGCTGCCGTACGGCCGTGTACTGTCAGCGCTGAAGCGCCCGCTCCCTCGACCACCTGGGCAATGTCGATGGCATTGATTTGATCCCGCGTACAGCCTAGGCGGATCTTTGCTGTCACGGGAGTGGGTCGACACGCATCGACGACGCGTTCGATGATCTGGCCCATCCGCTGTGGATCCCGTAGTAGGTAACTGCCACTCTTGGCGCGTTCGGTCACCTGGCGGACCGGACAGCCGAAATTGATGTCCACGACGCTTACCGCCAGTTCGTGGGCAAGTTTGGCACCCACCGCTGCGAGCGCCTCGGGATCATTGTCCCAGATCTGCACCGCCAGCGGTCGCGGCTCGTCTGCCACGCCCCAGAGCCGGTCAGGCAGTTGGGAGAACCGCTCGTGTAGCCCGAGAAAGCCACGGGCACTGATCATTTCGGTGGCCTGCAGGCCGACGCCACCAAAATCGCGCACGATCTGCCGGAATACGTAATTGGTGTATCCCGCCATCGGGGCCTGCAGCACCGGCGGGTCAACTAACACCGGGCCAATCTGCAGCGGCTTGCACATCGGGTGTGCAGAAGGTTTTACGGGACATGCGTTTTGGAGCATGGGACTATTGGAGCGCAAAGTTGTCGGTGCGCCAAGTCGAGGACCAAAATTTTGAGGTATCGTTTTGGCCCT
>Ga0315338_1002838_pt1 | contig 16216 bp, 9 predicted proteins | sample ASW8metaG_FD_204518 | JGI IMG/M metagenome (GOLD analysis project Ga0315338, IMG submission 204518) | Ammonia-oxidizing marine archaeal communities from Monterey Bay, California, United States - ASW #8 | ecosystem: Environmental > Aquatic > Marine > Coastal | place: USA: California | collected... | reverse complement strand
GTTCAGGTACCTTCCTGGTTGAAGCTGCACTGATGGCGGCTGACGTGGCGCCGAACCTGCAGCGCGAGCGCTGGGGCTTCACCCGCTGGTTGAAGCACGTGCCGGCCATGTGGGAGCGGCTGATGAACGAGGCGCGCTATCGTGCCGAAAAAGGCCTGGCCAAGCCGCCGGTGTGGATTCGTGGCTATGAGGCAGACCCGCGCCTGCTGCAGCCGGTGCGCAACAATATTCAGCGCGCTGGCGTGACCGAGTGGGTCAAGGTGTATCAGGGTGAGCTGGCGACCTTTGCGCCCAGCCCGGATCGCGGTCAGCAGGGGCTGATCGTCTGCAACCCGCCCTACGGCGAGCGGCTGGGCGATACCGCCAGCCTGGTGTATCTGTATCAAAAGCTGGGTGAGGTACTGCGTGAGCAGTGCGTGGGCTGGCAGGCGGCGATCTTTACCGGCAACCAGGATCTCGGCAAGCGCATGGGGATCCGTAGCCACAAGCAGTACAACCTGTTCAACGGCGCGCTGCCGTGCAAGCTGCTGCTGATGGATCTGGCGCCGGAACGCTTTATTACCCAGGCACCGGCCGCTCGCCCGTCTGGGCCCTCCGAGTCCGCAAACGACGCAACAGCCACTGCGCCTGTGGCGACCGCACGCCTGAGTGAGTCGGCGCAGATGTTTGCCAACCGGCTGAAGAAAAACCTCAAGTTGCTGGGCAAATGGGCACGTCAGCAGGAGATTCAGTGTTATCGCCTGTATGACGCTGATATGCCGGAGTTCTCGGTGGCGGTAGACGTGTATAACGATTGGGTGCATGTGCAGGAATACGCTGCGCCGGCCAGCATTGATGAGGCCAAGGCCCAGGCACGTTTGCAGGATGTACTGGCGGCGATCCCGCAGGTGCTGGGCATTCCGGAGACGCAAGTGGTGCTCAAGCAGCGCCTGCGACAGGCTGGTAAACAGCAGTATCAGCGCATGGCGCAGCGTGGTGAGTTCATGACCGTGCAGGAAGGCCAGGTGCGGCTGTTGGTCAATTTGACCGATTACCTGGATACCGGCCTGTTTCTCGATCACCGCCCGATTCGCCTGCGTATAGCCCAGGAATCGCGCGGCAAGCGCTTTCTCAACCTGTTTTGCTACACCGCAACGGCCAGCGTGCATGCGGCTGCTGGCGGCGCACGTTCGACCACCAGCGTGGATCTGTCAAAAACCTATCTTGACTGGGGACGCCGCAATCTGTCGCTCAACGGGCTTTCGGATTTGCACAAGCTGGAGCGCGCCGACGTGATGGAGTGGCTGGAGCAGGATCAGCAGAGCTATGACCTGATCTTTATTGATCCGCCGACCTTCTCCAACTCCAAACGCCTGGACGACATTTTCGACGTACAGCGTGATCACCCGCGTTTACTGGAATTGGCAATGGCGCGACTGGCACCGGATGGGGTGATCTACTTCTCCAACAACTTCCGCCGCTTCCGCATGGATGCAGCGGTGGATGAGGCGTATCAGGTCGAGGATATTTCAGCGCAGACGTTGGACAAGGATTTTCAGCGCAACACGCGGATTCACAAAACCTGGCGGGTCACGCGTCGTACTTGAGCTGCGCCACCCCAGCCAATAAAAAACCCGGCCAGCTAAACGTAGCTGACCGGGCTTTTTTATGCCGCAGCCTTTACTCGAAAACGATCACGCCACGCGCATTCTTGCCGTCCAGCATGTCGGTGAAGGCCTGCGGCGCTTCATCGATGCTGTAGGTCTGGGTGACCAGCTCATCCAGTTTCAGGCGGTTGGCCTTGTACAGGTTGAGAATCCGTGGAAAGTCATACTGCGGGCGGGCCGAGCCCAGCCAGCTACCTTTGAGCGTGCGCTCATCGGCGGGCAGGGTGAAGGTATTGATTGAGGTAGTGTCTTTGCCGTCGGCTACGCCAACGACTACTACAGTGCCGGCGCGGCCCAGTGCCTTGAACGCCTGTTCGACTACCTTGCCGTTGCCCACGCACTCGAATGCGTAGTCTACGCCGCCACCGCTAAGCTTTTTGATTGCCTTGGGAACGTTGTCTACTTCGGTGATGTTGATAGTGTGGGTAGCGCCAAACTCTTTGGCCATTTCCAGCTTGGCCGCGTTGGTATCCACCGCAATGACCATCTCTGCGCCGGCAGTAACGCAGCCCTGAATCGCGTTCAGGCCAACACCGCCAATACCGAAGACAGCTGCTCTGGAACCAGGCTCAAGCTGCGCCGTGTTGAACACCGAACCGACGCCGGTGATCACCGCGCAGCCGACCAGCGCGGCGCTCGACATGGGGATGTCGTCGTCGATCTTCACGCAGTTGTCGACGTGCAGGGTCGCATACTCGGCCATTACGCCGCAGGCGCCAAACACGTTGAGGTCGGTGCCATCCTCGCCGTGGGTCCGCACGGTGCCGTCAGGCAGAGTGACCATCGATTTGCTCGCGTTCTCGCAGAGGACCGGGCGTCCGCGCACACAGTTGCGGCACTTGCCGCACATGGTGATAAAAGTGCTGACGACATAGTCGCCTTCTTTCAGCTCAGTTACGCCTTCGCCAACCTCAATCACAACGCCAGCGGCTTCGTGGCCGAGTACTATTGGCGCCGGGTAGGGGATTTTGCCGGTGGTGGCGGAGTGGTCGCTGTGGCAAACACCGCAGGCCGCTACTTTAATGGTCACTTCGCCGCGCTTGGGTGCATCCACGGTGATGGTTTCTACCTGAACGGGCTGGCCCCACTCCCGACAAACGACGGCTTTTGCCTGACGACTCATTATTCTTCTCCTTTCATCTTTTGATTACTGGCTTGGCTGATGTGTTCGTGTTGTGCAGAAATGCGCAGATCATATGCAGTAAAACGCGTGTCTGCTCCGCAGGGCGGGGGCATTCCAACCACCAATCGATCTATTTTACGGTATTGCCTCACTACATTACTAAACCAAATTGTGTTTTATCTGCTGCTTTGCGGCCCACCCGGGCATGTGCCGAGACGCTTTGTGCAAGAACCGCTCTTCAGATTGTGTATGCCCGGCCCAAGCTTGGGCAAGGTGAAAATGATCTCAGTACTTGCGCCGTGATTATGTACGATTTTGGTAACCACGCTGTCCTTTCGTACTCAGACACCCTCATTTAAGGCCTGCGACCTCATCTGAGGTGTTGCGGCCGACAGCTTGTGCCTTGTTATGATAATAATTATCATCTGCATGGCTGCCTGCAGGTCTCTGCTGCGCCGGGTCGCGGTAATGCGCAGTAAAGGAAAAGTTGTGTAAAGGTAAGGTAAAGGTATGTAAATTCGATACATCTTTGCCAAGCGCTTCCCTAAAGTCAGGCTTATTCAAGTCGCTCCTCCACTGCCACACACGCGTTAAACCCGGATATATATCTCATGCCCCACGTTTCTTCCTCTCGCCGGTACGGCAAGCTTTTAATTCTGGCTGCCGGCGTTATAGCAGTACTGCTGTTTGGCTGGTACCAGTTTGGCCGTGACTCAGTACCTGCCAAGCCTGAGAACATGCGCCGTATGGGTTGGGATGCGCCGGCAGTCGTGCGGGTTGAAACGGCGGCGCTGGGCAGCATGGCAGTGCAGGTCAAATCAATCGGTACAGTCACTCCACTTAATACTGTTGTAGTGCGCAGTCGGGTGGATGGCGTGCTAGACAAGTTGGTGTTTGCCGAGGGAGCGGCAGTGGAACAGGGTGAGTTGCTGGCCGAGATTGATCCGCGGCCCTACCAGGCGCAACTGGAACAAGCTGAAGGCCAACTGCAGCAAAATCGCGCGAAGCTTGAGAATGCCCGTGCCGATCTTGTGTTGTACGACAAGCTCTGGGAGCAGGACTCTATTGCCCGTCAGCAACTGAGTGATCAGCGCGCCCTGGTCAACGAGCTGGGGGGGACCATCAGAGCAGACCAGGCGCAGGTAGATGATGCGCGCCTGCAGCTATCCTGGACGCAGATCGAAGCGCCGATTGCCGGCAAGCTTGGCTTGCGCCGCGTCGATCAGGGCAACCTGATCTCCAGTGGTGACACCGAGGGCCTGGTGACCATCACCCAGATGCAGCCGATTGCGGTGAACTTCACCGTGCCGGAAGTGCAACTGCAAGCCCTGCGAAGCGCTGTGCAGCGCGGTGATGGCTTGCAGGTAGAAGCGCTTGATCGCAGTGAGCAAAAGGTGCTGGCCACTGGCGAGCTGACCACGCTGGATAACCAGATAGACGCCACCACTGGTACCCTGCGCGTGCGAGCGCGTTTTGAAAATGACGACAACGCGCTTTTTCCCAATCAGTTCGTCAACGTGCGCCTGCGCCTGAACACCCTGGCAGATGTGGTCACCATTCCCACCGATGCCGTGCAGTTTGGTACCGATAGCAACTATGTTTACGTTATCGAAGACGATAAGGCCTACGTGCGTCCCGTGGTACTGGGCGACTCGGCCGACGACCGGGTGGTAGTCATTAGCGGGCTGCAGGCCGGAGAGCGAGTAGTGCTGGAGGGGCTTGACCGCCTGCGTGATGGCAAGCAGGTGACTATTCCTGCTGCTGAAGGCACAGACCCTGCCCAGGCGGATGCACCAGCGTCTGGCGAGCGATCAGTCGAAGGTGAGCGTCGCGGCCCGCCGCGCTCCGGCAACTGAGTCGGTCACGATGAAGAACCTCTCTGCTCCCTTTATTCTGCGGCCGGTGGCTACCTCGCTGTTGATGCTGGCGTTTCTCGCAGCCGGCTTGATCGCCTGGCGCATGCTGCCAGTGGCGGCGCTACCGCAGGTGGATTACCCGATCATTCAGGTGTTCACCTTTCAGCCGGGCGCCAGCCCGGAAGTCACGGCGCGCACCATCACTGCGCCGCTGGAACGTCATCTGGGGCAGATTCCGGGCCTGAAGCAGATGTCGTCCACGAGTTCGGGCGGTGCCTCGGTTATCACCCTGCAATTTGGTCTGGATGTGGACCTTGGCGTTGCCGAGCAGGAAGTGCAGGCGGCGATGAACACCGCAGACAGCCTGCTACCCAGCGATCTACCGACGCCGCCAATCTACAGAAAGGTCAACCCGGCGGATGCGCCCATTTTGACGCTGGCGATTAGCTCCGACAGCTTGCCGCTGCCCAGCGTGCATGACCTGGTAGATACCCGCATGGCGCAAAAGCTCGCGCAGTTGTCGGGAGTGGGTATGGTCAGCCTGGCCGGCGGACAGCGCCCGGCCCTACGGGTGCTGATTAACCCGCGTGCGCTGGCATCCTACGGGCTCAGCCTGGATAGCGTGCGGCAGACCATCGCCGCCACCAACGTCAACCAGCCCAAAGGCAGCTTTGATGGGCCCACACGTACAACCATGCTCGATGCCAACGACCAGATTCGCTCGGTCGAGGATTACCGCAAACTGATTGTTACCTGGGTCGATGGCGCGCCGCTGCGCCTCGGCGACGTAGCGACCATCGTCGATGGCGCCGAAGACCGCTTTCTCGCTGCCTGGGCCAATGGCCAGCCGGCGGTATTACTGAACGTGCAACGCCAACCCGGCGCCAACGTGATTGAAGTAACCGACCGGGTGCGTGAACTGCTGCCGCAACTTACCGCCAGTCTGCCGGCAGCGGTGGATGTAACCGTGCTGACGGACCGCACGCACAGCATCCGCGCCTCGGTGCGCGATACCCAGAAAGAGCTGCTGTTTGCCATAGGGCTGGTGGTGCTGGTGACCTTTGCCTTTCTGCGCAGTGTGCCCGCCACGGTGATTCCCAGTATTGCGGTGCCGCTGTCGCTGATTGGCACCTTTGCCTTCATGTATCTGATGGATTTCTCGGTCAACAATCTCACGTTGATGGCGTTGACCATCGCCACAGGCTTCGTAGTGGATGACGCCATCGTGATGCTGGAGAACGTCGCACGCCACCGAGAGATGGGCGAAACGCCGATGCAGGCGGCGCTCAAAGGCGCCTCTGAAATCGGCTTTACGTTGATGTCGCTGACCTTCTCGCTGGTCGCGGTACTGATCCCGCTGCTGTTTATGCCCGATGTAGTCGGGCGGCTGTTCCATGAATTCGCCATTACCCTGGCGGTGGCGATTGCCATTTCCCTGGTGGTTTCGCTGACCCTCACGCCGATGATGTGCGCACATATGCTGCGCAACCCGCCGCAGGAGCCCAAGGACGACTGGCTGCAGGGGATTATCGAGCGCTATGGTCGCGGTCTGGATTGGGTGCTGGCGCGACAGGGGCCCGCGCTGCTGGTCATGCTGGCGACCATCGTACTCAGCGCACTGTTGTATTTTGCGGTGAACAAGGACTTTTTCCCGGTGCAGGACAGCAACGTGATTCAAGTGGTCACCGAGGCGCCGCAGGATATCTCCTTCACCGCCATGGCCGAGCGCCAACAGCAACTGGCCCAGGCACTGTTGGAAGACGCTGGTGTAGAGAGCCTGTCGTCCTTTATTGGCGTGGATGGCACTAACGTCACCATCAACAGCGGACGGTTGCTGGTCAATCTGCCGCCCCATAGTGAGCGCAGCGAAAGCCTGTTTACCGTGATGGATCGTCTGCGCGAGCGCGCCGCTCAGGTTCCTGGCATAACCGCCTGGTTTCAGCCAGTGCAGGAATTGAGCATCGAGGATCGCGTCAGCCGCACCCAATACCAGTTCAGTCTCACCAGCCTGGATAGCGAAGAGCTGCACGCCTGGGTGCCGCAGATAATCGATGCGCTAAGCCAGCGCCCGGAACTGGCAGACGTTGCCTCCGATCTGCAGCAGCAGGGCCGTGAAGCGTTCGTGGATATTGATCGCGATGCGGCGGCGCGGCTTGGGCTGGATGTTACCGATATTGCCGAAACGCTATACAACGCCTTTGGTCAGCGCCAGATTGCTACGCTGTTCACCCAGTCCAACCAGTATCGGGTCATCATGGAGGTTGATCCGCAGTTCGCCGGCACGCCTGATACCCTTAGCCAGGTATTTGTTACCACCGCCGAGGGCAGTGCTGTGCCGCTTGCCAGTGTGGCCAGCGTGCATCAGCGCAGCGCACCTTTGCTGATTAACCATCAGGGCCAATTTCCGGCGGCTACGGTGTCGTTCAATCTGGCGGCCGGCGCCTCACTGGGTGAAGCGGTCGATGCCATCGAAGCGGTTCAACAACAGCTGCAGATGCCGGCGTCGATCGAACTGCGTTTTCAGGGCGCAGCTGAGGCATTCCGCAGCTCTCTGGCTAACACCCTGTGGTTGGTACTGGCCGCGGTTTTGACCATGTACGTAGTGCTTGGCGTTCTTTACGAAAGCACCATCCACCCGGTGACTATTCTTTCAACGCTGCCCTCGGCCACTTTGGGCGCGCTGCTGGCGTTACTGCTAACCGATCGCGCGCTGGATATGATCTCGGTGGTCGGCATCGTCTTGCTGATCGGCCTGGTGAAGAAAAACGGCATCATGATGGTCGACTTTGCCCTGGACGCGCAGCGCAATCTGGGCATGAGTCCGCGCGAGGCAATTCACCGCGCGGCCATGCTGCGCTTCCGGCCGATTCTGATGACTACTCTGGCAGCGCTGTTTGGTGCGCTGCCGCTGATGCTGGCCAGCGGCTCGGGCGCCGAGTTGCGCCAGCCACTGGGCGTGGTGATGGTCGGCGGTTTGCTGGTCAGCCAGGTGTTGACGCTGTTTACCACGCCGGTGGTCTATCTGTTCTTTGATCGACTCACGCGTAAGCAGGATGAGCCGGCTGCGCCTGAGACCGTGCAGTGACGGCGGTCAACACCTTCATTCGCCGGCCGATCGGCATCTCGCTGCTGGCGTTGGCGCTGGTTCTTTGCGGCTTGCTGTGCTGGCGCTTGCTGCCGGTCGCGCCCCTGCCGCAGCTGGATGTGCCGATGATCGTGGTCACGGCCAGCTTGCCCGGCGCCAGCCCGGAAAGCATGGCCACTACGGTAGCGACACCACTGGAGCGCGCGCTAGGCAGCATTTCCGGGGTGAACGCTATTTCCTCATCAAGCAGTCAGGGTAGCAGTCAGGTGGCGCTGACCTTCGAACTGGACCGCGATCTGAACGAAGCCGCCCGAGAAGTGCAGGCCTCGATCAACGCGGTGCGCGGCGAGTTGCCTGCTGGCATGCCGGGCAACCCCGAGTACCGCAAAATTGACCCTTCACAGGCGCCGATAATGGGGCTGGCATTGAGCTCGCCGAATCTGGCGGCCAGTTCTTTGTACGACCTGGGGGCGACCATACTGGCGCAGAAGATCGCGCAAATTTCCGGCGTCGGGGAAGTCACGGTCGATGGCGCGTCGTTGCCGGCGGTGCGCGTGCAACTGGATGCCGGCGCGCTGCTGCATTACGGCATCTCGCTGGACGAAGTGCGCAGCGCCATATCGCGAAGCAATGCGCTGCGTCCCATGGGCGTGATCGAGGAAGGCGCGCACCGCTGGCAGGTGCAAACCAGTGAAGCGTTGCGCAGCGCCGAGGCCTATCGAAAGCTCGTGGTGCGCTACCAGGATGGCGCCGTGGTGCGCCTGGGCGATGTAGCTACGGTAACTGACTCGGTTGAGAACCGTTATAGCAGCGGCTTTCACAACGAGCGCGCTGCAGTGATCCTGAACATCAGCCGGCAGAGCGGCGCCAACATTGTTGAGACCATCGACAATATTTACGATCGTTTGCCGCAGCTGCTGGTGCTGTTGCCAGAAGATGCCGAGCTAACGGTGATCATGGATCGCTCGCCGGTGATCCGCGCCACCCTGCGCGAGGCGCAAATCTCACTGTTGCTGGCAGCGCTGCTGGTGGTGGCGGTGGTCTGGCTGTTTCTGGGCAATCTGCGCGCGGCGCTGATCCCGTCAGCAGCGATCCCGGTATCGCTAATCGGCAGTTTTGTGGTGATGTATTTCTGCGGTTTTTCGCTGAACAATCTCTCGCTGATGGCGCTGATCGTGGGCGCCGGTCTGGTGGTGGATGATGCCATTGTGGTACTGGAGAATGTGCAGCGGCACATGAGTAATGGCCTCTCAGCGAGCGAAGCAGCTGCGCGTAGCGCGCGTGAATTGAGCTTTACTCTGATCGCCATGACGCTGGCGCTAGCGGTGGTATTTGCCTCCATCCTGCTCCTCGGCGGGCTGGTAAAGCAGCTGTTTGAGGAATTCTCGATCACGCTGATTGCCGCCATGCTGATTTCCCTGCTGATGTCGCTGACGCTCACGCCGAGCCTCTGTGCGCTCTGGTTGCAACAGCGAGGCCCGGTAAATAGCCGCACGACACCGACCGAACCCAAGGAATCGTTGTTTGAGGACCTCAAGCGCGGTTACGGCCGTTCCTTGGCCTGGACCCTGAATCATCGCCCCCTCGCGTTGCTGACTCTGCTGGGCGCGGTATTTGCCAGCGTCTATCTGATTTTCAACCTGCCGGAAGAGTCGTTGCCGGCGCAGGACACCGGCCAGATTCGCGGCTTTTTGCGTGGCGATGATGGCTTGTCGTTTCAGGTTATGCAGCCAAAGATCGAAGCCTACCGGCAATACATACTTGCCGACCCTGCGGTGCTGGACCTCACCGGTACCAGTGGCGGCAACGGCGGCCTGACCAACTCGCAGCTGGCGATTCGGCTCAAGCCCCTGGCGGAGCGCAAGGTCTCGTCGCAGCAGGTGATTGATCGCTTGCGCGCCAATGCGCCCAAGGTGCCAGGGGTGATGATGTATTTGATGGTGGATCAGGATCTGCATTTCCGCGGCCCCTTCGGCAACAGCGACAACGAAGTGCTGCTACGTTCCGACTCGCTGGCCGCGCTGAAAACCTGGTCGCGCAAGGTGGCGCAGGCAATGGAGCAGAACCCGTTGCTCACCGATGTAGAAAACGTGGATGGAGACGAAACCCGGCAAATGGTTCTGCAAATTGACCGTGAAGCCGCGCGGCGGCTGGGCGTGGATATGCAGACCATCGCCTCGCTACTCAATAACTCTTTCTCCCAGCGCCAGGTAGCCACACTGTACGACGAGTTAAACCAATATCGCGTGGTAATGGAATTGGCGCCGCGCTTTACCGAGCGGCCTGCGGTACTGGGGCAGCTTGAAGTACTGACCAGTGCAGGCCAGCGCGTGCCGTTTTCCAGTTTTGCTACCTGGGATTACGGCATGGCCGAAGATCGTATACGCCATGAAGGGCAGTTCGCTTCGATGGGCATCGGCTACTCATTGGCACCCGAGGTGACCGAAGGTGAAGCGGATGCAGCAATCGAGCAGATACTCAATGATGTGATGCTGCCCAGCGAAGTACATCAGGCACCGCCGTCACCGAATGATTTCGGCAACGCACTGAACGATCCCTGGGCCTTTGTTGCAGTACTGCTAGCGGTATATCTGGTGCTGGGAGTGTTGTATGAAAGTACTTTGCATCCGTTGACTATTCTCTCGACTTTGCCGCCAGCCGGGCTGGGAGCGCTGCTGGCATTGAAGTTGGGTGGCCAGAGCCTCAGCCTGATCGCCATGCTCGGGCTGTTTCTGTTGATCGGTATCGTGATGAAAAACGCCATCATGATGATCGACTTTGCCCTGGACCTGCAGCGCCGCGAAGGCGTGACGCCGCAGCAGAGTATTCACCGCGCAGCGCTGCTGCGTCTGCGGCCAATCCTGATGACCAATCTTGCCGGCATGCTTGGCGCTGTGCCATTGATTATGGGCTTTGGCGAAGGCGCAGAGATGCGTCGGCCGCTGGGTATTACCATTTTTGGCGGCTTGGCGCTTAGCCAGTTGCTGACGCTTTACACCACGCCCGCCGTTTATCTTTATCTGGAGAACCTGCGCCAGCGCGTTTTGCGTCGTGGCACGCCGGGCAAACCAGCCGACTCATCCACATGAACTCTGGTCTGTTATCCATGAAGCTTTTGCGACTTTCTGCTGCCACCTTGCTTGCCACCGCGGTGTTGACCGGTTGCACTATGGGGCCCGACTACGTCAAACCGGGCGCCGTTGCCGTACAGCAACTCAAGTACGATCAGGGGTGGCAGCCGATGCCACAGCAAGGCTGGGCCAGCAGTGGTGAATGGTGGCTGGCGTTTGGTGATGATCGTTTGACGGCGCTGGTGGAAGAGGCCAATGCCAACAACCAGACGCTGGCCCAGGCCGCAGCGCGCTATCGAGCGGCATTCGCACAGCGGCGTGTATCGCGTGCCGACTACAGCCCAACCCTGAGCGCTTCGGTAAACGCGGCGCGCAGTGGTAGCGAAGCATCATCGAATATCGGCGAAAACAGCAGTGCACGGCTGGGTATCAGTTGGGAGCTGGATCTGTGGGGGCGCATACGCCGGCAGGTCGAGTCCGACACCGCTGCGCTTGATGCCAGCGCAGCCGATCTGGCCGCCGCGCGTTTGTCGATTCAACTGGCCGTGGTCAACAGCTACATCAACCTGCGCTCGCTGGATGTACAAAACCTTATTCTCGGGCAAACCCTGACCTCATCCGCGCGCTCGGCCGAGCTGACGCGCAACCAGTACGATGCCGGCATCGTTTCGCGCGCCGATGTAATCCAGGCTGAGACGCAGCTGCAATCGCTGCGCAGCGACCTGTACGACCTGCAGAACCAGAGGGCGATTGAGGAAAACACCATTGCCGCGTTGCAGGGCAGGGCGCCGGTTGCTTTCGAATTGGCTGCGGCCGAGGCACTGCCGAACATACCGGCTATTCCATCGCAGTTACCTGCCGAGCTGATTGCCCGGCGGCCTGATGTGGTCTCGGCCGAACGTGCGGTGGCTGCGGCCAATGCCGATATTGGTGTTGCGATCACCGCCTGGCTGCCCACGCTCAGTCTGGATGCCAGCGGCGGCGTAAACGGCGAGTCTTTCAGTGATCTGTGGAATGCGCCGGTGCGGTTCTGGACGCTCGGCCCCAGTCTGGCGCAAACGATATTCGACGGCGGTCGCCGCAGTGCTGCTAAAGAAGCAGCCGAAGCGCGTTACGACGAGCAAGCGGCCGCCTATCGTCAAACCGTGCTAGAGAGCCTCACGGATGTGGAAAACTCCTTGGCTACGGTCAGCATTCTGCGCGAGAAGGCTGTGCAGCAGGACAAGCTGGTGAGGCTGGCGGAAGAAAATGAACGGGTGATCACCAACCGCTATCAGTCGGGCCTGGTCTCCTATCTGGAAGTGGTGATAGCGCAGAATGCCAGGCTGAACGCGCGGCGCGGGCAGGTCAGCGTCACGGTCAACCAGCTTTCCGCGGCAGCGCAGCTGGCCGCCAGTATTGGTGGCAGTTGGCAAGTCGGTGACGATGTAGGTGATGCCGCGCAGCGGCCTCTGCAGGCGCAGCCCTGATCAGACGCTCGCACGCTAGCCCGGCGCGCTCACAGCGCTGGGCGCCGACGCAAGGCTGCATGCAGCAGGGTAATCAGCGCAAACAGGAGCAATACAGCGATGCGGCGGAGCACTGGGATCGAGCGGCCCACCTCCAGCAAGCGCTCATCATCAACGACTGGTCGCCGCCAGGCCCATACCAAAACACATGAAGGTGCCGCCACCCAGGCGATTGACCAGGCGGCCGCCGTTTTCGGAAGCCAGCCACTGCCGAGTGGTTTTTGCCAAGCCCGCATAGATCAAATGAACTACCACTAGAACCAGGCTGTAGGTGCAGACCAGCAGCGCGAACTGGCCGACGTGAGCGCTATCGTAGGTGACAAACTGCGGCAGGATCGAGAGGAAGAAGAACACCGCCTTGGGGTTCGTCAGTTGCAATCCCAGCCCTTCGGCGAATTGCCGTGGCAGGCTGCAGCGGCTGCCACGGCTCAGTTCGATGACCGCAGGCGGAGCGCGCCAGAGCTTGATGCCCAGGTAGATCAGGTAGGCGGCGCCGATGAACTTGAGCACGGTAAACGCCAGGGCCGAGGTCGCCAGCAAAATCCCCAGCCCGGTGGCCGAAGCGCCGGCAATCAGAAAGGCGCCAACCGCCAGGCCGAGGATGCCACCGATTGCGCCGCGCACGCCAAAGCGAATGGCGTTGGTTAGCGTCAGCAATACGCCGGGGCCGGGGCTCATTACAGTGGCGATGGTTATGATCAGAAACAGCAGGTAAGCGTCCAGGAGCATTGCCTCAAAAGATAACTGGGGTGGCGCCTATTTTGCTGTCGCGCCTGGCCAAGGTAAGTGCGGCAGCGTATAAAAATTAGCTAGCCAGTGCCTTGTTCACAGCGGCAGATGCGTGAATTGCAGTGGTGTCGTAAAGCGGTACGCTGGTGTCAGTTTGCTGTACCAACAGGCCAATTTCCGTACAGCCGAGGATTACACCCTGCGCGCCACGTTCAGCCAAAGTCTGGATGATCTGCAGAAAGCGCTCACGTGAAGCGTCGCGGATCTCACCGAGGCAGAGTTCTGCAAAAATGATGCGGTGTACTTCATCGCGCTCCTCGGCTGGTGGCGTCAGTACCTCGATGCCATGGGCTTGCAGCCGCTCGCGATAGAACGCCTGCTCCATGGTAAACGCGGTGCCGAGCAAACCTACCCGCGTCACGCTTTGTTGCTTGAGTTCGGCGGCGGTCGCATCGGTAATGTGCAGCAGGGGGATCTGCAGCTGCGCCTCAATCGCGGGCGCGACCTTGTGCATGGTGTTGGTGGCTATCAATAGAAAGTCGGCACCGGCATTCTGCAGTGATAGCGCCGCATGCCCGAGCATCTCGCCGGCATTTTGCCAGTCACCGCTCTGCTGCAACGCCTCGATTTCCGCAAAGTCGACGCTATAGAGCACAATCTTCGCCGAGTGCAGGCCACCGAGTTGCCGCTTGATGCCCTGATTAATCGCTGCGTAGTAGCTCTGGGTAGACTCCCAGCTCATGCCGCCGAGTATGCCGATGGTTTGCATGTGCGCTCCCGTCCCGCTTCAGAAAAATCGATGATAGCAGTCTAGCGCTGACGGGAGCCGAATGAGCAGTACAGCTGCATGGCAAGTGCTCACCCAGGAGGGATGAGCGTTAAACCATCTCCCACTGAGGGTTTCTAACCACCACCCCAGAGATGCTCGTTGATCTCCTCAAAGTAGCCAGAATTGGCGCCCCAGAAGGTCTCGTGCGCGGTTTGATGATCTCCGTCCCGGCGGCTTCTGCGGCCGCCATCACTATCGCCACTATTGGAGTCGGGTCTGCCGCCAACGGAAAAGGAGTGTTCCGCGCCAACCGAGAGATAACTAAATAGCCATAGCCAGCGAAAACAGAAATGGGAGGTGGTACTCCCTTGAGACAATGAGCGTCGCTTGAGAGACATCGTGCTGCTGGCCATCGCAGCACGATTTGTCGCACTTTACTTGCGCGGGCCGGGGAAAAAACGATTGGTACGCGCCTGGTAGGGTTTGTACTCAGGGCGTTTCTTTACCGAGTAGTACTCCGCAGGCACCGCCCCGGTGTAATAGACCAAGGTGGTGTACATCACACGTGAGGCAAACAGCAGTCCACCGCCCAGCAGCAGCCAAATCATCAAGCGCTCGCCGTCATACAGGGCCAGCCACGAGGGAATCGCTGCGATTACAAGGGCGTTCCATACCATCCATTCAGCAAAGTAATTAGGGTGGCGGCTGTACTTCCACAGACCGGCATCGCACACTTTATTTGTTTCACCGGCAACTTTCATAGCGCGTAGGAACGCATGTTTCTGGTGGTCTGCCAGCGCCTCCATCCCGAAGGCAGCGAGCCACAGCAGCAAACCAATTATCTCGAAAACCGACACGCTGTCGCTGGGGTTAGATGCGATTATTAGCGCGGGCATCGCGAGAAAGGAAGCGTTGCCCAGGCCCTGCAGTATGCCCTCAACCTGCATTGTCAATTTGATATTGGTTTTGCCTGCACGCTCCCAGCGGCGCTTCTGAAACTCGTAGCGTGGCAGTTCGGTTTGTAACTCGCCGGAACGCCACATACGCAAGGCATCCAGGCCCATGCGGGTTCCGGCAAAAACGTAAGCGGCACTGACAATGGCCACGCGCACCGGGTTGCCATCGCTGAGGAAGAAGGTTAGTACGCCGATCAACGTCAGCCCCCATGGCCAACCAATATCTACATAAGACATTCGCCCAGTGAGCCACGTCGGTAGACACACCACCAAGGCAAACAATAATAGCTGCAACAGACCATTGGTGAGGCTAATTGACACTAACGCATCGGTCGACATCAACAAGGCCCAGCCGGCGAGAAAGATGTATAGCGGGGAAAAATACTTCATGGGGACGCCTGATTATTTGAGTTGTGTGGCGCTGAGCGCATCAGCACGGTATTTTCCGAATGCATGCAAGCACTGCCAATTGGGTACGCAGCAGGCTACTTAAGTCGAGTAACCAGTGAGACGATCGAGAAGGGCATCAATGCAGGATGCTTGTTCAGAAAGAGAATTGTGCTGCATTTTGAGACATTTTCCAACTCTGTTGGTGATGCCTTTTTTAGATGGCAGGTGAGGGCGGGAAAGCCCTCACCTGACGATGCCGGACAGGTTTTAGCGCTTGCCGCTGCCGGTAAACTGAATGATGTTGTTGGGAAATTCCAGCGATTCCACTTCCGAGGTGAAGGCCTTGGCAACCTTTAGAATGGTGTCGCTGACGTGCGCGTATTGCTTGGAGAACGGCGGCCAATAATCGCCCAACCCGAGCGCATCGTTGATCACGAGCACCTGCCCATCGCAATCCGGCCCGGCACCGATGCCGATGGTGGGAATGTTCAGCGCTTGGCTGATGCGCCCGCCGAGGCTGTAGGGAATGTGCTCGAGCACCACCATGAAAGCGCCGGCATCTTCAATCAGCTTGGCTTCATCCATGATGCGCTGCGCGTCGGCCTCGGTGCTGCCGACCTTCTTGAAGGAGGTCGCGGTCTGCGGCGTCAGGCCGGTGTGGCCGACGACGGGGATGCCGTTCCGCACAAGATGTCGAATAATCTCGACCTTGGGACCTTCCAGCTTGATACTGCTGGCACCAGCGGCGATCAGCCGTTGCGCGCTGGCCAGCGCTGTGCGCGGGTCAGCGTCGGTGAGGTAGGGCAGATCGCCAATGATGTGAGTGTTACGCGCACCCCGGCGCACGGCGCCAATGTGATACTCCATGTGCTCAAGGGTTACATCGCGGGTGCTTTCGAACCCCATCTCCACCATGCCCACGGTATCGCCGACCAGAATCACCGGAACACCCGCTGCCTCAATGCCACGGGCAACCGGGCAAGTGTAGGCTGTCAGCATGGTGATGGGCTTGTTGCCTTTCATGCCAATAAAATCAGCTGCGTGCAGTGTCATGTGATGTCTCCCAATTGGCTGGAAAGCGAC
>Ga0315338_1002836_pt1 | contig 16229 bp, 8 predicted proteins | sample ASW8metaG_FD_204518 | JGI IMG/M metagenome (GOLD analysis project Ga0315338, IMG submission 204518) | Ammonia-oxidizing marine archaeal communities from Monterey Bay, California, United States - ASW #8 | ecosystem: Environmental > Aquatic > Marine > Coastal | place: USA: California | collected... | reverse complement strand
CCAGAAGTTTCCCCAAGGTTCCTTCTTGATCGCGAGAAAGTGCCTTGGTGGGGTAGAGCAGCATCACGCCAAACGGAGCTTCCGACTGCAAATATTCATTGACAATCGGCAATAAAAAAGAAAGCGTCTTGCCGCTGGCCGTGCGCGAGACGAGCACCGTATCCGTGCCTTGAAGAATAGAATCGAACGCTTCGACCTGATGGGAATAAAGCTTTTCCACGCCACTTTTTCGGAGGGCGCCTGCCAGTCGCGGGTCGAGTTCCGGCGGAAGTTCACAGAACTCTCCTGGGGCTGGATCCATCGAAGTGTGGGCAGCGATATTATCTGTAAATTGCCCGGTCAAAAAATCCACAAGGGAATCAATAGACATGTTTGGCTCCATCCATGTCGCAACGTCTTAAAAAGCAAAATCGGGAGCACCCAAGATAACCCGCGGAAGCCGAAATAGAAATATCTCCCCGAGAGTCTAAATACAAAGAATTCCCCATAATTCACGGGTTTTCAATCTCTGCTAGCTCTTTGCAAGCAGCCTGCAGGACGAGATAGAGAATATCTCAGAAAGGGGTAGCAACAGAAAGGCCTTTTTTGACGCCTGCACTTGCGATAGTAGACATTATGCCTCTGTCATCGTGGCTCTCCATTCGTAGCAACAAAGATTGACTACGGCTTACTTCACGTTTCTAATCTACAGGATAAGCTTATCGTATTCCTTGCTGAGAAAATTGCGATCCACGACACCTTAAGAATAATTAAGGGCGAATACCAATGATGCAATCGTCACACCTGCAATGGAACCTCCTACTTCCACTTGTTGCTTTGTTTTCGAATCTGATCGCATACGACGTAGGGCAAGCAAGTGAAAAGGTCGACGTGGAGTGGAATGATTTACACGACGTGGAGAATGCACCATTAGCGGTCGCGGAATCCAAATGGAAAGTTATTTGTTTTCTGGGATCTGAGTGCCCGCTCGCACGACTGTACGGGCAGCGTCTTAGTCTATTGAGCGAGGAGTTCTCGGCAGACGGCGTCCAGGTGATCGGAATCAACAGCAATCCCCAGGATTCGACCGACGACGTAAAAACTTATATCGCTGAACATTCGGTTACGTTTCCAATTCTCAAAGACAACGATCAGGCCATAGCAAGACAATTTGGAGCTACGAGAACTCCCGAAGTCTTTGTACTCGATGCTACTGGCCAAATTCGTTATCAAGGACGCATTGATGATCAGTATGAACCGGGAATTTCACGCGCGACGCCGACGCGTCACGATCTGCGCGATGCGATTGAAAAGCTGACCAAGGGAAGTGTGCTACTTGTTACCAGAACGCAGGCTGTTGGGTGCCTGATTACGTTTGTCAACCAACCACGTCAACTGCCCGAGAACGCGTCTCCAGTAACATTCACACGCGATGTCGCGCCGATTTTGAATCGACATTGTGTCGAGTGCCATCGACCAGGGGAAATCGGCCCCTTTGAATTGACAGACTACGACGAAGTGGTCGGCTGGGGCGAGATGATGCTGGAGGTGATCGACCAGGGTCGGATGCCACCATGGCACGCTGATCGGCAATTCGGGAAGTTCATCGGTGCACGACACATGCCCTCTGACGACCGGGATACATTGGCCGCTTGGGTTGCTCAAGGCATGCCTCAAGGGGACAAAAAAGACCTACCACCGCAGCCAGATTGGGTTGCAGGTTGGCACCTTTCGGCTCCGCCTGACGAAGAGCTAGCCATGCGTGCTCGACCATTTACAGTTCCTGCTGAAGGGACCGTTGAATATCAGTATTTTGTCGTAGCTCCCAAGTGGGAAGAAGATCGCTGGATTCGAGCGGCACAGGTAGTCCCAGGCAATGCAGCGGTAGTGCATCATGCGATTGTCTTCGTTCGTGCCCCGGATGGTTCGAGATCGAGGGGCATAGGTTGGTTGGGGGGCTATGTGCCTGGCCAACGTACGATGCAACTGCCGACAGGTCACGCTCGTCGAATTCCGGCCGGGTCGAAGCTAGTCTTTCAAATGCATTACACACCCAACGGCCGCAAGACAGAGGACGTTACCAAAGTAGGCGTCTGGTTTGGCAAACCCGAAGAGATTACTCACGAAGTAACGACGCGCGTGGCGCTGAATCACGATTTCGAAATTCCACCTAACATCGAGGACTATGCCGTAGAGATTCAGATGCGCGGCTTCGCCCGCGATTCCCGTCTACTCAGTGTGACGCCACACATGCATCTGCGTGGCAAGGCGTTCCGACTGCAGACTCGTCAAGATGATCAGCTAGAAACATTGCTGCATGTACCCAATTACGATTTCAACTGGCAACATTGGTATTACTTCCAGTCCCCACTCGCGTTGGACAATGTCAACGCCTTAGAAATGCAAGTTCGCTTTGACAACTCTGCAGAGAACCCTACTAACCCTGACTCCGACGAGTTTGTCACCTGGGGCGATCAAACATGGCAAGAGATGGCGGTTGCGTTTTTCGACGTGGCACACCCTCGTGACCAGCCACGTGAGATAGTCCAACATGAAGACCCAGAGGCGGCCAAAGACAGAACTGAGAGAGACGCACAGATCGCTTTAGAAGTAAAACGCTTCCTAGCGAAAATGGATCGCGACGGAGACGGCGTAGTGCTACGTGACGAAGTTCCCGATGCATTCCGAATGTTTGGCTTCCGAAGAATGGATGACAATCGCGATGGACGCCTAGAGCAGAGCGAAATCGAAGCACAAGCGACAAGACGACTATAGCAATTCGGAACGTGTAGGGAAGCGGCGATATGCAGCATAGCGAGGAACCCATAGGGCAGGGCAGACGCCTTTTCTACTGGTGGTCTGACCGCCCTGCGATACAGACGTTTGTCTTGTTGGCAATGACTTCGATCGCCACGATCGGCTATATAAACCCACCTCTACTTCTTAATATTTTGTTCCCGCCTGATCCTGAAGCGGTGGAAATCGCACAATCCGACAACCCAGTTCCTCTGCAACGCTCTCACCAACCCCCTCCCGACGTCGAACCTTTTCGGGTTGCCGGTGGCGAGTGTGTGGTAGTAGCAACGAGCGATAACTTCTTCACACAATCAGGACTTACGGCAATTCGGCTAGTAGTGGCCGACCTCGAAGCGCTTCCGCAAGTTCGAAACGTCTTGTGGATCGATAGCATCCCTGGCCTGAACCTATTTGGCTTGCCCGAATCTCCGCTGCCACGGTCAGATGCGTCGCCGCGCCAAATGGAACAAAGCAGACTACGAGCTTTGGATAACCCACTTGCGGTCGGACAACTAATTTCGTCAGACGGAAAAACCCTGCTATTACACCTTAGCATCGATTGGTTTTATGCCACTAGCGACGAGACATGCACAACAGACTTGAGAACTACCGCAGAAGCAGCAACTGCAACGGTAACGGGCTCTGATATAAAATTCCAAGTGACTGGCCGCGTTCCGCTTCGTCTGATGATGATGCACAATCACGCTCGCAATGCTTGGCGCTATCAGTTAATTGGATACGCCATCATGGTGATCTCAGCGTTGATCTTATTTCGGGGATTCTCGGCAGTAACCATCGTCGCAGTCGCACCAGCAATCGGTGTCTACTGGACGTTAGGAATAGTCAATTTCTTTAATTTACAAGACAACCCTTTTAACGACGTGATTGTGCCAGTACTTGTTAGTCTCGTCGGACTGACAGATGCGGTTCATCTGATGGTTGAAATACGTCATCAGCGTGCAGTAGGCCTTGATGTACGGCAGGCAACACGGAAGGGCGTTGTCCGAGTTGGTTTAGCCTGTGTTTTGACAAGCCTTACTACCGCCATTGGTTTCGCTAGCCTACTTTGGGCTCATCACGAGATTGTCAGGGATTTTGGCCTGTGTTGTGTTATTGGCGTTGCTTGCACGCTGGTAAGTGTGCTGACGGTTGTACCGTTAGGCTGTCGCTCGCCACTAGGCAAACGGCTACACGTGGGAATAGGCAAGAGCCTTATCGACGGGCAACTGCGACGTATCGGTCCCATCGTTGCCTGGGGACTGAAATTCGATCGCAAAGCCGCTTCGATTGCCATCGCAACAACAGTAGCCTTGGCAGCAATCTGTTCGCAGCTAACACCTGACGAAAAATTATATAGTGGCTTGAGCGAGTCAGGCGAAGCTGCTCAGGCGTTGCGACATCTGGATCGTTCGTTAGGGGGATTAGAGTTCGCCAATGTAAGCGTCCAATGGGACGAGAATGGCCATGAGGGAGAGTTGCTCGAGGTCTTAAACGAAGTGAATGAAGTATTGTCCGCTGAGCCACTTATCGGTCATCCACTAGGCGTTCGAGAACTGTTGGAAACGCTCCCAGGCGAGGGGGAGCCCGAGGAACGGATGACCCTACTGGAACTCCTGCCCGCTGAGTTGAAGCGAGCCTTTTATAGTCCTGAATCCCAACAAGCAAATGTCCAGTTTCGTGTTCAGGACATCGGCATTGCCCGCTATGGCCCCGTTTTTCAACGGATTGAAGCGGCTCTGTCCGAGATTTCCTCTCACCACGAAAATTTTTCGCTAAGCCTTCACGGTGGCGCTGTTTGGCGCTGGCGCAATGTTTATCAAATCATCACAGACTTGGCAACCAGTCTCGGCACAGCCAGTGTTGTGATTTGGTTAATCTTGACCATCGCCTATCGCTCGATTCGCATTGGCTTGATCTCGATTGTGCCGAATCTGTTCCCACTTGTAGCCACGGGAGCAACTCTGGTCCTAGCAGGGCAGTATTTGGAACTGGTTACAGTCTGCGTATTTACCATCTGCATCGGCATCGCCGTTGACGACACAATTCACTTCCTCACTCGCTATACCGAAGAAAAGAGCTACGGCGGCGAACATCAGGAAATCATTCGACGTGCATTCACCGGCGTAGGGTCTGCACTATTAATGACGACCATCGTACTGGTCGCAGGTTTATTAACAGCCGTCTTTGGCGACGCGCGAGACGTCAGACTCTTTGGAATAATGGGAGCGATGACACTCACGACAGCGCTGTTTGCTGACATCGTTTTCTTGCCGGCCCTATTAAGCCGCTTTGCGAAACGCAATCCCTGAACGCTACTCTGCTCATGGTAGTCGGTCGGAAGCGTATTTAGATTTCCTCATAGATGTGCACACATGCAGATAACATGGACTCTATTATCGCTGTTAGGATTGTTCTCAAAACCCAGTGAGAATTAAAGAAAAGGACATGTTGGGAACACCAAGGTAACACGAAGGTAACATCCTTCCTCTAGTATTTACGTTGTACCTCCCAGGTAGTTATGACCTGGCTGCCCTCAAATGTTTCCTTGGCGAGTGCACCGCAAGGGTATTTGGACTTGAGGACGGAACGATTATTCTAAGAGATAAGGAGCATCAAGATGAAAAATACAAAATCCACTCTAGGCCGTTCGATTGGGTTGGTCCTTTTAACCTGCCTGTCATTTACACTTCTCATACCTTCAGCAACCGCCTCTGAGTTACTAGAAAGAGCGATCTACACCGAAGAGACGGTTGGAGATCTCGACAAAGCGATCCAAGTTTACGAAAAAGTGGTTGCCGAAGGCAAGGACTCGCTGAATGCTGCAGCCCAAGCACAGTTCCGGATTGGTGCCTGCTACGCAAAGCAAGGCAAAACCGAGCAGGCAAACGCCGCCTTTCAGGCGGTTATCGACAACTATCCCCAAGCCACAGACCTGGTCGCAAAAGCCATAGAACGCTTGCCGAAAGAACCGGAATTGCTTCCCGTGCCTTGGGGCGATGGCGACGAATTGCATCTAGAGATGAAATTGCCTACCGGGCTAAGCGTCGGCTATCAAATCTATCGAATTGGAAAGTTTGAAAAAGAAGGCCGAGCCTTGTGGGAATGTTCTGCTTGGCAGATCGTTACCCTCAACAACCAAGCTGGCAAGAGTCGGGTTCTAGTCGATCAGGAGACATTTGCCCCGATTAAAAGCCAGTGGAAACATTCCCTCTTGGGTGAGGCAGAGGCAACTTACGACAAGAATAAAGTCGTAATCAAATTGGCAAACAAAGACGAACCAACTACATTGAAACTGGATAGTACAACTTATGACAATGAGCAGGGAGCGGAATTATTTCGTCGACTGCCTATGAAAGTTGGCTACAAGACGAAGGTGAATATTATTCCCATCCTGACTGCTACCCAAGTGCCGCTCGGTTTGGAAGTGTCAAAGATCGAGACGATCGAAGTTCCCGCAGGGGAATTTGAATGTTTTCGCCTCGACCTTGACATCGGTCAAACATTTTGGATTTCCAACGATGACAATCGCTACCTGGTGAAATTTGAAGCAGGCGGGGTAGCTGCCAACTTGACAAAGGTCCGGCCCTACCAGGTAAATCAGAGTTCACCTCTGAAGCATGAACGCTTTTCAGCAACCTTGCCACCCGATTGGTTTGCTTTCACACCTTCCGGATCCAAAAAGAAAGACAAATCGAAAACAATCCTTATCGACCCAGCAGCATCGGTACAAGCAAGGATCGAAGCTAATTCTTTAGAGTCGATTAAAAAAGTACATGAGTCACCTCGGGCTTGGTTGGATTCGACTATAGAAAAGTACCAGAATCGAACAAAAGATTTCTCGCTGAGTGACGCAGGCATCGAAACTATCACCCTTGGTGATCGTGAGGCCGTTATTGCGACCTTTGAATTCCATGAAGGGGACAAGGTGATGGAAGGACAACATATTTGTGTGTTTGGCGACTCCTCTGCTGTGAATCTTCAGTTTGGTACTTCGAAAGGTGATTTTAAGCAATGGCAACCGGCAATCAAGGAAATCCTTGCCAGCCTAAAAGTTGAGTAGAAAGTTTGTGGATGCTTAAATCGGTTTCCGACAACGACCGCCTCGCGTGGCCCATTCTACTGCTTCTAATGACGGTGCTCGTACCGTCAATGGGTGTGGTCTGGATGATGCGTGAGGCGGTCCGCAACGAACGACTTGCAACATCTCAACGTCTTCGCGAAGCCTACGAAACCCAGTTAGAATCAGCTAGCCAAACTATTCAAGATCGTTGGGAAACCCAATTAGAAAAAATGCTCCTTCCAGTAGACCAGCAAAATCCCGCTGGCTCGTTTGCTGACATCATTTCTCAGCATTTCTTCGACAGCGCGTTGATCTGCGACGACCAAGGCCACATCGTTTACCCTGAACAACCGGTCGCTAACGAAAGCATATTTACCAATCCTGGTTCGGAGTGGGCTGCTGCGGAACATCTGGAATTTACCCAACGCCGGTTTGCCAAAGCTGCCGAGGCTTATGCTCGACTTTCTCGAGAAGCTCCAAACAAAGTGCAACGTGCCCGAGCCCGACAAGCCCAGGTTCGCTGCTTAGTAGAGCTCGGAGAGCAATCCGCAGCGATTGAAGTATTGCAAATGCAACGACAAGAGAACGGCCTGCGCGACGAGCAAGGTCGATCTTTTGCCGCCGCGGCTGAACTACGCATGCTGGAAATACTTGACCGCGAAACCGATTTGTGGCAAGAAGTTGCCAAGCAACTATCACAGCGATTAGGAAACTATCAAGACGATTTTCTAACTACTTCGCAGCGCCGTTTTCTTATGGAAGAATTACGGCGTTTCAATCCGAAGGAATTTAAGTGGCCCACCCAAGATGCCGAAAAGCTAGCAGCCGAAGCAGTCGCAGCCTATGATGCGGGCTTTACCTCACCACAATTGCAAAAAACTCCGCTACCAGAATTGTGGAGTTTAGCCTCACCCGATGGCCGAGTGGTGGGACTATTTCGAACTGCAACGATTCGCGACCAACTACTTCAACTAGCCGACTCTTTGCCTTTGCCTAGCGGCGTGATATACACCGTGACATCACCTCAAGAAACCTCTCAGAACTTGATGGAGCATACGCTGGGAGAGAATCTTGGGGGGTGGCGTATGGGACTCTTGGCGAACTCTAGGGACCCCTTCGACGAAACATCTCAGCAAAGGCAAGCAGTTCACGCCTGGATTGCCTTGTTGGTAATCGCTGTGACGTGTGTCTTAGCTTGGCTGCTTGCTAATGCTCTCCGCCGACGACTGCAACTAGCAAAACTGAAAAACGATCTGGTCGCAACTGTCTCGCATGAACTCAAAACCCCCTTAGCATCAATCCGTCTACTGGTCGACACACTGCTAGAAGCAGATCGCAACCCGTCAAATGAGAATTCGCATGTCGATATTCGTGAGTATCTGGAACTAATTGCTCAGGAAAATGCACGGCTGACTCGATTGATTGACAACTTCCTAACTTTCTCGCGCATCGAGCGAGGAATGCAGCGCTTCGACTTCCAGGTAATTGACGGTCGTCACGTGATCCAACAAGCTGCCGAGGTTTTTCGAGAACACTACGACAATGCCGAGTATTGCCTGCAAATTAACGAAGGCCAACCTTCGTGGGTATGTGGCGACCAGGACGCGTTGGTGACTGCCGTTGTAAACTTACTGGAAAACGCTTGGAAATATAGCGGCGAACAAAAACAGATTGTGCTATCCACAGAGGCCGACGACGATCATGTTACCATTTCCGTTCGCGACAATGGCATCGGCCTCAGCGATCGCGCCTCAGGCCGCATTTTCGACCGCTTCTACCAAGTCGATCAACGTGTAGCTCGCACCCAGGGTGGATGTGGCTTAGGACTCAGTATCGTACAAGCGATCATGCAAGCCCATGGGGGTAAAGTACACGTACAAAGCCAACCCAAAAAAGGCAGCACTTTTACACTTTGCCTGCCAATGCACCATGAGGAAATTACAAAGGAAAATCCACTTGCCGCAGGGGAGGGCGACCGATGAGCCGGACCTTGCGGATTCTAATCGTCGAAGACGATGCAACACTACTGCGGGGATTAAGCGACAATTTCCACGCGGCCGGATACGAAGTGCAATCGGCTGATAACGGAGAAACCGGGCTTGCTCAAGCACTAGCTTCGCCCCCCGACTTACTTTTGTTAGATATCATGTTGCCTAAGCTAAACGGCTACGACATCTGCAAGCGCCTACGGAAAGAAAAATTTGATTTCCCCATCCTGATGCTCACGGCCAAAGGGCAAGAAGAAGAAATCGTACGTGGTTTGGAACTCGGTGCGGACGACTACATGACCAAGCCTTTCGGAATCCGTGAACTCATGGCAAGAGTTAAGAAGCTACTTCACCGGCGTCTGGGCGATCTGCCCAATCAACTTGAAATCGGAGGAGCAATATTCGATCGTACCTCTCATACGCTGACACGCGACGGAATAGATATTTCACTTACAACGAAAGAATATCGACTGCTCGATTATTTTGTGTCCTATCCCCACCGGGCTCTCACCCGGAGCGACATCATAGACCACGTCTGGGGACGATCTATCATCGTCAGCGCCCGCAGCGTCGACCGCTGTATTGCGACTCTTCGCAGCAAGCTCGAACTCCAGCCCAGCAAACCACAGTTCATCCACACGATCCGTGATGTTGGCTACCGGTTTGAACTCCCCGAATGACCTTAGCAACTACTTGCCCTCAAATTTCCACTGCTTCATCAAGGCAATGTTTCTAAGGAGAATTTCTACTTGTTCTGGTTTTTTTCCTATCGCTTGGGAATAGAGTTCCATATCAGAGTCATAAACCGACTCAGACTCGTCCTGTTGCCCAAGATCACCGGTCGACTCAATCCACTGATCGAGCTTCCCTCGCAGATCGGCAAGCACGGCTGCGGATTGCGTTTCGCCAGCCAGATTATGTAATTCGTTCGGATCTTTCTGTAAATCGTAGAGTTCTTCCGCGGCGCGTGTCTCTGACATGATCAAAGATTGCGCTTCGCTTAATGCACCTTCTTTGTGCAGCCGGCGCATCGCTTTTATGATCGGCTTGCCGTCCTTGTACCGATTGGGTTGCAGATAAGGACGCTCAGGCAATCCGTTTCGTATGTACTTGTATCGAGCCGTACGGAGACCGCGTATTCTGTCTACCGTTTCGTCACAACGGTCACGCGCCGAAACCACATACTCTCGATCTTGATAATCAGTGGAAAACAAATCGACCGATTGTAAATACTCAGGAATTTCGATCCCAGCCAACGCGAGCGAAGTTGCTGCCATATCGATATGCACTATCAGATCGTCCCGAACCGTTCCCGCCTTGACCATAGGTCCGGCGACAATGAAAGGAATCCGCATCCCTTCTTCGTAGCAGAATTGTTTGCCCCGGGCGTGGCTGATTCCGTGATCGGTGATGAAGAAAATATACGTGTTTTCATAGACGCCCTCCTCCTTGAGGCGGGCAACGATATTCCCAACCGCTTCGTCGGTATTGATGACCGAATTCAGGTAACGCCTCCAGTCATTCGTGATTACCGGGTCGTTTGGGTAGTAGACTGGCAATTTCACGTCGGAATTCTTAACCGGTCGTGGCGACTCGTCGGTCCGCCCCTTACCACCGTGCAATTGAATTTGCGCAAAGAAGGGCTGGCCGGGCTTTCGATGACTCCAATCGCCGACGTCATAGGTCGACTCTTCGTCCCACTCAAAATTATAGTCAGTTTTTCCTCTCGTCCTCTTTGGGGCAGTTTTAGAATCCTTTAGAAACCGCTCATTCAGATTACAGCTCCAGTAACCCGCCTCACGAAACATTTGTGGAATAAGTTTCACATAATCCGGAAGGACAATCTTCACACGGCCACGACCGCTCCGATGATGATGGGCACCGAGGGTTGTTTGGTACATCCCCGTAACCATCGCTGATCGGCATGTAGAACAAACAGGCGCTGTCACGTAGGCACGATCGAATTTCACGCCGCTCGCGGCAAGTGCATCCACATGGGGTGTGGTAATCGAGGTTTCGCCGTAACATCCAAAGTGCGCAGACATGTCTTCGACAACAATCCAAATTATATTGGGACGCGTCTCGATAGCACTAGAGGGAGAGGAACAGATGGCAACAAGCAAGATGACAAAACTGTAGAACAGACGCACGAAATTCCTCTCAATAATAATGACAGCCTCCCCTAATGTTTTTCTGACGAGGTCTGAGGAGGCTCTATGTGAAATTAGATCGGTCGTACCCGCATGGTACCTTCGCTAGATATCCTTCTCCGTGGGAGGGAACCGTCGTCGCTTATCGCTATCGATGGGCTTACCCGAACGCATGCTCCACCATTGCGGAGCAAGTTTGGCATCGTAGCTAGGATTCGGGATAGGCATACGGGCGCTGACACGATGTCGCCACTTTTTCAGTTTTTTCTTTAGGTCTTCAACCCGTCCAGGCTTTTCCTTGGCGAGATTCTTGGTTTCACCAATGTCTGCTGCTAGATGATATAGTTCAGTATCTTTCGTGCCATCGAGGTATTCGATCATTTTCCAATCACGCTCGCGGATGCTACTGGCGGGGCGATCGTGGTGAAAGTGGGGGTAGTGCCAATGAAGTGCACCGCGATCTAGTTTAGCCTGCGGCTGTTTAAAGAGTGGCCTGAGACTCATGCCATCAATGGTTTGAAATTCGGGCAAAGTTCCGCCAGCGAGGTCTACAAAGGTTGGATAATAATCGTAGCTGATGGCTGGTTCAGAACAGACCGCACCTGCTTGCGCTAATGGCGGATACTTGATAATCAATGGCACGCGGACTCCACCCTCATGCAGCGATCCTTTTTCGCCCTTCAAGGGAGCCATGCTAGTAACGATGTCGTCGGCACTTTCTCGGTAATCGTAGCGGCTTCGCAGCCCACCATTGTCAGAGGTGAAAACGATCATCGTTTTCTGTGTAAGACCTTCAGCTTCGACAGCGTCGACAATACGGCCAACCATGTCGTCGCAATGCTCAACCATCGCTGCATAAACTGGATGAGGCAAGCTGCGACCGCTCGCCTTTGCCTTCTCTCGATACTTCTCGACTTTCTCAGACATCGCGCCGAGCGGGATATGCACGGCAAACGGCGAGAGCATCAGAAAGAAGGGACGGTCCTTATTTTCCTTGATGAAGTCGATGCTCAAATCTGCTTCAAAATCCGTTCGGTATTGGTTCGGCTTCGGTTGTAAATCCTTACGGCCTTGCACGCGGTACTTGCCCGGCAGGTGCGGCCCGCCGATTACAGCGGTGAAGTCGTAACCTTGATCGTTGGGTTGAAATCCGGCTCCGCCACCCAGATGCCATTTGCCGATATAGCCGGTCCTGTAACCTGTCTCCTTCAACGCTTCTGCGACAGTAAAGGTATCCAGCGGCAACGCCATCGTGGTCAATGGCGTGATCACTCGCTCGAAAGGCCGCCAGTGACCAGGGATATGAGCAGTGATGCCAATGCGAGCCTGATTCTGCCCAGATTGCACTGCACACCGAGTTGGCGAACAAACCGCACCGGCAGCGTAGGCATCAGTGAAACGAACCCCCATGCTTGCCAGCTTGTCGATGTGCGGAGTTTCTACGAAATCATTCCCGTAGCAACCGATATCCTTCCAGCCCAGATCATCAATGAACACAAGGATGATATTAGGCTTCTCAGCGCCATGCATGACTGACGGGAAGTTCAAGCACGCCAATGTAATGCAAAAAAATAAGCTACGGATCATCCGTTCTCCTTTATTTTTTCAGTATCACTTAGAAAATCGTGTACTGGTCCCGGCACAAATGTCTGTCAAATGACCGAATTGCTCACAATGGCGAGTACCTACTCAGGCATCGGCAGAATAATCGGCGCGTTCTCTGCGAACGACGCCTCACCAACTTTGCCATCAATCTGGTACTGGATCTTCAAAATCTTAGCCGTCCCCGGCACCGGGTCGCCACCAAAGCTGGTGTTGTAGCTTGTCGAGGCCAAGGTAATCAGTGGCAAGTTGCCTGCCTGTTTTTGCAGCGCTGCAGTAACATCCTTTTGGGTAGAACCCGCACCGTACTGAGCTTTGACAATCTTCAGCTTAACGGGATTCAGCCCCGCCTGAGCAAGTAGTTTTTGTACATTGCTTCCCTTGCCTTCGAGCTTTTTAGCGATGCTAACTAAAGCTAGGTTAGCTTCTTCTTTCAGCTCTGGTACCTGCAGAGCTTCGGCAGCGAGCTGAAGATTCTTACCGCTTGGATAGCGCTCCAGCACTTGCAGTACCATCTTCTGTTCAGCAGGTCGCTGGGCTGCTTCAAATGCCTTGCGGCACATTTCGGCTCGCTGAGGCCCGGGAAGTCGAAACTGCCGAGCAATTCGAATGTAACCGCGAAGTGCACGAACCTGATATTTTTCTTCGGGAACTGTTTTTGCCAAGTCGAGCAACACCGGGGCTGCATCAGCAGTCATCCACTTGCCCAGCAACTGACTACTGACATCCTGAAGCTTGTCGTCACTACTTTTAGCTGCAGCACCAATCGTTGCCAACGCTTTGGCCCCTCCCATTTCTCCCAAAATATTAAGCAGCGTACCTTTTATTTCTACCGAGGAGGCTTCCTCTATCGCTGAAGCAAGCTCGGCTGCACACGCTTCGCGGTCAGGCATGCGAATGCTGGCCGCTTTCAAGGCTTTTTGAGCTGCCGATGCATCCTCGGCATATTTGGGAGCAACCACCTGGGTAACGAGCACCGAAAGTTTCTCAAGAGAAACTGTCTCGCCCAAGGCTGTCAGAGCAGCGCTACGCACTACTTGGTCAGAATGGTCTAACGCTTTCAAAATCGTATCCCTAGCGTCAATGCGTCTCTTGCCGACCGTCTCCAACAACAACGGATAAATCTTTCCTTTCGCTGTGGGCAGCAAGGCAACGATCTTCGCGTCGACTTCTTGTCCCGGCAATTCACCAAGCGTCGTCTTCGCCACGTCCGCCAAATCTTGATCGACATCCTGTGCAATTTTTAACAACGCCGAAAGACAGGAAATGTCGCCCACTCGTCCGAGTGCTACAATCGCAGCTATCCGAACCTGTTTCGGCCCTTTTCCCGCAGCATTTAGCACAGCAGACAATACAACGGTCTCCGGACGATCGGACATCGCATGAATGATCAAAGCTGCCCGCTTGGGCGTTGCTGTGGAAATCTCACTCGCCAGTGCCTTATCAACTTCACCACCTGGAAACTCTCGAGCCGTACCCAACGCAAGCTGAAACATTCTCTTATCGGATGATCGGAATTGCTCCAACAACAGCGGGATACCTTCTGGCCCGCGAGCTAGAATCGCCCCACGCGTTGCCTCCAGAACTCGCTGCTTAGGAACATCCGCATTCCGGACTTCGTCGTAGATTTTAATCGCTACGGCCAAGTTGCCTTGGGTGAGTGATTGTTCAGCACACAAAACGCATCCTTCAGCTGCCGCTGAACGCACTTTCACAGGGCCAACATTCAAAGCTTGAAGAAGTGACTCAACCGTATCGGAGCCCCCAATCCGTCCCAATGCAACAGCCGCCGCTGCTGCGACATCGGTGTCTTTATCCTGCAAACGCAACTTCAATAAACTGACCGACTTGGCATCCCGACGCACACCGATCGAGTTGATCATGCCCACCAACAACCTACCTTCGAGCGAATTCGTCGCATCTCGTAGCGCTTGATCAGCTGCCTCGCCAGGAATCGCTTCCAACGCAATCCGCGCCCACGAAGAGAGTTGCTCGTTGGGCAACAACTTCGCCAAGTCCGCAACCGCTGCACTCGAACCATGAATAGCCAACCTCTTACAGGTAATCGCTTTTTCAGCGGCTGGTGCATCCGAGCGAAGCACCGCCAGCAGTTCTTTCTCCGTGTCAGTCGAAGACACCGCAGCATCTTTAGCCAAAGCTGTTGTAGCAGCCATAGCAGTCAAAACTGCGAAACAAACAACGAAACGCTTATAGGGTCGAATAGAAGACATGTTTGATATCCAAAATATTGAGGCTAAAGCCAATTGTAGGTGTGTCGAAATTAACAACGTCGTGCCGGAGTGGTTAAAAAAACTCCACAGGCAACTTTACAGCCTCCACGGCTCACGCAACGCTTCAGATCGCAAACGATTGGCCTGCACGTCGTCGATAAATTCATGTTTCTTGTTGTCGAATTTCACCGTACGGTTTAGGTGAAGCGCGATGTTCGCCGCATGGCAAGCAATGTGTGCGTTGCAAGCTGCAACGGCATTGCCCTTCGTCAAGCTGCGCGACTTCACACAGTCGAGGAAATCGCGAACGTGGAATGTCGCTGGGTAACCGCCGATCTCCTCAACCGCTCTGCCAGCCAGCAATTCTGGCGAACTCAACACCAGCTTGCCGCTGTCGCCCGCTTCCACCCAACCGGTTTCGCCCTCGAACCGTACCGGGCAGGAGCCTAACGGTATCCAACCCTTCTCGCGGAAGATCAGCTCCACACCATTGTCGTAACGGGCCACGATTTCACCGTCTTTCGGTGCATCGTACTCAACTGGTGGCAAACAATCGTCAACGGCCCACTGGCAAAGATCTACACAATGCGAACCCCATTCCAGCACTCCGCCGCCAACCAGACCGCCGCCTTTTTCAAAATTAAAACCGTCCAGCAGCTTTGCATTAAAGGGTCGCCAGGCGGCTGGGCCGAGATACATATCCCAGTCAACCACTTCTTTGTCGGGCTCGGTTTCGGGAATCAGCCAGCCACTCATCATGGCCTGCATACCCGCCGGGTGAGCATAAATCTTTTTAAGTTTGCCAAGCTTTCCGGTACGAGCCAACTCGCAAGCAAACGCAAAATGCGGCAGATTCCGCCGCTGGGTACCCGCTTGGAAGACTCGCCCGGTGCGACGCATCGTGTCTGCCAAGATCAAGCTCTGCTCAATGTTTTTGGTGACCGGCTTTTCGCAATACATATCCTTGCCGGCCTTCGCGGCGTTCATGGCAGCCGTCGCATGCCAGTTTGGTCCCGTGGCAATCAGTACCGCATCAATGTCACTGCGATCAAGCAATTCGCGGAAATCGCGATACATCTCGCATTTATCATTGCCGTAGGTATCGTCGGCTATCTTCTTGATTTCTTGACGTCGCTTTTCTTTCACATCGGCGATAGCAACAAATTGCACATCCGCCTGGGGCAAGAAGCAACTAAGATCGTAACCGCCCCGTCTGCCAATACCGATTCCCCCCATCACAATCCGCTCGCTAGGAGGGGTCGCACCGCTCCGCCCTAAGGCCGAACTAGGAATAATCGTCGGCGCCATCACAGCAGCACCAGTCGCCGAAACTGCGGTCTTCAAAAACCGACGCCGAGGAAGCTGCGCTTCGTGATTGGACGCTACTTTTTTCGACATAGCTGGCTCTTGCGACATAACGGGT
>Ga0315338_1002834_pt1 | contig 16239 bp, 15 predicted proteins | sample ASW8metaG_FD_204518 | JGI IMG/M metagenome (GOLD analysis project Ga0315338, IMG submission 204518) | Ammonia-oxidizing marine archaeal communities from Monterey Bay, California, United States - ASW #8 | ecosystem: Environmental > Aquatic > Marine > Coastal | place: USA: California | collected... | reverse complement strand
CAGAATGCGCAGCCGCTTCGGCGGTGAATCCGGGCCGGTGATTTCCGATGACAGCAATGCCGGCAGCCAGAAACGCCGAAACAGATTGCCCATGGGCGTTCCCGGCCCAATGCGGCATAGACGTTCATTGTCTTCATGGGACAGCATAGCCAGCTCCTGCCTTTACGTCCGATAGTTTGCGCCCTCATCCGCGTCATGTCACCATGAAGGGGCAGGGTCGATCCCTTGTCTGCGTTCTTTAAATCCCAGCTGTACGCATATGAGGGAACAATAGCCCTGGCAATGGAAGGGGTAGAGATTGATAGGAGGCGGGCCTACAGGGCGACCATCGCGTGACGACTTAATCGCCCGGGCACGCGCGCTTGCAACAAAACTGCGCGACCGCGCGGGGGGGGCGGAAAAACAACGTCGGCTACCAGATCAGACCGTCGCCGATGTTATCGCCGCGGGGTTCACGCGAATTGTTCGGCCGTCGCGCTATGGCGGTTTCGACATGGGGTGGGACGATTTATGCGTCATCGCAATGGAACTTGCCCGCGGCTGCGGCTCACAGGCCTGGGTAGCCAATATTTATAGTGAACACAATTTCCTAGTTGGGCTTTTTGATGACCGGGCGCAGCAGGACGTCTGGGGGACAACCCCGGACGCATTGGTCGCGTCCGCCCTGATCCCTTTTGCCGATATGGCAAAGCGACAGTCTGGCGGTTATGTGCTCAACGGGCGATGGCCGTTTCTCAGCGGCATTGACCATTCAAGCTGGGCAATTTTAGGTGCGTTGGTCGCCCGCGACGACGACACACCCGAACACCAATTTTTTCTTGTGCCCGCCACCCACTACGACATTATAGACGACTGGCATACAATGGGCATGGCTGGAACCGGCAGCAAGTCGATCCAGCTGAACAAAGTTTTTGTGCCCGCTCATCGGGCGCTGGCTAATCGGCTAGTGGTTTCCGGTACTACGCCGGGGGCTGCGATAAACCTTGCGCCCGTGTTTCGCATGCCAATGATTGGTTTTTCTCTTTTGGCACTTGCGTCGGTGGTAGTGGGGATGGCCGAGTGCATGGTTGAAGAGTTTAACGCTCGCCTTAAGACGCGTGCCTCGACAGGCCGGTCCCAGGCGGGCGGGGATGCCCCTCTTACGCGCCTTACTGAAGCCTCAGCAGAAACCCAAGCAGCGCGTCTGATGGTTCTAGATGCGGCAAGCGCCAACATGGCAAAGCTCACCGAGGGTGGAACGTTGAGCCGTGACGAGCAGATGATCAGCCGGCGCAACGGCGCCTATGCGGCAACACTGGCGCGGCGCGCGGCCTCGCGGCTTTACGAAGCTTCGGGTGCTCATGAAATCTATCTCGGTGGTCACATGCAGCGTAGCTTCCGGGACATCTATGCTGCCACGGCCCATACCGGTCTCAGTTGGGATCGAACGGCCGTCGAATACGGTCGCCACCAGACGGGCCTGCCGTTCCAACCACTTTTTTAAGGCGACCAGGAGGCCTCCTCACTTAACTGGGTAGATCGAACACAGTGGTTCAACTCATTTCAAATGGATAATCAGTTTCAACCTCTTGAAGAGGATAATCTCGATCATCTCCCGATAGCAGCCCTTGTTTTAGCACCGATGATGCCACCCGGTTTGCCGGTATAGAGACCCTGAACCTGAAGTGTTTCCTGTGTGCGCCGTGCCAGATCCAGACGATTGTTTTGGACTAGATTGGGTAGACTGGCTTTAATCTCCGTAATTTTATCGGGCCTTGATGGTCCAATAGAGCAAAACCACTAGCACCACGCCGACGACAGTGCCCGACGGGATGGCTTGCAAGAAGCCCAAGGCGTTTGCGGCAACTGATGTGATGAAAATGCCGCTACCCTGGCCGACGATGATGTTGAGCAACACGCACAGGACGACGAGCAGCAACACCACCTCAACAATGCGCCAACCCAGTCTTACGATTTGTTCAAGCATGGTCATGTGTCATGTGTAAAGGGGGGCATGCCCCCCTTTACAACTAGCGAACTTAACTACGTTTGCCGAAAAGCCAAAGAATCACACCAAGCGCAATTAACCCAACCAGCCCCTGTGAACCTAGCTGATTGATCAAACCAACGATGTTGTCAACGACCCCGCCGAAAAATGGCAGTTTGCTACCAACCAGTAAGCTGGCGACAATCGCAAAAGCCAGCAACATTAGTCCCAGGTCCGTGAGCCCGACTATCCAAGTTTTGATTCGTGATATCACGTCCATAGTAATGACCTCCTAATATAGGACTTCCACAAACTTCCGAAATAGGTCAACGAAAATCATGATACGCACGTTTTCCCATAACGAACGCTAACGAATATAAACAATATATTGTGTTTATACAATGGGGATTTACAATATCTTGTTTACTGCCCTAATGCCAGCCTGGGCGACCCTTCGTTCACTTAACTCAGACAAATTACAAGGGGGCGGCGAAACGTCAGCCACCTTTGCTGACTTAACCAGTAACCAAAACATGGTCACCCAGATATGGGTTAGCTCGTGAGGCGGGGTTTAGGCTGTCTCAAATGGATAATCAGTTTCGTGAACTTGGGGTGTCTGGGTTCTCTTCCCTTTGGTTTTGGTGACTTCCTTTGCCACCCACGAAGTAACGACATGTTCATAGAACCGTTCTAGAATTTCAAAAGAATGGACTGACCTCTTCACTCAATCTCTGAGTGGCATAGAAGTGTCGCAGACTGTAAAAACTTCGTTTGTTACCTTTGGATCATTATTCAAATTGGAAAATTTTAAGAGACTACTAAGTCCTTTTCTGAAACTTTTGATAACCTCTCCCTTGCTGCTACAAAACACAAATTCATCAGTCGGAGGATGCATTTCCAGTTCATCCTTGGGAAAATCGTAGGGCCGTTTGATGTATTCCTCAGTCCCCTGTTGGAAGCAAAATTCCCGTTCACCTGTCTTACCTTATACAAATGCAACTAATCTCTTGTTGTCACCTTCACCCTGGGCGCTCAACTCGGCCCATCGTAAATTTCTGAGTTTCCCCAACCTTGCACCACAAATTGCTAAAATCAGGACGAATTGCTGATTGAGAAATCTATTTCTCCCAAAGCTTCCCCACTGTTGTCCCTCTTTGACCCACTCCCCCATGCGTTTGGTCAACAATTTCTATTCTTAATTTGTGAATGTCGGTTTGCGATTTTTGTGAATGTCGGGAACGACTATATCAGCGATTGCAGTTAACCATCCCTTATCAACTGCGTACTTAAACATATTCTTTATGCCGCCAGCTTTACGACAAAACGTATCTGATGATGGGATGTATGGTGTAGTTCCACCTGTCATGGGCTGGAGTCTGGCCGAATTCTCGTTTCGCCATATCCAGTATTCTAGAAAATCATCTTGGGATATTTAGTCAATCTTACGGATACCAAACAACCGTAGAGGAAATAGGGACGCATAGCGAAGTTAGGTCTCAACATATTCCTTACGTTCATTACTTACCATGCGGGGTAAATCTACCTTCCATGCCTTTAAAACACTTTTGTAGGATTTGGATTGTAGGGACCCACCAGACAAAATCTTGACAGCCAATTTCTCAAAATTGTTAAGTGCAATTCTAATGGCTTCGGATTGGGGGGTCTCACCTATGCTGGAACGATGATATCCAGTAGAATTGGGAACACTGATCCTCGCCTGCCACGTTGCAATGATACCCCCAGTTCTTCTGGGGCGTTGGTAAATAACTATTCGCCCGTCACCCTTTACATCAATTTGATTCAACTCAAACTTCGGCTTTAGGCGAGGAACAATAATTAGGTGATGAGAAGGAGGAGAGCGAGACACATCACAAAGATTGTGGTGGTAAGTCCATATTCATAAGAGAAACCATCAGATTGAGACTGTTCACCCTACATATTGGCCATACCACACGACATTATCTAAAACACAAACACGATTAGATATTCCCACCATTCCATTTACGATGTCTCCGTCGGCCCGATTTCCTTCCAGGCGTATGCCCGCGGACTCTGATCACTATTGTGGGTACAGCACCTTCGGGGCTTAGGTACGATCTATTCCGTCGTGGTGGCGACGCCGGGACCGTATCGTACGGGAAAATTCAGGCGAGTGCCCTGGCGACGTCGCCCACCGCCTCCACATTGTCGCCCACGTCGAAGAAACAAACGATCCGGCATGGGCAAGCTTCCAGGCCGTCATAGCGCCACGGAAAGGCGCCAATGACGCAGCGCTGGTTGAGAACCGTTTCTATATCGCCGCCAACGTTTTCGGCATGGATGAGCCCTTCCTGAAAGGCATAGCCATGAAAGGGGAAGATGTCCGAGCGCACCTGACGGCCCGACAGCTTGTGGGTGTATTCATATTCACCAAAGAACTCGGCACAGCTCATGCCGATTTTTTCCTCAAACTGTGCCGCGAGATCGGGCCGCATATGCCGAATAGACGTGTTCATCGAATGATCGCCGGAACCGACATCGATACCGAACCATTTGATCTTCCTATCCAGCATCCACTCCAGCAGCTCGAGCTTGCCGCCGGGATGCATGCAGAAATAGCGGACTAGATCCTGTTGTGGCTGGCCTTCGTAATAGCGGTGATAGCCGGTATGGATGATGAGAATATCGCCGTCCTTGATATTGACCGGCGCAGATTCGAGCATGTCGGGCGTGATGACCGCCCAATCCTCCATGTGCTGTGAGACGTCGACCACGGCGCCGGCGCTGACCAGATAATCGAGCGCATAGGAGCCCATATCTCCTTTTCCGTCGGTCGCGTGCATGGCGCCGTCGAGATGGGTGCCGGCATGCATGGCGGTCTCGACGCGCTGGGCGACAATCATTTTTGATTGCAGGTTCTGGACGTAGTACATCTTGTTGCCCGCGTAGCCCACCCAGCCGGGCGTGTGCACGTTCATCATGTGCGACAGATCCACTATTTTCATATCGCTTCCCCCATTTATTCTTTGTAAGTATGTTTCCGATGCTCGAACGCGTTTCTCGTGCTCCGTCATCTTTATACGATTCGACTGGATGAAAAAGCCTGAAATTAAGGGTCCTATTATGGTTGACGTTCTGCGGGGCCGAACCGCACACGATGAACATGAGTGGCGATGGCCATTACAGCACGCCGGATGTCACGGAGTTCCTGGAAGACCAAGGCTGCGGCTACATCTTCGGGCTTCCCGGCAACGCCCGGCTGGGCACGATCGGCCATCCGTGGTCTGAGGTCGCGGTGGTTTGCTGGGTACAATCAAGCCGGAACAAACCGCGCCGCTTCTTCCAGACCGGCTACTAGGCGAAAAGCTGGCCGCGCGAGCGCAAGGTCATCGCCCGCGTCGAGGCTACATCGAAGGGCTCCGACATACGCTTCATCGTCACCAATATGGGCGGCCGCGGTGAGCTGCTCTACGAGAAAATCTATTGCGCCCGCGGTAGGATGGAGAACATGATCAAAGATCGTAAGCTCTACACAAATTCCTACCGTACGTCGGGCCACTGCTGGGAAGCCAACCAGCTCAGGCTCTTCCCGCACAGCGGTGCCGACCTAAGCGGGTGCGGTGGGTGCCGCTGGTGCATTGACAATTTCTATTTTTGGGGCCGGTCTTATTCCCGACCACCTTACGGCTTGGCTACAATCCAGTAACGTGGGAATCGCAGCCATTGGCTCCAATTTGTTCGTTCTGCGCTCCATTGTGCGGGTCATCAAGTATGAGGACGTGGTGCGCGGATCGTTGATCTTTTTCATTCCACTGTTGCTGGGAATCTTGACCTTGATTTTTTCCCTACATCGCCTTTCACCCGCCCAGGCTCGCTCACTGAGGGAAACATCAACCGAGAAGGCGCGCTCTTCCCTCCGCTTTAGTCTGGCCATACCCGTCGGCAGCGCTTGTTTTGCCAGAATATTGCCGTTTGGGTCATTTTCAGACATTATCTCCGCCTTAGCGTCTGCCCGCTATAGCGGACCACAGGTTTAACCTGAGAGAGTGCCGTTATGCATATTATCGATTCCCATTTTCATTGGTGGCCCCGGTCGATTTGGGAGCAGCTTTGCAAGCGCAAGGGCTATCCCCGCGCTGAACCGGACGGTAAGGGCGGTTACCGGTATCTGCGCCAGGAGAAGGGCAGCGACTACGTACTGAATGTCTGGCCGGCTTGGTTCGATCTGGATGAACAGCTGGCCCATATGGATGACCTTGGCCATGAGGTGGATGTGGTCTGCTCTATCGGCCCGTTTTCGGTGAGCTTTTCAGAACTCCCCACGGAGGAAGGCAAGGACTACGCCATCGCCTGGAACGAGGAAATGGCAGGCGCCCAGAGAAAATACCCCGGCCGCGTCTGGGCCAGCGCAGGGGTCCCCCTGCAGGACACCGCCACGGCGATTGAAGTTTTGGACGATGCGGTCAATCGGCTGGGTCTGATGGGTGTTAATCTGCCCGGCAGTATCGGGGCGGACCCTAGAATAGATACCGAACGGCTTGAGCCGTTTTACGGCCATGTCGAAAAACTGGGTCTGCCCATGTTCCTGCATCCCACCGACGCGGTTTTCGCCGAGGCGCTCGGCGGCTATGACGGTGCGCTGTTCCTGAGCCTCGGCCGAGTTGTTGAAGTCAGTGTCGCGGCCATGCGTCTGGTCTTTTCCGGTATCATGGAACGCCACCCCGATCTAAAACTGGTCATGTCCCACACCGGCGGCACGCTGCCCTACCAATCCGGCCGCATGGACAAAAACGGCAAGAAGGCAAAGCTGCCGCGGGAGCCTAGTACCTACCTCAGGCGCATGTACAGCGATACGGTCTCGCCACACATGGCGGGCATGAAGTTCGCGATAGAGTATTACGGGATAGATCACGTCATGTATGGCAGCGACTACCCGTGCTGGATGCCGGCTGATGCTCTCAGGCTGCTCTCCGAAGTGGGTCTGTCGGAAGAAGATATGCAGAATATCCTGTATGACAACGCGAGGCGCATTCTCGGTCTTCGCGATCCCGGGCAAATGACCACACAGGACAGTGTAAAAGCAGCGGTTGGCGCGTAAGAACACATCCACAAGGTGAGCGTAAGAAGCCTCAAGCGGACTAGGCTTGTACAATTCAAATCCGGCACAGCAACGAGTGGTGGAATAAATTTATGCAACGGGTCGGTATTGATATAGGCGGTACTTTTACTGACCTGGTGGGGCTGCGCGATGGCGAAATTGTCATCGACAAGACGTCGACCACGCCCCATGACCCCACCGAAGGCGTTGCCGCCGCCCTTGCCAGCGTCGAGACGGACATCGCCGCGATCTCCGATTTTCTTCACGGCACCACCATCGCGATCAATACCGTATTGGAACGCAAAGGCGCCAACACGGCCCTGATTACGACAAAGGGGTTCCGCGATGTTTACACCATGGGCCGCAACAACCGGCCCGAAGCCTTCAACCTGGAATTCCGGCGCCCGCGCCCACTGGTGCCCCGGTCCCTGACCTGGGAAGTCTCGGCCCGGATGATGGCGTCGGGCGAGATTTTCGCGCCGCTCATTGATGATGAGATTGAGGCGATCGGCGCGGAACTTCTGGCCGCTGACGTGTCCTCGGTCGCTGTATGCCTGTTGCATTCCTACGCGGATCCAGGGCACGAACAGCGTATTGGCGACATTCTTGGCCGGGTCTGCCCGGACCTTTTTATCTCGCTGTCGCACGATATCCTCCGGGAATACCGGGAGTACGAACGGACTTCGACGACGGCGCTCAACGCCTATGTGGGGCTACGCGTGCGGGGCTATCTCGACCGGCTGGAAGGCTTTCTCAACCAGCGCAACTTCGGCGGCTCTATCCAGATCATGCGGTCCAACGGTGGCACCATGTCCCTGGGCCAGGCCCGGGTCCAGCCGGTGACGATGATGGAATCCGGACCCGTTGCCGGTATGATCGCGGCAGGGCGCATTGCCGACATTCTGGGAATTGTACAGTGCATCGGTTTCGACATGGGCGGTACCACCGCCAAGGCAAGCCTGATTACCGATGGTGCACCTGAAATAAGAGAAGACTATTATATCGGCGGCTATTCCCGCGGCCAGCCAATGCAGCTTCCCGTCGTCGACATTGTTGAGGTTGGCGCCGGCGGTGGTAGCATCGCGTGGACGGATTCACGCGGTGGTCTGCATGTCGGCCCGGAAAGCGCCGGAGCGGATCCTGGCCCTGCCTGCTATGGCAAAGGCGGTGAGGCACCGGTCGTCACCGATGCGGATCTGGTTCTGGAGCGGTTGAATGCCGGTCGGTTTCTGTCAGGGCGCATGGGGCTCAACCCAATGCTTTCCGTGGCTGCCATCAAGGCGAAAATCTCCGATCCGCTTGGTCTTACGGTACATGATTCGGCACTCGGTATCGCAAAAATCATCGATGCCTCCATGTCGCTGGCGGTCCGCACCGTTTCGGTCGAGCGGGGTTGCGATCCGCGTGATACGACCATCATCGCCTTCGGCGGCGCCGGGCCGTTGCATGCGGTGGCCATCGCCCGGGAGATATTCATTCCACGAGTCATTATCCCGCGCTATCCCGGTAATTTTTCGGCGCTTGGTATGCTGCTGGCGCCATGGCGCCAGGATTTCGTGCGGACCTTCGTCGGTGATCTCGCCCGTATTGACGTGGATGCTGCGCAGGCTGCGTTCGATGAGTTGCGGGAAGCCGGCAATGCCCGCCTCTCGGAAGAAGGACTGGCTGGGGGCAATACGGAATTTCAGTTTGCCGCCGATCTCCGCTATCGCGGACAGGAACATACAATCTCTGTACCCTTGGGGGACCTTGACGATCTTATCGGCGGTGGCTCAGAGGCGCTTCGTCAGACTTTCGATCGTCTTCATGACCGTCGCTATGGCCACGCCGCGCCGGACGAAAGCATCCAGATCGTCAATCTGCGCCTTATCCTGCGGGCTATTGGGGGCGATAATTCCTCCGACTGGATGTCGGCGCGTTACGATCCGGAAGATGCGCAGCCGGATCAGACACGGGAGGTGATCTTCGACGACCCTGCTTCCCCGGTTACCAGCCGGATCGTGTGGCGGCCCGGCTTGGCGCCCGGTGCGGAGATTGAAGGCCCTGCCGTAATCGAAGAACCCAATTCAACCACCCTGCTCCATCCCGGCGATATGGCGACTGTAACCGAACATGGTCATCTCGATATTACAATTGCCGGTGAGGCCTAAGGATATGAACGTTCATCCGGTTACGCTTGAAGTGGTGCGCAACGCGCTAGTTGCCTATTCCGAAGACATGGCGACGGCGCTTTGCAAATCCGCCTACAACATGATGATCTACGAAGTACGCGATTATTGCTGCGGGCTGATCGACACGGAAGGGCAGATGATCAGCCAGAATAAAGGCGGCCTGCCGATCTTTCTGGCCGATCTCGGCGCCGCGGTGCTCGACGGGATTGAACGGTACGGTCTCGATGGCTTCGAGCCCGGAGATGCGGTGATCATGAACCACGCTCAGGTGTGCGGTCAGCATCTGAATAACATTGTGATTTACACGCCGTGTTTTCACGATGGCAAACTGGTTGCTTTCGCCGCAAACCGGGCGCACTGGGTCGATATCGGCGGTACACGGGTGGGTTTTGGATCCTACGCCACCAATGAGATTTTCCAGGAGGGGCTGCAGTTCCGATCCATCAAAATCTATGAAGCCGGCAAACGCAATGATGCCGTTTGGCAAATCCTGCTGGACAATCTGCGCTTTCCGGAATCGTCGCTCGGCGATTTGCGGGCGCAGATGGCATCGTGCACTCTCGGCGAACGCCGGCTTGGCGAGATTTTGGGCCGCTATGGGATCTCGACGGTCAAGTCCTGTATCACGGAAATTTGGGATCAGGCGGAAGTCGAAGCGCGTGAAATCGTTGCCGGTATTCCCGATGGAATATACAGGGCAGGCAGCTTGCTCGACAATGATGGGCGAACGCTGGACAAGCCCCTCCATATCAAGGTGACTGTCACCGTCGCGGGTGACGAAATGACGATCGATTATTCGGACATGAATCCGCAGGTGCCGACGCCGCTCAATTCCGGATTTTCCGGCGGAATGGCGGCGGCGCGCGTTGCGTTCAAATGCCTGACCATGCCCGATGCACCGGTCAACGAAGGTTGTTTCAGGCCCCTGAAGCTGATCTCGCCCGAAGGCACACTCGTCAACGCCAGACCGCCCGCCGCCATCGGCCTGTGGTCGATCATGCTGCCGACGGTCATCGACACCATACTCAAGGCGCTCGCCCCTGCCATGCCCGACATAATACCCGCCGCCCACAAGGGCGATATGGGCGGCGTGTCCTTCTATGGCTACCGCGCGGACGACGGCAGGCGTTTCCTGTTGATGAACATTTTTGGCGGTGGCTGGGGTGGGCGCCCGACGGGCGACGGGGAAAGCTCCGCCGTTTCCATATGCCAGGGCGACGTTCGCAACGTGCCCATCGAAGTCCAAGAGACGAATTTCCCGTTTATCGTCGATGAATTCGGATTGCGGGCCGACAGCGGCGGCACCGGCAAATACCGAGGCGGTCTCGGCGCGATTATCACCTACCGGTGCCTGCAGAAAACATTGGCAAACATAAATCTCGAACGCATCGTCGATCCGCCCTGGGGTGTTCTTGGCGGTGGCAAAGGGCAACCGAATGTTGCTATCATCCGCCGGACCGACGGCAGCGAGGAGCGTGCAAACAAGGAAACCAATATTCTGCTCGAAGAGGGTGACCGGGTTACGTTTTTGACCGCCGGCGGCGGCGGCTTCGGCAACCCCGATTACCGTGACCGCGCCGCCATCGAAGAAGATCTGCGCGAAGGGCTGGTGACTGGGGAGGCGGCTGCGCAGGATTACGGATATTCACAGGCGAACGAGGCGGCGGAATGACTCCCATTCATCAGGAACGCAGAAGACGTCTTATGGCGGCGATGGATGAGGAGGGGTGCGACGCCGTGCTGGTCTATGGGAATGCTTGGCAATGCGACTATTTGCGATACGTCACCGACTTTCCGCCCATCGAAGGGGAGGCGCTGGCGCTTTTCTTCAGCGATGGACAGACCAGGATTTTCGTCGGGTCAGCTTCCGATGCTGCGCGGGCGAAAATTGAAACACCCTATGCCGAAATTATCCAGTGCGATGATCTAACCGGCGATGTTTGCGATGAACTTGGGCGCCTCGGGAATCGCACGATCGCGTCGGCGCCAGTGTCATTGATGCCGTTCGGCCTGGTGAGCGCGGTCGCGGCTGAGAATGTAGAAGACGGCACGCCAATGATTGACCGGCTTCTTCTTATAAAATCGCCCATTGAAATCGAGGCGGTACGGCGCGCGGCCGATATCGCCGATCGCGGCTACCGGGTGTTCATGGAGGCGTGCCGGATCGGCCGGCCGGAATATGAACTGGTGGCGGATATCGAGACATTTTTTCGGGAAACCGGATGTCCCGAGAATTTCATGATTCTGGGCTCGGGCGGCGTCGAAGTTCGCGGCATGCACCCGCCTGGTGAACGGCGTATCCAGGCGGGCGATCTGGTGACCACCGAATTGACGCCGGCCATCGATGGCTACTATGCGCAAGTATGCCGTACTCTTGTGATCGGCGAGCCGAGTGCGGCGCAGCTTGACGCCTTCGACGTCTATATCGAGGCCGTCGAGGCGGGACACGCCGTGCTTCGGGCCGGTGTGAGGGCCGGCGAGATAGCCAAGGCGGAGAACGATGTCTTCCGCAAATACGATCTCGGTATTTACTGCACCAGCGAATACACGCGGGTCCGGGGCCACGGCGTCGGTCTCTTCGTCGACAACCCGCCGCATATTCTGGAAGATGTCGAAACAATTCTGCCCGCTGGCGCGACCGTGATTGTGCACCCGAACACCTATCATCCTGCCGTTGGCTACATGGTGCTGGGAGAAGCGGCCGTGGTTACCGAGGATGGCTATGAAACCTTCTGCACGCTTCCCCGCAAGCTTCTGTCCGTGGCGGCATGAGACGCGGCCTGCTTGCCTGGGACCAAAGCGAAGTCCCCGCCTCGGTTCTTGATGCCCGTGTTGAAAAGTGCCGGAACGGCATGCGCGATGCCGGGTTTGACGCGCTGCTGATCTATAACAATTTTCTCCGCCCGGCCGCGGTATCCTGGCTTACCCATTTTGTTCCCTACTGGTCGCAGGGTGTGCTCCTGATCCAAAATGCAGGCGCGCCCGAATATTTTGTGAGCCTGTCAAACCGGGTGGCCGGGTGGGTCGCTGAGACTTCTCATATGGGCGACATCATCTCCACACCGCGCCTTGGCGCCGATTTGGCCAATCGGCTCGATGGCGCGAAACGGATCGGTGTCGTCGAGTTGAACCGGCTTCCCGGCGGCATTGCCCGGCCCTTGCTGGACGGGCTCCCCGGTATAGAGCTGGAAGATGCGACTATCATGTTTAAGGCTGTTCGCCACCCAGCCGATGGGACAGAGTTCTTTCTGACCCGTAAGGCGGCCGCGTTGGCCCGGACATCCCTTGATGCTGCCTTGGTTGCCGGCGACTATGCGCGCAGCAGCGCGTTGATTGCCGCCATCGAAGGTCCTGCCCGACTGGCCGGTGCCGAGGAAGTCATTGTCGAACTGGCGCCGGATCTGGGCAGCAACGCCACATTGCGGCGGATTGATGGGGATCTGATCCTCGCGGACCGCTACGCCGTCCGACTTTCGCTCGCCTATAAGGGCCACTGGGTGCGGATCGGATACACGCACGACAAAAATACAGACGGGGTGGCTCTATGGCTGGCTGAAAATCCGATGACGGCATCGGGTGAAAGCGCGGTAGACGGGATCGAAATCCAGCACACGCTTCTGGAAGCCTGCGTCGGCTCAACCCCGCTAAGCGCTGTATGCGAATTGCCTGAAGGCGCGGTTGGCATTGCAAATCTGACACTCGTGATCGAGGGTGACACCCATTTGGTGAGTATCCCTGTCCTGAAAGATGCCGGTGTTATCTCGCCGCTGGCGTAAGGAAGTGTCCACTCCTCATGTTCCCTCGATATAGGCGCGCAGCGCGCTGGCTTCCTATTCGATTTCTCCAAGCCTGGCTTTGACAACATCACCGATGCTGATGATGCCGGCGAGCCTATGCCGTTTCGCTCCATTCGGGTGACGGCTTGCGAGATTGTTTCACCGGAAGCGGGGGTCGCTACCTCTACCCCCTTCACGTCAATTTTGCAGGGCCGTCTTCGACCCAGTTCTTATGATATGGCCTATTTCAGGAGAAAGCGAATCGTTTTGCACATACGATGCCGTATGGGAAAGGTCAGATATAGACCAAAAATCCGCTCTACCCAGCGTCTTCAAAGGCGATCAGCCCCATGCCGGTGGCCATTGGGGCGTAGTAATTTCGGTGGACCCGGGTAATATTTTCCGACAGGGTGCCGCGCATGGTCAGCCACATGATTATCTCGACCGCTTCGGCGCCGGCTTGTTCCATAATTTCCTGATGGGTCAATTTTGTCAGGATCAGCGGGTCAGCTTCAATCTTGTCGAGAAAGTCCTGATCCCAATCCGGGTTGATATGGCCGAAACGGGTGCCATTGAGCTGATGCGATAGGCCGCCGGTGCCAAGGGTCACCACACGCAAATCCCGCTCGCAGGCTTCGACGGCTCGGCGGATCGCCTTGCCCAGCTTGTAACAGCGCAATGCGGTGGGCAGCGGGTGCTGGATGACGTTGACGGCGACCGGCACGGTAGCCACTGGCCAGTCTGGATCGTGCGGGAAACACATGTGCATTGGCACCAGAAAACCATGCTCAATCTCGAGTTCCTGGCAAACAGTAATATCGAATTCGTTGTAGACCAGCTCTTCGCATAGGTGCCAGGAAAATGCTGCATCGCCTTTCATAGGCGGCAGGGGCCGTGTCCCCCAGCCTTCGTCGGCGATACCGTAGCTATCCGCGGCGCCGATCGCAAAGGTTGGGTATTTGTCGAAGAACAGGCTGCCACCATGGTCGTTATAAACCACGATGGCGATATCGGGTTTTAGGGTGGCAAGCCATTGCTGGACCGGTTTGTAAGCGTCGAATAGCGGCTTCCAATCCGCTTCGTCCTGCTGGCCCAGGTCGTAGGCCTTACCAATCGAGGGGACGTGGGACGATCCGATGCCGCCAACGATCTTTGCCATCTCAGCGCGCTCCTTTGGCGTTGCGAGTAGCCATGAAGTCCTCGAATGTCTCGCCGCGCAGCTGGGCGCCAATATGATACAGCCCATGACCAGTGCAGGTGCCGATCTTCATGATCATGTAGATATTGCCGCCGCATTCCTCGATAAGTCCGCGAAAATCACGGTCGCGGAGAAACCGCTTTTCCTGATCGTTAAGACCGAATTGTTCCATGTATGCGTCCTCGTCGGCCGTGAACGCGTCGCGGTTTTCCGGCCTGGTGAATGACATGGCAAACTTGTTGAGGCGATAGCCCTTGCGCGATTCTGAGCCGCCAAACACCGTCGTTCCTGGTATTAATTTCGATTTATCAACCTGTATGTTCACGGTGGCAGTCCTTATCATTTGATAATATTTATTGTGTCATTGGCAAATGGCAATGATCAAGGCTTGGCGCTGTTGCGGCTAACCTTCCACATTGGGATTTGGAAAGCCACTTTGGCGCCGCTGCGAGCTCAGCCGCATTCATGCGTTTTGCCAACTGATCGCGTCGGTTTTCCGGCCAGTTTCTTCCCTGCGCGGCGCCATGATGGTACCAGATGAACGTGGCCACATTGTTGCGCGTCACGTCCCAGCCGTGCTCATACATTTCAGCCAAATTCAACTGCGCGACGGGATCGTCGGCAAGGGCTGCCCACATATACCATTGTGCGGAACGCGTAAGATCGACGTCTCGGCCTATTCCGCCATGGTACAGCCCGGTGAGCGCTATTTGGGCGTCCGTGTCGCCGGCCTCGGCCAACGCGCGCCATTCGCGAAAGACGTTCGCGTAATAGCCCCCGTCATCGGCGCTGGTCGCGGTCGCAAAATCCGCCACGGTTGGGCCCACCGACAGCAACACCGCGAACAGGACAGTGGCGGCCGAAGGCTGGTGGCGCATGATCACCTGTTTGGTTTGTCCAGTGCCTCGATGTTCTTCCTTACGTCGGCATACTGCGTGCTCTTAGGATCAAGCAATTCCAGAAGGCGCGTCCAGCGGCCCCTCGCGCCATCCGGATCACCGGCTTCGGCGCGCGCCATACCGGTAAACCACAGCGCGCCAGTGTGTTCAGGGTCGAGCGCGAGGATCCTGTCACTGAGCGCGACAAGCGCTGGTGGAATGGCGGCATCCTTGGGCAGCGTGTGCGCAAAAGCGCCCGCATAGTCGGCCAGGGCGTTGACGTTTTTGGGCTGCAGTTCGGCTAGTTGGGCATACGCATCGCGCGCCTTTTCCGCCTCACCCAGCACGGTGTAGGAGCGCGCCAGCCGTTGCCAGCCCGCAATGTCGCCCGGCCAATTCTTGAGCCGCTCGGCGAGCCCGGTGACCATGCCACGGATCATTGTCATGCGATCCTTGGGCGACATGGATTGTGCCGCCGTCGCGTCCTCTGTATTTGGGCCGAGCGATTGCCGGGCTGTCTGACCGGTTTGGGCATCAATAATTTTGGACTTGGTAGCGGAAGCTGCGCGGCGAGCGGCCAATTGTTCGGCACTTATTTTGCCGCGTGCTGCCAGCTTGGCAATACGTCCGGTCAAAAGGGCGTGCCACGGTGCGGTCGGGGTGGAATCAGCTTCGATTGCGATCCAGATTGATAGGGCCTCCTCGATATTTCCGGCTTGCAACTCAGCGAGCCCCATATAGTAGCGTGCCCTTGGTTCCGCTACATCGAGCCCCAGCGTCGCCTGTAGAGACGCGCGCGCCCCCGGTGTCACCGATCCGTTGGCTGCCAATATTTGCGTTTCGGCCATGCGTGACATCAGTTCCGCATTGCGTGGGGCGAGTGTGGTTACCCGGCTATACGCGGCAACCGCCTCATCGAAACGACCCAACCGTACGAGTGACTGGGCGTAGAGAATCCAGCCGCGGAGATCGTTTGGCCGCCCCCGGAGCAGTTTGCCAAGCTGCGTGACTTGGGTGGCGCCATCGGACTGGCCAGGGTCCTGGGCTGGATCATTTGCCGCGGCAAACTGGGCTTTCATCTCGGCGGCTGGTCGAGCCGGCAGATGGGGTGAACCGACAATCAGATAAATGCCAAATGTAGCTATCGGCATGGCGAGTGCGACAAAGACCGAA
>Ga0315338_1002833_pt1 | contig 16242 bp, 15 predicted proteins | sample ASW8metaG_FD_204518 | JGI IMG/M metagenome (GOLD analysis project Ga0315338, IMG submission 204518) | Ammonia-oxidizing marine archaeal communities from Monterey Bay, California, United States - ASW #8 | ecosystem: Environmental > Aquatic > Marine > Coastal | place: USA: California | collected... | reverse complement strand
TTCTTTCTTGGCACTGGCCCCTCCGATGTTGGGGTGACAATGGGGTGATAAAATGGGGTGATATGTACTGTTAGATAATGTTACTAACAAACCATATCAATGGCTAATTATCCAGTATTTTTGCCAATTTTACGCCAGATAGATGGTTTGATATGTTCGGCAGTGTTATATGGTAGCGTTGGACTTTTAATCAGACGGTCACAGGTTCGAATCCTGTCGCGCTCACCAATAGAACAAGGGGTTAGGTCGAAAAACCTAACCCCTTTATTTATTCAAACGGTCGCAGGGTATCCGGGCTTGCGAAAGCCTTTTTCTGGGCGCCGTTCGTCGTCGTCGGCGAAGGGGGGCGGCCACGAGTTGAATGATCAATCGGTTCACCCGTCGCGCGGATTTAATCGTTTCGTTGCGTTAACGAAAATTTGCGAATGCCACCCTTATTGGACCCGTAAGCAACCGCGCCGAGCACCGGTCGACAGTAACGGCAAGGAACCGCAAAGGCGCGCAAATAGGCGCAGAACCTAGTATTTCAGGCGATAAAGCGGCCGGTAGCGGATCGGCTTTTGGCGTGGCCCAACGCGGCGTGACTGAAACTACATATAAAGTCGATTGTTTTCGACAGAACGAGTCGCGCGATAATATTCCGGCCTAGTCCGCCGATTGCGCCCGCGCCAATGATTTGGCGAGGTCGAACATCGTTCGCCGTACCTTCGGATCTTCGATCTTAAAATAGGCCCGCACCATTTCGCGCGCGTCGTCGGAATTGAATACGGCAAGATCCGGTGCATCCTCTATCGTCCCCGACGAAGAGGCTCCAGCAATCGAGTCCGGCATATCGTCGAAGAAAAACGCGACTGGAACATCGAGAATTTCACTTAAACGAAACAGAACGCTCGCACTGATCCGGTTCGCGCCGCGCTCGTATTTTTGAATTTGTTGAAACGTAAGACCGACAGCATCCCCAAGATCGGTTTGGCTCATATCCAAGAGCCGGCGGCGAATTCGAACGCGTTTGCCGACATGAATATCGACAGGTCCGTATGCGACGCTTTTTCTAGCTTTCCTCATCCATTAGCTCTCTTAGTGAAACGACGTACAGGTCAAGGATACGCCCGCAGGGGTTGATTGGACGGATCGGCAATTGGAACGATTTCCGTACGCTTACACGTTATTGCATAGGAATCCGATAGCAATACCAGCAATCCGTAATTGTGACTGTGACGCCGATCACAAAAACCGTATTTTCGGTAAATTTACGCCAAAATTTCAGTAAAATTTAGAGATGTTGAATTTTTCCGTACGAGCCTGAAAATCGGCGGCACGATAAATTTAAGTTTCGACGGCTTTCTTGTCAGAGCTTCCCGGCGCATGATTGATGTTGCTCGGACTCGGCATTGGCAGCTTGTAGAATACCGTTATGGCCAGGATCATATCCACCGTCACGCCGTCGTCCGCCATTGGTAAATACAAGCGTTCGAGTTCAGCGTAATCCTTTTCGAAGCGTATCAACGATTTGCCGCGGCGCCAGTTCGGGCGTTTGGATTCAACGACATCCATGAGATAGCTATGGACGCCGGAAAGGCGGGTTCCACTCAATCGGTCGCCGACCCACCCGCCTGTAAGGTTCATGCCCGCGAATTCCTCAATCTTGCTCCCTACGAGACGGCGCCAGAAGCGTAACGGCTCTCGGTGCACCTCGATAAGCCACAAATTGGGCAGGAGTCGCGGCAGGTCTATCGGGTCGAAGTGTTTACGCCCCGGCAGCTGACCATTAGGCGAAATTTCGCACCAATAATTGTACAGCGATTTCACGCCTTCATGGGCTTCGCTGGGAATCGGCACGTTAATTTTCGTTCATCCTAGATTGGTGTAACGGTCAAACGGTGGATTGGATTACAAAAATCATAGCAAATCGCGTTTAATTCGAATTATAGTAGGTTAACAATTATAGTTAAATTGCAGGCCTTGCATGACTAGCCCAGGCAATACGGTACTGGGACAAGTCTAAATGAAAATACGGCATGTAAAAGTAAGTTGAGACGCAGATTGGAAGGGAGAAAGGGTCGCCGAAAGCCGCATAAAACCTAGATTAATGCCAATGCTGCAAATAACTAACATACCACCGCAGCGTAGCCGTTTATGCGAATTTTACCCGGTCCGACAATCAAAAGATGAACGTCCATGAGATCTCAAAATGGGTCGCGGATAACGCTATAAGGTCGCCACGGAAGGTTGCGATTCGCTTCGAAGGGCATGAAACGACCTATGCCATGCTTGAAACTCGCATCGCGCGGCTTAGCGGTGCGCTGCGCGGATCGTTGGCGCTTCGGCCCGGGGACAGGGTTTCGTTTCTTGGCGACAATTGCCCGGAAATCATTGAACTGCTGTTTGCCTGCGCGCGCATTGGGGCGATATTCGTGCCGCTCAACGCACGTATGACGTCAGAACAACTGACTGTATTCCTTGATAACACGCAACCGAAATACCTTTTCACCGATGCACGATATTGGGATTTAGCCACCGCGTGTCTCGGCGCGCGCCCCGACGTTGAATTGATCCCTTTTGGCGCGTCGACGCCGCCTACCAAGCACTGCCGCCTTCTGGAAGAATTAATAGAAGCCGCCGCGCCGATAGAAACGGCAGGTGGCATCCCACAGTCGACACCGGTCTTGATGGCGTACACATCCGGTACGACAGGGCTGCCGAAAGGCGCTCTTCTCAGCCAAGAGGCGATCCATTACAGCGCGTTGAACTCGATCCGGATGTTCGAGATGACCGACCGGGACGAAATACTGACGGTCATCCCGATGTACCACATCGGCGGCCTGAGCATTCAATCGGTACCGGCGTTGAAAGCGGGCGCGACCGTAACCATCCACCGCAAACTGGACCCTGCCCTCGCCTTACGCGATATCGAACGATACGGGATTACCTTAATCGTAGGCCGGCCACCCGTATCGCGCGCGATATCCTCGCATGCCGACTGGAGCAGCACTGACCTGTCAAGCCTTCGGTCGCTGGGCAGCGGATCGGCGCGTGTCCCGCTCGATTCCATGGCGCCCTGGTTTGCGCGCGGCGTGCCGGTGCAACAGCTTTACGGTATGACCGAGGCCCTGCCGCCGGTCATCGGTGTGTCCATAGCGGATGCCAGGCGCAAGGCCGGTTCGATCGGAAAGCCGGCGGATTTTGTCGAGGCGCGCATCGTCGACCGGAGCATGCGCACTTTGGAGACTGGCGTGCGCGGTGAAATCGTGCTCCGCAGCAAGTGCATTGTCAGCGAATATTGGCGAAACGAACAAGCGACCCGTGAGACATTTCGGGACGGCTGGTTTTTGACCGGCGATGTCGGGCACCAGGACGACGACGGCTATTTCTATGTCGACGACCGGATCAAGGATATCGTGATCGTCGGCGCTTCGAACGTCTATCCCGCTGACGGCGAACGCATTCTCGCAGAATGCGACGCGATCGAAGAGGCGGCGATTGTCGGCCGGCCGGATCCTGAACTAGGAGAATCTCTTGTTGCCTGCGTTGTGCTGAAAGAAGGCCGAAAGATGAATTCGCGGGAGCTACGCGCTCTATTCCAGGGACGTTTGGCGTCCTATCAGCACCCGCACCACGTGATGTTCATGGATACCATACCGCATACGGCGCTGGGCAAAATTCAGAAAAACGCCTTGCGCCAGATCGTCAGGAACTAACGCATCACCGGACGCATGGCGCCAATAATACAAGATATTGCCTCAATTCTCTGCGCGACACCTAAATCTAGTTGACGCAGGCAGTGCAGGATTGCTACAAACCCCGCGTTAGAGTGCATGGACGCGGGGTCTACATCGCGCTGACAAAGTGTGAAGGGCCCGGTGCGAGAAACGGCGACAGTCGGGACTTGCGCCGGGCCATCGCTTTTTCTGGACCCATGTTTTGACGAGAGATGCCCGCAAACGGAAAAGACGTCAGGTGCGCGGACGCGGGGTCCATCGCCCGTGCCCCGAGGGACACGCCTGACGCCTTCCGAGCAAGAGCTCCGAAGAACTCTCCGCCCAAGGTTCCGTTCTTCCCGAAGGTTTCCCGGTCCCCGGGAACCGTTCCACCCGAGGGCTTTCCGCTTCCCTTGCCCGGCCTGCCCGAAGGCTGACCTGACCACCGACCCGTTCTTCCCGAAGGCGTCCCGACCCGGGCGACCTCTCCGTCCGAAGACTTCCAAACCGCAGTCACATACTCCGAGAATACTGATTTTGAGGCAATAAGAATTTAAGATTTTTATTATATTTCAGTGGATTAAAGAGGTTTTCTTGCACAACTTATCAACCGTTTATCCACAGAGTTTTACGCAACTGAAATCGAAGGCAACGCGACATTACCTGCACGATAGATAGATGCGGATTGAATTCATAAAGTTGATGCGATCCGCAAGGGCTGGATTCGGCTAGGGACGGTCGAACTCGGGATAGTGCGTCGGCGCCAAACCGGCATGAAACCAGGTCCCGAACGTCACGATATCGAAGACCGGAAGACCCGTATGGGCGGCGAGCGCATGGGAAAACGGTCCCATGTTCGTGCATTCGAGGACGATCGCACCGATATTGCCGTGGTTTTCAATCAACGCGTTGCCGGCATCCAAGATGTCCTTCTCTGCCGCCACCCAATCCAATTCGAGTTCGTCGCCGACGACGGCGCGCGTGAATTCCTGGCCGCCTTCCGTTCCGACGACGGGTGTCGCTGGATCGACGCCCGCTTTTTCCAAATGTTCATGTGTCAGGGATTCCGCGCTAATCGTGATGATGCCGGCGCGTTTACCGGGAGGCAGCAGGCGTTGCACGAATGGAGTCTGCATCAGACTTGACGTCGCGACTGGGACGCCGACATGGGCCGACAGTTCGTCCTGGAGTAAAGACAGAAACCCACAGGTCGTCGTTATGCCATCGGCGCCCATCGCGACAAGTTCCCCCGCAGCATCCTTGAACGCATCCAGCAAACCGTCGGACTTCTGCCGAACGACCCGTTCCGACGAAGCGCCTGGCACGACCTTGTAGAGGACTGGAAAGGGCCAGGTCAGGGCGTTGCCGACGTCGCCGGGTATGCGCGGGAACTTGGTCTCCAGCATCAATATCCCAAGCCTGGCGCTGTATACCGACTTGCCACCGGTCGCGATCGTCCGTTTCGCCATTGTTTCCACCCTCTCCCAATCGATACCGCAAGAGTGCGCTCCAACGCTGCGTCAGACAACGAAAAAGGCCGCCCCGAAGGACGGCCTCTCCCGTAAACGATTTGGACTGGATTTAGAAGTCCATGCCACCCATGTCGGGCGCGCCGCCCGGCATGCCGCCGCCCGGATTCTTCTCCGGCATGTCGGCAACCATGGCTTCCGTGGTGATCAGCAAGCCAGCAACCGATGCCGCGTCCTGTAGCGCCGCGCGCACGACCTTGGCAGGATCGATAATGCCGCTCTTGACCATGTCGCAATACTTGGCGTTCTGCGCATCGAAACCCCAGTTCGCATCCTTTTTCTCGAGGAGCTTCCCGGCGATGACAGCACCGTCTTCACCGGCGTTTTCGGCGATTTGACGAGCCGGCGCCTGCAGCGCCTTACGGACGATATTGACGCCGACACGCTGGTCGTCGTTACCCGGCTTGACTTTGTCCAGCGCCTTGATCGAGCGCAGAAGGGCAACACCGCCCCCCGGAACAACGCCTTCTTCGACGGCCGCGCGGGTCGCGTTCATGGCGTCCTCGACACGATCCTTACGCTCCTTGACCTCGACCTCGGTCGCACCACCAACATGGATGACCGCTACGCCGCCGGCCAGCTTCGCGAGCCGTTCCTGCAGCTTTTCCTTGTCGTAATCGGAAGTAGTCTCTTCGACCTGCGCCCTGATCTGCTCGCAGCGTGCCTGGATATCCTTCTTTTTGCCGGCGCCATCGACGACCGTGGTGTTGTCCTTGTCGATGTCGACCCGCTTGGCGCGGCCCAGCATGTCCAACGTGACGTTCTCAAGCTTGATCCCGAGATCTTCGGATACGACCTGACCACCGGTCAGCACGGCAAGATCGGCCAGCATAGCCTTACGACGGTCGCCGAAGCCGGGGGCCTTGACGGCCGCGACTTTGAGGCCGCCGCGCAGACGGTTGACGACGAGCGTGGCAAGCGCCTCGCCCTCGACATCTTCGGCGATGATCAGCAGAGGCTTGCCGGACTGAACGACAGCCTCGAGCAGCGGCAACATCGCCTGGAGACCGGAAAGCTTGGTCTCGTGGACCAGAATGTACGGATCCTCAAGCTCGACTTTCATTTTTTCGGCGTTGGTCACGAAATACGGCGAGAGATAGCCGCGGTCGAACTGCATGCCTTCGACGACCTGCAGCTCTGTGTCGAGCGATTTGGCTTCTTCCACGGTGATGACGCCGGCATTGCCAACCGTATCCATCGCTTTCGCCAGCATGTCGCCAACTTCGGTGTCGCCATTGGCGGAAATCGAACCGACCTGAGAGATTTCGCTGCTGGTCGTGATCTTCTTCGAGCGTTTCGCCAAATCGGCAACGACCGCGTCCACTGCCGCATCGACGCCGCGGCGCAGATCCATCGGGTTCATGCCGGCGGCAACGGCGCGCGAGCCTTCACGCACGATTGCCTGCGCCAAGATAGTGGCCGTCGTAGTGCCGTCGCCCGCGATGTCATTTGTCTTCGCAGCGACTTCACGCACCATTTGGGCGCCCATGTTTTCGAATTTATCGGAGAGCTCGATTTCTTTCGCAACCGTCACACCGTCCTTGGTGATGCGGGGGGCACCAAAAGCTTTGTCGAGCACGACATTGCGGCCTTTCGGGCCGAGCGTCACCTTGACCGCATCGGCCAAGATATCAACGCCCTTTAACATCTTGTCACGGGCGTCCGTTGAAAATTTGACTTCTTTCGCAGCCATTCGTTCGTTCCTTTTTTAAAACTAACTTTAAACGTTATTCTTCCCGGTCTTGGGCTAATCCATAACGCCCATGACATCGGATTCCTTCATGATCAGAAGGTCTTCGCCATCGATCTTGACTTCGGTTCCGCCCCACTTGCCGAACAGAACCAGGTCGCCGACCTGTACGTCCAACGCTGTGATTTCACCACTCTCGCTCCGCGCGCCGGAACCGACGGCGATGATCTCGCCCTGGCTCGGCTTTTCCTGCGCGGTATCGGGAATGATGATCCCACCTGCGGATTTTTCCTCTCCGTCAATCCGACGCACCAACACGCGATCGTGCAATGGCCTGAATTTCATCGTTAACCCTCCAAAGCATTTTGATTCTGTGATTTGACGTTTCTTAGCACTCCGGTCCAGTGAGTGCCAGCGGGGCATTTAAGCTAGAAACTGAAAGAATTCAAGGGTTTTCCCTCAAGAAAATCCGATTTTCCAGATTTATTTTGATTACACCGCGTACGCCGCAATGGGATCCGGCTAACGTTTATCTGCGCCGAGAAAATTGGACCGAGACAAGAGCCGTTTTGCATTGAGATAAATCGGCACCTCGACAAGCGAACCGTCGAGTTCCGCTCGCGCTTGTCCGCTGCTCCTCGCCGCTTCGAATGCCGCGACGATGCGGCCGGCCTGCATGACCTCTTCGGCGTCAGGAGTCAGAAAGCGATTGATGACGCTTGGGTGATCGGCGTGAACGGCGCTCTTTGCGGTATATCCCAGGTGACGCGCGTGTCGCGTATCCGTTTCCAAGCCTTCTACATCGGTCCATGTGTAAGGGCAATCAATCGATACGACCCCGGCTGCGACGCACTCCACATGAAACCGCTCGCGCACATAAGCAAGCTCAAGGCCGTCCTTGCCCCGTTCCGCGCCCAGATCCGCGGCCATATCCTCCGAAGCGACAACGCAGCCGATAATCCGTTCGCTCGCCAAACAAATCGCATGCGTCTGAATTAATCCGACCGCCTGCTCAATATTCGGGACAATACGCGTCGAGCCGACGTCAAAGCCGAGCTGTTTCTCGCAGCGCTCTATCGCATCGGACAATTCGACGATGTGCGCCGGATTTCGGGTTTTCGGCAACATAACGATATCTGGCGCTCCGCGCATGATCGCCTTTAAGTCGGCCGTACCGTCTCCGTCCAAGGGATTAATGCGTACTGCCGAAACAGCCCCAGCCATCTTCCACACTGCGATGACTTCGGGACTGATCTTGCGAGCATGCGGCCGTAGTTCGGGCGGTGTGAAATCCTCAAGTTCCTGAATCAATACATCGGCTTCCGATTTCGGTCCGGCGGCGAGCGCTGCTTCATCCGCACCATCGACGAAAAGCCACGACCGTAAAGATTTCGGATCGATATCCGCTCGCACGGCTATGGTTCCTCGGTCGACCAGCGGAAAATCGAGTCGATATGTACGGTCGCCGCGTCGATTACCGGAAATCCGCAATCATGCCCATCGAAAGCGAGAAATAGGTCGGTCCCCGACAGCAAGACCGCTTCCGCCCCACGTTCGCACAATTCGCGCCCCACTCGGAAAAATGTCTGCCGCTGCGCATTCGTTACTTTTGCCGCGGTCGCCATGGCGACATAGTCGTCATGAACCCGCGCAAGATCGTCTCCCACGGGGACGACGCACTCGACAGACGGCACACCACCATAGACATGCGATTCCATGACCATGCGCGTTCCGAGCAAGCCGATCCGATGCACGCCTTGGCCGTCAAAATAAATATTCAATGCCGGAATTGCATTGAGCACCGGTAGCGGCGAGACGGCTTCGAACTCCTTGATACAGAAGTGACCGCCCATTGATGTCACGGCGACCGCGTCTGCGCCGGCCGCTTTAAGCCGCTCAGCCAACGGCAGGAAAATGGCGGCCTGCGCTTCCGATCTCCCGCCCGTGAGGTTCGCGACGAGGTGCCGCGCATCGGAATGGACTATCGTCAGATCCATTTCCTGACCGACTGCCGCATAGGCATCGACCAGCCCACGATAGTAGAACTCCGTCGCAGCGGGACCGATGCCGCCAATCAAGCCGATATGCATGCCGTAACTCTCAATTTAACCCGTTATTGCTAACTCCAACCGGTTCGCCGGTATTCGCAATAACCTGTACAGCGCGGTCGTCCCAAAGTTCGACCATTTTGGTATCTTTCACGTTTGTGATCGGCAGCACCTGCCCGATATGTTCGCGGCACCATGCCTCGATCGCCTCGCGGGCGTTCTTCTCCTGCTCCGGCCGAGATACCCGCGCGGTGAATATTCGCACGTCGAACCCTTGTTCAAGCCAGCGGACTACTCGATCCCGCATGGCTGGAACAGGTTCGCCGATATGCGTAACGCCCACCCAGCCGTCATATCGGGCGAGCGTTCCGTCCAAATCGACTCCGACCCAACCGTTCATCGTCTAAGCTCCCTGACCAATCGTGGCGACGAAGCGGCCACCGCCGATGAGTCCGTCCTCGAATCCCCGCAAAATCGCGCCGTTTTTCTGCAACATGATCGTATAGACCTTCGAACTAAAAGACTCCGTAATTTCGCCTTCGAGTGATTCAAGCCTTTCAATAATTTCTTGGTACTGCACCACAAAGTCGGCACTGATATCCGTCTGTTCTACGACCGTGAACCTGTTTTGCTCCAATAAGCCGCGATAAAGCGGCATGGTTGCCATATCGGTAGACGCCGTCGCGTCGTGGAGTTCGACCCTTTGCGCATCACTCATTGCCCCGGTCTCCACCCAATCGGTAAAAGCAATCGTTCCGCCTCCTCGCAGTAATCTTGCACACGCGCCGATCAGCCGCGGTTTTTCCGGGATATGGCACCAGGCATCCTGTCCCCAGACGACATCGAATTCGCCGCCTTCGAAGGGCAGGTCCGTGGCGTCGCCGGTTTGGAAAGTGACGTGATGGTTCAGCCCTCGGACCGATGCGCGCTCATTCGCCTCGGCTACATTCGTTTCGACGAGATCGAGGCCCGTCACGCGGCAGCCGACGGTCTCACTCAACCGCAGTGCCGGCCCCCCTAATCCACTACCGATATCGAGAACGCGAGAGGATTTGGTAATGCCTGCACATTCAGCCAACGTATCGGTGGAACCGCTGCCGCCGATTGATAAATAATCGTCGCTATAAAGTTTTTCAATCAGCGCGGCGCCGATCTTACTGTAGTTCTTCTTGATGATGTCGGCGTCCACGATGCGTGTCCTTTCCTAGCGCGAAGCGCGCTTGTGTAGCACGTGACCGCATATACTGCAGCGCCGACCGCCGTCATAATGCGGCGGTGCTGACGGGGAGATCACAAAAATGCCGACGATCGATTGCCATGGCGGCCTGCTCGACTACGACATTATCGATATCACGCCGCCTTGGGTTACCGAACCCGATACCATTCTGTTCTGCCACGGCGTGGCGACCGACCGTCATATCTGGGCTGGCTGGCTACCCGGTCTGACAGATCGGTTTCGCGTTGTTTGGTTCGATACGCGCGGTTTCGGTCGCAGCCACGTGCCGGGCGCGGGATACGACTGGTCGATGGACTTGCTTGCGGACGACGTTCTGGCGGTCGCTGATGCCGCGAATTGCGGACAGTTCCACCTGGTTGGTGAATCTTTGGGTGGCACGGTCTCGTTATATCTCGCGAGTCGTAATCCGCAGGCCGTTAAGAGCGTTACTGCCGTTTCGACGTCGCATCGCGGCGGCTCGATCCGCAAGGCCAAGGAATGGCGCGCATTCGTGGAGTCTAGCGGTATGGATGCGTGGTCGAGAGATATGATGTCCGATCGTTTTTTCCCGGATGCAGTCCCCGACGATGTGTGGCTATGGTTTCACGACGTACAGTGCTCGACTTCGGCCGAATCCCTGCTCGATCTGGCAGATCTTCTGATCGGCTCAGATTTTTCCAAGGAATTGGGCAATATCCAAGTCCCTGCCCTGTTGCTGGCGCCGGATTCCAGTCCGTTCGTCTCGACGGATCTGACTGCGGACATCCACAAGCTGATCCCGAATTCTGAAATCCAGGTCTTCCCGGGGGCGCGGCATGGCCTCGCCTGTTCGCATGGCGTCGAATGCAGCTTCGCACTGCTCGACTTTCTGGCCCGTCAAGATCTCGCGTGAGGGCATCCGCCGCGTCCCCCGAAACCGGCTCAACAGCCCGCGGCATCGCCTATATGGCGTTGGCGATGCTACTGCTCACGATCGGTGACGCTCTCACAAAATGGGTTGGAAGCCACCTTCCGGTCGGGCAGGTCATATTCTTCCGGGCCCTGTTCATTTTCATCCCGACTTTTGCCATCGTCGCTTCCTCCGGGGGATTGGCGACTCTCAAAGTCCACGACAAGCAGGGCATCGGTGTCAGGGCGCTCTTCTACATTTCGGCAACGGCGCTGATTTCGACATCGATGATCCTCCTGCCGTTGGCGGATGCCGTAGCGCTGCTGTTCGCCGGACCTCTATTCGTTACCGCCCTTGCGACACCAATGCTCGGCGAACATGTCGGCTGGCGGCGTTGGACGGCGGTTTGCGTGGGATTCGCCGGTGTCATGATCATGCTGCGCCCGACTCCCGACACGATTCAATTGATCGCCATCGTCCCCATCGTCGCGGCCCTGTTCAGCGCTTTGCGCGACGTTACGACGCGACGGATCAGCGCGACAGAGTCCTCCAACGCCATTATGTTCTGGTCAAATTCCGTTCTTCTATGCGTCTCCGCGGGCAGCGCCGCCTTCGGCTGGGTATCAATGACATTCGCTGATCTTTGGCAGCTTGCGCTGATGGGTACTATCGTCGGAGTCGCTCATTGGATCATGATTGAGGCCTACCGCCTCGGTGAGGCCGCCGCGGTATCGCCCTTCAAATACACCGGGATCGTCTGGGGCGCCTTGCTCGGCTATCTATTCTGGGGAACCGTACCGGATGCATTCATTCTGGCCGGCGGTGCGCTCGTCGTCGCCAGTGGCCTATACATTTTGCACCGCGAAACGCGCAGGAAACAGATTACGACGCCCGCGCATAACGTTTGACGAAGTCCTCGTCGACGGTGACACCGAGCCCGGGCCGCTCGGGGATGTCGATATAGCCGTCAACCGCGACGAATTCCTCTTTAGCCAACTCGCGCAGCATCGGATTGGCACCCAACGAATATTCCAGAATAAAGGCGCTCGAAGCCACGGCGGATACATGCAGCCCCGCCGCGAAGGCCAGCGCGCCGGTCCAAAGATGGGCGGCGAAACGCAGTTGATGGGCGCTGCACAGTGCCTCGATACGCATCGCTTCGGTGATGCCGCCGGCGATCGCGAGATCGGGCTGCAGAATATCCGCCGCGCGCAGTTCGATCAGGTCGCGAAAATCAAACCGGGTGAATTCGCTTTCGCCGGTCGCAATGGGAATGTCCGTCGCGGCGCGAATTTCAGCCAGTCCCCGCTTGTCGTCGGCTGTGACTGGTTCCTCGAACCAGGCGATATTGCAGTCCGCTACTTCGCGGCAAAAACGCTTCGCCTCGGCAACGTTCATGGTTCCATGCGCGTCGCACATGATGTCAATATCGTCGCCGAGCCCCGCTCGCGCAGCGCGGACGCGCTCAATCGAATGACGGACCTCACCGTCGCCCGACCCGACCCGCATCTTGACGGCCTTGAAGTCGCCCTGGTCGATAAACCCCTGTAACTCTGCCGCGATACGATCCGCCGGCGCCCAGCCGCCCGAGGCATAGGCCGGCATGCGTTCGTGCCGCCGACCGCCGAGTAAACGCCAAATCGGCGCGTTCAACGACTTTCCAAGGATATCCCACAACGCCATATCGATGCCGGCGATTCCGCAAATCGTCAGGCCGCGGCGCCCGAGGGCCGGAAAGACGTGGCCGCGATCGAGCGCGAAATGCGCTCGCGTGCCGTTGTACATCACGTCCCACAGGCGTGAGATATCGCGCGGATCCTGCCCAATCAACTGAGGCCCTAGCTCCTTTTCGATCAGGGTACAGAGCGCGAGATTGACGCTGTTACTGCCGACCGCTGATTTCGCTTCGCCATGCCCGATAAGCCCGCATTCCGTCTCGATCCGCACCAAGGTCGCATCGAACGATGTCGTCGGGCCGAAGTCACTGACATGCTGCTTTTCTTTCGGAATCGGGACGTGTAGCCAGGTCGCCGAGACTGATTTAATCTTCATTTTTGTAACTGCTTCCTATTCGGCTGCGACAGCGGGCCGACGGAGATCGCGCAAGGGTGACATGACTGCGCCAATCGAATCCTGCTCGTCTAAGCGCATAATCGCCCCGTGCAGTTCGGTTGCCGACACCGAGTCCATACCGGCGGCCGCACATCCCAAAAATTTTCGTTCGTAATCGTCGTCGACAAGCGGGAAATCTTTGGTTCCTTTCTGTTTTGCGACATCTGTCGTGAGGGTACGACCGTCGCGAAGCGAGATTTCGATATGTGTCGGATGGGCCGGGTTCGCGTCGGGCTTGTTATCTTTGAGCATCTCTATTTTCGGCATGAACGCCCTTACTTCCGCGGGTATGTCCGCGTCGGGTTGAAAGTCACCGAGAACCACCTCGCCATTTGTCATCGCCGCAGACAGGCAATACTGCATGCTGAACCGCTTCTCCATTTCTGTCTGCGGGTTGGAATACATCAGATTGTTGAAATTAATCGGCGGAACCGTCGTCTTGATCGAGTCCACGTCATCGGCGTTGAAACCATGTTCGGCCTTCAGCGCCAGCAACCCATCGAGCGAGGTATGGGTGCTCGCGCAGCAGGGGTAGGATTTCGGATTCAACGCGAACTCCTCGATCGCCAGCGGATCGCCGAGTGCCGCCATGGCGGCATCGAAGCCCGGCGAGGCATCACCCGCATAAAGTTCGCGAAAACCCCATTTGCCATCAAGGGGTTCTTCGGAGGCCTCGATCCCTGCCGCGGCCAAGCTTGCCGCCATGACGGCATTCTTAGCTGCCAGGCCCGCATGCATCGGCTTGGCCATGGTCCCGAATTGCCGTTTCGACCCCGCCGCGGTGCTGACGGCGATACTGATGGCGTTACGCATGCCATCCACCGGCAGTCCCAAGAGGCGCGCGCATCCAGCTGCCGAACCGATCGTGGCAACAGTCGAAGTTGAGTGCCAACCGAGCTTGTAATGCTCCACATTGACCGATTGACCAACACGCGCCTGAATTTCCAATCCAACGACATAGGCGTCGAGGATCGCATGCCCTGAAACGCCTTCCGCTTCCGCGAGCGCCAAGAGCGCCGGCACCATGACGGCAGAGGAATGGCCGGAGACCGGAGAAAAACTGTCGTCGAAATCAAGCACGTGCGCCGCCGTTCCGTTCGCAAGCGCCGCCCACGGCGCGGCAAGCGTTTCGGACTGCCCGACAACCGTAGACGGGCCGTTGCCCCACAGCGCGACCGCACGGCGGACCCGTTTCGCGGCCTGGTCCGATGCGCCGGCAATCATCACCCCGATCGTGTCGAGAACGGCGTCGCGCGCCTTGTCGAGTGCGCCAGCGGCTTTGATATCGGGCGTTTCGGCTGCCCATGCGGCAAGTTTTTCGGTGACGGCCATGATTGAATTCCTCATTCTTCGATGGACCTTCAGTGTAGTGCAGGATTGGAAAAGCTTGCAAATCGACCAGCGTATCCCTTGCAGTTCCGGTAACCGGTCTGGCAGGATTGAGACTTCGTGACATCCACCGAGAGCAGAATTATGGATCAGGCAAACCTAAAGCCGGTCAATGGCGCGCGCGTTTGGCGTGGCCCCGACCTGGCCACCCGCGCCGAAGAATGGACTTATCGGCTGAATGCCAGCGACATCGAAGAAATCGACGTCGCCGTCCAGAATATCGCGAGACAGGGTCTGGACGTTCTTGAGATCACACAAGACCTGTTCCCCCTCCCTGACCTGTCAAAGGCCCTGTTGCGGGTTCAGGACAATCTGCAGAACGCTCTCGGTTTTGCAGTGATCCGCGGAATTCCGGTTGCCCGGTACGACACCCGTCAGGCCGCTATCGCCTATTTCGGAATCGGCGCTCATCTGGGCGAGGCCGTTTCGCAGAACGCGCGCGGGCACGCACTCGGGCATGTTTGCAATCTGGGATTCGATCCATCCTTGCCCACCGCGCGCGGCTATCAGAGTGCAAACAAGTTGAATTTCCACACCGACCCTACAGATCTGGTCGGCCTAATGTGCCTGCGGAAGGCGAAGTCCGGCGGGTTGAGCAGCATCGTTTCCGCCGGGACAGTGTTTAACGAGATGCTGAAACAGCGACCGGACCTGGTCCAGGTGTTGACGGAAACGCTTTATCGGGATCGCCGCGGTGAAATTCCGGAAGGGCGCGAACCCTGGTACAGGTTTCCGGTATTCAATTTTCGCGACGGCCACCTGACGACGAACTATGTCCGGAGCACAATTGAAAAAGCGCAACGCTTCGACGACGTCCCGCGTCTTACGGAAATTCAACGCGAGGCATTCGCCCTCATCGAGAGCATCACAGCCGATCCCGCGCTCTATCTAAATATGGAATTCGAGCCCGGCGATATACAGCTTCTCAACAACCACTACATCTTGCACTCGCGTACATCCTATGAGGACTACCCCGAGCCCGAAAAACGGCGTCATCTGCTGCGCCTGTGGCTTGCCAGTGAGGCAGGGCCGCCTCTCGCGGATCCGTACTATGAATTCATGGATAAGACCATGTCCGGCCGTCCGAACGGCTACCTGATGCCAGGTGTAACGCTCTCCGCTCCGTTAAGTGTCGAGGACGGCGGCCCTGGCGCCAGCGAGCAGCGGGTTGCCGCCGGCTGAGCTTCTTCCGATTTCCAACTCGCTCGATACCTCCTGTAAGGACCACTGAAAATGACAACGATTGCCGAACTCTATAAAGCGCGTTTTGGCCTGGATAAGGATATCGGCCAAGATATGGCCGCGGACGGCACCGTCGCCGAGATCCTGAACCGTCGGTCACACCGCCGCTACACCGACGAACCGGTACCAAGCGACTTGCTAGACGTGTTGCTAGCCTGCGCTCAATCGGCGCCGGCCAAATCCGATTTACAGCAATTTTCTATCGTCGTTGTCGAAGACGAAAAGGCGCGCGCGGTAATTGGCGGCTGGGAGGGTGCGGCACCGGTATTCTTGATGTTCTGCGCAGATTCGCGTCGTCAGCGAAGACTTGCCGAAATTCGAGGGCACGACTTCGAAAACGACAATGTCGATACTTTCATGAATTCGTGTGTCGACGCGGCGCTGGCCATGCAAAGTTTCATGACTGCAGCGGAATCCGTCGGCCTTGGC
>Ga0315338_1002832_pt1 | contig 16242 bp, 16 predicted proteins | sample ASW8metaG_FD_204518 | JGI IMG/M metagenome (GOLD analysis project Ga0315338, IMG submission 204518) | Ammonia-oxidizing marine archaeal communities from Monterey Bay, California, United States - ASW #8 | ecosystem: Environmental > Aquatic > Marine > Coastal | place: USA: California | collected... | reverse complement strand
AGGCGGTAACCAATTTACTGCAAAATGCAGCCGACGCAATCGAAGGAGGGGACAACGGAAAACAGGCGCGAATAGCACTCGATTTGCGTCTCATTAGTGGGGAATGCGCGATTGCGGTGGAAGATAACGGTATCGGTTTGCCGGATGAGGATCGCGACAGTTTGACCGAACCCTACGTGACAAAACGGGAGAAGGGGACGGGGCTTGGGCTCGCTATTGTCAGGAAGATCATGGAGGATCATAAAGGACAGCTACTACTCAAGGACGGTGCCGAGGGCGGCGCGCGAGTGAGCCTATTGTTTCCCGATAGCGAGATCGTAAGTTTCGAACCGGGACGTTCCGGCAGCGAGCAGGCAATCAGCGATGGCGCATGAAATTCTGATCGTCGACGATGAAGACGACATTCGTGAGCTGATCGCCGGTATTCTTGAGGACGAGGGTTTCGAAACGCGGCAAGCGGCGAATAGCGCGGATGCCTTTAGCGCCATCAACGCGCGCCAACCAAGCCTGATCATTCTCGACGTTTGGCTGCGCGACAGCGAGCATGACGGATTGCAGATGCTCGAAATCATTCGGCATGACAATCCAACTCAGCAGGTCGTGATGATCAGTGGTCACGGGACGGTCGATATGGCGGTTTCAGCGACCAAGATGGGCGCTTACGATTTCATTTCCAAACCTTTTAAAACCGATGTGTTGCTCCATACTGTGGGCCGGGCGGTCGAAGAAGCACGGCTCCGGCGTGAGAACGTGGAGCTGCAGGCGAAAGCCGTCGACCGTATCGACGATCTGGTCGGCGTTTCGCCGGCGATGGTGCAATTGCGCCAGGCGATAGACAAGGTCGCGCCGACGGAAAGCCGAATTCTTCTGACCGGCCCGGCAGGCGCGGGGAAAGGTGTCGTGGCACGGATCGTCCATAGCCGATCGGCACGTAAGGACGGTCGATTCGTCGTATTGAATTGCGCGGGTTTGAAACCGGAAAGTCTTGAAGCATCGTTGTTCGGTGCGGAACCAGAAGGTGACGGACCGCGAAAAATCGGTGTCCTCGAGGAAGCGCACACCGGAACTTTGCTTCTGGACGAAGTCGCCGACATGCCTCTTGAAACCCAAGGCAAGATTGCCCGCGTTCTGCAAAAGAAGAATTTCGTACGGCTCGGCGGCGATACAGAAGTCGAAGTGGATGTGCGGGTCTTCGCGGCGACAAATCGAGATCTGCGCGTGGAAATCGAAGCGGGTCGGTTCCGCGAAGATCTGTTTTATCGTTTGAACGTCGTCCCGGTTTCGGTTCCGGCGCTGCAGGCACGGCGACAAGATATTCCGGAGTTAGCGCAGCAATTAGTGGCGCGCCTGTGCCGGGCAAAAGGCCGCTCGGCCTGTGTGCTCGCGGACGATGCGCTGGCGGCGCTGCAAGCCTATGGATGGCCGGGCAATGTCTGGGAACTAATTAATGTTATCGAGCGGTTGCTGCTCAACGCGCCTGCCGGCGCGGAGATTCGGTCCGACGCCGTGTCGGCGGCGATTGGGCAGGATACGCCGGACCTGATGCGCTGGGACAAGGCGCCGGACGTAATGAACCAGCCCTTGCGCGAAGCGCGAGAGGCGTTCGAACGCGAGTATTTATTTTTTCATCTGACGCGGTTCAGCGGCAATATCAGCCGGACGGCGGAATTCGTCGGAATGGACCGCGCCGCGTTGCACCGCAAGTTGAAACTCCTGGGCGTTCAGAATGCAGTCCGGCCGCGGAAGGCCGCGTCATGAAGGTCGTTATCTGCGGCGCCGGCCAGGTTGGGTTCAATATTGCGCGTTATCTGTCGCTCGAAAACAACGATGTTACAGTCATTGATCAGTCACCCGAACTGATCGGCAAGATCAACGATTCGCTGGATGTCCAGGCTTTCGTAGGTCACGCCTCACACCCGGATGCGCTGGAGCGGGCCGGCGCCGAGGACGCCGATATGTTGATCGCGGTCACATTCGCCGATGAGGTGAATATGGTCGCGTGCCAGGTTGCGCATTCCTTGTTCTCAGTACCGACGAAAATCGCGCGGGTCCGGCATCAGAGTTATCTGAGCCCGGAGTGGGCCGGTATGTTCAGCCGGGACAATATGCCCATCGACGTGATCATCTCGCCGGAAATGGAGGTCGCGTCGGCGATTCAACGACGGCTGACAGTACCCGGTACGTTGGATATTATTCCGCTTGCGGACGACAAGGTTCGCGTCATCGGAGTCCGGTGCACGGAAATTTGTCCGATCCTCAATACACCGCTTCGGCAATTGACCGAGCTGTTTCCCGAGTTGCATATCGTGGTGGTCTGCATTATCCGCGACGATGCGCCCTTCATTCCCAGCGCCGACGACCACATGCTGGAAGGCGACGAGGTATATTTCGTCGCGGACACCGCACATGTCAGCCGCGCTCTTGCGGCGTTTGGTCACGAGGAAGAGGAAGCGCACCGCATTATCATTATCGGCGGCGGTAATATCGGCATGAACCTCGCACGAGAGCTCGAGTCCGAAGATGGCATTACGGTACGGTTGATCGAAATCAGCAAAGAACGGGCACGGGCCGTCGCGGAAGCGCTGCCGAACACAAATATCACCCTTGGCGATGCGCTGGATTCCGAAATACTTAGGGAGGCGGGGGTCGAGACGGCGGACACCGTCGTTGCGGTGTCCGATGACGATGAAACCAATATTCTTGCATCGCTGTTAGCCAAGCGACATGGCGTCGAGCGTGCGATAACGTTGATCAATAGTACATCTTATGCCCCGTTGATAACGACACTCGGTATCGATGTCGCGGTTAGCCCGCGCACGATTACGGTTTCAACCATCCTGCAGCATGTCCGGCGTGGCCGGATTCGCTCCGTTCATTCCCTCGCCGACGGGTTCGCCGAAGTTATTGAAGCGGAAGCGGTAGAAACGTCGCCGCTGGCCGGAAATACGTTGCGGGAAGCTCATCTCCCGGACGATGTTATCGTCGGTGCGCTTGTCCGAAACGGCGAAGTTATCATTCCGCGCGCGGATACGATGATCGAAAACAACGACGATGTCGTCTTGCTTGCCTCGGCGCGTTCGGTGAAAAAGGTGGAGAAGCTGTTTTCGGTTCAATTGGAGTTTTTCTAGAATTAGCCGTTCGCGAAGTATCGGCGGCAATTGATTGCGGGAGAATGGCGTGGCGCGATACGCATACGTAAACGGAAGATACGTACCGCATGGCGAAGCGGCCGTGCACATCGAGGACCGGGGATTTCAGTTCGCCGATGGCGTCTATGAGGTCGTGCCGATCCTGGGCGACTGCATGGTTGACGCAGCACCCCATCTCGACCGGTTGGAGCGGTCTCTATCCGAGATGAAGATCGAGATGCCGGTGAGCCGGAAGGTTCTTGAATTGGTGATGGGTGAGTTGATTGCCCGGAACGGTGTTGCGGATGGCCTCATCTATATGCAGATCACGCGCGGGGTCGCGCCGCGGGATCATAAATTTCCGAGTGGTATTCGTCCTTCGATCGTCATGACAACGAAGCGTGTCCAATTTTTGACGCAGAAGAAAATCAGTGACGGGGTGAAGGTGATCACGATTCCCGATATCCGTTGGACCCGCTGCGATATCAAGACGGTCGCCCTTTTGCCGAACTGCATGGGCAAGTCGGAAGCCGCGGCCGCGGGGGCGTATGAAGCGTGGCAGGTCGACCGGGACGGCTTCGTGACGGAAGGGACGTCGACCAATGCCTGGATGGTGACGAATGACAACAAGTTGCTAACGCGGCCAGTGGGGCCCGAAATACTCCGCGGCGTGACGCGGCAAAGCCTGTTGCGTATCGCGTCTGAAGAGGGGCTTGCGTTCGAAGAAGCTGCTTTCACGGTAGCGGAGGCGAAAGCGGCGCGGGAAGCGTTTGTAAGCAGCGCGACTTCATTTGTGACGCCTGTGGTGGCGATAGATGACGTAACGATTGGCGACGGAACGCCTGGCCCCTTGTCGCGCCGACTGCAGGGTTGGTATCTTGACTACTGCGAAGGGCTTAAAAACTCGGCGTGACACCACCTCTGAACATATCGAAACCGCGGGCCATTATTTTCGACTGGGACAACACGCTGGTCGATACCTGGCCGACGATCCACGAAGCATTGCGGCAAACATTCGAGGCGATGGGTGTCGAACCGTGGACGCTGGATCAGACGCGGCAGCGCGTGCGCCGGTCGATGCGGGAAAGTTTTCCGGAGTTATTTGGGGATAGGTGGACCAAGGCCCGCGATATCTTCTACAGCGCCTATGAACGAGTTCACTTGGAATGCTTGACGCCTTGTGACGGTGCCGCAGAAGGACTGGCGGCGCTCGCTGGCGACGATCTCTATCTGGGTGTGATCAGCAATAAGACCGGTCGCTACCTGCGCAGCGAGGCGCATCACCTCGGATGGCATAGTTATTTCGGTCAGTTGGTCGGTGCCGGCGACGCGGCGCGGGACAAGCCTGCGCCTGAACCGGTCGACCTAGCGCTGGAAGGCAGTGGCGTCGCGGCGGGCCCGGCGGTTTGGATGGTCGGCGATGCCGGTGTTGATATGGAGATCGCCCATCTGACGGGGTTGGCCCCGATCCTGGTGAAAGACACCGATCCCGACCCGGCGGAATTCGAGCCGCATCGACCGTTCCACCAAGTGGAGAATTTAGAAAGCTTGATACATTTTATACAAGATTTTTAATCATTATTCACTTTTCCGATCTTTAGACTTATCCTATTGCCTGCGTCCCCTATATCAGTAGGGCAATGGCAGAAACTGCTGTAAGGAAAATGGGTCCTAATAAAGGTGGACCCCAACAACAAAAGTCGGGGCAATAATATGGCATCGGAAAAATCGCAAAACGTTCAGGACGTATTCCTGAATCATGTTCGCAAAAACAAGTTGCCGGTAACCGTGTTTCTCGTGAACGGGGTCAAGTTGCAGGGAATAATTACGTGGTTCGATAATTTCTGCGTACTTTTGCGTCGCGACTCGCATTCTCAGCTGGTTTACAAGCACGCAATTTCGACAGTAATGCCAGCACAGCCAGTGCAGCTGTTCGATCCAGCGCGCGAGGACGACGACGAAGAATGATGGCGCGGTTTTGAGCGGCGAAACATCGCCCGATTCCGGGCATACCGGAAGCGCGCTAGTTCTTAATCCGGTCTATCGCGGTGGTCCGGGCCGGAACAGGAATCCGGCTTCGCGCCTCGCGGAATGCGTCGCCCTCGCGAAAGCCATCGAAATGGATGTCGCCCATTCGGAAACCGTAACGATTTCGCGCGTTCGGCCGGCGACTTTGCTTGGATCGGGGCTCGTCGAGCGGTTCGCCGATCTGATCAAGGCGCTGGAGATTGACATCGTTGTCATCAATGCGCCGCTGACCCCGGTCCAGCAGCGTAATCTCGAGCGCGCGCTTCACGCTAAGGTCATCGACCGTACCGGTTTAATTCTAGAAATTTTCGGCGCCCGCGCGCGGACCCATGAAGGCGTGCTACAGGTCGAATTGGCGGCTCTGTCCTATCAGCGTTCGCGATTGGTCAGAAGCTGGACCCATCTGGAGCGGCAACGCGGCGGGTTCGGGTTCATGGGCGGTCCAGGCGAAAGCCAGATCGAAATCGACCGCCGCCTCATCGATCAGCGAATTAGCAAACTAAAACGGCAATTGGAAACGGTTCGGCGTACGCGCGGCCTGCATCGCGATGCCCGCAAGCGGGTCCCGTATCCGGTCGTTGCGTTGGTCGGCTATACGAATGCTGGGAAATCGACATTGTTCAACCGGCTGACCGGTGCGACGGTATTCGTGCAGGATTTGCTGTTCGCGACCTTGGATCCGACGATGCGGAAGCTCGATTTGCGGTCGGGCCGGACGATTATTCTGTCGGATACGGTTGGGTTCATTTCGGACCTTCCGACCACGCTCGTCGCTGCATTCAGGGCGACACTGGAAGAGGTGCGCGAAGCGGACATCATCGTCCATGTTCGTGATATTTCGCATCCGGAGTCGGATGAGCAAAAAGAAGACGTCGAAGCGGTCTTGCACGAGCTTGGCTTCGACAAAACGCCGAAGAGTATCGAGGTTCTAAACAAGGTCGACCTTTTGGAACCCGACGCTCGTTCGGCTGTTGCCGAGCGGGCGCGCCGCAATGTCGCCGTCGTTCCGTTGTCGGCAATTACCGGCGAGGGGTGCGATGCGTTTCTGGACGTGGTGGAAACGGAACTGGCCCAGGGTAGCCGGATAATTGAATTGGTTCTCGACGGGGCCGAAGGCGCCGCGCTGGCCTGGCTGCATGAGCACGGTAACGTTGTCGATCAAGAATTCGAAGAGGGCGGCCAGATGAAATTGTCGGTCATACTCGACAAAGCCGACGAAGCGCGATTTCAAAGTCGTTTCGGTGAATCCATTGGCGGGCATGGTTGACAGGCCGGGCCAGCAATCCTATCACCCGGGCTCGAATTTCGTGCCCGAATGAGGAGGAACATAAATGTCGTTAAGGCCGCTGCATGACCGAGTGTTGGTTAAACCGCTCGAGTCCGATACCAAAACCGCCGGTGGGATCATCATTCCCGATTCGGCCCAGGAAAAACCGCAAGAAGGCAAGATTGTCGCCGCAGGTCCCGGTAAGCGCGGCGAAGACGGTTCGATCACGCCGATGGACGTCAAGAAGGGCGACCGCGTTCTTTATGGCAAATGGTCGGGAACGGAAGTCAAAGTTGACGGCGACGACCTGATGATTATGAACGAATCCGATATCATGGGCATCGTCGGTTAGCGCCGGTTTACATCGTTACCGTATTTGCAGTGCCGCGTTCGTTACGCGGCACTGCTAGTTTTGCGCCTCGTTACGCTCGCCCAAAATGAAGTTTACGCAGGATTTTCATGTCGCCTGACCCCGAACGCGTTGCCGCATTCATCCGCGAAGCTGCCGAAGAGGACATCATGCCTCGTTTCCGGTCGCTGGAGGCGCATGAGGTGACCGAGAAGAAGCCGGGCGACGTCGTGACAGTGGCGGATCACGACGCGGAAGAGCGGCTGACCCGCAGGTTGAATGGCCTAACGCCCGGCGCTTTGGTCGTCGGCGAAGAAGGCGCACATCAGAAACCGCACTTGTTGGACCGTCTCGATGAGGAGCAGGGACCGCTCTGGATCATCGATCCCGTCGACGGTACAGCGAACTTTGCCGCCAGTAAGCCTACTTTCGCCGTGATGATCGCCTACGTCGTGGGTGGCGAAACGAGGCTCGGCTGGATCTACGACCCTGTTGAAGAAGTCATGGCATTCGCCGAGCTTGGCGCCGGTGCGGAATGGGGCGGCAAACCGCTTCGGATCAATAACGTGCCGGATCAACTGACCGGTCGCGTCAATTTCGGGCCCATCGACAATCACCACCGTCCGTCAGTTCGCAAGCACCTCGAAGCGGAGTACACGCTTAAAAAGAGCATGAGTTGTGCCGGCCAGGAGTTCATCGCAATGGCGCGGGGCGGGGCGCAATTCCGTTTTTACAACCGGCTATGGGCCTGGGATCATGCGCCGGGTGTGCTGTTGGTGCGGGAAGCTGGCGGATATGTCGAACGGCAGGACGGTAAGCCTTACCGACCGACGGAACGGACGCAGGGCTTGCTCTGTGCACCCGACGTCGAACGTTGGCACGAAATTAATGAAATTCTCATGCCCGATTGAAGCGGCCGCGGGCCTTCAATTACGATGCGCCGCAATCGAAACAGGGAGTGCGTAACATGGCGAAAGTAGCGTGGATCGGCCTCGGTGTAATGGGCTACCCGATGGCGGGACATCTGAAAGCGGGCGGGCACGACGTCACCGTCTATAACCGGACCGCAGCGCGCGCCGCAAAGTGGAAGAAGCAGCATGGCGGCAAGGTGGCCAAGACGCCGCGCGAGGCGGCGAAGGGCGCGGAGCTGGTGTTCTGTTGCGTCGGCAATGACGACGACCTGCGCAGCGTCGTGCTTGGAAAGGACGGCGCTTTTGCCGGCATGGCGAAAGGCACGGTCTTCATCGATAACACGACGGCATCCGCCGATGTGGCGCGCGAGCTTTACGCCATGGCTAAGGGCAAAGGCATTGGTTTCATCGACGCACCTGTGTCCGGCGGCCAGGCTGGCGCCGAGAACGGCGTCCTCACGGTCATGTGCGGCGGTGTTCAAAAGGACTTCAAGCGCGCCGCGCCGGTCATTGATTGCTTCGCCCAGTCTTGCGTCCTGCTCGGCAAGGCAGGCAGCGGCCAACTCACCAAGATGGTCAATCAGCTGTGCATCGCGGGTGCGGTTCAGGGGCTTGCCGAAGGTTTGAACTTTGGCCAGCGCGCGGGTCTCGATATGGAGAAGGTCCTGGCCGTGATCTCCAAAGGTGCTGCGCAATCATGGCAGATGGAAAACCGCGGCTCGACCATGGTGCAGGGCAAGTTCGACTTCGGTTTTGCGGTCGATTGGATGCGCAAGGATCTGGGCATCTGCTTCGACGAGGCCGAAAGCAACGGCGCGCGGCTGCCGATCGCGGCGATCGTCGACCAGTTCTACGCCCATGTGCAACGCCGTGGCGGCAAGCGCTGGGATACGTCCAGCCTAATCGAGCCGTTGCAGCAGGACTAGCTGTAACGCGACCCCAAGTCAGAAAGGGCGGTCGCCCTGGACCGTGACCCGGTAGCCATGCCGGATCTGGGGATAGTAATCCCAAACCGCGTGGTGCTGGACGCAGCGGTTATCCCAGAACGCGACTGAGTTTTCGCGCCACTTGAAATGGCAGCGGAACTCCGGCGTGTTGATATGGTCGCCTAGGAAGTCAAGCAGGGCCCGGCTTTCTGTCGCCGATAGTCCCTCGATACCGGTCGTGAAGACCGAATTCACATACAGTGCCTTGCGGCCGGTTTCCGGATGGGTGCGGACAACCGGATGGATTGCCTCTGGATAGACATCCTGGCCGTCGCGCATCATCCCGGTGCGCTTGTTGCGGCCCAGATAGCGATGCCGGCTTTCGTGTTTCGCCTGCAGGCCGCCGAGGAATTCCTTCATTGGTTCTGATAACGCTTCATAGGCCGCATAACCGCTAGCGAACATGGTGTCGCCGCCCACTTCGGGTGCCTGCTGAATATGCAAAATACTGCCCAGCGGCGGTTCGGCGTCGCAACTGACATCGCTGTGCCAGCCTTGTCCCGCGACCCGCTCGGAGTTTTCGTCGGCATGGACGGTCAGGATCTCCGGATGGCCTTCCGGCGCCGGTGCGGTCGGGTGGATATGAAGATCGCCGAACAGGCGGCCGAATGCCTTGTGCTGGTCCCAGGTCAATTCCTGGTCGCGGAAAAAGATCACCTGATGCTTCATCAACGCATCATGGATTTCCGAGAAAGCCTGATTGCCCAACGGCTGCGCCAGATCGACACCGGAAATCTCGGCGCCGATGATAGGGCTAAGCGGTTCGACATTGATCGTTTCGTAGGACATCGCGCGACTCCCGAAGTTTCGAAAACGCTAGCAGTCTGCCATATGATCTGCAACGTATGGAGGCCTAGCGCTCCTGCCGGTAGCGTTTGCCGCCGCTTTGCGTTGCGCCTTCGTACAGGACCCGACTCTTTATCTCCATATCCGTGCGGCATAAGGCGAAATTGGATTCCTGCAGCCGCGCCTTCGGCGGTTCCGCGACGGTAAAGTTTCCGAAGCGGTCTTCGCCGGCGACATGCGCGACAACTGACTTATCGCCTGACCGCTGCTTCATCGATGGCTTGATGTACCGGATGGCGGCGCCGATCCGGCGGTCATCCGTCGTGTTCGGGCCCGATGCGTGGAACAAATGACCGTGATGCAGCGACGTTTGGCCTGGCTTCAGGATCACGTCGACGGCTTCCGAATCGTCGACATCCACGGCGACTTCCTGGCCGCGTGACAGAAGGTTTCCGTCGGCAAAGGAATCGACATGCGGGACCAACTGCTTCTTCTGGCTGCCCGGGACGAAGCGCATGCATCCGCTTGCCACATTCGCAGGTGACAGGGCGAACCAGGCGGTCATTTCCTCGGCGTCGTCCAAACCCCAATAAGTCAGGTCCTGATGCCAGGTCACGTAGCTCGTCGTGTTCGCTTCCTTGATGAACAAGCCGCTGCTCCACACCATCAAATCCGGCCCGAGAATTTGCGACGCCGCTTCGATCAATCGCGGATTCCGGATCAGCTTATCAAACGACGGCAGGAGCCGGTCCGGATAACTCAGCAACATCGACAGTTCGTTCGGCCGGTCGGCGAGCTCCCGTTCGCCCGCCTCAAGATCGGCGCGAATTTCCTGGGCTTCCGTCTCTCCGAGGACGTCGACGGGAAAGACGAAGCCATCTCGTTCGTAGGTCTCGGCGAACGTTGCCGTAGCTGAAGTCATTTTCGAACTCTCCGATTAGGATCGGTACTCGTGCCTCTTACACTAACCATTCCCCGTATAGCCGCCAATACGGTGCGATTGATAGCCGCAGCGGTCAGGCCTTTTTAACTTCTTGCCAGCGCACTTCCATTTCCTCCAGATCGGCGTCGGCAATATCCAGGCCGTCTGTGGTGAAACTTTTCTCAACAGCGTGGAAGCGCTTTTCGAACTTCGCGTTGGCGTGCCGCAGCGCCGCCTCCGGATCGACGCCAAGGTGTCGCGCGACATTCACGACGCTGAACAGCACGTCGCCGACTTCATCCAATACCCGGTCGGCATCCGCTTCTTCCATCTCCGCTTTTAGCTCCGTCAATTCTTCGTCGAGCTTGTCGAGCGCACCGGATACGTCCGGCCATTCGAAGCCAACCCGCGCGGCCCGCTTGCCGAGTTTCTCACTGCGCATCAAAGCCGGCATCGCGCTGGGGATACCGTCCAGCACGCTGGACCGCTTGCCGGCCGATTCCGCTTTCTCGGTGCGCTCGGCCGATTTGTGCGCTTCCCAGTTGGTTTTTTGTTCGTCCAAATTATCGAAAACGGTATCGCCGAAGACATGCGGGTGGCGTTGGACCATCTTGTTCGAAATGGATTCCGCGACCGCTTCGAAGTCGAACTGACCGTCTTCTTCGGCCATGCGCGCGTGAAAGACGACCTGCAGCAACAGATCGCCGAGTTCCTCGCGCAATCCTGCCATATCGCCTGCCTCGATTGCGTCGGCGACTTCGTAAGCTTCCTCGATGGTGTAAGGCGCGATCGTCGCGAAGGTCTGTTCGACATCCCACGGGCAGCCGGATTCCGGGTTTCGAAGCTGTACCATGATGTCGAGTAGGCGGGTTAGTTGGACGGTCATCGGAGTTCCTGTTGCAGGATTTATAAGTACGATGAGAATATCATCGAGTGCACAGTAACGAAGCCAAGAAACAGGGGCGCGAAATGACGACGATTTTGGGCAGCGGCGAGTACACCTACCGGGTTGAAATGGACTGGGCGAAATTGCCGGACGGCTGGTCGTTCCAGGATGCGGCCGCGGTCGCGGTGGACGCTAACGACAACGTTTATGTCTTCAATCGCGGCGAACACCCGATGATCGTTTTCGACCGCGACGGCAACTTCCTGCGCTCTTGGGGCGAGGATACATTTTCCCGCGCGCACGGCGTCGAGGTTGGGCCGGATCAGACCTTGTACTGCACCGACGATGGCGATCACACGGTCCGGCACTGCACCCTGGAGGGCAAAGTGCTGATGACCCTCGGCGTGGCCGGTAAGCCGGCGCCTTATATGAGCGGCGATCCGTTCCACCGCTGCACGCACACGGCCCAGTCGCCGCAAGGCGATATCTATGTCTCCGATGGCTACGGCAATTCCCGCGTCCACAAATATTCGCCGGATGGCAAGCTGCTGTTTTCCTGGGGCGAGCCGGGTACCGATGAGGGTCAGTTCAATATCGCGCACAATATTTGCTGCGACGCGGACGGCTGGGTCTATGTCGCCGACCGCGAGAACCACCGCGTCCAGGTCTTCGACGGCAAGGGCAAATACGAGGCGCAATGGTTCAACATGCACAGGCCCTGCGGGCTCTGCAGGGGCCAAGGCGCGGACCCGCTGTTCTATGTCGGCGAGTTAGGCCCGGCCATGAACGTCAATCGCGATGTGCCGAACCTCGGACCGCGCGTCTCGGTTGTCACGAGCAAGGGCGAAACGCTGGCGCGGCTTGGTGATTTGCATCAAGGGACCGGCCCCGGCCAGTTCATGGCGCCGCACGGCCTGGCAGTGGATAGCCATGGCGATATTTATGTAGGTGAGGTTTCCTTCACCAATTTGCGAAACATGGGCGAGGAACCGCCTGCAGGGATGCAGACTCTGCGCAAACTGGTACGGATCGAGAACGGGTGACGGCGCTTCCCTTAATTCCGCTCTCAGATCTTATGGGCGGCGAAATTGTCGGGTTCGATTGTTGTCAGCCGCCGGATGAGGCTACGCGTCAGGCGATCCTCGATGCCTTGTTCCGATATCAAGTTCTGGTGTTTCGCGACCAAGACCTCACGCCGGAGCAGCAAATCGCCTTCTCCGAAGCCTTCGGTCCACTGGAAAAGCACGTTAACCAGGAGAGCCATGGCTACGAGCGGCCGAACTTCCACGTGGTGACGAATCTCGGCGCGGATGGCGAAATCATGGATCTCCCGCCGCCCGAGAAGGCGTTCAACGGGACGCGGACCTGGCACTCCGACAAGTCCTACATGCCGTCTCCCTCGATGGCGACGTTCCTCTACGGCGTTGAAGTTACCGAGCAGGGCGGTGAGACGATGTTCGCCAGCCTCACGGCCGCCTATGACGCGCTCGACGTCGTGGCAAAGCAGCGGCTTGGATCACTGCAATGCGTGCACAGTTGGGCGCAGTCGATGCGAAACTCCGGCTCTCGTGCGGCAACGGCGGAAGAAAGAGCGATGTCGCCGCCGGTAACCCATCCGTTGATTCGCACCCATCCGGGCAACGGCCGCAAGTCGCTCTATATCGGCATGCATGCCTCGCATATCGCCGGCAAGGACGAGGCGGCAGGCCGGGCGGAGCTGTTCGAGCTGCTGGATTACGCGACGCAGGACCGCTTCGTCTTCGCCCATAAATGGCGCAACGGTGATCTCGTCGTTTGGGACAATCCGTCGCTGGTGCACAAGTCGGCGCCCTTCGACTGGTCGACCGAACGGCGCCACCTGCATCGCACCGTCGTGCGCGGCGATACGCCTTACTAAGTTCGCGCCGGTCGCGCCAATCCGAGTAGCACGATGGCGATGATATAGGTCAGCGAAAACGCTAGCGAAGCAGCCGTACCGCCATAGACCCCCCATTGCGGGTAGGTCACCGTGACGCTCAGGATGAACAGCAGGATCGATCCCATACCGATCGGGAAACTGCGCATCATGGCGTGCGTGTTCGCGACGCCGTAGGTGACGTGCAGGATTAGAAGGGTCGGCAGGAATGTCGTTGGGAATCCGGCGAGGATTCCCGTCCACTTCGGCTCCAGCGCCTCCGCCGCCGTGATGACGATGACGATCAGCACAGCCGCGATCCCGCCGCGGGCCAGGAGCAGCTTGGCGGTGTAACGGACAGGCTTGTCGACCGTGACGAACTCAATGCGGCGGAACAACCAGATGGAACCTGCCATAACGACGACCGTCAGGACGGTTGCACCGACGAGTGAGAAGGGGATCGCCGCAATGATGAAAGCGACGATGAAAAATGCGATAACGCCAAACAGGATGCTGCCCGCCACAGCGAACCGCGTCAGGCGGCGTGATGCGAAATAATATGCGAGTACATAGGACAGAGTGGCGGTGAAGGCGGCAATGCCATGCGGCACGCTGGCCACAGCGAATTCGATTCCCATATCGTGCCCGACGAAGAAATAGACGATTACGGCGCTGAGCGGCATGCCGGACAGGACCCCGGCCATCCGCGGACTGACCCGCTCGGCGATCGCGGCCATCACGAGCACGACGGAGGCCGACCAGAGGCCTTTGGTCAGAATCGAGGTTACGAGCGCCAGCTCCATCGCGCATCCAAATCAGGGTTGAAGGGAAGAGGGGGGCCTAGGGGCGGACGCCTGACTTCAACTTTGGCCCGAGGCCTTGTTCGAGCCGACCCTGCATAGCATCGATGAACTGGCACAAGTAGGGTCGGGTTTCGCGCGGATCGATGATGTCTTCGACGCCGAAGGCTTCTGCCGTCAGAAAGGGCGACGAATATTCCCGCATCTCGTCCTCGAGTTCCTGGGTGCGTTTGGCGGGATCGGCGGACGCGGCGATTTCCCGCCGGTAGGCCGCTGCGACACCGCCTTCGACCGGCAGCGATCCCCATTCGGCGGACGGCCAGGCGATCTTGAAGTCGAGACCGTTGTAATCCGTCATCGCAGCGCCCGCCATGCCGAAGCAGCGCCGCACGATGACCGAGGTGATCGGCACGGTCGCTTGCATCTGCGCGTATTGCAGGCGCATGCCTTCGACTAGGACCGCTTCGGACTCAGCCTGCGTGCCAATGGCGAAGCCGGGCACGTCGGCGAAGAATATGATCGGGATGTGGAAGCAGTCGCAGAGGTCGACGAAATGGGTCTGCTTGCGGGCGGCTCGCGCGTCGACCGCGCCGCCGAGCATGGGGTTGTTAGCGATAATGCCGACGACCCTTCCGTTCATTCGCGCCAGCATGGTGATCGCCGCACGGCCATAGGTCGGTTGGATTTCGAAGCACGAATCTCGGTCGGCGACCAGCCCGATCAACTTCCGCATATCGTAGGGCTGACGGCGGTCCCGCGGCACGATGTCGATCAAGGCATCTTCACAACGGTCGGCCAGGTCGCCGCAATCCGCCACAGGCGGCAACTGCCAGACATTCTGCGGCATATAGCCGAGGAACCGGCGAACTGTCTCGAATGCTTCCTCTTCGCTGTCGACGGCATTGTGCACCGTGCCGGCACGCTCGACAGCAATCTTGTATCCGCCAAGCTCTTCCTTGCTGGCGCTTTCGCCGAGACCGCGTTCGACCACGGCTGGACCCGACGCGAATATCTGGCTCTGCCGCTTTACCATGACCGAGAAATGCGACATGACGGCCCGGCCCGCCGGACCTCCGGCGGCGACACCCAGAACGGCGCCAACCACCGGGACCTGGCCCAATAGCTCGACGAAAATCTGTTTCGGATTCTGGCTGTGTCCGGGCAATACTGAATAGCCCTTGAGTTTTGCCGTGCCGGCGCTGCCGCCGAAGCCGTCTATCAGGCGGACTAATGGGATCTTGTATTCCAATGCCAGATCGTCGACGAAGCCGCCCTGGCCGCCCTTGCGCCGCATACCGCCTTGGAAGGTGCCGCCGCCGACAGTCCGGTCCTCGCCACCGACGGCGACTGGCCGGCCGCCGATGTTTGCCAGACCCATGACATAGGGCGCCGGATTCACATGTCCTAGCTCGCCTTCTTGGTAGGCGCCTTTGCCGGCAAGTTTGCCGACTTCTCGGAACGACTCCGCGTCGACGAGGCCGTCTATCCGTTCGCGGACGTTCAGATAACCCCGGTCGCGCAACTGCTCAGTACGCTCGCTTCCGCCCATTTCGTCCGCCCATTGGCGGCGCTGATTGAGTTCGTCGACTTCCCGCTGCCACGACATGATCCGGCTTCCTTTCGACATTCGCCTTTGCCGCATCATAGGGAGTGTCACGGTAACGATCCAAGCGTACAGGGCGGTTGGACAGGGCCGAAGCGACATGGCTATGTTGCCGTAACTAATTGCGTCCAATTTCCCCGAGAAAAATTCAATGTCCCGAGCAGATTTCGCAGAACTATTCGAACGACTCGCTGTCGATGCGCGCAGTACGGGCCGTCTGGCGCTTGCGGAGCCGGACGGCAAGGCATTGCTCGCGTCGGTCGGTATCGCCGTGCCGCGCGGTGCGTTCGCCGAAACCCCTGACACTGCCGTGCAAGTGAGTGCCGGTCTCGAGTTTCCTGTTGCCGTAAAAGGTGTTGCGCCGGCTCTTATACATAAAAGCGATGCGGGTGCTGTCCGTCTCGGCTTGGGCGATGCGGCGGCGGTCGGCAAGGCATGTGCGGAAATCGCCTCGACGGTCGGAAATTTGGACGGCTTCCTTGTCGAAGAGATGGCGCCGGCCGGTCACGAGGTGATCATCGGCGGTGTGATCGATCCGCAATTTGGACCGGTCGTGATGGTCGGGCTCGGTGGCGTGTTCGTTGAGATCTTCGCCGATGTCGCCTTTCGTATCTGTCCAATCGATCGCGCTGAAGCCCTCGACATGATCGACGGCCTGCGCGCCGCGCCCTTGCTGGATGGC
>Ga0315338_1002831_pt1 | contig 16244 bp, 17 predicted proteins | sample ASW8metaG_FD_204518 | JGI IMG/M metagenome (GOLD analysis project Ga0315338, IMG submission 204518) | Ammonia-oxidizing marine archaeal communities from Monterey Bay, California, United States - ASW #8 | ecosystem: Environmental > Aquatic > Marine > Coastal | place: USA: California | collected... | reverse complement strand
ACTTATGATCGAAGTCGCATCGTCTACTACCTGACACGAAGGTATTTGGCCTGTATCTGTGTAGACGCGGTAGCGGAGAGAATTGCTGTAGATTCTAGAGTTGATTGGGTATAGGTCACGTCTCTCATTATCCTCAACCTCCACATAGCATTCGTCTTTTTCATCTTGAAAGAAACGCGCGTTCTTTTTTGCAAACTCGATTAGTTGAGTGATAGGGTTTGGTGGTTTTTTGTTAATATTCATTTTCTTATTTCCTTTTGGGTGGGCTGTTTCCTTTCCGGGACGCCCACCCGTTTTTATTTAGAGGTTTCCTTGTTTTCTAAAATCCACTCTCTCAGGTCTTGGGGGTCGTATCTGATGAGCCGCCCGACCCGAACGAAGGGAAGCCCTGGCTCCCGCTCGAAGGTCAAACTCCAGAGCGTTCGCGGTGAGACCGTGAGGAACTCCGCAGCTTCTTTCGTGTCGATAAGTAATTTTTGTTCCATTGAAAAACTCCTTTTGATGAACATTTCCATTCAGAGGACAACCCGTTTGTAACCCGCAAAAACCGCGCAGAACGGTTCGCAGCAGGGTGTAGCGCGACTTGGTGAGTTTTCGCGTTTATTCGTCGCAGAAAGCGACAAGAATGTTTTCGCGCTTCAATTATTTCTCTGTAGCGCGTAACCCGAGATTACATGCTGACTGCACGGCGGCGCCTTTGCTGTTCTCGTCTGAACATTTTACCGAGTTCTTTACCTGTTTTGGGTTTTGCAACGTCTGCCCAATCCACATTCGGATTATCTAGGTGATCTTTGTAGGTGTAGCGTGCATCTTTTTTCTTGGCTTCGTTTGCTAGCTCATAGTAGACGTCGAGGCAGTCGGATTCAGCAGCTTGAGTTTCTTTGTCAATCTGCGGGCCCGGTTTCTTTTTGCTTTCGAGCGAATAGTTAATTTTGGACAGAACCAGTTTGGCGGCATGCAATTCCCGCTCGTGTTCTGGGACGGTGCGGTTAGGGCCTAGAGTTTTCGGGCAGACCATCCACTGAGATTTAGATTGCTCGATACGGCTGATGGGCTCTGGGTCAATGTTTAAGTCCCAGCACATCTTGATCAGGTAGTTGATGTCGAGCCCGTATTGGAGCGAATCGACGTAGTCGAGGCCAACCAACCAATCGCCTGCCTGAGCGTTCCAGTAGGTTACTTCGTCGATGTAACAATCGATACCACACGCAAGACGAAGACAAGCATCCAACTTTTCATCGTTGGTGAGTTGCTCGTACTTCTTAACCTTGATGTCCACAGAATCGCCCGCTGCAATCGAGTGCTGTTGCTTGCGGCTATTCTAGGCTATTTGCAACATCTTTGGAGGGTTCCCCTGGTAGGCTGGCCTCAAAATTTAGGGATACCTCTCGCTTCTGGACTTTCCCATTCTGGAAGCCCCGTTTTTTTCGAGTCGTTAAAAAAGCTATTTAAGAACAACTTGCGCTTCGTAAGATTATTCCCCGTCTGCTGAATTAACGTTTGTTTTAGAGGGTGATTGCTATCGATTAAAAATTCATTCCTGGTGTGTAATCTCTCGAGCAAATCAATGCACGGTATTTTAGCGCCCTTTTCTTTAGCGCCATTGCAACCCCTGCAAGACAACACAAGGTTCCAAACACCATCCACGATTGAGCTAAATCCTCGTGACTTGAGTGTGTGCGGAAAAAAGTGGTCCACGTCAGGAAACAGAGGGCCTTTCTGGTCAATTTTGATATCGGAATAACAGTAGAAACATTGGCCCTTTTGATAGCCATTCAATGCTTCTCGACTGCCAGTTACTGGCTTTCGCTGCTGACTCTTACTCAGTGAAAATAAAAACTCAGATTCATGGTCATATTCAATTGATAGAAGACTCTTCGATACCCCTAATTCCCAGGACCGCTCTACTAGCTGCCACCGGGACTCCACTTCGTGCGGAAGATTGAGGCTTTGTTCTTGATGGAGTAATTCAGAAAATTCATCCGTGACAAGGATGCCTTTCCTGGCATTCCTTTCGTCCATAAAAAAACGCTTCGGTGTTTCTTGGCCCCCAATAACATGAAATGCGTCTATGACATTCACAAATCCGTATCGCACTGTTGTGTCTAACAATGCGTCGTGCGTTATTTTGTTGGCGTTAAATTGCCTACAGGCGTCAAGAAATTTACTGCTTTTTGAGGTTCCTTGTTTGTCGGATTTCTTTAAATGATCAGCGATATGCTTCACGTAGACGGCAGCTAAATCATCTAGTGTTACCAACTGGCCAGCTTGCGGCTGAAGTTCAAGCAAAGCGCTTGCGAGCGCAAATTTATAGCTGGCGACATTCAGGCCAAATAAAATGATCCCGCGCCAGTAGTCCTCTAAGCTCGGATCGACTGAAATGAAGTTGTTAGACATATTTTGTGTAATCAGCCTTCGAGGGAATCACTCCGCGCACACCACCTCTTGGATTACTATTGTCACCTTCTCTTCTCGGAATGAGATGAATGTGACAGTGGAAAATTGTCTGTCCTGCTGCCGCACCGGCGTTCATGCCAACATTAAAGCCACATACAGTATCATCTTCCCCCATGATCGCTTGCTTAAGTTCACAGAGTAATTGATTGCAATGCAGCAATTCATCTTCCTCTAGGCCAAAATAGTCCTCCACATGTCGCTTCGGTATCACAAGCGAATGTAATGGGGTGACCGGATAATTGTCACGGATTGCATAAGCCAGTTGATTTTCCGCAATTCGTGATGGAGGTGGCATGGCACAGAACAAGCATTGGTTCTCTGTGTCACTCATGAGATCACCTTAATGTGGCCGACGTAAATGATCTTATTATTGGATTAGAACTGTCTCGACGCTATTGGGGGGCAACCAGAGGCCAGAAGAGAATACAAAGGGAACCCCCGGCCGCTCAGAAGTGAACCCTCCCGGTACCCCTTCAACGCTTACCCCGTATAGTTATCCCAAGAACCGAACAACCGCATTCCAACTGTGAAGATGGGAAGGATATCGCGAGCGGGATGGACGGAGGTTTACAATCGTGTTGCCTCGCGCGTGGGAAATATATCAAAAGCGGCCTGACAATGAGGTTGAAAGACTACGCGCAATGGGTGAGCTATCAACCGCCGAAGAAAATAAGGTGCGAGAGTGGGAGCGATGCAGGGGTATTACAGATAAGGAATAAACTTGTTTCAGTAAAGCCGCCAAGGGTTTGGGGGTCAGCCCTTTTTCTGTTCTACCCTTTCCTGCGCCCGCCTAGCTTCTCGCCTTAGACGGTTTGCCTCTCGGCGTTCCTTGAACCAATCACCGAAAAGCGAATCATGGAGAGCGAGGAGGACCATAAGAAAAGTCAAAAGCTCAAAAGCACTAACAAAAACCCATAAGATCGACTCCGGACCTCCTTCTGTCAAATTGATGATCAAACTGACGACAACAAAAACAGCATATAAAGATAGACAATACTTCCAGCCGTCTTTCCACAATGATAAATACTTGCGGAACCAGCTTTTTAAACTTATGCGTCTCCGCGCGAGATTTCTATTCCCCATGCCGCACCCCATAGATCTAGGCTAGGTGTGTAGTCCTGTATTATTCAAAAAATACATACTTGACCTTTTTGGGAGTACCGGAAAAGTCAACCCACATTTGTTTGTAAGTTGCTTCGCTGACCGTATCAACAAATGTCCAGTTGTAATACCAACGGTCTCTATCATTGCCCCCCACTTTCGTCGGAGCTGCGCCCATAAATGCCTTGACTTGTTTTTGTGTTTTCCCTTTGAGTTGTGCCTCCAGGGCATCAAGGTCCATCTTTACAACCTTTTCTTTCTTATCCTCAGCAACAGCAACGCTACACGCCAAGACACTCACAACCAAAAGACTCAACAGAAGTTTGTATTTCATACCGCACCCCCTTTTATTGTTTCCTCTTATCGCTGAACGTGAACCACAGGCCAACCGAAACGACAGCCAGAACAACAAATTCAATAATCCATATGACCACATCCTCGCCGTCGGGGGAAAAACGATCAAAGATAAAATTAGGCTCTCCGCGACGCGGCGGGAAAGTCAAAACGAAAACAAAAGCAATAATAACCACCCACATCAGCTTGAATTGTTTACTGTTCATACCGCACCCCCTTTGAATAAGACACCTACCATTATCTAAGAATGGAAACGCCAAACCAGTAGCGGTTTTCTAAGGTCTGGCACGCCCTGTTTTCGCCCCGTATGCTGGAAGGGTCAAATCCATCATCAAGGAGAGTGGTATGCGTTACGCGATAGTTACTTTGATAATCGTTGCGTGCCTTACGGCAGGCTGTAGTGATCCCCGTCTCACCAGCTGTCGAACCTGCGGCGATAAGGTTGCCAAAGAAGCAGAAGCCTGTCCACATTGCGGCGAGAAAATAAACTATTCGAAAACTACTCGGTATGAAAACGGACAGAAGAAGGAAGAGGTCCATTACAGAAACGGCAAGCAACATGGCCTTTGGACTTTTTATCGTGAAAACGGAGGAAAGCATCTGGAGATACATTACAAGAACGGCAAGCAAGATGGCCTTGAGACTGAGTGGGATAAAAACGGCCAGAAGGAAATGGAGACCCATTACAAGAACGGCAAGAAAGATGGCCTTGAGACTAGGTGGTATCTAGACGGCCCGCACCACGGCAACAAGTCATCAGAGAGCCATTACAAGAACGACAAGAAAGATGGTCTTACGACTAATTGGTATCCAGGCGGCCAGAAGCGGGCTGAGTGGCATTACAAGGATGGTAAGAAAGATGGCTCTTGGACTTACTGGTATAGGAACGGCCAGAAGGAGAGAGAGGACCATTACAAGGACGGCAAGCTAGTAAGCCGCAAAGAGTTCTAGCGGCCAAAAACACTGAGGGCAATTCTATGAAGACGTACAGCAGACTCTTGCTTCTGCTTCTCTCTGCGATCCTGGCCGTTTCGCCATTTGCATGCAACTCAAGTGCTGGCCCCCCAACGGATGGCACGGTCGCCGTCGGCGGTTGTGTCTTTTGCGATAATTTTTCCAATCATTTCAAAGAAGGGTCGAAAGAATGAAAATTACAACCATGTTTTTGGCGATTTGCGGTCTGTTCATCAGCTGTATCGGCTGTAATAAAACTTCGGAAGTCATCGGGGGGAACCAGAGTGTACAGGAGGCGGGAAACCAGATTGCACAGGACGTCATGAGGCAGCTCGATAAGAACGACGACGGTCGGCTCGATAAGTCCGAAATGTCGGCCGAAAGCCTCGGTGAGTTCGCCGCTGTCGACAGCAGTGGAGATGGTTTTGTCGATCAGCGAGAATTGGTTGCCGCGATGATGGAGCAGATTGTACAGGAGGTGCAGGGAATCATGAGGCAGTTCGATAAGAACGACGACGGTCGGCTCGATAAGTCCGAAGTGCCGGCCGAAAGCCTCGGTGGGTTCGCCGCTGACGACAGCAGTGGAGATGGTTTTATCGATCAGCGCGAATTGGTTGCCGTGATGATGGAGGCACGCGAGAGTATACGGGTGGCGGCACAGCAGAGCAGCAGCAAGGCAAACATGAAAAACATCATGCTCGCTTTACTCGCATATGAAGAGATCAAAAGACAATTTCCCGGGCGGGCCATTCTCGACGAGAACGGTAAGCCTCTTCTCAGCTGGCGGGTCCGAATGCTTCCCTACCTGGAAGCGGGCGATCTGCACGAAAAATTTCACCTCGACGAACCGTGGGACAGTCCGCACAACATCAAGTTGCTCGATCAGATGCCCTACGAATTCAAAAGCCCTTTAAGTGCAGCGGCAGATCCCACAAAAACCAATTATGTGCTGCCCGTTGGTGAAGGTACGGTTTTTCCGGACTTTAAACCGGTAAAGAAACCTCGATCTTCGTCGCTCACCTTCGCTCTGGTGGAGGTCGACGATGCACATGCCGTGCCCTGGACGAAACCCGATGACTACGATGTAAAAAACCTCCCAAGCGGGTTGGCAGGCGGGGATGGAAAATTTAATGTCGCAACTTTTGGTGGAGCCACACTCTCCTTTCCAACCAACCTCAATCCTGATGATTTAAGGGCGATCTTTAGTGCAGACAACGATAAATACGGCTCCACTAAAAGCAGAATATTTTCCGAGCGCCATTGAATTGTCCTGGCGCCACATTGGCCTCCGCTACTTTGCCTATGGGCATTACCTCAAGCACAGGTTCGGTGCGCGCGTGCAGAAAGTGAGCCTTGACGCGGGTTTCACCTGCCCCAACGTCGATGGTACGGTCGCGGTCGGGGGCTGCTACCGCGAAGAAGGCGACGGTAGGTGTTTGACCGTCAAATATGCTGCGCATTGTGCTGCGCTAATTGCACCCACCTACCTTTTTCCCCGACGTTTCTTTCGTTTGTTCGACTCCCCTAGGGGGTGCTCTGTTGGGTTGCGGGTTTTCGCACGCTGCGAAGAACCCCGACCCTCTTCACTGCCGCATTACGCTGGTATCTAATGGGAGTATCACTTCATGAGGGCAATTCTATGAATACTCGCTACAGCAAACTCTTGTTGGCTTTCTTGCTTCTGATCCTCGTTGTGCCGCCGGTGGTTGCGGAGGGTCCCCCGAAGGATGGGCCTTACGTGGAGTACTACGACAACGGCCAGAAGAAGTCAGAGGCCCATTACAAAAACGGCAGGCAAGAGGGCGTCTCGAATACGTGGTATGAAAACGGCCAGAAAGAATACGAGTCCCACCACAAGAATGGCAAGTTAGAGGGTCTTTGGACCTGGTGGCACAAAAACGGCCAGAAGCAGGCGGAGGGCTACTACAAGAACGGCAAGCTAGATGGCCATTGGACCGGGTGGGATGAGAACGGCCAGAAGCAGTGGGAGAAACAATACAAAGAAGATCAACAAACGAAGGCTGTGGAGAGGCGGCCAAAGGATGGGCCACACATTGTGCACTGGGAGAATGGAAAAAAGAAGATTGAGATCCATTACAAGGACGGCAAACAAGATGGCCTTGGGACTTGGTGGCTTCAAAACGGCAAGAAGGCAATGGAGGTCCATTACAAGAACGGCAAGCATGATGGCCTTACGACGAACTGGTATAAAAACGGCCAGAAACTGTTTGAGTCCCATTGGAAAAACGGCAGGAAAGAGGGTCTTTCGACTGAGTGGTCCGAAAACGGCCAGAAGGGGTACGAGGGCAATTTCAAGGACGGTAAGAAAGAAGGCCTTTGGACTTTTTGGGATAAAAACGGCAAGAAGAAATCAGAGGTCCTTTACAAGGACGGCGAAGAAGTAAGCCGCAAAGAGTTCTAATCTGAGGCCACCCCCAGTCTGTCTGCGCGGTGAAGATGCATTCGTGTGGGGCAGCGCCTATCCACAAAAGTTGATCGCTAAAACTCAAGCACGACGCTGTCAATGGCGAGATGAGATTCAGGTCCAAATGACATGAGTGAACAGAATCGCAGGCCCAAGCGCACGCTCTCGGCTTCGTGATCTTTACCATTATGCCGTTTGTGGTTTTTTCGTTCCGGAGGTCCGAGTGGCGAGGGGCTGAACTCAAATCTGAAAAAAAGAATTGAATACGATAACCTGCTGCCGCGCTTCTGAAGTGCTCATCGGTTACCTGAAGGTAGTGCTTGGTCGCAATTTCAGTGGTGTTGCCTAGCCAAGCGGTGACAGTAGTTGAGTAGGCAGCCGTGGAAGCGGTCGCGGAGAAATCTTTCTGCGACCGCTTTTATGTTCAGAGCTTGAGCCCTGCATCCTGCTGTTGATTCCCGGCTCTTTTTCTGCAGTTTTCGACGAAATAGCTGCGGGTATAGCAGACGGTGGCCCCAAAATCTCTTGAGTTTTTTCACAATAAGGTTAAATTATAGATACCTGAGCCGTACGTTGGGCTTCTTTGAGTCTGCGCCTTCGGAAGGCTGGGTTTAGATATGAATATATGCAGTCGAAATGAAAAAACTCATTCTGATTAGCTTTGGTATCTCGCTTTCGATGATGGCAGGTATGTCTGCTGAGGGATTCGATCAAATCACACAGAATGGTTCCTTCAGTTTACAGAGTACGAACTGGAACAGCACGGCTGCACTCGACAAATTTGATGGTACTGTCGGTACCTTGTTGTCCGTTGAGCTGAGTCTCTTTGGTAACATAGACGCTAATGCCGGATATGAGAATCTGGCAGCCGTCAGCAATGACATCGTCTTAGAATCCGCAGCAAGCATTTACGGTGAAGTTCTCGGCACATCCGTTCCTTTTGATCTAACTATTACTCCGAACCATTTGGGCACCTTCAACGGGGTTCCGAGTTTCGATGGCACGCCCGACTTCAGTGGTACTTCCGGTCAGTTGTTGTTGGGTTTGACTGGCAGTGCCTCCGACTCGCTCAGTACCACCAGTTTCCATCCGGTCGTCGAGGCGATTGTACTCCCGAACTTCATCGATGCCGATGGTATGGCAGGTGGCTTGGATACGCTCATGCTGGAAATTGAGGCCTCGGGTAGCAGTTATGCAACCGATTTCCAGGGTAACGTTGCCAGTATGTTTCAAACGACCGCTGCTGCTTCCTATGAATTGATCTACACCTACGAAACAGGCGAAGTCAGTGCTGTTCCCGAACCCGGTGCGCTGCTGCTGGCCCTGCTCGGCCTGGCCCTGCTGGTAGGACGCGGCGCACTCCTGCCGAGGTAGAGGCGCGGAAAATCTGTGCGTTCTGGTCCGATCAGAGTACCCAGCAACTGTTTTCTTTGAGATTTGTTCTTTGCTGCGATGCGGCTCGGTGGTTTCGCGATTTGGTAATGGCAATTAACGAAGGCGTCTCGCGAGAAAAAGTAGCACCCCTTTGAGTCCTGTTAAGCGTTCTTGTGATCATAGCCATGCCTTTCCTTTTCAAAGCAGGCTCTCCACCCGCTGGCCCATTGTCTGGCGGTGAGCGCGCTGCCTTGTTGTCTGTGGTGGTAGAATGAGCGAGCAGATGGTACAACGCGATGTTGAAAATAGTATCCTGTTGAATCGTTGGCCAGAAAGGAACTGTGATGCCCAAATTGACTGTGGAGGGGGTAGGTGAATTCGAGGTAGCTGAAGGTAAGCGTCTCGTTTTGGCCCTCACCGACGATGCCGGAGTGGACCAGTTGCACGCCTGCGGCGGTCAAGGTCGTTGCACGACCTGTCGGGTGGAAGTCTTGGAGGGTGAACCGGATGAGATGACCGTTGCTGAAAAAGATACACTGGTAGCCCGGGAATTGACCGGCGTACGATTAAGTTGCCAACTGCTCTGCAACGAAGATATCGCGGTACGTGTTGTTTCGCGGTTGGAGGGGAGCGGTCGGGAGGACGCCGGCGCGCGGCCTACCGATCAACTGCAACCCGAACCGGTTCAATGGACAACCAGATAAACTGAGTGTCGGTGGCTCGAACTGTTGCGGGGGTTCACCAATGTGAACCGAGAGCGTAGCCTATTTTGGTTTCGCAGCACCATCACGGGAGCCTCTGCGTTGGCATGATTGTGGATTGGTTTCAGGCGCAGATCGGGTACACTTGGTCTCAATCTAAATCTCGTCATGGCATGATGGGGGGATGATCGAACACAATGTCTTTATTAAGGGGTGCATAGGAATGTTTTTGTTTCTACAAAATGCGGATGGACAGACGTGCGTCGAGCATGTGGCGTTATTCGGAAATATGATGGGGCAGGGCATGGTAGGCTTAATCGGGCTCGTACTCGTTGGGCTCTTGGTTGTGGCGCTCTGGCGGATTTTCGACGCAGCCAATGCTGCGGCGCCCGAGCATCGCACGATGGAACCCGGCATGATCTGGCTCCTGCTCATCCCAGTGTTCCAGGTCTACTGGAATTTCCGGGCCCTTCCTGAAGTCTCGAAATCGCTGGCCGCCACCATGCGGGATAAGGGCCTCAACCCCGACGATTGTGGGCAAGGCATTGGCGTGGTGTGGTCGTTGCTGGTCTTGGGTATCTACATTCTGCATATTATTGCCTGGACGGCCGAAGGATTGTTTCTTTCGATCGGCGCCAGCGGCTTGGTCCAAATCGAAATGACTTTGGTGGGGATGTGCGTGCTGCTCGCGTGGTTGGCAGTGTGCGCGTGCATCGTCATGTACATCGTCAAGGTGCAGGCCGCCAAGGCAAAGATCCTTGCGGCAGGCGATGTATCCTCACCACCGGCCTAATCGCCGGATAGACTGCGTTTCATTGCCACGATGATCGGTACCTGAGGCCCACCCCCAGTCTTTCTCTCCGCTAAAAAACTCTCCGCTAAAAAAAAAAGGAGCGCGGCGGGCGGGAATACAGGGGCTAAACCCGCTCCGCAAATTCCTTGTTTTGCCAGCGATTTCCTCTAAACTGGTTGGCGGTCAGTCTCTCAAGGTCCGTCTTTTGCCAGGGGTAAGCTAATGCGCAGCTTCGCACAGCTGATTCTCGCCATCCTGGCGGAACCGTCTGCTCTTGGGGCATGGGGCGGACAGCTTTTCTCGCGGATTCACCGCATGGCGGATGTTTGTCCGCCTTATAGAAATTCTCGCCCGCAGTCCCGAATACACCGCCTCAGTGTCAACGGGCGATCCTCTCGAGCACTTCTCGTGACGAACCTCTGGTCGGCCAGAGGAGTCCACCATTGAAAGAGCCATTGAAAGATACGTCGCTTATTTTTTTGCCACGACTAATCACCTTAAAGGAGTTCTGCGATGAAATACCCAAATAACGCGTTACTGTTTATCTCACTTTTTTTATTACTCGCCCAGCAGTTGGCACAGAGCGCGGCAACTGAGGCCGCATCGGTGCTGGATGCTTTTGCTCCGGACAATACGTCGCTCACCACCAAAATCCACATGCAGTACACCGATTTTACGGGGTATACCGATGAAGACTGGTTCATACATTACTACCATGTCGACCCGGATGATGGCCCGAACGGGTATGCCTTTTGGGATGAATCGCTTCCACCGGCTTCATCGAGCAATCCGAATGACGGCATCGATGCGCAGATATCGCTGGGCTTAGAATTCGGTCACCCCGTCTCAGGATCGACCACCACGAACGACACCTTCGTGTTTGACGCAAGTGGCCAAATCAACGTGCAAGATGCCCGCACCACGCGCGGACATCCAGCCGACGGAAAGATTATCGGTTCTGTGAAGGCTGAATTCGATTTAGAACCCGGATATGGAGGTGCTGTGCATGGCGACGTGGTGGGGATGCTCGTCGTTCCAGAAACCAATCTAGCCCCTGGCCTCACCTACCTCGGTTTCAGTTTTGGTGAGACAACTACGTACGGGAACTCAGCCATATACACGGAAACACTCTACTACACGCCTTTTGGCGAACTGCAGTTTGAACTCTTGGCAGGAGAAGATTATTTATTCCAAATAGTGTACGAAGCGTATGTACCGTACGGGGCGGTCGGCAGTCACAGCACTGCGTTTGAAATTCCGATCATTCCGGTAGGTGGTTTTTATGGCGTCCCCGAACCGGCGACCCTGCTGCTGGCTCTGCTGGGTCTTGCGCTGCTGCCGCGAAGAAGGAGACGGTAGGCTTTTCTTGGTGGTTCCCGACCCCGCAAATTCCTTGTAATGTCCCCGATTTCCTTTAAACTAGTGGGTATCAATACACTGCATCCCAGGGGCCGGGCTAATGCACAGCGCAACGATTCTTGGCGCGCCGTCTCTTCGCGCTGCCCTCTCGTGCGTGGTCTGTCTGCTTGCAGTCGCCACTAGTCTTGGTCAGAGCACCACGCTCACCTTCGATCGTCTCCACTGGTACGATCGCGTGGGCAATCCGCATCGCGTCCAGGGCGTGAACATCGAGTTTTTTGAAGAGGATACTATTAGTGCGGACGACAACCTCGGCACGCTTGCCGTGGGGAGTGGAAACGCCGCAGGGTACCTCCAACTGACCACCACCGAGTGGGACGTGCTCGATGACGAACTTGAGGTGTATGCTCACCTCCGCACTGAAATCCCCGGTGTTGCAACCATCGGGCCTAAAAAAAATTTGGTGTCGGATCCCGACATCTTTTCTGAAACGGCGAACAGGATGCCGGCCGGGGCCGCCTTGTGGCTTGTGCCGGAGGGCGGCAACCTCACGCTGCCGGAAAACCCCGCCCAGACGCTAAGCATCCCGGATGCATCGTCCGCCGGAAACGCGACTCCTGCAAGCCGGTCAATCGGCGCGCTGCAGGTGGTCAAGTTTGCGCACGACTATTTTTCTAATTCGCTCGGGGCGACCGTCGCACCCGTCTCTATGCAATTGTATGCGACGGAGACGGGTTATTCATCGAGCCGCGGGAATAATATCACCGTGGACGACAATCGTTGGGGCTCCTACGACACGACCCTGCACGAGTATGGACATGTAATCGCAAACAACAATCAACTGCACAATTTAACCGATATCGAAGGCTGGACTCCTCCCGGCGGTTATGGTCAAGACAGTATTGCGCTGGTTGGTCTTGTAGGTACCCGAGGCGCATGGATTGAAGGCGTTGCCGACTACCTGGCCATCAGTGCAATCAAGGATGGGGATCTGAATACCTTTGTTCAGGGTGGCAACCCGAACGATCCGGGCCTGCCAGCCACCGATCTGGACGAATGGCATCACCAATACTACAGCGACGGTGCAAAAACAGAGGAAGCCCACCTGCTGTCCAAGGTCAATCTTGAATCGAGACAGGCGTGGGCTGCTGCTGGCCAAAACATTTCGGCGGATAACGTTGGAGAAGGGGACAAGTCGTCGGTGATGCGGATCCTCTGGGATCTTTACGATACGGACGACACCGGTGCCGAGCCGATTGCCTTTGCAGAAGCGGATCACAATGACCGCTGGGCACTCGGGGCACAGACCGTATTCAATACCATGCGGGCCGATGGCGAACCGAAGCCGCGGATGGACGGTCGTCTCGCCGATCTCTGGGACAACGTGCAGAAGGAGCACGCCACAGCACCCAAGCGGGCGGCCGAGCTGGGGGAGCTGTTTCAGGAATACGGCGTATCGGCAGTCCCGGGCCTCGGCGTGGGCGGCGGCGTGGCCGATGACAGTGCGACGACCGACACGACCCCGCTACTCGTGTGGAGCGAACAGAACTCGCTGTACTCCGAGTTTTTTAAAGTGGCTATTTTCGACAAGCTCTTTACCGAGCTGATTCTCGAGTCGCCCCAACTGCATAACGTCACGGAGTGGACCGTACCGGCCGGGAGCGAGTTGGCGGTGGGCGAGTACAACTGGGTGGTCATTTCCAACAGCGTGATGCAGAATGGCATCGTGATGCCGGAAGGCATCAACTTCAACTACAACGCGGCCAACAACACGGTGCTCTCTGCATCGTACTGGAGCGGCGCGGTCCAGTTTCGAATTACGGCCGTCCCCGAACCGACGGCGATTCTTTTGGCCCTCTTGGGTCTGGCTCTGCTACCGAGAAGAAGGCGGCGATCAGCGGATAAAATATACAATGTTAACAAAGGAATGCACTAATGACCTCACGCAACATGGTTTCAACCACCTCATACAAACGTCCGCGCATCTTTGGTAGTCGAACCGCAGTACTGGCGATTACCCCATCGACTGTTGTCGATCGTTTTTGGATGCGACTCATCCTCGCTGCATCTTTCTTGTTTGTCTTATGCGCGTCTGAGGCGCAGGCGCAGGTCGACCGCTGGTTTACCGTGAACCCGATCCAGGTCTGTAACGACACCGGCGGCACTCCAGCCCCGATCCCCATGTTTCAGGCGGAAACGGAAAAAATCTTTGCCCAGGCGGGTGTGGCCCCGATTTGGCTGCCAACCACCCAACTCAACGACTCGTCGCTGCTGAGTGTTACGACCGTCCTCAATCTCGACCTCCCAGGTAACGGACAGCATGCCGACCCACTGACCATCAACATGTGGTTCGTCGAAGACATGCCAAACCCCTTGGGCACACTTTATGGGGAAGCCTATAACGGTGCAAACGGAGTCGCGATCAATGGCACTGAAGTTGAAAACTTTAACGGGGGTGTGGGCCGACTCGACACGGTCGCACACGAAATCGGACACAACCTGGGACTTGGCCACTGGAATTTTGGGTCCGGGGGCGCCAACAATCTCGAGACGCAAGGAAGTTCTAGAAGCGTCCCAGAAAGTATTGACGATATCACGCCCGATGGCGCAAATGTCAGCCAACTTACCGAGGCACAAATCACTGAGTTGCGCTCCTCGCCCTTTCTCGGCACGGTACCGGAAGTGCTTGTCGATACCAATGGGTCGACTCCGTATAACGCCGATAACTTTTTCCTGGTCGATTTTTCGAGTGGCCCCGTGGGCATGTCGCTGGCAAGCCTGACGATGGACCTCAGTCCGGTCGACGCCTTTCTCGATCCCACCAGTACCGAACCCGGTTTCGCCGGGACTCCGTTTGCCATCGATCCCGCTTCGCTGGTGGGTGTCAGCGCCGCCGATATTACCCCGAGTGGCGATAGCGATGGCAGCCAGTTACTTACGCTTGATTTTGCCGCCGATTCCTTCACCGAGGGAGACTCCTTCCGGTTTGGAATCGACGTCGATTTGCTCGATGGAATCGATCTGTTTGGTGCGACGCCGGAGGAACTCATGGGCACGCTGTTCACCTTTGAATTTGACAGCGGCCTGCTCGCGGAAGCGGAGATCGAAGCGGACCTAATCGCCAGTTCGATCGAACCCATATCAAACCTATCCTTTATTGATTTCCATCCGATCATTCGAGAGATCCAAACGCCATTTGAGTGGTATCTCGATCCGGACCCGGTGCGCGCAGTCCCCGAACCGGCGACATTACTTCTCGTACTCGCGGGCCTCGCGCTGCTGCCAAGGCGCCGTAGGGCATCGTACATAGTTGCCGGGTCGAAAAGTCCGGCCAGTCTCCGGGCTCGAAGGGTTGTTTCACCCCACGACCGTTACAGGGTAGGGATCGATTTCACTCAAAACAGAAAACGCTTCTCTGCAAGGGTCGATGGGTGAGAACTGCTGACAAAACCCTGCCAGCAATGCTTCCGATCTTGTCAGCGGGACCAAAAGTCGCTATTGGACACCCATGAAATTCTCTGCCTGCTGCCGGATCGGCCTTGGGGCGTCCGTCTTGTTGCTTTGCTCGTGCGGTACCTTTCCGAGGGAGGAAGGTTTGCTCGACCAGGCCGTTCCGGATGCCAAGATATCGTCACGCAATTTGCGAGCGATGATCACCGAATACGTGCCGAGCTACGCACATACCATTGAATCGACAGCAGATCGAATCCTCGCACAATCACAAGATCCGACAATCAGACAAAATGCGTTGCTCTGGAAAATCAACGCCATCTCGGCAGGATTTGGAGCCGCCAGTCGGCCCGATCCGCTCGCATCGTACGTTGATCTCTGGATCCTTACGCGCCAGATGACAAACATGTTTGATTCGCAGGCAACCGATCCCTATTTCGGGCCGTGGCAACCCGACGCGATCGCAAGCTGTCGCGAACTGGACGGCCGACTTCTCCAGATCAATAGCAAGTTTGAATCACATCTTAATGATATCCCGACGTTCATCGATAAAACGGCAGCAGCGCATCCGATGCGAGACCTCTATTTTCAACGGGCTCCGCTCGCGACAGAAAATATTGAAAAAATTGCCGAGCCGAAACATGAGGTCCTGCATGTGCTGGCCTCCATGCAAGATGACGTCAAAGATTTGCAAAGGCTCTCCGCTCTGTATGCTGAGTTTCTTCCAAAACAGGCGAAATGGCAGGCAGAACTCCTCACACTTACTTTGCACCAAACACCTGTGATGAAGGCATCGCTCCAGGAGCTGGCCGTTGCGTCGGCGTCCATGAACCAACTTGCAATTTCCGCCGATCGGCTCCAGGGCACGGTCGATCGGGAGCTGCAGCAACTCCCCGTTCTGGTCGATGAGCAACGCCGTTTGACACTGTTGGATCTGGAGCGAATCCAGGCCGCTACGATTGCCGAGTTGCGATTGGAACGCGAAGCGGTCATGCAGGCGCTTCACGAAGAACAAATCGCGGTGGGTGCGTGGGTCGAAACAACCGCCGGCAGTTCCGCAGATCGGGCCGAAGGAATTGTGCAGCAGGGGATTGTTCAATCGGAGGATGTTGCCGAACACCTGCTCGATCGTGCGACCCTGTACGGTTGCACCTTGCTCGGGACCGCCGGTCTGCTCGGCCTTCTTTTTTTCATCTGGTACCGTTTGGTCGCGCATCGGGATTGGAGAACAGCAGCGATTTGTCCCGAATCGGGCGAAGCGTTCGGAAGCGTTGTC
>Ga0315338_1002830_pt1 | contig 16248 bp, 15 predicted proteins | sample ASW8metaG_FD_204518 | JGI IMG/M metagenome (GOLD analysis project Ga0315338, IMG submission 204518) | Ammonia-oxidizing marine archaeal communities from Monterey Bay, California, United States - ASW #8 | ecosystem: Environmental > Aquatic > Marine > Coastal | place: USA: California | collected... | reverse complement strand
CTGCTTGCTTCACACCCACATAATCAGCTACCTCACTTTCAAAGGCGTCGACATGGGGTCCTAAGGGCGCAATCCAGTTGGAATCAATGGCATCTTTTATAAAATCGATCTCTTCACCATTCAGGTGGGGGGGCGATAAATATATTTTTTTATGAAGTGTATTAATCAAATAATAATACTTAGGATAGGAAGGGTTTCAATTGTTTGTGATATATTGGATCAAATGCCATTTGATCCAATATATCTTTTTTCAAGTCAATACCCTCCGCGATTTCAATCAATTCCACTTGATTATTTTCAACTGAGAAGACGCATCGCTCTGTAATGATTAAAATTTCCTGGTCGTTTTCTTTCTGGATTTTCGGAGAATACGTGATTTCATCTACAGATTTAACAGCTTTTCGAATCTTGCCTTCATTTAAAATAGTTAATTTATTTTGATCTTGGCTTATTTCAAGGCCTTTGGCGGTAAATGAGCCCACAAACAAAATCTTTTTTACAGCGTGACAAATATCAATATATCCTCCACACCCAAAATAATCATCGCCAAGTACACTCACATTAACATTACCCTGAGCGTCAAACTGGGCAAAACTCAAAATTGCCATATCCATATGGCCACCATTAAATCCAACGAATTGGTTATCCTGGGTTAAGAATGAACTTGGATCAAAGGCAACGCCGAAGTCCGGTCTTCTTTCTGGAATGCCTCCAATCACACCGGACTCCATAAATGTTGTCAAATTTGGATATTTTTCAGGAGATTGCCGTGCATAGACGCCTACTATTTCTGGTACGCCTTGACCCAAGATTACATTCAAATCCGGGTTTAATTCCTTTAGGGCCCTATTACCAATGCGTTTTTTATAGAGTGGATCATTATTGTCTTCGCTTTCTTGGCCAAAATCCCCATTGGTCAACAAACCATCATGAACTACAAATTTATTGGTATACCTATGATCATTTTCCAGATCATTCGTAACAATAAAGCCATCAACCAAATGGGAAGGTAAATCAATTTTGTCCGGGGCAAGTTTTTGATCTGAAATTTCTGCCACCTGTACAAAAATTTTCCCGCCTGAAGATCTCGCCGCCTGTGCCATGGCGAGAAATTCTGTTTTAACCGGTTCATTACACATAGTAATATTTCCCATTTGATCAGCAATAGAACCTCGAATTAAAGCAGCGCCTACAGGCTGCGACTTATAAAATAAGTATTCTGTCCCACCCATTGATATTGTTTCTACAACTTCTTCTACTGTTTTGGTATTTAACTTACCACCTCCAAATTTTGGATCAACATAGGTGTGTTTTCCTACTGCTGAAATTAAACCTGGGCTACCACGTCCTATTTCCCGAAATAAAAAAGACAATTGGCCTTGAGGAAGAGAGTATCCCTTAATTTTATTCGTCTGAACCAATTTTCTGATCTCGGGAATTGAACCATAATAACTGCCAAAAGAACAAGCGAGCAGATCGGGGTGGGCAAGATGATCCAGACCTGGATCAGTGGCTGAACTAGTAAACATAATGGTCAAACCATTTGGTTCCCCGCTTTTATCAAATTCTTTCCGAACTAAACGAAGTAATAATTGCGGTGTACCTGACCAGCGAAACCCCGTAACAGCCATACTTTTAACCGGTTGAATTTGGGTGCGAAATTCTTGTTGAGTAATTCGTTTATTCATTATCAATAACGAGTTTCTTTTAAATGGGTTTTGCAGGAACCCCTACCACAGTAGCGCCTGGCTCAACATCCTTTATTACGGCAGCACCTACACCGATAACAGCACCTTTCCCCAGTCGAATACCGGGCTTAATTGAAGCACCAACGCCAAGAGATACATAATCTTCTACTATCACCGAACCTCCAAATGAAACATTCCCGCCAACCAATACATGATTACCAATTGTATTATGATGACCAATTAATGCTTCGCCACCCAGGAAAACGTTGTTGCCTATTGTGCTATGGGTATGGATCGCTGTGCCCATTTCTATAATCACATTTTCGCCATAAGATACTTTTGTATCAATTAAGGCCTGGGGATGTATGATTGATATCATTTGAAAGCCTTTGTTTTTTAGCAGGTTAAATTTCTCTGCACGGGCGGTATTATTTCCAATTGCAGTGATAGCTAGTTTTATATTGTTTTGTTTCGCGAAATCCAATAAATCCTTTTGGCCAAATACTGGAGTGCCGTCAATATTATCTGCAGTTTTTTGAGAATCATCATCGCCGTAGGCTACAATATCTAAATCATCGTAATAACTGAGTACATTTGCGATCAATGAACCAAATTCGCCTGCACCATAAACAATGAGTTTTTTCATAGAAATAATTTATTCATTAAAAACATGGTTTGATAGAATTCTCGTTAAAAAGTAAAAAATTAAGTTAACCAGGTTGGGATAGTATCTAGGCTTGATTGAAATTGATTGATTTGTTCATTTTGATAGGAGCCAGAATAAATACCATTCAAAAAAATTTCACATCCTTCTGTATTAAAATTATGCCATGATTCTTCTTCTTTTGATTGTAGAATTGGGAAAAATAGTGCATTTATAGCCTGGGCAGCAATTAAATCTCCAGGAGAATCACCAATAATCAGGATGTTGTCCTGGGCATATTTATTTTTTGCAACCGCTACTAACATCTCTGTTTTGGTCCCTGTTTCTTGACCACCAATATAGAGGACGTTTTTTTCAATATTATTTTCAGACCATTCCCGCTGTAGTGTATCTATGGGTGTATTTGAAATAACAACAAGATCTGCGTATGAATGAAGAAAAGTTATCGCCTTTAAAGAACCACTTATTGGCGGCAGATTGAATACGGTTGCCTTAACCATACGATTGACTTCTTTGCTCCATTCAAGAGCAGTTTCAATGGGGGGTTTTTCACTCTTTGGCAAATCCGCAATCACTCCGGCAGAATTTTCTATATAATCTGTAAGATAGGGATCGATATAAATAATAGAGTCTTTTATTTTTAACACACACCCTGATTGTCCAATAAAATAAATAATTAGCTGATTTTCATTTACATTGCGGTTTTCAATTTCCTTTATCATGCTCATATAATTGACTTTGTATCTATCATTTTTTCGCCAGGTGGATAGCTCGTTAGTGTTGATTTTTCATCGCAAATGATTGTTTTTTAGTAAAGATTAAACCATTTGACTTCCAAAAAAACCTGATGAACTAATATAAACTCTTTTTATTTTTCATTAGTCGATGATGATGAGCTTTGATTTTCCGTTGGCCTAGAACCCATAAATTCTGGCATAATCTCTTGTGTTTCAGATCGAACACCTACACCTTTGATTACCTGCAGAAATGTTTTAAATAAGATTCTCATATCTATTAAAAAATTGTGATTTTCTACATAGTGGATATCATAATCAAATTTTGCTTCCCAAGATAAAAGATTACGCCCTTCTGTTTGTGCCAATCCGGTGATCCCCGGCCTTACTGCATGGCGACGGTTTTGATAAACATTAAAACGTGGTCCATACTTTTCAGGTAGAGGCCGTGGGCCCACCAGACTCATATTACCTACGATTACATTAATGAGTACAGGCAATTCATCTAAACTAAAGCGACGCAATAAACGACCCCAAGCCGTTAAACGAGACACATCGTGTTTGGCGCTAAGTGATGGACCAACTGTCATTGTCCTAAACTTTATCATAATAAAAGGCGTACAATTAAGACCTAAACGTCGGTGGTAAAAAAATACTGGCCATCCCTGGATAACCACTCCAATAAAAAATAAGATTGTGATAAGTGGGGATAGACATAGAATTAGTCCAAAACTGAAAACAAAATCAAAAATACGTTTCAAATGGCGATAATCCGAATTAAGTGTTAACCTTTTGTGCAAGACCCACAAGCAAACTACCCATTCTGAAAGTACCGGAAATAAAATAGAGCAAGTGCTGAAACATGTTCCAGCTACGTACCTGGCCCCAAGTAGGATGATTATTAGCATATTCAGTAATTAGCTTTGTTTCCATGTTCAATTGCTTAACAAGATATTCTAGTGTTTTTTTTTGGTAGGCCCGTAGATGCATGGGAGGTTGAATGAAACCATAATTTTTTGAAATAAAAGGTGAGATTTTTCGCATTTTGGCCGTTAATGATTGATGGTTGGGTAGTTCCAAATGTACAATACCACCGGACTGGAGTCGATCGGTTAAAAGCGACATAAAAGACATAGGGTATTTTATATGTTCCAAGACCTGGTAGGCTATGACTACATCAAACTTTCCTTCGATTTCTGCAAGTGGCTGAGTAGATATGGGCACATTGTTTTGCTTTCCAAACTTCTTCCAGTAGGGGTTAATATCAATACCAGTCCAATCTACACTGCGAATGGAAAAAGGCCGATAAAAGACACCAGGCCCGCAACCAACTTCGAGGACATTTTGGCAGGGATGACCCATCATAGCTTCATAAACTTTCAGCCGAGAATCACATAGACGATCGGCCAATTTCTGAGTACTATGAAATGAATCTGCCATCATTTTGATACCCTGTTGATGAACTGGAGAAGAATCTCCGTCAATTTGTTCGATTTCCACATTATTGCAATAATCCAGCCCGCAGTTTTTACAAGAGAAAATGATATGATCTCCCCAAGAAAAATTTTTTAAATCTTGAGTTTCATTGCATATGGGACAATTATTATTGTAATCGTTCAAGATATATTCTTCTTATGAATATCATAGGCGGTGTCAATACTTTTGGCAAATAGTTTAAAACATGTTTCCACATCAAACTGAGCAGCAAGGCATTTTGAGGCAGTTCCCATTTTGCTTAAGGCAGCCTGATCAGAAATAAGGATATTAAGATGCTCTGCAGCGGTCCGTGAATCATCTGTAGGCACCACTAAACCAGCTTTGGTTTCATGTAGTAAATCTGCCTGCCAACCTCCATAATTGATCATTATCGGTTTACCAGCAGCTAGAGCGTCAAAAAACTTGTTAGCAGAATTATTTTCCATTTCCGGCAAGTCAACAAAAAATGAAGTCGTAACAGTGGCTGCAGATAGTAGTGCCGGCATTTGATCTTTAGGTAAATAATTAATGAAAAAGAGCGTTTGATTCAAGATTCCATATTTTTCTGCCAGATGTAATAACTGGTCCCGTTCATAGCCATCACCAGCGAGAAGGAATCGAACATCTTTGTTAATTTTTTTTATCTCCAATGCCATTTCTATCAAATAACTGAGGCCGTTTATCCGTCCAAAAGCACCGGTATATACAACCAAGGGGTGATTGGTCAGCCATGGGAATTTTTGGCGGAATTTCTCTCCTTCTTTGGATGCAACATCAAAATGTTCAATATCACTTAAATTAGTAATTGTACTTAGTTTTTTATTTGGTACCCCATTTTTTAATAACTCAGCATGCATACCTTCAGAAAGTAACACTATTTGTTGTGAAGCCTGATAAACCATTTTTTCAAGCTTACATGCCAGCCAAATTAATGGCGGAGATTTAATCGAACCAACAGCGATTGGCAGTTGGGGCCAAAGATCACGGACCTCAAAGATCAGTGGAACTTTGTTTTTGTACTTCAACCATAAAGCGGGGAGTGCTACGCTAAGGGGTGTACTGCTGGCCACAACGAGATCAAAATTTAACCTTGAAGTCAATTTTAAGGTATACCAAATATATTTTATAAATGTAAAAACCTTTTGAATATTAGACATACGGTTGGCATAGGGAACGGGGAACCAGTACACAGAAATTCCTCTTTCTATACTGAAGCTCTTGGGAGCACGACCTTGCCAGTTAGTTGTAACCATGTGCACGGTATCACCTCGAGAGACTAACCTTCTAGCAAATTCATAGGAACGGGTAGAACCAGGCATGGACGGAGTATTAAAATACTGGTGTAGATATAAAATATTCATTTGTTTAAATATTTTGACATAATATAACGGTGGGATTCCCGAGCCTTTTTGAATATAAATCGCTGATCCATGTTTTGAGTACTGGTATGTTCTTGGTGAATCAGTTTTAGTTCAGGATTAAAAGTGACTGGGCAATCGACCTGCTTGGCAATCTCAGCTACGGAAAGTTCCTCTCCATAAAGAGAGAAATTGTCATCTAACCAACCCCCTTGTTCAAAAAAATATTTTGAAAAAAGTATAGCTGCACCATGCACAGCATAAACGGGCAAAGAACCGCGGTTTTTATATTGATTATTATAATAAAACAAACGGTCGCGAATTTTCTTTATAACCAGTAATAGACGGGAAAATGAAAAAGAGGCATAAAAAAGTTTCCAATAAAGTCGCTTGATTGCACTCATTGATTCAACCATAAATGGATTGAGCGGTAAACGAGTATTTTCCCCAATAATTTCTGGCCCTAGTATCGGGTATTTTGTGGAATCAATATTTTTTAGTTTTATGAAAAAATTTGAATCCTGAAACAGGATATCATTATTGCATACCATAATCCAATCTGGATAGTTGCCATGTATGGCTAACATTTTTTTTATGACCTGATTGGCCGCGGGCCAATAAAATTGATTAATAGCAAAAGGAAATAACTCAATTTCGATATTTGAAGCGGTTTTCAATTTATCGAGTTTATTATAATTGGCGTCCTTACTAAAGTTATCTGCTATGGCCATTTGAATTGTTAAGGTATTCATTTGACATGTTTGCAATGATGCAAGCAAGTTTGCTGTGGGTGTAGAATCCCCGTAATTAACGGTTATAAGCCAAACGCGCATTTCTAATTTCTAGATGATAAAAAAACCAATAATGCAATTATCCATGACAAGATAATGCTGTTGTAATGAAAAATACTAATTAATGGAGAATAGAAAGTAAACGCGTAAAATACAGAAAGGGGTATGAGGGCCAGTTGGCTACCATTGCGTGAATGATTAAATGCCAGCTGGGCTAAAAAACCACTGATGAATATGATCATAATTGCACCTACTATAGAAAAATCAGTAATAAGACCTCTTAATGCAGTGAAAATGTTAGTTGAAACACCAATTGCTATTACAGAAGGTTCATAAAAGCCTAAAGGTCTTTCAATGAGCCCGGCTAAATTTGAAGGACCAGCAAAAGTCGTGAGCCCTATTGTAGGGATTATGTTATGATCTAGTTTAAACCATTGTGTAAAAGCTGCAAGATAACCAAAAAAATATGCTTTAATCCGAGTTATTAATAATTCAAGAATGATTGTATCCATGCCCTGTCGCAACCACTGGACAAGAATGAAAAGGATAGTAAAAGATGAAAAAAAGATTACACCGCCTGATAGAACTTTCCAAAATTTTCGGCTACTAGTTAAATTATTATTTTCTATTCTAACGCTTGATGCAATAGCTGCTGAAAAAAATAATACCAAACCTAAGATAATACTAGTTCGTGCTCCTTCGATCAAACCTAGAAGGATTGCTAAACATAAAGGTGAAATAGAAAATAATTTTACTTTGAGAGTGGCTTGTTTGAGCGAAAAGATAAAACCACCAAGCAGAGTTGAAGGATAAATACAATATAAACTGTATGTAATCATATCAGGATATTCTAAATAGCCAGAATAACGCTCGATTGAAATCAGATTGGGTATGGCCAATAAAATATTAGTTTCAAAAGTTGAAGCATAGTTCGAAAATGCATGAAGTATTAATAATAATAATCCCATGATGCTTACACACAATAAGCCCATCAATGAAATCAACCAAACTCTAGGAATAGATTTATTATTATATAATTTTTTCTCATTCCAATTTGCATCTGGGCTGAAAGCAAAAAACGAACCTGCCGAACAAGCCATGGTTGCTATGGCAATAAACCACAATCCAAGGCTATTGATTGAAAAATCAGGTGCGAATATGAGAGGCGCAAACATAAAAAAGGACCATAAAAGAGAGAAAAAAGAACCTGGCGTCAACCAAGATTTCGTGATTATACGCGAGGTTATAGCTGTAATAATAATAGCTGAGACAGGCCAAATTGAAATCATTGTTTGTATTTTTGTTTTATTAATGAATTTATTGAAAAAGCGGCCGTGAGTGAACAATAGACCATGGCGGACGTTGCTGCCGTATATGCGGTAGCCAAAACACCTATTATGGGAATAAAAATAATATTCCCGATAATATTAATAAGTAATGCGAGTAGAATAAAAAATGCCATAAGCATTGTTTTTTCTTCTAGTTCAAGCATCTTATGGGTTAGAAAAGATAATTGCCAGCAAAAACCTGCAATGAGTAAGGGCATCACCAATGGTTTAAATTTTAATGAAATTTCTGGGTTTACCCATTGCAACAGCTTAAATACTGTCTGATTAAAAATTTGGGTTGGTAAAATAATTAATGCAAAAATACCTAATAATGTTAGAAAACCTATTTTTAGTAAGTCCACAACCTGTCTGTATTTGGCCTGATTCCATAAATTCATGACGCGAGGATGTAATGCCATTATAAGTGGAAAAACCAGAAAAGAAAACAAACGAGTAAGCAATTCCTGGAGACTTGCGTAGTTCCCTAAATCTGTAGGCGTAAGAAAATGGGCAATAAATAATCGATCCAAGTAAGGTAAAGCCAAACCAAAAGTAAACCATAATGAGATTGGTATACCAAATCTTAACCATTTATAAACTAAATCATTTTTCTGAAATTCTTTAAATAATGAAAAAATATTTGGAGGCCACAGTTTGATATTTTGAATGATAACCCAGCTTGAGACCAAGAAAAAGGAGAGGGATACACCAAACAACATGGCTGTGCTACTTCTATCATAAATAATAATGACGCTTAATGGTAGTAATATAGCTAAACTTGACTGAACTGATGTTATCCATATAACCTGTCGTGGATTTATGCTTGACTGGTAAAATGTTTTGATTAGAGTAAAACAGGCTATGGACCCAATACACATCAGACGCACATTGATTTCATTAGATGTAGTACGACCAAACCAAAATAAAATGATTAAAAAAGTAGCCCCAGCAATACAGGAAACGATGAAACTTGTGATAAGTGAAATAGAAAATTGATCATGATGTTTATCCATTTCTAAATATCTTAATTGTGATTGATTTAGCCAGCCAAAACAAAGCGCTACCAATAGGTTACATTGAGCGAATATTAAACTGTATTGACCATATGTTTCAGAGCCTAGAAAACGGATAAAAATTATTATAGCAGAAAGCCCGGCAATACCTGGTATAATTTTTGAGAAACCGTACATAATGGTTTCCCTGAAAATGGTATGCATTGAAATTTGTTGATTCAAATCTTTCTACCCAGTCTTTTTAGTGGTGAGTTTTAAGGGTTGGATTGATACAACAATCGAAGAATCAATTTTAATTCTAATCCGACTCCAAAAGGTGTTCTTTAAAGTAAATTATAAAGATGGAAAGGAATATGCCAAAAAATAGGGCCAGAGTTATACTTAATCCACGCCTAGGTCGGGTCAACTTTGCTGGTATGTTAGGACCATCAATTAGCTGAACCATATCATCCCTTTCAACCTCATCAATTTTAGCTTTTTCATACTGTGTCTTTAAAGTAACATAAAGACTATTCTGGAGATCTACTTCCCTACCCATCTCTTGGACTTGCATAAGAAGAGATGGGGAAGTAGACATATTGCGATTTTTTTCCCGAAACTCACGCAAGGATAGTTCTTTTGCTTTCATTTCAACAGATACTTCAATTAACCGCTCTTCAATAAAAAGACGTTTTTTCCGTACTCGGTTAGTTTTTAACTGACGTTGAATCTGACCTGATTCTTCGATTAGCTTTTTAGATAATTCCGCAGCAAACTGTGGTTCAAACGCCTCTATTTCTAGTGTAACAACAGGAGACAGACGATCTTTTGAAATCTTAATCATTTTGCGCAGTTCGGTGATTGCTCGGTTGAACCGTTCCTTCTCTGGATACTTGTTTAACCTATTCTCTTTAAATAAAATTTCTTTTAGTATTCTTTGGCCATATTTTTCTGTTATATACACCCCGCCAAGAAGAGTAGCCAGCAAATCACTGCTCTGTACGATTTCAGGATATATTTCATCCCAAGGTACCGTACCCCCCATAGATAAAGGAATATTGACCCCCAACTGAGCAGCAACACCGGAAAAACCGTTGGAACTCGTGCTTCCATCTTCAGAAACAGGTAATACTTTTGAAACAGAGGTATATACGGGATCAGCAATCCAAAATACATAAGCGGCCACTAAAAAAATAACTGCGAATGGTATTCCAAGCAAAGTTTTGCTATATTGTGTAATGATCAATTTAGTTCTAACCCATGAAAATTTTTTGGTATTATATCTTTGATCATCTTGTGTAACAGAATCAGAACTAATTGTTGGCTGTACTGTAAAAGACGGAGATTTTTCAGCCTGAAGATTTAGAACATCTTTTGTGTATTTCATCATATGTTTGGGTGGAATTTTACCAGTTTTGATCCATCCGGATAGCGTCTGGGGTGTTACCTCAAAATATTCTGCCACTTGGTAATTTCGGCGAAAACCAAAATGACTCATAATATCTAAAACCACTTTTTCTGCGATTGGTTTTTTATCATCCATTTCTACTACTGTGTTAATCCTTCTGCATTGGTACCCACCAGATATACATCAAACAAACTGGCGCCAAAAGATTGGGTGCTACCCACAAAAACGAGGTTGGTATTCGGTGTTTCAAATACCGACCAACCCCAATCATCGTAATCTGTAGTACCATAGGGTCGTGTCCAAAGAATGTTACCGTTTGAATCTATCCGCACTATAAATGCATCATCCTTTTGACCCATTGCTAAGTCTTGAGTGGAGGAACCAACAATTACTAAGTCACCTGATTGGGTGCTAGCAGCACTGAAACGGTGGTGTTTACGACTGTTACTTTTAAAGGTACGTTGCCAATCGATATTGCCATAGGTATCTATTTTGAATACTTGAGATTGATATGTATTTGATTGGACAATCGAGTTGACCGCAGTACAAATAAAGAAATCACCATCGTTAGCCTGGCTTATACTATATGCCACTTCATCTACATAGCCATTAGTTTTAAGTTCTTTGTCCCAGATGAGATTTCTTTTTGCATCAACATTGATTATGAGAATATTTCTAGATTCTGTTCCATATTTATCGCGAGTGCCAACCACTATAAACCCTTCGTCAGGAAGCTGGAAAAGGTCATAAGCCCACTCATGGTTGGGAAATGCTGGATTTCCATAAGCCCAGTCCCAGAGCAGATTCCCTTCTATATCTATTTTAATCAAATACATATCCGTATTACCGGATGATATTCCTGGGCTGTTGGAGTGACCGGCAATAACAAACCCACCACCTTTCACTTCTATGACTGCCTCGCCAACTTCCCACATACCACCACCATAGGTTTTTTCCCAAATGGTATTGCCATGAAAATCGGTTTTAACGGCATAGATCTGCTGACTATTCCCAAATGACCAAGAATGACCTACAAATAAAAAGCCACCATCTGATGTCGCTATTACATCGTACCCGTCTTCATTAGCGTTACCACCAAAACTATGTTCCCATTCCAGCAGTCCACGTTTATCGGTTTTAATGGCCCACAGATCGGTTTGACCATTTACCTGTGGCGAACGGCGGCCTACCACAACCGTACCGCCATCAAAAGGAGAATAAGCAGCATTCCAACCATAATCATATCCCTGGGTACCAAACCGCCTTGAAAAGCCTGCTGGAAGATCCCCTCTCCAGTTATAACCTTGCCCAATATCTTCGCAATTGAGAAAAAAAATCAAGCCAAAGAGTAGATAGTATTTTTTCAAAAAGAATAACCTGTTAATTAGGAGATGTCGTATTAATCAATATTGCAATAGTAACTAGTGAAGTAACCAAGGAACCAATCTGTTGGTAACGATCTGCCGGATTTATATTTTGTTGCGATAATGGTTTTTCACTAACGCGGATAATACTTCCTGGTAGGACAGAAACGTTACTGCGGGTGCTGATTCTTGATGCTTCCCCATAAGGTGTAATATAAACAATATGTTTTTTATCGCCATAAGCGGTTAAACCACCAGCAAGACTAAGGTAATCTTTGGCAGAATAACTTACCTGCCAGGCAATATTGCCAGGAATATGCACCTCTCCATCGATCATTACTGTACCCAATATGGGTTTAGCTATAATGGTATCTCCAGCTGATAAAACTAGATCACCAGTTTTTGAGCCAAAGGATAACGTATCTCGTTTTACGATTACGTTATTGATGTCAGATGATGATAGAAGGCCACCTGATCGATTAAGAATTGAATTTAACGTCTCCTGACCATTAATGAGTGGATAGCTTCCTGGTGAACCTATCTCACCTTTCACAACCACATAATTGGATGGGATGAATTTTTCCTGCAAGTGAATTGATAGATGATCAAATGGCATAATACTAAAACCATCAGTCTGAGATAAATCAAGGGATTCTGGTTTATGTACATCGTTATTATTAGATCGACGCACTAATTCAATATTTCTAACATTTTGAGGATCAATATGCATAATGTCTAAAACAATATTGAATGATAATTCATCAAACCAGGGAATCTTTGTTAAGTTGTGAATATTGCTGGATACGGAAATAGTTTTTAGTTGTGTCTTTCTACCCGGAATGATAAGGCTGTCAGCACTCATGACAATGGTCTTATCGAACTGCGATGAAGAAACATAGAGATTAGATCCACCCGGCCGGGCAATGATTACCTGCGGGTTTTCATCTTGCATGATCCCACCAGCATACTGCAATAAAGATTCTACATTATTTCCTGGTGCTATTTCATAGTAGGCTGGGTTTAATACGGCACCATTAACGGCCGCTGTTCTTCCCCTAGGTGGAACTATAATTACATCACTATCCAAAAAAGAAAACGACTTTGTTAGGCCATTTCCAGTAATTAGGGGATAAAGATCCAAAGAATCAATGATGACGCCTTCTCGCTGTAGTTTTATATTTCTTAGTGTACCTGTTTCTATCACACCGCCAGCTAGTATTAATATATTAGAAATACTGATTGAAGGATTAACCACATAATTACCAGGAAATTGTACATAGCCAGATATAGTTATATTAATATTCTTAATTTTACCAAGTGAAAATTCTAAAAAGGTTTGAGACGGATTTGAATTTAGGGTTGCATAGACCTTTCCAAAACGAGACTTTATATAAGTTTTTGCCTGGCCTAACGTTTTACCACCAAAATATAGAAGTCCAACATTATTAATAAATGCCGTACCATCTCTTTCTAATATAACTCGTTCATATTGTTCAGCCTGCCCCCAAATAGAAATAATAACTTCATCTCCGTAGCCCAGAACGTAATTAGATGGAACAGTGGCATTGTCAATGATTTGAATTGAATCTCTTAGTGAAAAATAGTTATACCCAAAATGTTTTAGTTGAGGTATACTATCTGATGACATAAGAAGGCGATTCAACTGTTCTAAATCTTTTTGGATTACATCCATTTTTTCCTGATAGTACTTTGTTATATCACCTGGATCAATCAATAGGCGCACAGGACCATCGCTGAGATCTTTTTCTGATTCAAGTCCTTTTTTGACAACCTCGTTGGCCTCTTGATCTACTTTCAGCTTATCATAGGTATCCATAAATCGCTTTAGTTCCTCGGCTGTTTGACCTGAAATCAAGCTGACTAAGGATAAAATGAATAATATTCGGATAAGTATTTGCATTTTAATTCATATTCTTCGGTATAATATAAATATTATTCGGATAAATCGTAAATACTAAAAATTAATTATTTTTGATAAAGATAAAATAATGGTGTTTGTTCGACGGGTGTTGGCAAGGCGGCCTTCAGAAGCATCAATTGGTTCTCCTTGGTCATTTACGTAAAAGTAATTAGGAAAGCCTAAAAAGGCTTCAAACTGCTTTTCATAATAAATTCCAAACCATATATCTTTATATTTGTAACGAGTATCTAACCTGAATTCTAATTTAACTTCAGCTGGGCGATGAGATACGATGCCATGACGCTCATAGTTGAAGGCCGGGATGATCATGAGCTTATCAGATAAATATCCTACATAAATATACCAATCATCCGAATCAGTACCAGAATGCGCTCCCCACCGACGGCCTTTGTAAGCACTGAAATTATAGAGTTGTCTTTCATACCATGTCCCAGGACCACCAATACGATGGCGAGATGAATAGGTGATCATTAGATTGGTCCATTCAAAACCCCATACCCAATTTTTTTTGTCACCAATCCCATAATCCCTAATACCCAAGATTGTTGCCATACTGTGATCTGGCTGTGAAAGAAAATCGGCGAAATACATGCGGTTATCGTTAAATCCAACTTCAGCATATAACTTCATATCTCTGTCCGGCAATATTACTGTAAAATAGCCCGAAAGTGTTTGATCCCAAACGTCATGGCCACCTATAGTGTACTCAGCTTCAATCAAATCGCTGGTAAAAATCCCTTCAAATATAATATTACGGGCATCCTTTTCTGTCCATTCATATCCAGCACTTAATTCTCCCCCAGTAAGATAGTTGCGGCTGAATCCAGCTGCAATAATCGAGGATGATCCATACCAGGAAAGTTGACCATTGATGGATGTATAATATTTGGCCCTAATTCCTGTTTCTTCGTTCATACGAGCAAATGTATATAACATGAAAAGGCCAAATTGACCAATTCTGATTTCCTGCACTGTGCCAATCACCTGAGCAGGGATTGGCTGTGTGTTGTTTGTCATCTGTAGACTGGTATGAATTCCAGGACCCCACCAGCGATTTCCCTTATGCCATCCAATACCAAGACCCCTATAATGAATGAAAGCTAATAAGTTTCTGAAACCACCATTTGCCGGTTTTTCAGAACCCAGTAGGGTTTGGTCATTGAGGACAGAAAAGGGTCCAGCCCGGGTTATGCCACTGGTAGATACAAAACTGTTGTTCATGAGATATGGTTCCACCATAGATGAAAAATAAGGACTATTAAAAGCTATTTGCACTGAATTAAAATTACCTCCCCCTTTTGAAAAGTAGCGGACATCCATATTTTCCTGGTTAGGCATATTATCATTATAGTATCCTTCGCTTCTTACGGTAAGGGAAAATGATGATGAATCAGTATTGAAATAAAATGGACGAAAAATATTAGGATTTATTGGGAGTCGGTTTTCAAATTGAGATTTTTCATTTTGCAAAAGATAAAATGGATCAGCAGACAAGTGCGTTTGGGCTGGCAGACAAGTGACAACAAAAAAGAAACAAATTACAGATTTTGAGTAATATTCTTTCCGGAATTGTTTCATTTAATGTGGCGCTGTCTTAATATTGAGAGATATGAAGACAAAGTTACTATACTTTATTCTTTTCACCGCAACTGTATTTGGATCCGGGGGCTATGATAATGGTACCGCAGCTGGTAAAGGAAAGTTCCACTTGGATTTGACATGGAACCCCTTTGATCGGTTTAAATCCGGACAAACATATGCGGTGATGAGTTACGGACTCACCAACCGATTGGATATGCATGGGTATATTTCTAATCATACTAGAGGTTACCAAACTTGGTACGGTGGCATATTCTATCAATTTTTAAAAACAAAAAAATTAGACCTAGCTACAGCCGTTGGGATTCGGCGGAGATTTGATCAAAATTGGACACATATTTTTTTACCACAGCTACTGTATACAGCGATTATTACTGAGAGATTATATCTCGGTGGGAGTTTTGTAGATATCAGAAATCAAAAGTCAGGAATTAGATATGGGACGGCTTTAGATGTGGGGATATTTTACCAATTGAAATATGAAACAAAAAGAATTGAGAGCATTTCTATCGGGATTGGGGCGTTTCACCCTTCCACCTGGAATCCTAATTCATATTTTTTGCCTACATATAGTGTGGATTTGAAGTTTAAGTAATGGATAGTGATCATTGAATAGTTTATAGAGAATAAAGAAATCCGAGAAAAAGAAATTTTAACTGGTTGAGGGCATAAAATAGATGGTGCGACGAAGAATAAAAGAGGTGCTGAACCAGAGGGAAAATAATGCGAGTAAAAACCAGAAGGGAATAGGAAAATTCAGAAGAAAAAGGCATATACCACCAAGTGTTATTATAATCATCAATAGATCCAAAGATGAAAATTTACGAAAATCACACCCAATACGTTTTTCCACAGTAAAAATAATGATAGATACAATTATAAATATTGAAAATAATTTTGTATA
>Ga0315338_1002829_pt1 | contig 16258 bp, 15 predicted proteins | sample ASW8metaG_FD_204518 | JGI IMG/M metagenome (GOLD analysis project Ga0315338, IMG submission 204518) | Ammonia-oxidizing marine archaeal communities from Monterey Bay, California, United States - ASW #8 | ecosystem: Environmental > Aquatic > Marine > Coastal | place: USA: California | collected... | reverse complement strand
CACCTTCCCCCTAGTCCGGCTCGCCCTTTGGATCGAAAACGTCCTCGATTTTAAGGTCGAAGGCCTCGGCCAGCGCGAAGGCCAGAGTGAGTGACGGGTCGTGCTTGCTGGTTTCGACCGCATTGATCGCCTGGCGGGAGACATTGACGCGGTCTCCCAGCTCGGCCTGGCTCCAGCGTTTTTCAGCGCGCAACACGCGCAGGCGATTTTTCATCGGTAGCGCCACTTTAAGAGCATGGCGAACACGCCCTGCAGACCGATCAACATGGGCATGATCCAGATGATCGGGAAGTCGGGCAGCGCAATCGCGCCTTCCAGAAAACCGTAGGCAAAGGTGCCAAACCCGGTGACCAGCGCTGACGCAATCGTTGCCTCAGACAGGACCCGCTTCTGAAACTCGTCCATCGAGCGATAGAAGGTAAAGATGGCGAGCCCCACAAAGAACACCGGGATCATCGGTACCAGTGCGATGGCGACGGTCAGTGCGGTGCTGAATTCATTGTTCTCGAGCACCATCACCGATCCGATCAGTGCCCCGGCATACGCGCCCATGGCACCAAAAAACTGGAAGAAGTATTTTTTCACGGCAGGTTTCATGAGGCTCTCCAATGCTTGTTATCTACGGCATGAATCGGGCTTGCGGGTCCAGTGATCCGATTGATCATTGTTCAGCCGCCCTCAGAACGATTTGTAATTCGGCCATAAAGACATCGCTCTGGTCGAACATGATAAAGTGGCGGGCGCCGGTGACGATTTTGATGGTCGCCCCGGCAAGGCCGGCATACTGCTCGGCATAGATTGCCAACAAATCCGCGGCCGTCATTGGGCTGGGTTCGGCCCAGGCGACCAGGACGGTCACGTCAGCACGCACGCCTGGCAGGACAGGACGAAAATCGCCGCCCGCAACTTCTGCCATAGCCCGGGCGACACTGCGCTGGTCGGAGGCTTCCATATAACCATAGACACGCGCCTGCCCCTCCTGGGTCATCGATTGAACAGCGATGCCCTGCCGAGTGAAACCCAGATATTGCTCCCGCGGAAGCACCTCCATTTGGCTGCCCAAACTCTCACCGTAGGCTGCGGCCTGCTCTGGCGTGACGGTCGGATTGAAGAGGCGGGCAAAGAAGGGCGCGCTATCAATCACGAGGACGCTGGTGATTGCCTCCGGACGGGTAACGGCGAGTTGCAGGGAAATCTGGGCCCCCAGCGAATGGCCGACAAGTGTGACGTCCTCGAGCTGATGAGCGTCGATATAATCCGCCAGCTCGGTGACCAGCGGAGCGATAAAGCCCCCCTCGCCGGCCGTTTCGATGGGGGGAACACCACCAAAGCCGGCGACTGAGACGATATGCGTATCGGCGTTATGGCCGAGAGCGTCGACAGTTTCAGCCCAGACATCGCCCGGGGAGCCCAGCCCGGGGATGAAGATAATTGTTTGCTCAGACGCAGAGCCGTGTCGGGAGACATCAAACCGCTCCTGGCTTTCAGCGCCGGACATGTTGGCGACGAATATCGCGACAAACAGGGCCAACCAGCCAACAGGTTTCATCGGGCCGCAGATTTTCTTGTCCATAATCGTTCCAATCAGGTTGTTGTGACTTAATGTAATGACAACCTGACAGAACATGACGTAAATGTCAACAATACCTGACACTTTGTCGCTACATTCGTTCTTTTAGTCACGAACACCCGGCATGAGATCCATGCCGGGTGTTCGTTCTTGATCGAAATTTGACAGTAATATCAGGCGTTTTCGCCGCGCAGGCGGGCCTGGACCTTGTCGTGGCCAATCAGCGGCAGCAGGACCGCCATCTCGGGTCCGCGCTGCTGGCCGGTTAAAGCGTGGCGCAGCGGCATGAAGAGCTGCTTGCCCTTGCGGCCGGTCGCTTCTTTGATGGCACCGGTCCAGGCGCTCCAGCTGTCACCGTCCAGCTCGCCATCGGGCAGCATGTCGGCAGCCTTGGCAGCAAATTCGGCGTCTTCGATAATCGGGGTGACAGGTCCTTTTACCAGATCAGACCATGCCCGTGCATCGGAGAGTTTTTCCAGATTGGGTCGCACGGCATTCCAGAATTGCTCGCCGGCATCACAATCGATCTCGGTCAGGCGGGTCTGGATATCGGCATAGTCTGTGGTGTGCAGAATTTTGGAATTGAGGCGAGTCAGCTCTTCCGGGTCGAAGCGGGCTGGCGCGCGCGACAATTTATCTAGGCTGAAGTCCACCAGTATCGCTTCGATATCGTGGAATACCTCAACCGGGTCCGACGTGCCGATGCGGGCCAGCAGGCCGTTGACGGCCATGGCTTCGATGCATTCTTCGCCGCGCAGATCTTCCATACTCATCGAACCGAGGCGCTTGGACAGCTTACCGCCATCAGCACCAACCAGCAGCGCCTGGTGACCGAAATTAGGAACCTTGCCACCGAGCGCTTCAAACACTTCGATCTGGGCACCGGAATTGGTGGTGTGGTCCTCGCCGCGAATGATATCGGTGATCTTGTAGTCGATATCATCGACGACGCTGGGCAAGGTGTAGAGATAGCTGCCATCGCCACGGATCAGGATCGGGTCGGACAGGGATGAGGTCTCGATCGTCACCGGGCCACGCACCAGATCGGTCCAGCTGATCGGATTGCCCGACAGTTTAAAGCGCCAATGCGGCTTGCGGCCCTCGGCTTCGAAGGCGGCTTTCTCGGCATCGGACAGGCGCAAGCCGGCGCGGTCATAGACGGGCGGCTGGCTGTTGGCCATTTGCAGGCGACGCTTGCGATCCAGCTCTTCGCCGGTCTCGTAACAGGCATAGAGCAGGCCCGCATCCTTGAGTTTTTGCGAGGCTGCGTCATAGGCATCAAAGCGGTCAGACTGCTTGAAGGTCTCGTCCCAGGTGAGGCCAAGCCAGTTGAGATCGGTGCGAATCCCGTCCTCATAGGCCTGCGTCGAGCGTTCCAGATCCGTATCGTCAATGCGCAGCACAAAGATCCCGCCGGCCTTGCGGGCAAACAGATAATTGAACAGGGCGGTGCGGATATTACCGACGTGAAGCTTACCGGTCGGGCTGGGCGCGAAACGTACTTTGGTCATGGTGGTGGTGCCTGCTTGAAAGATGAGGTGCAGGGCTTAGCGGTGTGGGGCGGTTTGGGCAAGCGGGGGCGTTAGTCGAGTTCTTTCCTCAGCCGCCTGTGGGGGGAGATAGGCTAGTCCTCACCCTCATCCGTTCCATCATCCACCACAACAATTCCGCTACCCTCCTCATCGCCCTCGCCGGGCCATTCGGTGATGCGGTCTTCCCATTCGTCGGGGGAGACGTCTTCTTCGCTGACGACGCGGCCGCGCAGGGACATGCCGGCGTGGTGGATGGCTTCTGAATTACCGGCGACGAGTGGGTGCCAGTTGAACAAATCCTTGCCCTCGGCGATCAGGCGGTAGGCGCAGGTCTGGGGCATCCAGTCGAGCTCATGGACGTTTTTGGGATTGAGGATCACGCAGTCGGGGACGCGCTTCTTGCGGTTGGGATAATCGGTGCAATTACACTGATGACTGTCAAATAATTTGCAGGTCACATCGGTGTGCAGGCGCAGGCCGGTATCTTCGTCCTCGAGCTGTATCAGGCAGCATTTCCCGCAATTGTCGCAGAGGGATTCCCACTCTGTCTTCGACATCTGTTGTAGAGATTTCATCTTCCAGAAAGGCTGTGTCATCTGTCTCGCCTGAATTTAGCCGTTTTGTGGATGCCATAGGAGTATTCGCAGGCATTTTGTGGGGGCGTATAGCATGTTCATGGAGCCGTATCGTGCGGATCACATGATGGAAAGACAGCAGCGCGAGCGGCGCAACCGGCTGATTGCCGGGGGCGTTGTTGCGGCTGTGCTTGTGGTGAGCGTCTCTGCGGGGGCGGCCGCCTGGCATTGGGCGTTCAATGATTTGCCCGAAACACCGACCAGTGCGGCGCAATTATGGACGACACGGCGCGAGCCTTCCGTAACGCTGCTGGACATGAATGGTGATGTGCTCGCCGTGCGTGGGCCCTTATATGCACAGGCCGTGGCACTGGACGAATTGCCGGAACATTTGCCACAGGCGTTTCTGGCGATTGAGGATCAGCGCTTTTACGAGCATGACGGCGTCGACATGCGCGGCGTCTCGCGGGCGATGTGGGTGAATTTTCGGGCCGGGCGCTCGGTGCAGGGTGGCTCGACAATCACCATGCAGCTGGTCAAGAATTTGATCCTGTCCTCAGACCGGCTACTGCGCCGCAAGATTCAGGAAATGCGCCTGGCGCGGGATCTGGAACGATTTCTCACAAAAACCGAAATTCTCGAACTCTATCTCAACCGGGTCTATCTCGGGGCCCGTGCCTATGGCGTGGAGGCGGCGGCCGAGCGCTATTTCGCCAAACCCGCGACCGAATTGACCCTGGCCGAAAGCGCCCTGCTGGCCGCCCTGCCCAAGGCGCCGAGCCGGCTCGATCCAACGGTGAATCTTGAGGCGGCCCAGGCGCGCGCCGCGCGGGTTCTGGCAGCGATGGTGGATGCAGGGTTTATCACTGAAGCCCAGCGCGACGAAGCCATCGCCGAGCCGGCTGTGCCGGCAACTTCAACTGTGGATCCAGAAGCGTCATCGCATTGGGGCCATGTGTTTGATTATGCGGTGGTTGAAGCCGGTTTTTTATTGCCCGATGACATTCCAGATTTGGTGATCGAGACCACGATTGACCCGGCACTCACCGATATCGCACAGGATGTCGTGGTGTCGTCCTTGAGCGAGCAGGATGACAGCGCGCAGGTTAGCGAGGCGGCGATTGTGCTGCTGGCACCGGATGGGGCGATCCGCGCTTTCTCGGGCGGACGGGACTATTCGGGCAGCCAGTTTAATCGCGCCATGCATGCCCAGAGACAGCCCGGATCGGCATTTAAGCCGGTGGTGTTTACCGCGGCACTGGAAGCGGGCCTGGAGCCGTCGTCGGCGGTCTGGGATGAGCCCGTGGATCTGGAAGGATGGACGCCGCAGAATTTCGGCGGCAATTATCGCGGTCTGGTGACCATACAGGAGGCCTTGCGTCGCTCGATCAATACGGTGGCGGCGCAGGTGGGCGACGATATTGGCATTGATCGCATCGTCGAGACTGGACACCGCATGGGCATAGAATCACCCCTGCCCGAGCTGCCCTCCATCGCGCTTGGGGCGGCCGAAGTGAATTTGCTGGAATTGACCGCCACCTATTCGGTCTATGCCAATGATGGCTTGCGTCGTGAACCGTATTTTATCCAGCGCATCACGGATTCTCGCGGTCAGGTTTTATTTGAACACGAGACAGAACCCGACAATCAGGTTTTGACACCAGAGATCGCGCAGGCAATGTCGACGATGTTGCAGGATGTGGTGCTGACCGGTACCGGCCGACGCTCGGCGCTGGCAGATCGCCGTTCAGCGGGCAAGACCGGCACCAGCCAATCTTTCCGCGATGCCTGGTTTGTTGGCTATACCGGCAATTATACGGCGGGCGTGTGGGTCGGAAATGACGACGATAGCCCGATGAATAATATCACTGGCGGCGGCCTACCCGCGACCGTCTGGCAAAATTTCATGTCACGGGCGCATGAGGGTCTGGACGTCTTGCCACTGACGGCGACAGCGCCGCGCACCCTGTCGGAGCGCGATGAGCGGCTGGCGGCGTATTATTCGGACTTGTCCTCATCCTTCGCCGCCTTGCTTGAGCCTGCTGAAGACGACTCAGACACGGAACGCTGAACCAATTGCGTCAGCGCGGCGATCTCGGTTCTTAACTGCTCCACACTGGCTTGCAGCTCGGCGCGGTCGGCATCGGCGCGATCTTCGCTCTCATGGCCTTCCTCTTCGTCCTTATTAGCCTGCAGGCTGTCGACGATAATGGCGATGAACAGATTGAGCACGGCGAAGCTGGTCAGGATGATGAATAGAAGGAAGAAGGCCCAAGCCCAGTCGTGGAATTCGCGCACCGGGTTTTGTACTTCAGTGGCCCAGCCCTCCAATGTCATGACCTGGAATAATGTGATGGCGCTTTCGCCCAGCGTGCCGAAAATATCGGGATTGGTCACACCAAACAGTTTCACAGCCATTACCGCAAATACGTAAAAAATCAGGCCCAGCACGGTCATGATCGCACCCATGCCCGGGATCGCCTTGAGCAAGGCCTCCACCACACGCCGCATTTCCGGCATCACCGAGAACAGGCGGAAGGCGCGCAGGATGCGTAGCGAACGCAGGACCGAAAAGCCGCCGGCATCCGGCATCACGGAGACCATGATCACCACCAGATCAAACAGATTCCAGCCGGAGCCGAAAAATCTGTGTCGATAGGCGATCAGCTTGAGCAGCAATTCGAAGACGAACACGCTAACGACGACATTATCGACGACCGGCAAAATGGTGACAAACCACTCAGCCTCGATCGGGAAGGTCTCCATCCCCATCGTCACGGCGTTCAGCACGATCAAGCCAAGAATGAAGTTTCTGAACAGACCGCTTTCAATGAAAACCGTCAGTCTTGCGATGAAGCTATTGCTGCTACCAGCCATGTTGTCCCCTGAGCTCATCTGTCCTCCTATCTCCCGATGCGTTCAATTTCAACGGTGATTTGAAGGATTTGTTAGTGCGCTCTGTCCAGACTGCCTCCATGAACACGCTCATTTATGCCCTCTGCCTCGCCCTGCTCGCGCCGCTATCACACGCCCTGGCCGATGATGTGCTGGATGGCTGGACGCGGCGTGGTTCGGTCTATCAGCGCATCGATATGGATGGAGTCACCCCCAATGGGTGTGCGGAAATTTGTTCGTCGGATGGTCAGTGCCAGAGCTGGGTTTGGACGCGGGCGGGGATGGAAGGCCCCTGGGAAATGTGTTCGCTGCTGTCTGCGGCACCAACAGCGAGGCGTGCTCCGGGACATATAACCGGTCTATCGCGCACCCTGACGGATCGCATCGATGAAGCGGTGACGCGCGATCCTAGCCTCCGCGAACAGGCGGTTTTGCGGGCGGCCCGATATGCCCCCCACAATCGGACTGACAATTAACTCCAATTATTTGCATCACAGGCACCGTTTATTTACTCGATTGTGGGCATGGTGGGGCGAGTAAATCCGTCTGGAGCCCTTGATGGCGATCATCAGCAAGCTGCACAATCTGGTCGAACTGGCGCGGGAGAAATCCAGTGATCGCCGGCGCGAGCTGCTGCGCGAAGTGACGGATCTGTTCTTTGATGAGGCTCCGGACCAGGAAAGCCAGGTCTCGCAAGAGTTTGATGACGTGCTCTCCGTCTTGGCGGAGCAGACCGCCGTGGAAGCGCGGACCGAGCTGGCCGAGCGATTTGCCGAGGCACCGCTGGCGCCGCACGGGCTGGTCCTGCAGCTGGCCCAGGACGCGATCGAGGTGGCCGCGCCAATCCTGGCGAAGTCGAATGTGTTGACCGAAGACGATCTGGTCAATCTGGCGACGGAATCGGCCCAGGAGCATTTGCAGGCGATCAGTCAGCGCGAGGATGTCTCACCGAAAGTCTCCGAAAAAATCGTCCAGCACGGTAATGATAAAACGATCGCCAAACTGATTGAAAACGATGGCGCGCGCCTGTCGCGCGACACGTTTGAAACCGTGACCGCGAAGGCGGAAGTGTCGATCTCGCTGCAGGCCCCGCTGGTCAATCGCGAAGACACGCCCACCGATTTGCTTGGCGATCTGATGCTTAGTGTCGAACATCAGCTGCGCGACCAGATCCTTGAGCGGTTCGCCGAGATAGACCCGGATACGCTGGAAACAGCGCTCTCCGCCTCGCGCCAACGCCGGGCGAAACGCATTGAAGACGATCGGGATCTGGAAATCGCCCGCAGCTATATTCGCAAGAAGGCCGTCCGCAAACAACTGGATGGTGCCCTGCTGGCGCGATTGCTGCGCGAAAAAGAAATGCATAAATTTCATGTCGGTTTCGCTGAACTATCCGGCGTGGATGTCACTGCAGCCCGGCGCGCGATCGAGCAAGCTTCGGTCGATCCGCTGGCTCTAATCTGCAAGGCCGCTGAATTCAACAAGACTCTGTTCGTCACATTGGCCGTGCTGCGTGCCGCCAACACCGCCAATGGCTTCGCCGACGCCAAGGAATTGGGCGAGCTCTATGATGGCCTTGATCCGGCTGATGCCGAACGCGCCCTACGGTTCTGGCGGATGCGCAAGGATATGGCGGCTTAGGGCTGGCGGCTGCCTGCCCTCGTTCGCGACGCTTTCTATCCTTTTCAATCCAAACCAGTGTCATCCCGGACGGATGCCCGGCCCTGCGCCGGGTAGAGATCCGGGACCTAGGGAGCGCCCTCTGGGTCCCGGATCTGCGCCCGGGCTAAACCCGGGCATCCGTCCGGGATGACAAGAGAGGTTGGAGTTTGTTGGTTTGGTGGGAAGACTCAAATGGCGACAAGCACGGGATTAATCTCGCGCGCCGCGCGCAGCTCCCACCAAAAATCTCTTGCCGAGACTTCGCCTCAGTGATCTCAAGCGGTCAAGGGGTATACCCGCGAAGCGGCGCTGCGCGCCCTTGACCGCTTGAGATCACTGAGGCCCGCTGGCTGATAAGAGATGTATGGGTTGGTGTGCGCCGGGGCGGGTTCGGACATCAAGAAGATGCTGTGTCTGTGGCGATTGTTTCCGACTGACGGTTATTGGTCTTGTTGCTCATCAATTTCTAAGAACTTTTTCTCTTCTTCGGTGAGTGGTGCCAAGAAAACATTCCCAAGAAAAAGCACCAAAAACAATGCGAAAAGCATCAAAAGGTGGCCCCACAACGGTAATTCTGAGTTCCCTAACAGCGGTAGAACCAATGCAGCAAAGGAAATAGCGCAAAATACAGTTGCAAAGGCGAGGGATGATAAAATTCGTTTTTTCATTCAATACCCAAGACTAAATGCTTACAATGCCCCAGTTGGCACCAAACCAAAACTACTTCTCCTCACCCGCCTCCGGCGGCGAGTACACCTCGGCCCCTTGCTCCAGATAGATCGACTGTGACGGAAACGCGAAATCTGTCCCCGCCTCTTCCACGATCGTTTTGATCTTGAAGGCCAGTTCTTCTTTCAGTTCCAGCCATTTACCCCAGTCTGTGGTTTTGGTGAAGCAGTACAGCATGAAATCGATGGATGAGGCGTTGAAGCTGTCGACGCGCATGAAGGTGGAGACTTCAGGGGGCACGGCGTATTCGGGGTGGGTTAGGACATAGTCGAGAACCTTGTCGCGGATTTCCTGGAGCTGCTCGACCGTGGCGTCATAGCGCACGCCGATGATCCAATAGGTGCGGCGATGGGTCATGCGGGAGAAATTGGTGACCGCATTGTCGGACAGTTTTGAATTCGGCACATAGACCGGGCCCTTGTCGAAGCGGCGTACCAGGGTGGAGCGGAAATTGATTTCCTCGACGGTGCCCTCAACCACGCCATCGACCTTGATCCAGTCACCGGGCAGGAAGCGCTTTTCGGCGAGGACGAGCAGGCCGGCGATCAGGTTTTTGAACAGATCCTGGGCGCCCAGACCAATGGCAACACCAAACAGGCCCAGACCCGCGATGATTGGGCCAACGGGAATTTCCCAGATTTGCAGGACGGCGGCGGCGCCGACGATGATGAAGAGCAATTTCATGCCCTTGGTCAGCCAGTCAATCATCACCGGTGTGAGGGCCTTTTCCAGCCCCTTCAGCACATGCGTCACCGGGCCAACGGCATTGTGAAGCGACCAAAAAATCACCACGGCGATCATCGATTTGATCACCTGCTCGCCGATAAGCGCCTGATCTTGCGCGCCGTTCTGTAAGATATTGAGTCCGAAAAACAGGGCGATGATGACCGGGATCAGCTTGATCGGGCCCGCCAGAGCATCAATCACCGCATCGTCGAGCCCGGTGGTGGTCTTGGCCGTCACGCGCTTGAGGAAGTTGACGATCCACCCCGCCACAGCGGAGCGAAAGACAATGCCGATCAACAGAACGAGGATCGCGCTCAGCCCCTGCCCGACGCTGAGACCGAAGAAGGATGTTTCCCAGACGGTCTGGGTGATCGCCCACAGCTCGTTGAGCTGGGTCAGGACTTCCGATTGAGAGGACGAATTGCTCATGCGGTGGCCTCACGTGCCTTGTGGAAGGTGATGTCGGGGAATTTTTCTTCCGAATAGGAGACTTCCCAAGCGCTCTTGGCCAGGAAGACCGGGTCGCCATTGATATCAACGGCCATCGCCATTTTGTGCTTGTCTGCGAAGGCTTCGATTTTCTCGTCATCGCCGGCCAACCAGCGCGCCGTGTCGTAGGGAGCAGGCTCGAAGGTCACTTCCAGACCGTATTCCTGGGCGACACGCTCACGCATCACATCGATCTGCAGCGCGCCAACGGCGCCCACAACAAAGTCGCCACCAATGGTCGGGCGGAAGAGCTGGGTGACGCCTTCCTCGGCGAGGCTTTCCAGCGCTTTTTTGAGATGCTTGGCCTTGAGCGGATCGGCCAATCGCGCGCGACGCAAAATTTCCGGGGCGAAATTTGGAATACCGGTAAAGCGAACCTTGCCGCTCTCCGACAGGCTGTCGCCCACGCGCAGCGTGCCGTGATTGGGAATGCCCATGACATCGCCGGCAAAGGCTTCGTCGGCGATCTCGCGGTCCTGAGCGAAAAACAGGACAGGCGATGAGACGGTCAGCTGCTTGCCGGCCTCGGTCTTGAGCTTCATGCCACGTTTAAACGTTCCGGAGCACAGGCGTAGGAAGGCGACGCGGTCCCGGTGATTGGGGTCCATATTCGCCTGCATCTTAAAGACGAAGCCGGTGACTTCTTTATTGGACGGGTTGATCTCGACGGTCTTGCCGCCGGTGGTCGCCGCGACAGGTGAGACCCCGGGGATATGGTCCGCAAGGCCGTCGAGCAATTCACGGATACCAAAATCACGCAGGGCTGTGCCGAAGAAGACTGGCGACATATGACCTTCCAGGAAGCTCTGACGCTTGAATTTGGGAAAGAGCTCCCGAGCGACTTCGGCGCCTTCGGTCAATTCCTCGATCTCATCTGCTTCGAGTGTCTTGTCGATATTGGCCATCAGTGTGCGCGGCGCGGCGGCACCGCTTTCACGCTCTTCACCGGGGCGCTGGTATTCAACAAATTCGTCACTCGCCAGGTCCAACACGCCGCGAAAACGCGCGCCCGAGCCAACCGGCCATTGCTGCGGGGTGACGTCCAACGCCAGCTTTTCCTGGATGTCTTCGAGCAGCTCGACCGGGTCGAGGGCCTCGCGGTCCATCTTGTTGATGAAAGTGACGATCGGGATATCGCGCAGGCGGCAAACCTCGACCAGCTTCAGCGTCCGCGGCTCTACACCCTTGGCGGCATCGAGCACCATGATCGCGCTGTCGGCGGCGGTCAGCGTGCGATAGGTGTCCTCGGAGAAATCTTCGTGGCCGGGCGTATCCAGCAGGTTGAAGAGCAGACCGCGATGCTCAAACGTCATCACCGATGAGGAGACGGAAATGCCGCGCTCCTGCTCGATCTTCATCCAGTCAGACTGGGTACGACGGTTTTCCCCTCGCGCGCGAACGACACCGGCCTGACGGATCGCCCCGGCGCTGAGCAGCATGGTCTCGGTCAGCGTGGTCTTACCGGCATCGGGGTGTGAGATAATCGCAAAGCTGCGCCGTCTTTCCCACTCCGGCCCGGAGTTGGTCGGCGGCTGGCTGGTTTCGGTCGTTGTGGAATTCATGGAGAGGTCACCAATGGCTCACGATTATTGCTGCCGGAGGTAACGCGAACACTGGGTGCGGGCAAGCGTCAGGTGACGTTGGCCCAGACTTCCTCATTGATCTCATGGGCCGTCAACTCGCCGGCGTTATACTGCTTCCAAAGAAAAGCCATCGTCGTTATCGACACATTGGCAAACCGAACGCCAATCTGATCGGGGCTCTCCGCACCGGGCATGGCGACCGCAAGAATGGCATTAGCGCCCGGGCATCGATAGGCCAGCAGTGCCGAGAGGTGCTGGATCTGGTCATGCTTATTTGTCGCCACCGCCGGGTCAGAAAAAACCGCCTCACGCACGAGGGTGACAAGATCAGCGGGATTGATTGTTTCGATTTCGGCCGGGGGTAGTGGAATTTTGCCATCCCGAAGCAATTCGCTCAGATCGCCAAGATCAAACACAACATCATTGAATAGAAACAGCATTCCGCTTCGGCTTTCCTGTTGCGCCCGCTCATCGCGTGGCTGTTGCGCAGGCCATCATGATTCGACCACTGACTCCTCAAGATAATGGCTGCCGGCGCGATCCTCGATCTCGATGAGCCACAGATCACCGTCGCTTTTGGTCCGTTTGAGACAGTAAGCGTCGATCTCCGCTTCATCGGGTGTGCCAGCGCCGTGCAGACGCCAGACGCGTTTACCATTTTGGTCCCGTTCAGGGACATAAAGGCGGGCTTTGCGTGCGGCATCTACCACCTTTACGAGCACGATCCCGGCATCTTCGTCTCCACGGCGAATCACATAAGCCGAGGCGAAACCCAATTCCGCCCGTCTTATCAAGGCGTCGACCCATATTTTTGTCTTCAGCTGAAACATTTTCGTTGATGGCCGCCCAATTGCTTAATAGATTGTAAATGGGTGAGGGAGCGTTTTATGTCAGTACGTGTGGTGACTACCGCTTTGGCCATGTGGGCCTTGGCAACAAGTAGTGTTCTGGCGTTGGGGTTACAAGAAACAGATGCACAGCCGGTTACGGCCGCTGTCACGGGAGATGTTTCTTCCAGTGAGTCCAGAATTGAAGAGCGCGCGCTCGCCGACCTTTCGGCTGGCATGACAGCGTTCGTTCTTTCCGCATCCAGCGACGACACCGAGATTACCTTCAATCTACCACCCAATATCGACACCACAGAGGCGTGGTTGCAACTGGCTGCACGTCCGGCCAGCGCCACATCTGACGGCCTGATTCACGTGTCGATCAATGGCGGTGACCCGATCACCATCCATCCCGAAGCGCGGGACATACAGGCACGTTTCGCTCTGTATTCCGACGATATGCAAGCGGGCGAAAATACGCTGACAATCGGATATTCGGCGCAGGGCGCTTCGGCCGGCTGGATCGTTGACGCACAAAGATCGCGCCTCCGTCTGTCGCTGGATGAGCTGCGTCCGCTGGCCAGCCTTGCCGAGCTGGAAACCACATTGGCTGCAGACTTCGCCGCACCGCGCCGGATCGCTTTGATCACCGATGTTAGCCGTCAGCGTGTGACTCTGGAGGGTTTGGTTGTTCAGGGGGTTGCCCTGCGCGCTGGAGCCGTTCCGTTGTTTACCGGTGATGCGAGCGATGCCGATTTGCTGATCCGGATTGCCGAAAACGGTCGTCTGGAAGAGTCAGAAGTCGCGATGCTTCACGATGGCGCTCCCAGCCAGGGTCCGGAGATTGCCTTCGCTGATTCCGCCACTCCTCACCTGGTTATTACCGGTCGTAATATTGATGAAGCCGCCGCTGCGGCACGCTTGTTTGCCGCGCGTTCCTTTGCCGGTTACGGGGCACATTTCCTGGCGGCCGATGCGGTCGTTGCCGAACGCCTCGGTCGTCGCCAAACGCGTGATGCGGGGCGTCTGGTTGGCGCTGACGCAGATCTTCGCACCTTCTCGACCTCCGGCCTGCCATTCAGCGCGGATCAGGGGTCCCGCACAGCGGTACAAATTTCTGCCCAAACCGACTCGGATCGATATGGAGCTCTTTCGGTTCTTGCGCGCGCCGCTCTCGTCGGTGGCGAGGCCTGGCTCTACGCCTGGTATGGCGAAGCGCATCATACGGTGCCGCCAGCGCACAACTTGCTGGTTATTGGTCCAAATATTTCCGGAAATGACTTCGTACAGCGCAATGCACCGGCCGAGATGCACGCAGCGATGCGCGCGGCGGAACGTAGTCGCGGACAGCGCGGTCTGATGCGCTTTGCCGCAGCTGCCTACGCGGCTGAAGGAGATGCGGACCGGGTCAATATTGGTGTCGCCTCCGTGTTTGCCAATCAGGACGCGCCGGGCACTTATGTCGCCGCCCTAACCTCACCCGATCTCGCCTCCTTTGCGGCAGCGGGCCGTAGCCTCGGTCGCTCCGACCTCTGGCAATCCCTGGAAGGTCGCGCCGCTGTGTGGAGTGTTCGTGGTGTCACCGCCCTGGACTTCACCGTCGCATCGCCGAGCCTGCAAGCCCGGGTTACAGAATTTGCCAATGACTATAATCGCGATGCCGCCTTCCTTTTGTTTGGTGTGGCCTTGATGATGCTTGTTCGTGGCACTTTGCGCCGGCGGCGCGTTCACACCTCGTAAAATCGGACCTGTTACTCACTAAACCGGTGCAAATCCGGGAGTGATTATGCGTTATTGGATATCAGCGGTGATCCTGACCGCGCTGGCACTTACGCCGGCCGGGCATACACAAAGCCAAGCTGAAACCACCTTTGCCGAACGTACACTGGCGATTTCCCTGCACACGCGCTGCGATCTGTTTTCAGATGTCGAGAAAGCCGCCCTGGAAGCGGCACGTCTGCAGGCGCGAGGCGTCCTATTGCGCAATGGCACAAGTGTGCGCGACCTACAGCGCTTTACCGGCGATATCGGGGCGCGGGCTGACACATTGGCCTGCAGCGATCCACAAACACTGGACATTCAGACGCGTGTCAGTGATGCGTTTGCTGCTTACCGGCTGATCCCGGATATGAGTTTCCCCGCAGACACTTTTGCTTGGGAAGCAGACCGGACAGCCCTGCTCGCAGAAACTGACTGGGTCATCGTCCAGGATACCGAAGATGTGCGGGTGGGGATTGCCGGCATTGCTGGCGAGTTTCTTTTCACGATCGCGCCGATGGACGCCACCCGCTATTCCGCAGCTATCTTGGTCCTGCGCGATACTGAACGCGAACGCGATATTTACGATCCGACGGCCGACGGCCTCTTCGATGGCCCCAGTGAGGCGCCGTGGGCGCGTTGGACACCGCCGGAATATGCGCATCGAACGATCTGGGCCCAGGCCCGGATAACCGGGGACGTGATCGAACCGCTGACCGGCGTCCTGTCAGGGATCGCGTTTCGTTATTCCGATGCCGCTGCGATCGCATTGTCGCAACTGGACCCGCGCGAAACCGCACGCATCGACTTTCTTGACGAAAGCGGCGAATTGGCTGCGTCACATTATATCGAGGTGGGAGATTTCGGCGCGGCATTGGCGTTTTTGCAAGCCGTCTTGCCGGAAGACCAGCAAAGAACGATCAATTAGCGCCCGGTTCGGTGCCCCAAACGGGCTAACCCTTTCAGGCGGCATCCACCACCGGAACGCGTTTTTGGGACTCTGATTGCGCGCGTTCTATCTGCCGATGCACATCCAGAACCGGGTGTTCGGTGACACCACCCTGCGTCTCTTTTAGGATTGGAAGGATGACGCTGATCGTCGTCCCCTCGCCTTTCTGACTCAGTATATTCATCGTCCCGTCGTGCAATTCGGCCAAAGCCTTAACCAGTGACAGTCCCAGCCCGGTGCCGCGCTTCTCGGTCTCGGTTGCACTACTGGCCTGCATATAGGGCTGTCCCAGGCGGGAGATCTCATCGGTTTCGATACCGACGCCGCTATCGCCAACAGCGAGGATCAAGTTATCGTCCGAGATGCGCGTCATCACCACGATGGCACCGCCTTTTGGCGTAAATTTCACAGCATTGGACAATAAATTGAGGAGGATCTGACGCAGAGCCTTGCGATCGGCCTCGACGATGATGTCCTTTTCACCCTCTTCAACGACCAGGGTCAGTCCGGCTTCCTCGGCCTGCAGGCGCATCAATTTGGTACTGATGGAAACGACTTCACCGACCTTGAATTCCTCGACTGACAGTTCGTAATGGTCCGCCTCGATTTTGGACATGTCGAGCACATCGCCGATCAGATCCATCAAATGCTGACCACTTTCATGAATCAGGTCGGCATACTCCGCATAGCGTGCCGGCATCGGGCCGAACAGGCGGGCCTTCATGACATCGGAGAATCCGATGATCGCATTGAGCGGTGTCCGCAATTCATGGCTCACCGAGGCGAGATATTGGGACTTGGCCCGGGTATCTTCTTCAGCCTGCAGGCGCGCTTCGTCGGCTTCGCGCAGTGTGCTCTCGGCCAAGATGCTGGTGTCGCTGGTAAAGGCCGCGACGGAACCACCATAAATCGGCGCTGCATCCAGCCGAACAGTCTGGGCGCGACCGGTTTTGCCGCGAATGG